>Ga0307476_10002263_pt1 | contig 11491 bp, 9 predicted proteins | sample atmos_gasesECM2C_2_FD_203314 | JGI IMG/M metagenome (GOLD analysis project Ga0307476, IMG submission 203314) | Hardwood forest soil microbial communities from Morgan-Monroe State Forest, Indiana, United States - atmos_gasesECM2C_05 | ecosystem: Environmental > Terrestrial > Soil > Temperate... | reverse complement strand
CGATCTCACGGTTCTTCGGCAACACCGCCGCGCCGTCAGTCACGCCGAAGCGCTCGGCCGCCTTGCGCTTGGCGATGAGGAAGTCCTGTACGCCGTGCTCGGCCATGATGCGCGCGGCTTCCTGCGCCAGTGCGCGCCGCAGGTTGTCGCCGCGGGCCGGATGTCGCCTGATGCGCATGGGCTCAGAAGATCGGCTCGCCGCTCTGCTGTCCTTCCGCGCTCTGCATCGTGCCCGGCTCGTTCTGGGGCAGGTGATTGGCCATGAAGATCTCGGTCATGCCGGCCGGATTCTCATCGCTCACCAGCTCCCCGGTCTGCGGCGAAATGCGCAAGCTGACGATCCCGTCCGGCATCGCGCGCCGCTCCTCGGGCACGCCGCGCAGCGCCTCGCGCATGAAGGAGATCCAGATCGGCAGCGCGGTGCGCGCCCCTTCCTCGCTCTCGCCGAGCGGGTGCTCCTGGTCGAAGCCCACCCACACCGTCGCGACCAGATTCTCCGTAAAACCGTTGAACCAGGTGTCCACCGCCTTGTTTGTCGTGCCGGTCTTGCCCGCGAGGTCGTCGCGCCCGAGCGCGAGCGCGCGTCGGCCGGTGCCGTGGCGGATCACGTCCGACATCATGTCGGTCATGACGTAGGCGTTCTGCGCGCTGATGACGCGGGGCGCGATCTGAGCCGCGGGCAGTGCCACGGGCGCGCCGCGCGTCTCCCCCGGGGCCGCGCCGGCCGCGCCGCTCTGGCGCGGGTCGCTTCCCGGGAAGGTGCCCGCCGGCGGGGCCGGATTCGCCACCTTGAGCGCCGCCGCACCGCCCGGCGGCGCCGCACCGCCGCTCTCGTCACACTGCCGGCATACCATGCGCGGCGCCGCGCGCCACACCACCTGGTTGGCGGCGTCCTCGATCCGGTCGATGAAGTAGGGCTGCACGCGGTAGCCGCCGTTGGCGAACACGGCGTAGCCGGAAGCCAGCTCGAGCGGCGTCACCTCCAGTGTGCCGAGCGCCAGCGTCAGGTCGTGCGGTATGGTCTTCGGATCGAAACCGAAGTGGCTGATGTAGCCGATGGCGTTGTCGATGCCGACCTCTTTCAGCACGCGGATCGAGACCAGGTTGCGCGAATGCACCAGCGCCTCGCGCAGCCGTGTCGGCCCGCCGAACGCGTGCGAGTCGTTCTCCGGCCGCCAGGCCTCCTCGGCGCCGTTGCCCTCGAGCACGATCGGCGCATCGAGAAACGTGCTCGCCGGGGTGATGCCGCGCTCGAGCGCCGCGGAATACAGGAACGGCTTGAAGCCCGAGCCGGGGAGCCGGCGCGCCTGGATGACGCGGTTGTACTTGTTGGTGAAGTAGTCGAAGCCGCCGACCAGCGAGACGATGCTGCCGTCGTTGGGATCGAGCGCGACCAGGGCGCTCTGCGCCTCGGGGACCTGCGCGAGCTGCGCGTGCCCGGCCTGATCGGCCACCACGTACACGACGTCGCCCTTCTTCAGCAGCTGCGCCGCCTTGCTCGGCGGTGGTCCAACGGTTTCGTTGGCGCCGGCGCGGCGCGCCCACGAGAGCCCGTCCCAGTCGATGGTCACGGCTCCGATCGTCTTCACGTAGGCATGGACGCCGCGCTCCTCGACGGAAGTCACGAGCGCGGGCGCGAGGTCGCCGATCGAGGCGTATTCGTCCACCAGATCGTCGAAGTCGGGCGCGGCACCGGCGGGAATGTCGACGTGGCCGGCGGGGCCGCGCCAGCCGTGGCGGCGGTCGTACTCGATGAGCCCGATGCGCACCGCGCGCACCGCCGCAGCCTGCAGCCGCCCGTCGAGCGTCGTGTAGACCTTGTAACCGGCGGTCTCGGCGCTCGGTCCGAAGCGCTGCCGCAGCTCGAGCCGCGCCATCTCGGCGACATACGGCGCCTCGACGTCGAAGAGCGGCGCGTGCGCCCGCGCGTGCATCGGCTCCTTGTTGGCGGCCTCGGCGGTGGCGGCGTCGATGTAGCCGAGCTCGCGCATGCGCCGCAGCACATAGGCGCGCCGCGCGGTGGCGGCTTCGGGATTGACGATCGGGTTGTAGCTGGAGGGCGCCTTCGGCACGCCGGCGAGAGTCGCCGCCTCGGCGACGTCGAGCTTCTCGAGCGGCTTGCCGAAGAATGCCTCGGCGGCCGCCGCCACGCCGTAGGAGCGCTGCCCGAAGAAAATGACGTTCAGATAGAGCCCGAAGATCTCCTGCTTGGTGAACTCGTGCTCCATGCGGTAGGTGACGAAGGTCTCCTGCAGCTTCCTGCGCGCGGTCTTGTCGAGACTCAGGAACATGTTGCGCGCCGCCTGCATGGTGATGGTGCTCGCGCCCTGGGTCTTGTGGCCGGAGATGACGTCGATCACCGCCGCGCGGATCACGCCGAAGTAGTCGATGCCGTGGTGCTCGAAGAAGCGCTCGTCCTCGGCGGCCACGAACGCATGCTTGACGAGCTCCGGGATCTCCGCGTACGTGACCGGGATGCGCCGCTGCTCGCCGATCTGCGCGATCAGCTCGCCACTGCGCGTGAAGACGCGCAATGGCACCTGCAACTCGGCGTTGCGCATCGCATCAGTCGAGGGCAGCGTCGGTACCAGGTACACGTAGGCGCAGGCGAGCGCATAGGCGCCGAGAAATGCGAACAGCGTCACGCCGCCCGCGGCAATGGTCATAATCCGAAAGTAATTCCACTTCACAGAAACCAACCCTCTCTGCTTGCGCGCGCCGGGTGCGCTATGCATAGTAGCCGCCGCATCAGGGCAAACTCACCGAAAGGTGGGGACGCAAAGCCTCCGGTCTACGGGACGACGTGCCTATGACAGCGGGGTTGCCGGTCCGAACGTTAACGCACTCCGCTGCGAGGAGCCACGCGCTTCAGCGAGTGCCGTTCAGCCGCTCTCCGCGTCCGTGCGCCCGTCCTCTGGTCCGTCTGGCCGTTACGTCCCTGCACAGGACGCTTGGACAAGACGCGACAAATTTGGTTGACCTCGACGGGCGCGATCGCAAGGCGTGACGCCCTTGGTGTTTCGCATCCGCGCGCCGCGCGGCGGCGCGGAATCCGTGAGACTCCTCACGTTCAATTTAACTTTGCGCTGCTACCCTGCGGTATAGTGTCACCTACAGCTAGGGCGGTCTCTTCAGGCGTAATGTCCTGAAAAGGAAATAAAAAATGTTCCTTATTCAGCGCAAGTACCGGCCGCTGCTCGGTCTGGATATCACCACGTCCTCGGTCAAGCTTATCGAGCTCGCCATGGCGGGGGGCCAGTATCGGGTCGAAGCCTACGCGGCCGAGCCTACGCCTCAGAACGCCATCAACGAGAAAGCGATCGTGGACGCCGAGGCGGTGGGTGAGGCGATCCGCCGCGCCGTCAAGCGCGCCGGCGCCAAGAGCGGCGAGGTTGCGATCGCGATCTCGGGCGACGCCGCCATCACCAAGGTGATTCAGATGCCGCGCGCGCTGCGCGCCGGCGATCTCGAGGCGCAGGTCGAGATGCAGGCCGACCAGTACATCCCCTTTCCGATGGACGAGGTCAGCTACGACTACGAGGTGCTCGGCGTGAACGACAAGGATGCCGAGTCGAACGACGTGCTGCTGGTGGCGACGCGGACCGAGAACGTCGAGCAGCGTCAGGCCGCGGTCAAGGCCGCGGGGCTGGCCGCCAAGATCGTGGACGTCGAGGCCTTCGCGCTCGAGAACGCCTGCAAGCTCATGACACACCAGATGCCCGACGGCGGTATCGACCGCACCATCGCGGTGGTGGACTTCGGCGCGAGCAGCACCACCTTCAGCGTGCTGCGCAACCTCAAAGTGGTGTACACACGCGACTTCGCCTTCGGCGGCCAGCAGCTCACCGAGGAAATCATGCGCACCTACGGCCTCGCCATGGAGGAGGCCGGGCGCGCCAAGAAGGAAGGCGGGCTCCCCGGCAACTACCAGTCCGAGGTGCTCGATCCCTTCATCGACGACATGACGCAGCAGGTGAGCCGCTCGCTGCAGTTCTACCTGGCCTCCGGCTCCGGGCGCGAGCAGCCCGAGAAGATCCTGGTGTGCGGCGGCTGCGCCAACATCCCGGGCGTCGCCGAGGTGATCTCGAGCCGCGTCGGCATCTCCGCCGAACGCGGCGATCCGCTCGGCCAGATGAAGCTGTCCTCACGCGCCAAGGCGCAGGCAGTGCAGCGCGATGCCACGGCGCTGCTGACTGCGTGTGGGCTCGCACTGCGGAGTTTCGACTGACATGCCACGCATAAACCTGCTTCCCTGGCGTGAAGAGCAGCGCAAGGAGCGCAAGCTCGCCTTCCTGGTGGCGCTCGGCGTCGCGGTGCTCGCCGCCATGGTGACCACCTTCGCCGCCTACCTGATGTTCGACTCCATGATTGCCGGCCAGCAGCGCCGCAACCAGATGCTGCGCGGCCAGATCAAGCTGCTCGACAAGCAGATCGAGGAGATCAACAGCCTCGAGACCGAGAAGCAGCGCTTCATCGCGCGCATGGAGGTCATCGAGAAGCTGCAGCGCTCGCGTCCCGGGATCGTGCACGTATTCGACGAGATCGTGAAGACGCTCCCCGACGGGGTCTATCTCACCGGGGTGACGCAGGTCAGCGCCGGCGCCAACAAGCGGCTCAAGTTCGAGGGCGTGGCCCAGTCGAGCACACGCGTCTCCTCCTTCATGCGCAACATCGACGCCTCCGAGTGGCTGCGCAACCCCGAGCTCGAGGTGGTGCAGACCTCCAAGGGCCCGGGCTCGAGCTTCACGTTGACGGCCGACGAGGTGACCGCGGGGTCCCAGGAAGAGCCGGGCAAGGGCGCGGTGCCCAAGAGCAAGATCCGCAAGGCGGACATCGGCCGCGCAGGAGTGCAGCAATGAACGTGCTCGAGGAACTGCGGTCACTCGACCCACGCGATCCGGGGCGCTGGCCGTTCGTGTTCCGCGCCGGCGCGGTGCTGGCGGCCTTCGTCGTCGCGAGCATCGGACTCACGTATTACTTCGTGTGGAGCGAGCAGCGCCCGGAGCTGCAGCAGCACGAGGCCGAGGAGCAGGCGCTGCGCGCCGAGTTCAAGACCAAGCACGCCAAGGCCGTCAACCTCGAGGTCTACAAGCAGCAGCTGAAGGACATCGAGCGCTCCTTCGGCGCGCTGCTGCGCCAGCTCCCGGGCAAGACCGAAGTGCCGAGCCTGCTGGTGGACATCTCGCAGACCGGACTCGCGGCAGGGCTGCAGGAGAAGCTGTTCCAGCCCGAGGCCGAGGTGAAGAAGGACTTCTACGCGGAGAAGCCCATCAAGATCCGCCTGAGCGGCACTTACCACCAGTTCGGCGAGTTCGTGAGCGGGATCGCCGCGCTCCCGCGCATCGTCACGCTCGACGAGATCTCCATCAGGCCCGACAACAAGGACGCGTACGACGCGCTGTCGATGGACCTTACCGCCAAGACCTATCGCTACCTCGACGAGGACGAGATCGCCGCGGGCGAGGCCGAGAAGAAGCAGAACGCCGTGACCCACCGTCCGAGTCCGCCGGCCGGAGGGTAAAGAGCCATGCAGCACCTCAGACACCGCTCCCTACTGCGCCCGCTCGCCGTGGCGCTGGCCTGTCTCGGCTACACACTGCTCGCCGGCTGCTCGAGCGCGGACGACGAGCTCAACGGCTTCATCGAGCAGACCAAGCACGAGCCGGGTGGGCGCGTCGAGCCGCTGCCCGAGATCAAGCCCTACGAGACCTACGTCTACGCGGACTCCGATATGCGCTCGCCGTTCATGCCGAGCGCGCCCGGCGCCGGCGCGGGACTCGCCGGCGTGCGGCCCGACCAGAAGCGCAACCGCGAGTTCCTCGAGCAGTTCTCACTCGACACCCTGCGGATGGTCGGCACGCTGCGCCTCGCCGGCAGCATGTTCGGCCTGGTGCAGACCAAAGACGGCCTGGTGCATCGCGTCGCGGTGGGCGAGCACATGGGCCAGGCCGAAGGCAAGATCACCGAAATCTCACCGTCCAAAATCAGCCTCACGGAAATCGTTCCTGACAGCCTCGGCGGGTACATGGAGCGACCCGCGGCGCTCGCCCTGAACGAATAAGGTCCAGCAGGGAGTCTCCCAATGCGTGTCACCAGCCTTTTCCAGCGCATCCTCGGCACCGCCGCGTGGGTCGTGATCGCGGGAGGCCTCGCGGCCGCTCCGGCGCTTGCCCAGGAGCCGCCAAGCCTGCAAGCCGTGGAAGTGCAGCCCCTCGCCGGACAGCAGCTGCAGGTCATCATGCGGCTGTCGGGACCTGCGCCGCAGCCGCTGTCGTTTACCATCGACAACCCGGCGCGCATCTCCTTCGACCTGCCGGGGACGACGCTCGCGCTCGCCTCGCGCCGCATCGACGTGCATGCCGCCGGCCTCGACAACATCATCGCGGCCGAGACCAAGGACCGCACGCGCGTGGTGCTGAACCTCGACAAGCTGGTGCCCTACGACGCGCGCGTCGAGGGCAACAACATCATCGTGATGCTCGGCGCCGGCGTCGGCGGCGGCTCGCCCCCGGTCGCGGCCCGCGCGCCCGGCGTGGTGAGCGCTGGCGGCGCGGTGGCCGCGGGCACGGGCGGCGGCGGCAGCACGCGCGAGCTGCGCTCGATCGACTTCCGCCGTGGCACCGACGGCTCCGGCCGCGTGGTCGTCAGGCTCTCCGACCCGCACATTCACATCAGCCTGAAGCAGGTCGGCAGCCAGATCGTGGTGGATTTCACCGACGCGAGCGTGCCGGCCAACCTGCTGCGCCGCTACGACGCTACCGACTACGGCACGCCGGTGATCGGCTTCGACGTCGCGCGCGCCGGCAACGGCGCGCGCATCTCGATCAACGCCAGCGGCGACTACGAGCAGCTCGCCTACCAGTCGGACAATCAATACGTGGTGGAAGTGGCGCCGCGCCGCAAGCCGAACGCCGTGGCCGACGAGAAGCCGGTCTACACCGGCGAGCGCCTGACGCTCAACTTCCAGGACATCGACACACGCGCGGTGCTGCAGCTGCTGGCGGATGCCAGCGGCCAGAACATCGTGGTGAGCGACTCGGTGTCCGGCAACGTGACGCTGCGTCTGCAGAACGTGCCGTGGGACCAGGCGCTCGACATCGTCCTGAAGACCAAGGGCCTCGACAAGCGCAAGGACGGCAACGTCATCATCGTCGCCCCGCAGGCCGAGCTCGCCACGCGCGAGAAATCGGAGCTGGCGGCGCGCAAGGACGTATCCGAGCTCGCGCCGGTGCGCTCGGAGTACCTGCAGATCAACTACGCCAAGGCGCAGGACATCGCCGCGCTCATCAAGTCGCAGAACAACTCGCTGCTCTCCTCGCGCGGCAGCGTGGCGGTCGATGAGCGCACCAACACGCTGCTGCTGCTCGACACCTCCGACAAGCTCTCGGACATCCGCCGCCTGGTCGCCACCCTCGACATCCCGGTGCGCCAGGTGCTGATCGAGTCGCGCATCGTCATCGTCAACAACGACTACGAGCGGCAGCTCGGCGCGATCTTCGGCATCACCGCCTTCCATCAGAACGGCAACACGCTCTACAACACGACCGGTACGGCCGCGGGCGTCGACACCCAGGCGAACACCTTCATCACCGGGCAGAACGCGATCAGCAACGCGATCAACTCCGGCACGACGCCGGTGCCGCTGCCGACCTACGGCATTCCGTCGGCCAACAACCGCTACAACGTCAACCTGCCGGTTACCAGCCCGGCGGGCACGATCGCGCTCGGCCTGGTCGGCAGCAACGTGCTGGTCGATCTCGAGCTCTCGGCCGCGCAGGCCGAGACCCAGGCGAACATCATCTCCTCCCCGCGGGTCATCACCGCGAACCAGAAGGAGGCGACGATCGAGCAGGGTATCGAGATTCCATACCAGCAGTCGGCCTCGAGCGGCGCGACCACGATTCAGTTCAAGAAGGCGGTGTTGTCGCTCAAGGTCACGCCGCAGATCACGCCCGACAACCGCATCATTCTCGACCTCGACGTGCGCGACGACTCGGTCGGCACCATCGTGGTCGCCTCGGGCGGCGTCAACGTGCCCTCGATCAACACCCGCGAGATCACCACCCAGGTGCTGGTGAACGACGGCCAGACCGTGGTGCTGGGCGGCATTCTGCAGACGACGCAGCGCGAGGACGACACCAAGGTGCCGTATCTCGGCGATATCCCGATCCTCGGGCATCTGTTCAAGACCACCGACCACAAGGACGACAAGGACGAGCTGATGATCTTCATCACCCCGAAGATCGTTCGTGAAGGCGTCAACGTGTATTGAGGCGTAGGGAAGCGCCTGCAGTGAGGACAGATTCCTAGCTAGGCCATGACCTGAGCTGGATTCGCATCAGCGGCCGCCGTGAGGCGGCCGCGCCTTTTCGGGCGGCCGCGGCGTTTTTGGGCCCCGGGATTCATTCGGTATCCTTCACCGCAAGGTGCTCGGCAAGACCAGCCTGTTCCTCATCGGGCCCATGGGCTCGGGCAAGACCGCCGTCGGGCGGGCGCTGTCGCGTGCGCTCGGCCTGCCCTTCTACGACAGCGACGCCGAGGTCGAGCGGCGCACCGGGGTCGACATCCCGTTCATCTTCGAGAAGGAGGGCGAGGCGGGCTTCCGGGCACGCGAGCGCGAGGCCATCGAGGCCCTCACTCGGCTCGAGCGCATCGTGCTCGCCACCGGCGGCGGCGCGGTGCTCTCGCCGGAGAACCGCCGCCACCTCGCCGAGCGCGGCTGCGTCGTCTACCTCGAGACCTCGGTGAGGCAGCAGGCCGACCGCGTCCGTCACGGGCGCAACCGCCCGCTGCTCGAGCAGCAGGGCGACATCGCCGGGCGTCTCGGTGAGCTGATGGACGTCCGTTCCCCCCTCTACAGCGAGATCGCCGACCTCACCGTCTCGACCGACGGCCGGCGCGTGCCGGCGGTCGCCGAGGAAATCCTCAGGCTCCTCAAGGGGGGCGCCGCGGCGCGCTGAAGGGACCGCTCACGTATACTGCCGCGGGCGCGAAACGCCTCGAGCTGAACTGGCAGATCCCCCGCGCGCAGTGGATACCCTCAAGGTCGAACTCGGCACTCGCAGCTATCCGATCCTGATCGGCGCGGGGTTGCTCGCGCACGCTGAGGAGCTGCAGTCCCGCGTTCCGGGGCGCGACCTGCTCATCGTGAGCAACACCACGGTGGCGCCCCTCTACCTGCCCGCCCTCAACGCGAGCCTTCCCGCCCAGCGCCGGCTCGAGGTCATCCTGCCCGACGGCGAGATGCACAAGACCCTCGCCAATGCCGCGCGGGTGCTCGACGTGCTCGTCAGCAACCGCTTCGGCCGCGACTCGACCGTGATCGCGCTCGGGGGCGGGGTGGTCGGTGACCTTGCCGGCTTCGTGGCGGCCTGCTACCAGCGCGGCGTCGCCCTCGTGCAGCTGCCGACGACGCTGCTCGCGCAGGTCGACTCGGCGGTCGGGGGCAAGACCGCGGTCAACCACCCGGGCGGCAAGAACCTGATCGGCGCCTTCCACCAGCCGGTCGCGGTGATCTGTGACACCGCGACCCTCGCGACGCTCCCGCCGCGCGAGCTGCACGCCGGGCTCGCCGAGGTGATCAAGTACGGCCTGCTGTGCGATGCGACGCTCTTCGAGTGGCTCGAGGCGCATCTCAATGAGCTGCTGGATGCGGACCCGGGGGCGCTCGCCCACGTGGTGCGCCGCTCCTGCGAGATCAAGGCCATGATCGTCGGCCGCGACGAGCGCGAAGAGAGCGGCGACCGGGCGCTGCTCAACCTCGGCCATACCTTCGGACACGCGGTCGAGTCGGCGACCGGCTACCGCAAATGGCTGCACGGCGAAGCGGTGGCGGCGGGCCTGGTGATGGCCGCCGCGATGTCGCGCGAGCTCGGCCTGTTGAGCCCTGAGGAGCTGGTGCGCGTGCACACGCTGATCGAGCGCGCCGGGCTGCCGACCCGCGGCGCCGGGGTGGCGCCCGAGGCGGTGCTCGAGCACATGGCTCTCGATAAGAAGGTCCTCGGCGGACGGCTGCGGCTCGTGCTGCTGCGTCGCATCGGGAACGCCTTCCTCACGGCCGACTACCCCGATGAGGCGCTCGAGCGCACCCTCGCGGCGTACTGTGGTTGAGGCGCGCGTGAACGACACCGCCCCTGCTGCCGATACGCCGCTCGCGCCCTACGCCGCGCACGATGGGGACTCGCGCGGTCGGCGTCATCCCGAGCCGCCGCCGGAGCTGCGCAGTGAGTTCCAGCGCGACCGCGACCGCATCATCCACTCGAATGCCTTCCGCCGGCTGGTCTACAAGACCCAGGTGTTCGTGAACCACGAGGGCGATCTCTACCGTACGCGTGTCACGCACTCGATCGAGGTCGCGCAGATCGCGCGCTCGGTCGCCGTCGCGCTGCGCCTCAACGAGGCGCTCACCGAGGCCATCAGTCTCGCGCACGACCTCGGGCACACCCCCTTCGGGCACGCCGGCCAGGACGCACTCAACGAGTGCATGCGCGATTACGGCGGCTTCGAGCACAACCTGCAGTCGCTGCGGGTGGTCGATGAGCTCGAGGAGCGCTACGCCGAATTCTCCGGGCTCAACCTCACCTTCGAGTGCCGCGAGGGGATCCTGAAGCACTGCTCGGTCCGCCACGCGCGCGAGCTCGGCGAGCTCGGCGAGCGGTTCTTGAAGCGCCACCAGCCGGGGCTCGAGGCGCAGATCGCCAACCTGGCGGATGAGATCGCCTACAACAATCACGACGTCGACGACGGGCTGCGCGCGCAGCTGCTCACGGTCGAGGGGCTGCGCGCGTCGCGCATGTTCCGCCGCCAGCACGAGGCAGTGGTGGCACGCTACCCGAGCCTGAGCGAGCGGCGGCTGGTGCACGAGATCATCCGCCGCATGATCAACCACATCGTGCTCGATCTGATCGGCACCACGCAGACCAACCTGGTGCAGGCCGAGCCGACATCGATCGACGAGGTGCGCGTGCACTCGAAGCCGCTCGTGGCGCTCAGCGACCAGTGCCGCGAGGAGCACCTCGAGTTGAAAGAGTTCCTGCGCGAGCAGGTCTACCGGCACTACAAGGTGCTGCGTATGACGGCGAAGGCGCGCCGCGTCGTGCACGAGCTCTTCGACGCGTTCTTCGACGACGTCACGCTGATGCCGCCCGAGCACCGCGAGCAGGCGTTGAAGTCGGAAGCGGCCAATCCGGACGCCGGCCGGGCGCGCGCGGTGGCGGATTACATCGCCGGGATGACCGATCGCTACGCAATTCTCGAGCACCGACGGCTCTTCGACCCCGCCGAACGCACCTGACTGCTTCCGCTAGCTCCATTCGCTAGCTCATCCTTTCCCTGATTACCGAGTGCTGCTTCTCACTCGGAGAAGCTTGGCAGTTCCCCTTTCCAGGACTCGCAACAGCATGTTTCTATTGATATTTATGCGGCTCAGCGCCACATAATGTCGCTATAAATTGACATAAGTGCCTGAACTGCCTAGAGTTATGTCACAAGA
>Ga0307476_10002260_pt1 | contig 11504 bp, 4 predicted proteins | sample atmos_gasesECM2C_2_FD_203314 | JGI IMG/M metagenome (GOLD analysis project Ga0307476, IMG submission 203314) | Hardwood forest soil microbial communities from Morgan-Monroe State Forest, Indiana, United States - atmos_gasesECM2C_05 | ecosystem: Environmental > Terrestrial > Soil > Temperate... | reverse complement strand
TTCGGGGAAGTGGTCGGTGGCGGCGTCGGCGGCGGCGGGCTGGCGGTTGCTTCGGCGGGCGGACGGGGCTTGATCGGCACGGTGCCGCACGGCTCGCGCACGCTGCCGGCCTGCACCGTCACCGGCAACGAGGCGGAGAGCCCGCCGGCGCGGATCGTGACAGTGGTGGTGCCGGCGTTGAAGGCGCAGAAGAGCCCAGACTGGGGCACGGGTGGTTTGCCGGCTTCGCGTTCGTCGGGGATCGGTTCCCCCTTGGCGTTCTGCAGAACGGCGTGCAGTTCGGAGGTCGCGGTGTTGCGCTCCACGAAACGCCCGACTTCCTTATCCGACGATTCGAATTCGTATTCGGGCAGCACGGCCGTCTGGCAACCGGCGACGACGCAGAGCGAGGGAATCGGCGTGTACTGGTCTTCGCTGCACTGCGGCTGGCCGGCTTCGGTTGCCCGGCAGCCGGCCCGCGGGCGTCGCGCGAGTCCTTCGAACAAGGCCGAGCTGCTGCGGCGTAGCAGGATCCCGTCCTTGGCTTCGAGCGCGAGTTCGCCGATCACGGGAATCAGCTGCACCGACACCGGGACTTCGTCGTTGGGCTTGCGTTCGGAGGCGTGTGCGGGCAGCTGGACGTGGCCGAGCAGGATTCCCTTGGCGCCGTGGAAGTCACCCTGCGCCACGGTGGTGATCTGCTCGTAGCCGAGCGTGCCGGTTCCAAACGTGGCCAGCTGGCGCCCGTCGTAGGTGAGGTGTTCCTGGACGTTGGCTTCGGGCGAGTCGTAAAAGTAGGCCGAGGCGACGTAGTGCTCGGGGTCGCCCGAGCCGTCGGGGTCTTCGCCGACGAGGGCGGCGAGCAGCTTGGTCGCTTCGCCATCGTGGGCGGCAACCTGGGCGCCAAGGTTGGCGTTGGCGACAACGATCACGGGCTTCTGTTCGTTGCCAGCCGCGCCGAGGCGCCGCTCGACCCATTCGCGCTGGGACTGGTCGACGTCGCCGTGCTGGGAGTCGTCCAGCACGAGCACCCAGACGCCTTCCTTTTCCACCGCGTAGTAAGCCGACTCGCAGCCGGGCGTTGCGCCGCAACGCGCGGGTTCTTCGACGCCCGGTGGGCCTTCGCCGCCGAACGGCCGGGGGAAACCGGCGAACGCCGCTTCCCAGGAGGCCTCCGTCCCGTCCTGGGCCGGACGGGCGTCGAGGTCGTCGGGGGACATCGTGTCGTAGACGGGCACCTGGGAGCCGGCGAAGATCGAGGCGTAGCTGCCGAGCTCGTCGGCGAACGGAATGCTCGGCGGTGTCACGCCGATGAACGTGCCGGCGGTCACCGTGGGACCCAGATCGAAGAACGCGCCGAGACGAGACCCGCCGCCTTCGCCGACCCGACCGGCGAGCGCCAGCGCCGAGCGCAGCCATAGCGGGGGCCCGGCGCCGGCCCGTTCGCGGTTGGAGCAGGGCGCGGCGCACTGCGCTTCGCCGCCGAAGGCGAAGGTCGCTGAGCCCGGCGAGGACACGGGCGCGACGCCGCTGCCGAGCGGCGTTGCCCCGTCGACCGGATAGCGCTCGACGTCGGCGGTCTCGATGCGTTCTTCGGGGTTTGAGATGCCCCCGACCGCCCAGCCCTGTGAGCCGGTGGGGTCGACGAGGACGGCGAAGATCGGGTCGGGCCGGTAGGGCAGGTCGTAGAAGACGAACGAGCCTTCCTGGCCGCCAACGGGGTTCAGTTCGTGGCTCTCGTCGCGCCAGCCGTAGGCGGTCTGGCGCAGCACGCCGCCGCTTTCGGGTCCCGCCGTGAGGCCGCCGGCGGGCGCCAACGGCGGCGGGAATCCGGGCGTCACAGTGCCGCTGCCTCCCGACAGCCCAGTGCTGCCGGCGGTCACGATTGCGCGCAGGGCCCCGCCTTCGCGGAACAGTGCCAGCGCCCCGGCGGGCGAGCTCGGCAGCGGCGTCGGCGCCTGCTGCCAGGGCACGCCGGCGGCTTCGCGCTCGAACAGGTGCTGTCCTTCGGGGCCGGAGGCCACGAACGCGGCGCCCCCATCGGGGAGCCCGGCGACGGCCCGGGGAACGGCACCGGCGCCGGCGACGGCTTCCGCTTCGGAGTCGATATGCCATCCCGAGCCTTCGTTGACGAGCAGGCCACCGACGAATTCGTTACGCCGCGGGTCGGGTTGCTTGCTGTACGCGACGATCGCCTCGGAGCCGGCGAAGGCGATCGAGTTGAAGCTGGCTCCCTGAACCTGGGGCGGCAGGTTGGTTTCTTCGGTCCAGGTCTTGCCGTAGCGCAGCAGCACGCCGCCCTGTCCGACGGCGGCGCGGCCGACGGCGTAGCCGCGCGCGGGGTTGTTGGGGTCGAAGGCGATGGCGTCGAGGTTGCCGCGGAAGTTAATCGGCGTGGCTGGGTCGCGTTCCCACAGGCCCGTTTCCCCTCGCCAGAGCCACATTTCGCCCGCTTCGCCGACGGCGTAGGCGCGGTTGGGCCGGGGCCAGGCGACGGCGCGCAGGGGCGCTTTGGTTTCGACGCGCCCGCCCGGGCCGAAGAGGCTTTCCGGCAGCCACCCCTCGCCTGGCTTGAAGCGGGCGACGGCTCCTTCGCCGACGGCGAGGGCGCCGCTGGAGAGCGAGCCGATCGGCGCTCCCGGTTCGGGGGCGATCGCGACGAGCGGGCGGTGGAAGGAAACCGGCCACGGCTGCAGGCGGCTGGGCTGCAGCTGCGATCCGGGCGCGAGATGGACGGGCATGGCGGAGTAGCCGAGCCAGCCTTCGCTGGGCGAGGTGAAGGCCGCGCCGAGCGTCGCCCCGGGGTCATCGGCGCCGCCGCCGAGCGCGAGCACGCGCTTGAACGATTCGCCTTCCAGGCGCAGGCTGACGCCTTCGGGCAGGCCGGTGATCACGCGCTGCCCGTAGCGTGACCCGTCGGCCCAGGCGATGCTGCGCGAGGGACCGAGCGGCAGCGCCTCGGGCAGTTCGTGGTCGCAAGCCGGGGTTGCGGCGGGGGCTTCGGCGGGGAGTTTGCACCAGCTCGCCTGCATGCTGCCGCCGGCGCTGCCTTCGGGCTTGAAGAACAGCGTCGTGGAGGCCGGGGTCCGCGTGGTGAGATCGCCGCGGACACCGTCGATCCAGATACCTTCGCTCGTGACGGTCAGGACCTGGGTGTCGATCGCCGGCTGGTTGCCGGAGCTGCCCGGCACCGCGAACGGCTCGCCTTCGGTTGGAGCGCCCGTGCCCTGTACCGGGATGGTGAGCGGGTGCGCTTCGCCGTCCCCGGCTCCGGCGCTCAGCTGGACGGGCACCCACTTCCAATGTTCGGGCGTGGCTTGGACGCGGCGGAAGAGCGCCACCGCGCCCGTCGTGTAGTTGGCCGACAGCCGGGCGAGCAGCCAGGCGTTGGTGGGCGAGCTCGCGCCGAGCGCGAGCACGCGAAAGCCTTCGGCGCTCTTGGCGGGTATTTCGATCGGCTCGCCGCTCCAGTGGGCGCCGTCCCAGTGCAGCACCTGGCTCTCGACGAGACCTTCTTCGCTGACTGGCGCCACCAGCGCCCCGGCGTCGCCGTCGGCTTCTTCCAGCGGTGCGATCAGCGGCGCGCGGGCGACGCCGAAGAGGTGCTGACCGCCGGCAAGCAGCGCTTCCTTTTCGCCTTCGAGCGGCACGGGACTGGTTTCTTCGAATGCTCCGCCCGGCTTGCGCACCAGCAGGACCTGCCCACCCGTGCCGCCCGAGTTGGTGCCGGCGAGTACGCCGAAGCCGCGGCTCGTCATCTGTCCGGCCAGCGGACTCGGCTCGGCGCTGGTACCGCTGATCGTGGTGAGCAGCTTGAAGCCGGCGGGCAGCGTCGTGGACTCGCCGGGCGGCGTCGGCCCGAGCGTCCAGGTCCCTTCCCGCGTTTCGACTGAGCCGGGGTGTACGTAGTAGCGGACGACCACGGTGCTCGAGCCCTCGCGCCCGACCCCCCAGGTCTCCTGGGTGCCGGGCGCTTCGGGTTCTTCGGGCGTGGCGCCGATCATCGTCACTTCTTTGGCCGGCAGCGAGGCGTCGGTCTCGGGCAGGACTTCTTCGGAAGCCCCGGCCTGGGCGACCGCCAGCGAGCCGCTGTGTGAGCCGGGCAGGATCGGCGAGAGGGCGGCGACGCCCACGGCAACCAGCGCGCCGGCGAGTGCGAGCAGCCGCGGGCGCGTCACCGCGACGCGAAGCTTGAATGCGCTCAAGGCAACCTGTCCGGTTCACTCGTCAGGCCGTTGTGGGGCAGCGCGACAAACCCGGTCGTCACAGTCGTGACGTTCGCGCCTTCACCGGTCACCGAGGAAACCAGTGGCAGCGGCGCCAGGGCGTGAGTCTGCAGACTCAGCTTGGTCGGCCAGCTGTGCGGGTTCAAACGCAGCTGTAGCGTGCGACTGCCGGCCTTCAGAGTGCGCATCGCTGTCGCCGCCACCAGCCGCCCATGGCGCTTGGCGAGCAGGCGCACCCGCGCCTTGACGGCGAGATGGAAGCTCAATTGCAGCGTCGAGCCGTGCAGCAGCCGACTGTGCAGATGTGAGAGCAACGGGAGCTGCACTTTGGCGTTGGTTTCGCTCTGCGCTTCGCCGCCTTTGATCTCGGACGGTATGTTGAATTCTTCGTTCAGGCCGGAGGTGTCGGGCGGCGGTGCGTCGGCGATCACCTGCGGCAGCCCCAGGTCGGGCGGACGGAACGTGACGAGGTTGCGAAAGCCGCTGATTTCGTTTGCCGGCAGCGTCCGCCTGCCTTCGGGCGCAAGGTGGTAGAGCCAGCCCGCGGTCGTCGCCATCCAGCAGTCTTCGACGGCCGGGCAGGAGATTCGCGCGGCGGCGCCCTTCGGGCCGATACCTTCCTGCACTTCGCTCTGGGAGGGCAGCACCTGTGCGCCGAGCACCTTGCCTGCGGGCGAGATGTGCACCAGCACCGCGCTCAGCCCTTCGCCCGAGCCCGTGGGCGGGCGCAGTGCGAGCCAGGCGTTTTCGCTGCCGGGTTCGGCCGCGATCCCGCTGACGGTCGCCGCCTTGGCTTCGCCGCCGAGCAGCTTGCGTTCTTCGGCTTCGCTTACGAGCACGCGACCCAGCGGATTAGGTGAAATTCCCGAGGTCGGCGAGCCGGGGCCGATCGGCTGGCTCCAGACCCCCTGCACGCGGCGCACCACCGTGACCTGGCCGGCTTCTTCGGGGGGCTCGATCGCTTTCGGGCTTTTTCCGGCGGCGCCCCAGAGGGCGCCTTCGGCAGCCGAGAGGTGCAGGAATTCCAGCGCGCTGCTGAGCTCTCGGGCGGACCCATAGAGCGGCGGTTCTTCGGCTTCGGGCGCGATCGCGGGGTCCGCCCCGGGTTCGATCGTGTGCAACACGGGGTACCGGCTTTTTTCTTGCGCGACGCGATCGGAGGTACGGATGCGGACGCTCTCGTAAAGCGCCCCTTCGAGAACACTCATGCTCTGCACCGCGTGCGCTTCGCCGAGGTAGGGTTCGGCTTCCAGGGCACTCCCGTTCCAGTGCAGGTGAAAAGCTCCGAGCTGGGGTTCGGGGAGCGGATCGCCGCCAAACCAGCAATCGCTGGAGTCGACGGCCGGCGGCGGGGGCGGGATGCAGGCGGCGGCGTGCATCGCCTGGTAGGAGTCGGCCTGGCCGGCGGGGTGAGCGTAGGAGGCCACGACGCTGCCGCCGGCGAAATGGCAGAGGGTGTTGTCTTCGAGCGGGATCTGCGTTTCGAACTGGGTGCCGGAGGATTCGTTGGTCTGCCCGGGACGACCGTCGGACACCGTCCAGAATTCGTCGGGGCCGGCCCACGCGATGCTGCCTTCGCTGGCGCCGCAGACTTCGGCGATCTCGCGCCATTCCGTGCCGTCATACGCCCACACGCCGGGCGGCACGGCGGGCCCGTTGCCGTGCGTGATCAGCAGTCCGCGGTTGGGTTCCCAGAACTCGATGTCGCCGACCTGCCCGAGTCCGATCGGCACCGAGGCTTCCGGCGTGCCAGGCGGCGCGGCGGGCGGGCGGGGCTGTTCCAGGCGCCATTCGGCGCCGCCCGTTTCAACTGCCTGGGCGACGGCGCCTGCCGACGACAGGGCGCAGGCGAGCACTCCCGCCGCCAGGGTGCCGGCCAGCAGCACCCTACGCCGGTCGATTGGGAACCTCATCGCCGACCCACCCGGTGTGAGCGCGTGCGGGCGGCGGCGCCCCGGGTCGAGCGCCGTGCGGCGCGCGCGGTGCGGTGGAAGAGCACGGCGATGCTTTCGTGCAGGGCCGGCTGGTGCGCCGAGCTGAACGTGATGTTGGCGTTCGCCGAGAGGCCGCCCGGCTGCACGGCGAGTGCGGCGTTGGCCCCGCCGAGCTTGAGCACGATCTGGACGAGTTCTCCGGAGGGAGCGTGGGCGGCGCGACTCGTGGCGGCCACGGTGCGTGTGGCGATGAGCGCTGGCCGCCCCCGGCGGGCGGAGGCGCGAGCGGCGCGGCGGGCACGACGGGACGCGGCGGCGGCGCGCACGACCACCGCGCCGCGTGCGACGGCGGTGAGCGTGCCGGCAGAGGGTACGGCGACGTACAGCACGACGCTCCCGTTGGCGCGGGAAAGCGCGGTCACCCCCAGCCGACGGAGCGGATCGATGCCGGTCTGGGGCGCCGGGCTGACGTACTGGCCGGTGGGCAGCGTGGCGAACGGCACGGGTTTGACGAGGAAGGCGTCGCTGCCGTTGGCGGGCGCCGCCGAGGGCGTGTCGCCGGGCGGCGTGTTGCCGTCGCCGAATACAAGGTTGTCGGCGGTCGAGGTGAACACGAGCGTCTGGCCGTCCCCCGAAAAGGAGGGCGAGAGTGCGCCGAAGCCGGCGGGCAGCGTCCCGTACTGGTCTTCTTCCTGGAGGTTGGTTTTGTGCGGCTGTTCGCTCGGGCCGCCGGCGTAGCCCTGCGTGACCCGCGTGAGGGTGCCGTTGCGCAGGTCGACGTCGAACAGCTCGGGCATGCCCGGTTCGGCCGCCGGCGCGTCCACGAACTGGGGAAAGCCGAGCGGAAACTGGGTGCGCAGGGTGCAGAACGCGATCTGGTTACCGTCGGCGGAGATTTCGAAGTCGGCGATCGGCCCTGAGTAGCTGAGCTTTTCCGGTCCGATCTCGGTGAGCGGGGTGAGCGCCTGCTGGCGTGTGAGGCCGGGGCGCATGGTCGACACGAACAGGTCGCTCGGCTGCCCGCTGCCGCCTCGGCCGAAGTCGATCCCCTCCGCGAGCAGCCGCTCCTCGGAGAGGAAGGCCACGATTTCACCGTTGGCACTGAGCCGCGGGATGAAGTCGCCGACGCCGCGGCTCTCGCCCCAGACTCCGGTGGTGAGGTTGCCGCCGCCCTGTTCGCTGACGAACGGCCCCTGGCAGGGGTCTGCCGCGTTGGGCGTGCTGGAGAGGCTGAGCTCGCCGGTGGCCGCGCAGAGGGGGTTGTTGGGTTCCGATCCACCCGTGACCCGCTGCGTGGCGGTTTCCGAGCCGGGCGCGATCCGCCGCCAGAGCGGTTCGGTGTATTTCGGTTCGAACGTTTCGGCGGGTAGCGCAGCGGCCTGCTCGCCGATCTCCTCGCCCATCCAGGCGACGGTGCTGCCGTCGGCGCTGATCGAGGCGCCCGGCCATTCGCCGGTTTCCGGGACCGTGGGGAACTCGAGTCGTTCCCCGGGGTAGACGGCGCCGAGCTGCGCATTGCCGACAACAGGTTCGGCGGCGCCGGCGGCGGCCGCTTCGCCGCAGTCGAAGTAGCAGCGGCTGACGAGCACGGTTTCTTTGTTGCCAAGACGACGCACGGCGACCTGGTCGGGCGGCGTGTGCGGCTTGGGCGTTTCCCCTTTGGCCCGTTCCTGTTCTTCGAGCTTGGGGTAGGCGACGAGGTTGGAGACCGCGGTGGTCACGAACGCGACCTCGCCGCCGTCGGCGCTGATCGCCGAGCGCGGAGCGGCGCTGGCGCCGAGCGTCGTGCTTGGGCTCTGGTAGTCGAGTGGTTCGGAGGAGCCGTTCGCGGCCGAGGCGAGCACGAACGCGCCCGCTTCGCCCGGGCTCAGCGCCATGTTGCGGACGTAGACGTTCACCGCTTCCTGCGTTGGGGCTTCGTCAGGCTTGCCGTCGGTGATCGCCGAGAGGCTCCTGCCTTCGTTGGTCGTGAAGCTCAGCTCCTGCCCGTTTGCGCTGATCGAGGGCATCTCGGCGTCGCCGCCGGCGACCTGTTCGAGCGTGCCCGTGACCAGGTCCCGTCGCCAGACGCCGGTGACGCCGGCTATGGCGCCGTCGAAGGCGAGGTACTCGCCGTTGGCGGAGATCACGGCGTCGTGGGCGTCTTCGGCCTGCTGCGGGGGACCCCCATCGAGCGAGCCGTCGGAGACGAGCGAGATCGGCCCGAACAGGTCCGCCCGGGCCGGGGCGGGAGTGAGCATGAACAGGCACGCGAGCGCCGCTGCGAGCAGGCACGCGAACGCCGCGGCCAGTAACCCTGGCGCCGCGGCCGGTAACGCCGCCGTCGCGGCGAGCAGTCCTGGCGCTGCGGCGCCCCGGCGTCGCTCGCTGTTGGGCGCCCGAGTCATCGCACGCTCACCCACTGGCTGACGACGCCTTCGTTGCCGATCTTGTCGCGTACGTGGACGACCACGCGGTAGACGCCGGGGTGGCGGTAGCGATGCGCGAAGCGCGTGCGTCCCCGCGCACGGCTCCCGTCGCCGAAGCTGACGCTGACGCGTTGCCGATCTACGCCGGAGAAGCGGTCGAGCACGCCGACCCGCACGGCCGTGTCGCCCTGCGCCCGGGTGATCCTCGCCGACGGGGGCACGCCGTCGATGAGCAGCGTCGAGGCGGCGCTCAGCGTGGACTGGCCGTCGCTGTCGGTGGCGAGCACCTGCAGGCGGTGTCTGCCCGAGCTCAGGCCGCGCGGATTGAGATGCGCCGTGAGCACCCCCGCCGGGGTGGGTTGGATGCGGCCGTCGAGGACGAGATGGTAGGTCAGCGGCCCGGCGGCGCTCACGGCGGGCGCCCAGGAGGCCGTTGCCTGGGAGGGTCTCACCCACCCTTTGGGGACCGTCAGGATGAACGTGTCGGGAGGCGCGGTTGCCTGGGCGGCGACGATCGCGGCGTTGCCGAGCTGGCCTTGGCGAAAGGCGATCAGGCCGTCCCCGAGCCCCGAGCGTCCGACGGCGAGTTCGGCGACTTCGCCGCCGGCGCCGCCGCTGAGCAGCGCGGTCTGCGCGGCGCCGCCGGGGAAGCCCTCGCGCACGGCGACGGCGGGGTGCCCCTGCGCTTCGACGCTCGGCCACGCCGCGATGCCGCCGCCTTCGGGGTTCATAACGCTGACGGCATTCGGTTCGCTGCCCGCGAAGGGCGATCCGAGCGAGAGCGCGCCGGCCAACCCTTTGTCGTTGCCTTCGATCACGCGTGGCGTGCCATTGCTGTCGTAGAGCAGGAGCATCGAGCGCTTTTCGTCGATGTCGATGCTCGGCGGGCCGACATAGGCGGCCCTGCCACCGGAGACCGCCTGGTCGGCGACGACGGCACCCTGAAACTCGCCGCCGTTGGCCGATTCGCCGTCGGGGAGGATGTTCACAAAGATGCGTGGGCCGGGCAGCGGCGAGGAGGGCCCGGCGGCCTGACGATATGCCACCTCAGCCTGGCCGAGACGCGAGAAGGCGACGCTCGGAGCGTCGGCGTCGTCGGTGATCGGCGCGCCGTTGTAGGTTTCGGCCGAGACGGGCATGACGTAGTCAAGCGAGGAGCTGAAGACCCTCCGCGCCCAGATGCGTGCCACGCCTTCGATATCGGGCTCCTGCCAGACGACGATGCCGTTGCCGGTCGGGCCGATCGCGATCTGGGGCGCGTTGTCCTGGGTCGGCGGGCGCATGCCGACGGCGGCGTCGCGGTTGATCGCACCGAGATTCGACCAGCGCTGACCGTCGAAGTGGGCGACGCGGACGCTCTCGGGAACGTCGCCGGCACGCAGCAGCGAGATGCCGACTTTTTCGGTGTCTATCACCCTGTACACGACGTCGGCCATGCCGGTTGAGCTGACGGCGAGATCGGGGTCGGTGCCGGTCCCTTCTTCGATGTCGCGATCGACGATCATGGCCTGGCCGAACTGTTCGCCCCCGGGTCCGAGCACAGACGCGAGCAGCTCGTAGATGGGCTTGCCGGTGCTGGGACTGGTCGCGAACGGCGTGGCCCAGACCACGATCAGCTCGCCGCCGGCAGCCGCGCCGATGCGGGGCCAGCTGGCCGCGTACGGTTCTTCGCAGTGCGCTTCGCCGGTGGAGGTTTCCTGCGTGGAGCTGGGACTACAGCGGTCGACGCGGATCGGCGCGAGCCAGTGCCCGCCGACGTAGCGCGAGACGAACACGTGCGGGACGCCATCGACGCGCTTGAGGTAGACGAGCCCGCCGCTGCCGTCTTCGGCCATGGCGACGCCACCGAAGCCGGCGATTTCCTCGCTGGGACCGTCAATCGTGGTGGCGGGCAGGATCACCGCGCTCGCGCCGACAGGCAGCGCGGCGAGCGCGACGGCCGCGAGCGCGGCGGCGAGCGTCGTCCCCGACCGGCGGCGCATTTCACGAGGTGGATTTGTCGAGGGCCCCGGGCGAGGCGTCGTAGGCGCAGCGGAAGTTCTCCGGTTCATACACCGGCTGAGACCCGGCGAAGCCGCCCTTGGTGCCGTTGCTGTAGACGGTCACGTATTGCAGCGATTCGGGCAACGGATTGGCGGGCAACGGGACCGGGTTGGCCTGGCCCTGGCGGGGGTCGCCGGTGGCGCCTTCGCTGACACCCTCGAAGCCGGCAGCGGCGGAGCCGGCTTCGGTGGTGATGAGCGTGGAGCTCATCTCGCGTTCGTCTTTCAGACCCCGGCTGGGGTCGAGGTTGACGGTGGCGGTCAGCGGCGAGTCGTGGACGGTGGACTCGAGCTTGACCCGGGCGGCCGCGCCGAGCAGCTGCGAGGCGGAAGGCAGCCAGCCGCCTTCTTCCTCGCACTTCTTGGAGGCCCAGATGAAGTTGTTCTTGCCGAGCTCTTCATGGGTCAGCGGGTAGACGGTCGATTCAAGGCACCAGGTGCCGAGGTCGACAGTGTCCGGCGGGCAGCTGGGGACGATCTGTTCAGCGGTTTTACCGTCCAGGCGCTTGGCGTTGCGTACCGAGCTGCTCGCGGGGATCGCCGAGGCGGGGAACTTGCCGTTGCGGCCCAGCACGAGCAGCGCGCCGGGACGCGGCTTGGAGCTGATCGGGTGGCCGGCCAACGCCGAGACCACGGCATGCCGGGCGGCGTCGGCGAGCCCGGTGGTGGAGAAGACGAGTGCGATCGAGGCGACCGCCAGTGCGGCCTTGCCGGCGAGCCCGCTGCCTGCTCTGGCTGCGACGCGCGGCGGCGCCTGGTGTGCTGGCCGCACCACATCGCGCGCTACCCGCCGACGTGGCCGGCTGCGCGCCGTCCTTCTCACGAGCGTTCCCCGGAGCCCTCCGCGGAGGGCGATCGACGGCGCACGTCGCGGAGGTCCTCGAGCGTGATCTCCTGGACGGTGGCGAGCACGGC
>Ga0307476_10002259_pt1 | contig 11504 bp, 10 predicted proteins | sample atmos_gasesECM2C_2_FD_203314 | JGI IMG/M metagenome (GOLD analysis project Ga0307476, IMG submission 203314) | Hardwood forest soil microbial communities from Morgan-Monroe State Forest, Indiana, United States - atmos_gasesECM2C_05 | ecosystem: Environmental > Terrestrial > Soil > Temperate... | reverse complement strand
ATCACGCGATTTGCTCCCAGTCCCACGGGAGCTTTGCATCTGGGTAACGCTCGGACGGCCCTTTTCAGCCATCTTTGGGCCCGCAAAACCGGCGGAAAGTTCATTTTACGTATCGAGGACACCGACCTGGAGCGCAGCCAGGATCGGTTTCGCGAGCAGCTCCTGACCGACCTGCGCTGGCTGGGACTGGACTGGGATGAGGGGCCGGATGTGGGCGGACCCTCGGGACCGTACCGGCAGGCGGAGCGGGGTGAATTCTACCGCGGCTTGTACGCGCAATTATCGGCGCGAGGCTTGGCCTATCCATGCTACTGCACTGCCGAGGATCTGGAGCTTTCGCGAAAACTGCAGCGTATGTCGGGCAAGGCGCCGCGCTACGCGGGCACCTGCAGAGGATTGACGGCCGCGGAGCGCGCCGAGCGCGAGGCGCGGGGCTTGAAGCCGGCGCTACGGTTTGCGGTACCCCTCGACCGGCAAATCGAATTTGTCGACGCGGTTCACGGGCCGCAGCGCTTTGCGAGCAACGACATCGGCGATTTCATCATTCGCCGCGAAGACGGCACGCCCGCCTTCTTTTTTTGCAATGCGGTGGATGATTCCGCCATGGGGGTCACGCAGGTTTTGCGCGGCGATGACCATCTGACCAACACGCCGCGTCAAATCATGCTGCTGGATGCGCTCGGCATGCGCAGTCCGGCCTACGGACATCTTGGGCTTTTGGTGGGAGAGGACGGCGCGCCGTTGTCGAAGCGGCATGGCAGCACCAGTGTGCATGAGTTTCGCGAGCGCGGATTCCTGAGCATTGCCGTGCTCAATCATTTGTTTCGGCTGGGCCATGCCAGCGACATCGATGGGTGGCTGCCGGCGGCGGAGATGCCCCGGCATTTCCGGCCCCAGCATTTGGGCCGCGCGCCGGCGCGCTTCGAGGTATCGCAATTGATGCACTGGCAGAAAGAATCCTTGGAACGATTGTCGGCGGCGGAAATTCGCGCATGGCTGGCGGCGGACGACTCCATCGAATTCATCGATCTGGTGCGCCACAATGTGACTTTGCCGGCCGACGCCGTTGCCTGGCGCGAGGTGGTGAACGGCGAGCTTCCGCCCCTGGGGGCGGAGGAGCAGCGCATTGTCGCCGCCGCGGGCGCTGAATTTTTTTCCGCGGCACTCGATGCCAGCGAACGCTCGAGCGGCGATTTGAAATCGATCACCCAGCAGCTGAAGGAGCGGACGGGACGCAAGGGGCCGGAGCTGTTCATGCCGCTGCGGGTGGCCTTGACCGGCAGCGCGCACGGCCCCGAGCTTGCACTGCTGCTGAAGCTCATCTCCCCGGACATTGTGCGGCGGCGGCTGAAGATGCATGCTCAAAATCCACAATAGCTTGAGCGGGGAGAAAGAAGAGTTCAAACCTCTTCGGCCCGGCGAAGTCCGCATGTATGTCTGCGGCATGACCAACTATGACTACATTCACGTGGGTCACGCGCGCATGCTGGTTGCGTTCGACCTGGTGCAGCGCTATCTGCGTTCGTTGGGCTACAAAGTGACCTACGTGCGCAATATCACCGATATCGATGACAAAATCATCGAGCGCGCCGCGGCCAACGGCGAGAACTGGGCCGATCTGGCGCGGCGTTTCACCGTGGCCATGCACGAGGATTGCGCCACGCTCGGCCTGCAAAATCCCGATCTGGAGCCGCGCGCCACCGAGTTCATTGCGCCGATTATTGCCATGATTCAGACCTTGATCGAGAAAGGCTACGCGTACGCAGCGGACAACGGCGATGTCATGTACTCGGTGCGCAAATTTCCGAACTATGGCCGTCTGTCCCGCAAAAAGATCGATGATTTGCGCGCCGGCTCGCGCGTGCAAATCGACGAGGCCAAGCACGACCCGCTCGATTTCGTGCTGTGGAAACACGCGAAGGCGGGCGAACCCTCGTGGCCCTCGCCGTGGGGCGTCGGCAGGCCGGGTTGGCACATCGAATGTTCCGCCATGTCGACCAGCCTGTTGGGCGAGTACTTCGATTTGCACGGCGGCGGCGAGGATTTGAAATTTCCGCACCATGAAAATGAAATCGCGCAATCGTGCGCGGCCTGCGATGCGCCCTTCGTGCGTACCTGGATGCACAACGGCTTCGTTCGCGTCAATGACGAGAAAATGTCGAAATCGCTCGGCAATTTCTTCACTGTTCGCGAAGTGCTCAAGACGCTGCGCGATCCGGAAGTTCTGCGCTTCTTCCTGCTGAGCAGCCATTATCGCGGCCCGATCAACTATTCCGCGGCCCAGTTGGCGCAAGCGGACGAGACTTTGTTGGGCCTGTACCGGGCGCTGAAGGACGCGCCGCCTCAGGGTGTCGTGGATGCGTCCGAGGTAAAGCGGTTTCGCGCCGCCATGGACGATGACTTCAACACGCCGGAGGCGCTGGCCGTCATGCAGGGAGTTGCGCGGAACTTAAACCTTGCGAAGGCGGCCGGCAATGAGTCCGCTGTCTCGAACGGCGCTGCGACGCTGCGTGCACTAGGAGCGATGTTGGGGGTTTTGCAGCAAGACCCCGATAACTATTTGAAACGCAGCGCCGGAAATAAGAGCTTGTCGGACGGGGAAGTCGAGGCCCTGTTGGTCTCGCGGCGCGAAGCACGCGCCATCAAGGATTTTGCCGAATCGGATCGAATCCGCGAGGTCTTGAGTGCCGCGGGAATCGTGCTCGAGGACAAGCCCGGAGGCCGAACGGAATGGCGGCGCGCTTAAGGCGCCGCCATTCCAGCGCCCTGAGGCGCCTGCCTGCTAATCATAGCGGCGGGACGCGAAGATCCCCACCGCCAGACCCACCAGTGCAGCGATTCCGATCACTTGCCAGGGGTTGTCGCGCACGAACGTGTCGGTTTGCCTGCCGACCTGCTGCGCCTGATCCCGTAGCTGCGATGCCGTATCGGCCACCGCGCTTTTCGCAGCCGCCAATGCGATCTTTACCTTGGCGCGAACTTTCGCGATATCAGGCGAGTCGACATCCTTCAGTGCCCTGGTCAAGTCCTCGACATTGTCGAGAAAGCTCTTCACCTGGCCATTTGCGAAGTCGCCGGCGCTCTTTGCCGTGTCCGAAACTGTTTGCATGCTTCTCTCCGGTACGCTAGACCCAACCCGGTACGCTAGACCCGACGGCCCAGGCTCATCAAGAAGGTAACCACCGCGCCGATCAGAAACACGATGAACAGGATTTTCGCGATGCCGGCCGCGCCGACGGCGATGCCACCGAAGCCGAAAAACGCGGCGATCAACGCGATAACGAAAAAAACCACGGCATAGTGAAGCATGTGCACACCTCGAATGAACTTTGAGCAGCCGCCTGCGGGTGGCGGAAGTATCTGGAATACGAGCCGTTATTACAGTCGGTGCGCGGCTTCCCCAAGCGTAGGACATAGCCCACGGAAATAGTGCCCATGAAAACGCTTTTGATCGTCTACCACTCGATGACCGGCGGCACGCAGCAGATGGCGCAGGCCGCGGCGGCGGGAGCACGCCTTGAGCCCGGCGTGGCGGTCTCGCTGCTGCGCGCGGCAGAGGCCAGCCCGGAAGCTGTGCTTGGGGCGGACGGATACATCTTTGCGACCCCTGAAAATCTTGTCGGGATATCCGGAATGATGAAGGACTTCTTTGACCGCACCTACTATCCGGCCTTCGAACGAATCAACGGCAGGGCGTTCCTCACCCTGATCTGCGCGGGCAGCGACGGACACAACGCCGCGCAACAAATAGGGCGCATCGCCGCCGGTTGGCGCCTCAAACCGATCGCAGATCCCTACATCGTGTGCACGCACGCGCAGACGCCCGAAGAAATCCTCAAGCCCAAGAGAATCGAGGCGGGATGCTTGGCGCGCTGCGAAGAGCTGGGCCGAACGCTGGCGAGCGGTCTCGCGCTGGGAATCTTCTGACACGGTGTTCGGCAGATTGCCGCTTATGAAATCATGCGTGATCCTCGATGGTTGCGCACAACATCATCGGAGGAGATTTGGAGATGGCGCGAAAATACAGCAAAGGCAGTCAAAAGAAGGTCGAGAAAGTCATGCGGGAACGCAAGGCCGGCACCCTGCGCAGCGGCAGATCCGGCAAAAAAGTAACCAGCCGTAAGCAAGCGATCGCCATCGGTTTATCGGAGGCACGTCGCGAGGGCAAAAAAGTCCCGAAGAAGGCAGCTTAGGTCCCAAGACTTAAGACTCCCGGCTCGCTGGGGCCTGGCTACCGCAGGAACCTTTCCCGCCGTATGCTAGGCTGCCAGCCCCATGAACGCACCCACGCATCTTTCCTTTCTGCAGCTTCGTTCTCTTGCCAAGAAAACCGGCGAAATCGAGCTATCGCTGCAAAGCACGTCGATTCCAGCCCCGGCAGCGGACGAGGTTATCGTTCGGGTCGAGGCGGCGCCCATCAACCCCTCGGACCTGGGGTTGCTGCTGGCGAACGCCGATTGGAATCACGCCAAGCTTTCTGGCACGCCGCAGCAGCCGGTGGTGACCGCGACCTTGAGCGCCAATGCCGTGCAGGCCATGGCCGCGCGCGTCGATATTTCCATGCCGGTCGGCAATGAGGGGGCCGGCGTTGTGACCGAGGCGGGAACCTCTGCTTCGGCGCAAGCCCTGCTGGGCAAGACCGTCGCGGTACTCGGCGGCGCCATGTACGCACAATATCGATGCGTCAAGGTCAATCAATGTTTGGTGTTGCCGAAGGGTGCGAGTGCCGCTGACGGTGCGTCCAGTTTTGTCAATCCGCTCACGGCGCTGGGAATGATCGGTACGATGCGCCGCGAGGGGCATAAGGCTTTGGTGCACACGGCCGCCGCTTCCAATCTCGGGCAAATGCTCAATCGGCTCTGCCTCGCCGATGGCGTCAGCTTGGTGAATATCGTGCGCAAGAAGGAACAGGAGGACTTACTGAAGGCGGCCGGTGCCGCTCATGTCTGCCGCACGGATTCGGCCACGTTTTTGAAAGACCTCACGGACGCCCTGGCGGCAACGGGCGCGACGATTGCCTTCGATGCGATTGGCGGCGGCCCGCTGGCCGGTCAAATCCTAGGTTGCATGGAAGCAGCCATTAACCGCGGCGTGAGCGTGTACAGCCGCTATGGATCGACTACCCACAAGCAGGTGTATCTGTACGGCTCACTGGATATGAGTCCGACGGTGCTGAATCGAAATTACGGCATGGCGTGGGGAATGGGCGGATGGCTGGTCACGCCGTATATCGAAAAGATTGGCCCGCTGGCGTTTCAGGAACTAAAGGAGCGGGTGGCCAGGGAACTCAAGACCACTTTCGCCAGCCACTATTCGCAGGAAATCTCGCTGGCGGAAGCGCTGCGGCCGGACGTCATCGCCGCATACTCCAAACGCGCCACGGGCGAGAAATACCTCATCAACCCCAATAAAGGGCTCTAGACGCGCGGCGGCGTGCGGCCGTGCGCCACGGCCTCGAATCCCGAACCCAACTTGATGAGAGTCGGTTCGCTGAACGCCGCGCCGAAGAACGACAAACCAACGGGTAATCCGCGGAACAGGCCCGCCGGAACGGTAATATGCGGGTAGCCGGCGATCGCGGCGGGCGAGGAGCAACCGCCCGTATCGGAATCGCCATTGACGGTATCGATCAGCCATGCGGGACCGGAGGTCAAGGTCACCATCGCGTCGAGTTTGTGTTGCGCCAGGACCGCATCGATGCCATTGCTGCGTGTCGCTTTCAGGCACGCGGCGCGCGCGTCCCTATAGGCTTTCTCGGTCAGCGGTCCTTTTGCTTGCGCTTGGCGCAGCAATTCCTGATCGAATAGCGGCATCTCGGTGTCTTTGTGAGCCTCGTTGAATCGGATCAATGCCGACAGGGAGCGCACCGGGAAGGTGGGCGGCAAGCGCCTGAGGTACGCATTCAAGTCGGTTTTGAATTCGTACAACATCACTTCCTGCTCGGCGGCGGCGGTCGAGCCATGCATGGGCAAATCCGCCGGATCCACGATGACGGCACCAGCGGCTTTCAGCGTTGCGATGCAAGCGTCCAGAAAATCGTTCAAGGGGGCGTTGTCGGCGAAAAACTTGCGCGCTATCCCTACGCGCGCCCCATTTAACCCCTTAGGATCGACGTATCGAGCATAGTCGCTCTGGAACCGATCGCCGACCGCGGCGCTTGCCGCATCCGCGCCATCCAGACCCGCCATGATCCCCAGCATCACAGCGGCGTCGCGGACGTTGCGCGCCAAGGGTCCCGCGGTGTCCTGGCTGTGCGAAATCGGTGCGATGCCACGACGGCTCACCAGGCCCACGGTCGGCTTCAATCCGACGATGCCATTGATCGAAGCGGGACTGACAATCGAACCGTCGGTCTCGGTACCCACGGCAATGGCGCACAAATTCGCCGACACCGCGACCGCGGAGCCGGAACTTGATCCCGAAGGCGTACGATCGGTCGCGTAAGGATTGCGGCACTGGCCGCCTCGACCGCTCCAGCCGCTCAACGAGTGCGTCGAGCGAAAGTTGGCCCACTCGCTCAAGTTGCTCTTGCCCAAAATCACCGCGCCTGCGGCGCGCAGGCGCTCGACCAGGGGCGCATCCTTGGGGGCGTACCACTCCGCGAGCGCCAGCGAGCCTGCCGTTGACATCATGTGATCGGCAGTCTCGACATTGTCTTTTATCAAGACCGGCACGCCGTGCAGCGGGCCGCGGCTACCGCGCGCCTTGCGCTCGGCATCGAGTGCGGAGGCGATATCGAGCGCGCGGGGATTGGTTTCAATCACTGACCTTAAGTTGGGGCCGCGTCGATCAAGTTTGTCGATGCGCGCCAGATAGCTCTGCGTGAGCTGTTGCGAAGTCATGCGCCCATCCGCGAAGGCGGCGGCTATATCGCCAAGCGAAAGCTCCTCGACCGCGTCGGGCGGCGCATGGGCGGCGGAAGTCGATGAGGTGGGGGTGGGCGTGGTCTGCTCGGCTCCGGCGGTCGCAGCGGCCGCCGCCGCGACCAGAAATTCGCGTCTATCCATTCTTAGCTGCTCACTCTTGTTTGTTCTAGATCGCGCTCGGCCTCAAGGCTCTGAAGGTCGCGAGAGATGCTGGCGACGGCCATGATGCGGCCGTCACGCCGATATGTCACGGCGCAATCGTGCGAGTTCAGCGAGCCATCGATGTCGATGGCATCCCAGGATTCCGCGTGGCCGACGTAGTTGATCGTCATATCGTAGTGCTGGCTCCAGAAGAACGGGACCGCGTCGAAGACCTGCCTGATCCCCAGGATATTGAGCGCCGCGACCTGACCTTGTCGTTCCGCGACTACCCAGTGCTCGACACGAATACGCTCGCCGGTGTGCGGATCGGGCCAGCGGGCGATGTCGCCTGCGGCGAAGATGCCGGTTGCGCTGGTCTCGAGATACTCGTTCACTCGGACGCCGCGATCGATCGCGAGTCCCGCTTGCTCGGCGAGCGCGATGGCGGGACGCACGCCCACGCCGACGACGACGAAATCCGCCTCGATGCTCGAGCCGTCCTTGAGCGTCACGCGCCCACCATCGACTTTTGCGATGGATGTGCCCAGGTGAAACGTCACGCCGTGGGATTCGTGCACTTCGCGCACCAGCATGCCGAGCTTAACTCCCAGCACCCGCTCGAATAAAGTGTGCTCCAGCCCGACGACGTGCACGTCGATGCCCCGATGCCGCAGCGATGCGGCGACCTCCAGCCCGATAAAACTCGCGCCCAGCACCACGGCGCGCTTTGCCGACTCGGCAGCTGCGACAATAACTTGCGAGTCGGCGAAACTGCGCAAGTACAGGAGCCGTGCGCCGCCTGTGGTGGGAATGTCCAGCCGCACCGGCTCCGCTCCGGTCGCGAGCAGCAAGGCGTCGAATGCGACCTTTCGGCCGCTCTCGAGCTGGACGTTGCGCTGCTTGAGATCGAGCGATCGCACCCGCGAGTTGAGGAGCAGCTCGATTTTGCGCGCGGAGTAGTCGTCGGCGCTGCGCAAAGGCATCCATTCCGCGGGTGCCGTACCCATCAAAAAATCTTTGGATAAATTGGGCCGATCGTAAGGCGGCGAGGCATCGGCGCTGATCATGGTAATCCCGCCGGGGTAGCCTTCGCGCCGCAGGCGGTCCGCGGCCGCCAAGCCGGCCGCCCCGCCGCCGATGATGGTCACCGACGCAGGCACAGCGCCACCGGTCGGCCGTCCGGAAGCTTTGGGCTCGGGCTTGCGTTCACGGACGAAGACCTTGCCGCCTACGCGTTCTACGCGCCAGCAGGCGATCGGATCCAGGGCGGGCGCGCGCAGCGCGGCGCCGGAGCGAAGATCGAAGCAGGCGTGGTGCAAAGGGCATCGTACGGTGTCGCCGACGGCTAAACCTGCGGCAAGGGCGCCGTGATAGTGGGTGCACTCCGCGCCCACCGCGAAAAACTCCTCGCCGCGCCTCACCAGAATCGCCCCTTCGGTGTCGACGCGGCCCGCCACAATGGCGCCGTCCGCAATATTGCGCAATTCCACTCCGGCGCGAAGGTCGGGAAGCTGGGAGAGGTCCATTTTTCTGCGCGCTCTGCTATAACTCGAACTACATACTATTCATTTGCGAGAGGCGGGACAATGCGCAGGGGTCATCAGGCATGCACTCATTTGAACAGCGTCAAGCGCGTCGTGCCCTCCGGCGACGGCTGCGTGGAATGCCTGGCAATGGGCGACACGTGGGTGCATTTGCGCTTGTGCCGCACGTGCGGCCATGTCGGCTGCTGCGACGACTCGAAAAATCGCCACGCGCGTAAGCATGCCGGCGCAACCGGGCATCCGATCATTTCCTCGTTTGAGCCCGGGGAGGATTGGAGCTGGTGCTTCATCGATGAAATTGAAGTGGTGATACCGAAGTGGTGATACTGAAGCAAGGGTCCATCAAGCCGAGGAGTACTGATATGAAGCGAATCAATCAGTTTGTGGTGTTTATCGCCGCGATGTTCCTGGCGGCCGGCGTCGCGAACGCCGGCAAGTATGAGGACACGATTTCGCTGTTCAAGAATGCGGGCGAGAGCGCGGCATTCTTTAAACGCAGCTATGGCTATGCCGTATTTCCCAACATCGGCGAGGGGGGATTTATCGTGGGCGGCGCGTACGGCAAAGGCCGTGTGTACGCTCAGGGGAAGCTCGTCGGCGACGCGACCATGAAGCAGCTCAGCGTCGGATTTCAGGCCGGCGGCAAGGACTTCAGTCAGATCATCTTCTTTAAGGACAAGCACGCGCTCGAGCAATTTGAGTCCGGCAACTTTGAATTCTCGGCCGGCGCAAGCGCCATCGCGGTCACCGCGGGAGCCAATGCCAGCGTGGGCACCGACGGGGTCACCTCGGGCGCGAGCGCGGGAAAAAGGGACGCCAACACCGATGGCATCTACAACGACGGCATGGCGGTATTTTCGATCGCCAAGGGCGGTTTGATGTATGCCGCTGCGCTGGCGGGCCAAAAGTTCACGTATGAGGCCCGCGGCAAGGACTAAGCAGGTAATAAAAAAATACCAAGGGGGGAAGGATGGCCAGCCGTCGATACGCGCGACTCGGCGCGTTGCTGATATCTGTCGGGATGCTATGCGGCTTTGCCGGCACGGCCGCGCGCTCCGCGGAAATCCGCGGCAAACCCGTGGATGGCGAACGCATCGCCAATGCGGATGCGGAGCCTGGCAATTGGCTTTCCTACGGCCGCACCTACAGCGAACAACGCTACAGTCCGCTCAATCTGATCAACGACAAGAACGCGCAAAAACTAGGTCTCGCGTGGTTCGCCGACCTTGACACCAACCGGGCGCAGGAAGCTACGCCGCTCGTCGTCGACGGCGTGCTGTATGTGTCGACTGCATGGAGCCTGGTGAAGGCCTATGACGCGCGCAGCGGCAAATTGCTCTGGGCCTATGACCCGCAGGTGCATCGCGAACTCGGCGTGAATGCTTGCTGCGATGTGGGCAATCGCGGCGTCGCGGTGTGGAATCATAAGGTTTACGTGGGTGCATACGATGGGCGGGTCGTGGCGCTGGATGCGGCGACGGGCAAGCAGGTATGGAGCACGCTCACCGTCGATACCACAAGGCCCTACACGATTACGCAGGCCCCGCGCGTCGTCCGCGGGCGCGTGATCATCGGCAACAGCGGCGGCGAATACGGCACGCGCGGCTACATCTCCGCCTACGATGCGGAAACCGGAAAATTGGCGTGGCGATTCTTCACCGTCCCCGGCGATCCTTCCAAGCCCTTTGAAAACGACGCGATGGCGCGTGCGGCAAAAACCTGGTCAGGGGAGTGGTGGAAATTGGGCGGCGGCGGTCCGGTTTGGGACGCGATTTCCTATGATCCGAAGCTCAATCTGCTTTATTTTGGGACAGGCAACGGCGTGCAGTGGGCTCGCTCAGCGCGCAGCGCCGGCAAGGGGGACAATTTATATCTCGCCTCGATTATCGCCCTGCACGCCGACACGGGCGAGTACGCCTGGCACTACCAGGCCACGCCCGGCGAGGAGTGGGACTTCGACGCCGTTCAGCAACTCGTGTTGGCGGACCTCAACATTGCCGGCAAGCCGCGCGAAGTCCTGATGCAGGCGAACAAGAACGGCTTTTTTTACGTGCTGGATCGAAGGACCGGCGCGCTGATCTCCGCAAAAGCGATCGTGCCGGTGACCTGGGCGAGCGGCGTTGATTTAAAGACCGGTCGTCCGATCGAAAACAAAGAAGCGCGGTATAGCGACACGGGGAAGCCGGTCGATATCAAGCCCGGCCCTTTGGGTGCGCATAATTGGCAGCCGATGGCTTTCAATGAGAAAACCGGACTGGTGTACATTCCGGCACAACAGGTGCCGATGCGCTACACACCGCTGCCGATCATGCCCATCGCTCCCATCGGCTGGAATTTGGGCGTCGCGCCCTCGGCGTTATCCTCGCAAAACGAAGGATTCCTGCTCGCCTGGGATCCGGTGCATCAACGCGAAGCGTGGCGCGTCGCGTACCAGGGTCCGTGGAACGGCGGTGTGGTGACAACCGCCGGCAACATCGTGGCGCAGGGCGATGCGGCAGGAAACTTCAACGTTTACCGTGCGGACAATGGCCAAAAACTCTGGTCGATGTTTGCGCAGTCGGGAATCATCGCGGCGCCGAGCACCTTCGAGGTGGCGGGCGAACAATACATCGCAGTGCTATCCGGCTGGGGCGGCAGCTACGCACTGAGCGGCGGCAAGGCTGCGGCGATGTCGGGCAATTTGCGCAATGTCAGCCGGCTGCTTGTATTCAAACTCGGCGGCGCCGGCACATTGCCGCCGCTCGAGCCGCGCGCGATTGTCATCAATCCTCCGCCCGAGCCCGCCGATGCCGCGTCCATCGCCCGCGGCGAACCTTTATTCGATCAGTATTGCAGCGCGTGCCATGGCGAGCACGCCACCGGCGGCGGCGTCGTGTCGGATCTGCGCGCTTCGAATTTTTTGAGCATGGATTTCTTCTACAACATCGTCCTCGATGGCGCGCTGAAAGATGCG
>Ga0307476_10002258_pt1 | contig 11506 bp, 6 predicted proteins | sample atmos_gasesECM2C_2_FD_203314 | JGI IMG/M metagenome (GOLD analysis project Ga0307476, IMG submission 203314) | Hardwood forest soil microbial communities from Morgan-Monroe State Forest, Indiana, United States - atmos_gasesECM2C_05 | ecosystem: Environmental > Terrestrial > Soil > Temperate... | reverse complement strand
CCTAACAGCATCCTAAGCCGGTTAGAACCGGGTGGCAACCCCGGCGTCGCTCGCAGCCGGCAAAGCCGCATCAAGGCACAAAAGAGCGGCACTCACCGCACCGGCAGTTCCGTTCCCAAATCGGGAACGGCACCAGATTTAGATGCCGCTGGGGCCCTGAGGATCCCGGTACTGGCCTTGCCCGCCAAGCCACACCTGGCGGGCTGTACTACTTGACGCGGAGACGCTTTTCGGTAAACTGCATTTTTCTCATGGCCTCCATCGCCCAAATCGTGCCGACCGAAGTCACCGCAGACTTCGCGTTTCCCCAGCGGGAGGCGGCGTTTTTCTATGGCCTGTTCCTGCGCGGCCATTCGCCCGAACAGCTCCGCCGCGACATTGAGGTCCCTCAGGCCGTCCTGTTGAAGTGGCACCGCGACGCCGAGCGCGACCCCGAGCTCCGTGACATTTTCTACCGCATGGTCGAATATCGGCGGCACGTCCTCGCCATCTTCGATTCCCTGGTCGGCTGGGACGCCCAAAAGCAGCGCGTTCAGTAAGCCCACTCCTAAGTCCCACTTGCAAATTTTCAAAGAAATCCACAGAAGTATTCCCCGGTCGAACTCCTGTACGGACCCGCCGCGTGAAACCGAACTTTCGTTCAGTCCGTCCTCCTAAAATCCCCGTACGCAGGAACAGGGCGAATTTCCTCAGGCAACCCGGGGAAAGGGCCCGCATCCTACTCACAAATGGGGGACAAGTGTCACAAAACGCAGGACATTCGCTGATTGACGCCACGCGTGGCGGCAGAGTAGAATCCCTGAGTTCAGGAAGTTGAGGTGGTGTCTATGTCTCGGGTAGTCCGTACCCTGTCTGCTGTCCTTTTCTCTCTTTTCATTTGTGTACCTCCGCCAATTCGGGCCCAAGGCGAATCTCAAGCTCCGGCGACGCAAGCACCGGCCGATCCGACGGCTGCGCCGAAGCCGCAAAAGCTCGACAAAGAGCAGAAGAAAAAGCTGAAAAAGACACTGAAGGAGCTCGATACTCCTTACAAGCAGTGGCTGAACGAAGACGTCATTTACATTATTTCTCCCGAAGAGCGCCAAGCCTTCCTACAACTCGCGACCAACGAAGAGCGCGAACAATTTATCGAGCAGTTCTGGCTGCGCCGCAGCACGAATCCCGATTTGCCCGACAACGATTTTAAGGAAGAGCACTATCGCCGCATCGCGTATGCGAACGAGCATTTCGCTTCCGGTATTCCGGGATGGAAAACCGACCGCGGCCGCATGTACATCATGTGGGGACCGCCGGACGAAATCGAAGCGCACCCGACCGGCGGCACCTACGATCGCCCGATGGATGAAGGCGGTGGTTCGACCACGACATATCCGTGGGAAACCTGGCGCTATCGCTACATGGAAGGCATCGGCGAAAACGTGATTTGGGAATTCGTCGATCCCTCGAGCTCTGGCGAATATCACCTGACGATGGACCCGGGCGAAAAAGACGCGTTGCTGCACGTTCCCGGCGCCGGTTTGAGCTTGCTCGAAGAAATGGGAATGGCGTCGAAGACGGACCGCTTCACGCGCGCCGACGGCATGACGACGCCGACCGCCCTGGGCGGCACGCCATCGAGCATGGACGAATTCAACCGCCTCGAGCAGTACTCGAAGGCGTTCAAACCGCCCGAAGTGAAATATAAGGACCTCGAGGCGATCGTCACCGCTCGCATCGTGCGCGACCAGATGCATTTCAACTGGGGCACGGACTACGTCAAGGTCACGAACGATACCGTGCTTGTGCCGATCACGGTTCAGGTTCCGAACAATCAGCTTTCGTTCAACTCGAAAGACGGCGTCTATTCCGCGACGCTTAACGTCTTTGGTCGCGTCAGCTCGCTGACCGGACGCGTCGTGCAAACCTTTGAAGATCCAGTCAGCCGCGACTTCCCGGAGAGCCTCTACCAGCAATCGCTGAAGCTCCAATCGATTTATCAAAAGGCCGTGCCTTTGCGTCCCGGACTGTACCGGCTTGATATCGTTATTAAGGACGTGAAGAGCGGCAACGTCGGGGTAGTGAATACGCGTCTACAGGTTCCGCGCTTTGAAGACGACAAGCTCGAAGCCAGCTCGCTGATCGTCGCCGATGGCAGCAAGCTCGAGCACGTTCCGTCCAAGCAGATTGGCACCGGCCAGTTTGTGCTCGGCTCGACGAAAGTTGTTCCGCGACTCGATGGCGAGTTCATGAACAACGAAAAGCTCGGCATCTACATGCAGATTTACAACCTGAAGCAGGACGATAAGACACACAAGTCCAACGCCAACTTCCTCTACACCGTGAAGAAGGGCGACCAGCAGATCATGCAGTTCAAGGAAACGTCGGAAGAGATGAAGCAGACCGGCGAGCAGGTTACGATCGAACGCCTGCTGCCGCTCGCGACGCTCACACCGGGCAAGTATTCGCTCGAAATCGTGGCGACCGACGCCAACACGCAAAAGACCGTTTCCAAGACCGCGGATTTCACGATCAAGCCGCCAATCGACACGAAGACGGCCGCCAACACCGCCAAAGCCGCTCCGGGGAGGTAAAGCGAAGTGAAGCAGACACGATTCCGAATCCTGGGTGCGTTTATTCTCGCCGGGACGTGTCTGTCGATCTGCGCTTCGATCGCCCCGGCGCAGCAGTTCAAAGCTTCTCCCGGTAAGGTCGCCGGTGTCGTCAACGATACGAACGGCATTCCTCAACTCGGCGCGACCGTCCAACTCATTTCAGAATCAGCCGGAACGGCGGCTGCGGTGGATTTTCTCACCAACACGCAGGGCGTTTTCCGCAGCGACAAGATTTTGCCGGGCCTGTACACCGTGCGCGTCACACTCGCGGGATTTTTGCCGACGATCGAGCAGCATATCCGCATCAATCCGCATGTGACGACGGTCGTGCGTGTGGAGCTAGAATCGATGTTCGCGTCACTCGACGCGCTGCGCCGCACGCCTTCGACGGCCACAGTCGAATCCGACGATTTCAAGTGGGTCCTGCGATCCGCTTCCGCGACTCGCCCGGTTTTGCAATGGGTCGATGACGACGACGCGAATTCCGATGTCGTGTCGAACCCCACGGTCATCGATACGCACATGGCGCATCCGAAAGCGCGCCTCGATTTCACCGATGGCGCTCGGCGTCCAGGTTCACCTTCCGGTGTTCCGTCCGCGCCAGCGACTGCGTTCGCCTACGATCAGCGCCTTGGGAATACCGCTCGCCTGCTGATGGCAGGCCAGATGAACTACATGGACGACGCACCTGGCGGGGGCATCGCGACAATCTGGTTGCCGACCGGATCGCTGTCGGGTCCGCAGTCGACGATGGTATTGCGCGAAGCGAAACTCGGCCCCGACGGCCAAACATTTCGCGGTGTTCGCATGCAGCAATCCGGTTCGATCGGCATGGGCGACCACCTGAAAGTGATGTATAGCGGCGAGTATGTAATGGTTGGGCTGGACAAGGCAGCGTCGTCGCTGCGTCCGCGCATCGAACTCGACGCGAAACTTTCCGACGCATGGCGTGCCGCGGTGATTTTTGCGGAGGAGCCGGGCGGGATAGCGCCGCTCGATCCCGACGATCACGATGCGAGCGCCGATTTGGCCGCTGCAGTCAATGAGCTCGATTCGTTCCCGACGCTGCTTTTCCGCGGCAATAATCCTGTGCTGGAAGGTGGATGGCACGAGGAGATTGCCGCCGAGCGGAAACTCGGGCCGCACAGCGAAATTCAAGTCGCGGCTTTCCACGACGACGATCGCAACACCGCGATCTATGGCCGGGGTGGCGATCTCCCCACCGCCGATTATTTGCAGGACTATTTCTCGAACGCTTTTGCCTATGACGGCGGGTCGATGAATAGCTGGGGCACGCGCATCGCGATCCGCGAAGAACTAACCGACAATATATCGGTTACCGCGGTCTACTCGTACGCAGGCGCTTTGACGCCGGACGAACTGACCGAAGGTGCCCTTCGCGACATGCTGAAGACCGCTATGCATAACTCGGTCGGCGCTTCGGTGACTGCAAAGCTGCCGCGGTCGGGAACTAAAGTCGTGACCGGGTACAACTGGATAAGTGGGACCGCGATTTCGCCGATCGACAGCTACGGCGCGGCGCAGTACGGGATGGATCCGTATCTCCACATCGGGATTCGCCAGACCCTGCCGCGATTCGGCCTGGGCCGTTGGCAGGCAATCGCGGATTGCGACAATATTCTGGCTCAGGGGTACGTCACCCTGAACACCGCGGACGGACGAACGACGATTGTCCCGGCGTTCCGGACGTTCCGAGGTGGGTTGAGCGTCCAGTTTTAGGTACATTTCAATCGTTTTAAAAGCTGTATGACCGCTTCCATAAAGTGTATGTCCTCGAATGGATGCGGCGGTCGATTTGCTAAAGGTCTGATTCTGCACCGCTTAGCAGTGAGTCGTCCTACAGAACATTGGAAGTCGATTTGCACCAATACTCTGGTGGGTGTGTGTCCAGTCCGCTAGAAGTGTGGGTTCGGTTCGGATGAAGCAGAACCTCAGAGTCAGTCTAGGCGCGGTGGTCCTTGCGTTGGCCACCCTGACGGCGATGATCTACGCCTGGATTAACTTCCGTCAGCGGGAGGTTTACGAAATCCCGGACGACGGCGTGGCCTGGCTCGACACGACCGCCGGCGCCAAAGCCTGGAATGTGACGCCGAATTCGCCGGCGGCTCGGGCGGGGATTCGCACGGAAGACATCTTGATCGCGATCAACGACGTGCCGGTGCACAACCAGGTGCAGGTCACGAAGCGGCTGTGGCGCGCGGGGCTTTGGTCGCAGGTGCGCTACAAGCTGGCGCGCGGTGGCAGTGAGTTCGAGACGCGACTGATTACGGTGCCTGCCGAGAAGCCGGCGTCGATCGAGAACTACGAGCGCGTCGTAGGGCTCCTCTATCTCTTCATCGGACTGTTCATTTTCATCCGGCGATGGAATGCGCCGCGTGCGATCCACTTCTACGTTTTCTGCCTCGTTTCGTTTGTTCTGTTCTCGTTCCATTACAGCGGAAAGCTCGACGCGTTCGATTACGAGATTTATTGGACCAAAATCGCTTCATTGATGATGGCGCCGGCGTTGCTCTTCCACTTCGCGCTGGTTTTCCCGGAGCGTACGGAAGGCGCCGCGAGGTCGTTTTCGAAACTGGCGCTGGTTTACGGGCCGCCATCGCTGCTGATTTTGTTTCACGTGAGCATCGCGCTGAATGCACTGGGCTTCGTGCCATGGCTGGGCTCGCGGATCCTGCTCGATAAGATCGAGTACAGCTACCTCGCGATTTATTTCCTCGCCGCGGCTATCGTTTTCTACAAGAGCTTCCGCGAGGCGCCATCGGGCGTTCTTCGTCAGCAGTTGAAGTGGCTGACATTCGGCACGCTGGCGGGGACGCTTCCTTTCGGACTGATGTACGTAGTTCCGTTTGTGCTGGACGCTGTGCCACCGGTCTGGACGAAGTTTTCGGCGCTGAGCCTCGTGCTGATTCCGCTGTGCTTCGGCTACGCCATCATTCGCTACCGCTTGATGGACGTGGATATCATCTTCAAGCGCGGCCTGGCGTACACGGCGGCGACCGCGGCTATCGCTTCGATCTATTTCGCGTTGATCGCGCTCATCGCTGAAATTTCACACGCGCAAACGACCGGCCCGGTCGGCGGCATGATCGCGATCGTCATCGCGGCGTTTTTGTTCCAACCGTTCCGCGAGTGGATTCAAGCGCGGCTGGATCGATTTTTCTATCGCGACCGGCTCGATTATCGCCGCACGCTGATCGAATTTGGCCGCACCCTTACCAACGAAGTGCGCTTCGACCCGATGCTCGGTTCGGTGATGGATCGCATTTCGCAGACCCTGCTCGTCGATCGGCTGGCGATTTTTATGGAAGACCCACTGCAACCCGGACAGATGCGCCTGGCGCGCTCGATGGGTGTGCGGCTTTCGGAACCCATGGACCTTAGCTTCCTCGAGCCGGCCCGGCCCGAGTTCGCCCGTGGGGCGCTCTTTTTTGAGTCGCCCCGCGCGGCGAGAGACGTCAGCGATTCAGTTCGCCAGACGCTTGAGCAGCTCGATCTGAATTATTTTGTGCCGTGCCGGATTCGCGAGCGCACCGTTGCGGTGCTTGGCCTCGGCAAAACGGTCGATGGCGATTTTCTTTCGAGCGACGACGTTGAGCTGGTGCAGACGATTGCGGGATATGTCGCGGTCGCGCTTGATAATGCGCAGCTTTACAACTCGCTCGAGCAAAAGGCGCTCGAGATTGCTCGGTTGAAAGACTTCAGCGAAAACATCGTGGAATCATTGAACGTCGGCGTGCTGGCGGTCGATCTCGGCGGAATCGTCGAATCGTGGAATACCCGGATGGAGCAGCTCTTCAACGTTCCGCGCCACGAGGCGGTCGGTCATCAGTTGCGCGCGCTGTTGCCGGAGGAACTTGCGTTAGAGATCGCCGCGCGTCGTGACGAAGAACAAATCACCGGCATCTATAAACAGAGACTGCATCATCAAGGCAAGATTTTGACGCTGAACGTCTCCATTACTCCGCTGGTCAGCAAGTCGGGCGACCGCATCGGCCGGCTGTTGTTGTTTGACGACGTCACGCAACGCGAGCGCATGGAAGAGCAGATGTCGCAAACAGAGAAGCTCACTTCGCTCGGGTTGCTTGCCGCTGGCGTTGCGCACGAAGTGAATACGCCGCTTGCCGTGATTTCCAACTATATTCAAATGTTGGCGAAGCAGATGCCCGAAGGCGATCCGCGGCAGGGCATCATCGATAAGATTGTGAAGCAGACGTTCCGCGCCAGCGAAATCGTCAATAATCTTTTGAATTTTTCGCGCACGAGCGCAACCGAACTGGCCGACATCGACGTCAATCGTGTGGTGGAAGAAACGCTGTCATTGGTGGCGCATCCTTTGAAGACGTCGCAGATTCAGGTCGTGAAGCAGCTCGGCCCGACACTGCCCGCGGTTCGCGGTTCCGCGAACAAGCTGCAACAGGTGTTTTTGAATCTCTTTTTGAATGCGCGCGATGCGATGCCCAGTGGCGGCATGCTTGAAGTGCGCACGGCCACGCACAATGGCAGCGTGGAGGTCGAAGTCGTCGATACAGGTGCCGGCATTCCGCGCGAGCACATTAACCGCATTTTCGATCCGTTCTTCACGACCAAGGCCATCGGCCGCGGCACGGGTCTGGGCCTCTCGGTGAGCTATGGCATCATCAAAGAGCACGCCGGAAAAATTGATGTTCGGTCTACCCCCGGCAAGGGCACGTCTTTCCACGTCGAATTCCCCGCGGTAAGGAAAGCGGTTCATGTCTAAGGGCTCCATCCTTGTAGTTGATGACGAATCAGAAATTCGCGAAGGGCTCGAAATGCTGTTGGCCAGCGAGGGCTACGGCGTCTCCAGTGCCGGCACCGGCGCGAGCGGCCTAGCGAAGCTCGAAGAGCATCCGTTCGATCTGCTGTTGCTCGATGTGAGTCTGCCCGATCGCAATGGGATCGATTTGCTGCGAGAGATTCGTCTGCGCGATCCGCAGCTTTCCGTCGTGCTGATCACCGCGTACGGTTCGATCGACATGGCGCGCGCTGCGTTCAAGAGCGGCGCGATGGACTACATCACGAAGCCGTGGTCCAACGACGAATTGCTTGCCCAGGTGGCGCAGGCGGTCGAGTCGCGGCGTCTGCGCGATGAAAATCTTCAGTTAAAGCGCGCGTTGAAACAGCGGTTTAATTTTCCGAATATCATCGGCAAGAGCGACAAGATGCTGGCGCTGTTCGATCTTGTCGCGCAGGTTGCACCTTCGCGCTCTACTGTCTTGATCAGCGGCGAGAGTGGAACGGGTAAAGAACTCATCGCCAAAGCGCTCCACTCGGCATCGACGCGCGCCGATAAGGCATTTGTTCCAGTGAACACTGGCTCGATTCCGGTGGATTTGCTGGAATCGCAGCTTTTTGGCCACGTGAAAGGCGCGTTCACCAGCGCGATTGCGTCGAAGAAAGGGCTGTTTGAGGTCGCCGACCAAGGCACGATTTTCTTCGACGAAATCGCGACCATCAGCCACGAGACACAGGCCAAGCTTTTGCGCGTGATTCAAGAGCGCGAGTTCATGCGGCTCGGCGGCACCGAACAGATCAAGGTCGATGTTCGCATCGTCGCCGCTTCCAATATCGAGCTGCTTACCCTTGTCCGCGAAGGTCGCTTCCGCGAAGACTTATATCACCGCTTGAATGTCATTCACCTGACGCTGCCGCCGCTGCGCGAACGTCGCGAAGACGTGCCTGCGCTGCTGCAGCACTTCCTTGACCGCTATTGCAAAGAAAACGACAAGCCGATGCGCCACTTCACGCAGCCCGCGCTCAAGCTTTTGATGGACTACGACTGGCCGGGCAATGTGCGCGAGCTCGAAAACGTGGTCGAGCGCGCCGTCGTGCTCTCGACGACAGAGCGCGTCGATGTCGATTTGCTGCCCGACAACATTCGCAGCAAGGAAATTGTGCGGGGCGTGAGGCTGCAGCTTTCGGAGTTTTTGCCGCCGCTTCCCGGAGAGGCAGGCTCACGAGCAGCAGCCGATCGTCCGAACCCATCGTTGTTCCAGATCATGGACGAAATCGAGCGTCGCATCATCGTCGACATGCTCGAGCGCACCGGCTGGAATCAAACCGAGGCGGCTGAGCGCTTCATGATTCCGCTTTCGACACTAAATCAGAAAATCAAGCGGCTTGGCATCGACGTGCGCCGCCGCGGTCGCGGCGAAGATTCGTTCAGCGCCTCTAACGGCGCCTAAGCGGGCTCGCGGCATCAGCGTCGAAAACCAAGACCTCGCCTGAGAGCAAGGTTAACTGCTCGCTGACTCCCTCAACTTTAATTTCTATTTCGTAAATTTCGGCTTGCATCCGCGCGGCACTGTTAGGCAGAGTACCGTGGAATGGTTCTGCGCCTCTCCAGCTCGATCGCGCGCGCCACACTTCTTCTCGTCGCCGCAGTCCTCGCCGCCGCTCTCGGCTATTCGAGCACACGCAACGCGCTGGCCGCGCACTTCGCCGGCACGGAAATGCGCCAGGGCCAAGAGCGCGCCGTGCAGCTCGAGCCGGGGAATCCCGAGACGTGGTTTCTGCTCGGGCGCTATTGGCAATACAACATCGAGGAGCCTGACTCGAAGCGCGCCATCGCGGCATATCGCACAGCACTCTCGCTCGATCCGCACTCGGCCACTACGTGGCTCGATCTTGCCGCGGCTTACGAATCGGAAGGTGATGCGGCTGCGGCACGCGACGCGTTTCAGCAGGCCAAGCGCGTGTATCCGATTTCCGCAGAGGTCGCGTGGCGTTATGGAAATTTCCTGCTGCGCCAGAACGAGATTCCCGCGGCCTTCGCCGAGATTCGCCATTCCGTCGACGTTGATCCGAAGCGCGCCGCCGAGGCGGTTTCGCGTTCGTGGCGGCTCGATCCCGACATCAACTCGATCATCGAAAATGTGCTTCCGCCATCCGCGCCGGTATACCTCGATGCGATTCGCGAACTCGACGCTGACGCCGCGATGGATCCCGCGCTCACTGTGTGGGACAAGCTGCGCACGCTCGAGCCTCCGCCGCGCATCGCGCTGACGGACGTCATCCCGTTCACCGACTCGCTCGTGCAGGCGCACCGCATCGACGACGCGTACCGCGTCTGGACCCAGGCTGTCACGCTCGCCAATCCGAATCCGGCCGCGAACGACGCCCCTGGCTCGCGGATTTGGGATGGCGGCTTCGAGACCGGCGTCAGCGGCGGCGGCTTTTCGTGGATTTTCGCGCCGGCGTCGCTCGGCGTACAGTGGTCGTTCGATGCGAAAGAGGAACATTCCGGCGAGCGCTCGCTGCGCCTCATATTCGATGGCCGCCGCAACGTCGATTTCGGCGGCATTTGCCACATCGCGTTCGTCGAGCCGGGCGCCTCGTACCGCTTTTCCGCATGGGTTCACACGCAGGCGTTGACGACCGACCAGGGAGTGCGGTTCCGCCTCGAATGGACGGAAAACGCGCACACCTCTGTCATAGAAACTCCAGACGTTCACGGGACGCAGCCTTGGACTGAGGTCAGCATCCCCTGGACGGCGACCGGCGATGGATCACGGCAGGTGCGCGTCTGTATCAGCCGCAAACCGAGCGACGATTTCGGCAGTCGCATCCACGGTTCGGCATGGATTGACGACGTCGCGCTAATTCCCGCGCCCAACGCCCAGCCCGTCGCGCCGACCTCGACTCCAACTCCGAACGCGCCAACGCAAACTCCGCTGTCTACGGTACCAGCAACAGCAAAGCAGCCCGCGCCTTCCGCGCCGCCCACGGCAGGAACGCCAGCCACCAAGCCCGCCGCGCCGAACACCGCGCCGACCGCAAAGTCTCCGCCCCCCAAGTCGCCGGGTCCGGCCACATGAGGTTTCTCCGCTTCTGCATTTGCGCGCTTGTCGTCTTCGGCGTTCTCGCGCACGGCGGCGTCGAAGACTGGGCGCGCGCCATCATCGAAACCGGCGCCGGCCTTCTCTTCTTCCTCTGGGCCTTCCTCTTCTATTTCGACAAGAGTGACGAGCACAAGCGCGTCTACATCTCCCCGTTGCTCCCGCCGCTGATCCTGCTGGCCGCCGTCGCACTCGGCCAATTACTGTTTCGCGCCACCGCGTCCAGCTACGACACGCGCATGGAGCTCAACCTCCTCGTCGCCTACATCCTCGTCCTGTTCCTCGCGACGCAAGTCTTCCGCTATTCCGACGATTGGCGCGGCTACGTTTGGTTCATCATGATTTTCGGCTTCCTCGTCGCCACGTTCGGCATCCTCCAGCAACTCACCTTCAACGGAAAGCTCTACTGGTTCCGCGAAATGCGTTACGGCGGAATCCCCTTCGGCCCGTACGTCAATCGCAATCACTTCGCCGGCTTCATCGAGCTGGTAATTCCCGTTTCGCTGGTGCCGCTCGTCCTCGGAAAAGTCCGGCGCGAACGCTGGTTCGTCGTCGCCATCTGCGCGTTGCTCCCGATCGGCGCGCTCTTCCTCTCCGCTTCGCGCGGAGGCGTCGTCAGCTTCGGCGTTGAGGTCGGACTGCTCCTCCTGATCTCTCTGCTGCGCCGCACCGGCGGTCGCCATGTCCTTGCCGGCGGCCTCGTCCTCTTCCTGGCTTTACTTTTCGTCTCCTGGCTCGGCGTCAAACAGGTACTCGATCGCTTTTCCTCTCTACAAAATCTAGAGGTCACCACCGGCAAACGTGCCTCGATGCGCCAAGACTCCTGGCGCATCTTCCTCGACCACAAATACACCGGCACCGGCCTCGGCACACTGCAAACCGTCTTCCCCGCCTACGAGACCCAGTACGATGGGAAAATCGTTAACCATACACACAACGATTACCTCGAACTTCTCGCCGAAACCGGAATCGCAGGCGGAATTTGGTTCGCCTCGCTCCTCGGCGCGCTTTTTTTCATTTCTCTCCGCCAGGTCCTGC
>Ga0307476_10002257_pt1 | contig 11507 bp, 8 predicted proteins | sample atmos_gasesECM2C_2_FD_203314 | JGI IMG/M metagenome (GOLD analysis project Ga0307476, IMG submission 203314) | Hardwood forest soil microbial communities from Morgan-Monroe State Forest, Indiana, United States - atmos_gasesECM2C_05 | ecosystem: Environmental > Terrestrial > Soil > Temperate... | reverse complement strand
CTGCAGGTTCTGGAACAGCACACGATAGAAGATATCCGCATCAGCCGGCAGGCCGGTCAGGTCCACGCGCGCCGTGAAGTCGCTGTCTGCCAGCGCGGGCGGACCTACCACGCGGCGAGCGTTGGCAAAGCTCTGCTGGGTCGAGACCTCCACCACCATGCGGGATGGGCGGTCGGTGCGGCTCCACACCATGGCGCGATCGCCCATCACGTCCCCGGACTGTACGCCGCTAGGGAAGGTGGGGCGCGCGGCGTCCGGCGTCACGATGGCCGGGGCCGTACCCTGGGCGTACAGGGACTTTCGGTGGCTTGTGGTCAGAGCGGCCGCGCCGACCAGGCCGGCCGAGCCAGCAAGGAACTTGCGACGGGTCAACTTGCGATCTCTGCGGATGGCGTCACTCACAAGAGCACACTCCGTTGGCACCGCTGGCGGGAATCTCAACGCCTGCTGCCGGCGAGCCTCGCACGATGTGTCGCATGATTGTCCCCGCAGGCCGCTGCTCAGGCCCGCTGCGTTGTACCATGGAGACGCCTCGGCTTCCCACCGCGATTCAGATTTCCTGCTCGCTGGCCCGCAGTCGGGCTCGGCGATCGTAGCGTCGGCCCAGCTGGGCGGCGGCGAACTGCGCGCGCTGCGTCGCCCGCGTCGACCCTGGCCAGGCCGTGCACGCGGCGGCGGCCGGGCGTCGTCGTCGCACCGTCGCACCCGGCGCCACCAGCGTGATACACGATTGCCATGCAAGGCCGTTCGTGACGACTTCGATTCGATCGGGTCGCACGGCCGACAACGATCTGCTTTCACAACAAGGCGAGGCTGCAGTCATATCTCGCCATGTACTTGATGACGCCGTGCGCCGGCGAGCGAAGGATCCACTTCCACCGGGATCACCGGGACCAGGGACAGGAGGCCAGCGGGACCATTCGCAATGCTGGCGAAATCGAATATCCGAGGGGGAGTTAGCGGGGGCTGGTGGGCCGCACCGCCGTGAGCGGCATCTGTCCTTTCAGCATCCTTCCGCCGTCGTGGGTGAGACGCAGGTAGTAGTCGGACGAGCAGGACGTTCCGTCCTGGTTCAGCGTGAACAGGGTCGACGAGGTGCCCGTGGGAGACATCGAGGCGTCCTCCGCTGTCTTGGCGATCTGGTTGCCCTCGTTGTACTCGTCGAACATCGAGATGTAGATGCCGTGAGCGCCCAGCCGGACCAGATCGTAGAACTGGCGCCACATGAAGTCGCCATGCGCCCTCTGGCCGGTATCGCCGGGCAGCACGCAGGGCTGATAGGCGATGCCGCGCGCGTTCAGATCTGCCAGGTCCTGCTGCTGGACGGCGTCGAAGAAGTTGTCGACATCGCCGACGTTGCCGATCCTGCCGACCATCCAGGGCGAGATCATGTTGAAGGCGTGATAGACGTCCAGGAACCCTGGCCGGGAGTCGCTGACGCCGTCGCGCCAGTGTGTGGGAACGCCGCCGATGACGTACACGCCCTGCCCCTTGAACCAGTTCACGACGTCGAGGCAGGTCGCCGCGGTCCAGGGGTGGTTGTCGTCGTTGAAGCCGAAGCCCCAGATCGCCACGACCGGCTTGCCGTCCTGCCGAGCGTATGCCGGCGAGGCCGTGTGGGCCGACATCTTCGCAAGCCAGTCGTTCTTGATCTCCGGTTGCATGTTGGTCCAGCCGCTGACGTCGTACATGACGTAGAACTTCACGCCGTGCGTCTCCGCGGCGGTCCGCACCTTGGCCGTGATGGCATCGCGGATGGGACCTTCGATGCCATTCGGGTTGAAACGCTGGAGCGCCGCCGTGTCGATCCCGTACTGGCTCATCCAGGAGAAGTGGAGATCCAGCGTCGACTGATCGAAGGACGAGAACAGACGCGCCGGCTGCCCGTTGCCCAGGTTGGGGTACTGCGTGGCGTAGAGCTGCGCGTATTCCCGCGTGTCGGGCCACGCGTGGATCGTGTTCTGAGCGATCGATGGCCGCTGCGACCAGTCCTGGCTCCAATGCCACCAGGCGTTCATCGGCGAGTCGTCCTCGATCGCCGCGAACCACCCTTGGTAGCCCACGCTGATCTTCCCCACCACGTCGCCGGGCGGCTTGCCGCCGGACGTCTTGGTGAACCGGAGAAAGTTGACGTTGAAGTCGCCGCCGTTCACCATCTCGAGCCGGAGCGTGCGGCCTGTCCCGCCGGTGATGGTGATTCCCCGCAGCGACAGATCCACGTACGTCTGCCAGCCCCCCGTCGGGCCGACATCGATCGTGCCCAGGACGGCACCGTCCAGCAGCACGCGGAGGTCGCCGATGGCCGTTCCAGCCGACGCCACACGCGCGGTGATGTCGTAGGTGCCGGCCTCGGTGTCGACGGTGTACTGCAACCATTCGCCGTCCACGATCCAGCCGACGTTGAAGCCACCGCCCGCGTCGCCGCAGGTCTCGATATCCACATCGCTCGTGCGATACTGCCCGCCGGTGTTCCCGGCCGTGGCGTCGTGGTAGGCGATGCCCTCGTTGCCCAGGTCGAAGTTCTCGGCCTGGAGGACGGAGCCGTTCGCGATCACGCTGTTCGTCCCGCCGAACGGCCGCCGACCGTTCGTGACATCGCTGAACTGCACCCAGTTGACGTTGAACGCACCGGAGTCCATCGCCAGGCGCACCACGTGGACGCCCGCGGACAGTGCGACGCCGGTGCGCGTGACCGTCGTCCATGTCTGCCAGCCGCCCGTGGCGGCGAAGCTCATCGCGCCGGTCACGTTCTGACCATCGATCTCGACATGGAGCGAGCCGCCGGTGGAGAGCGACGCGACGCGTGCGTTGATCGCGGCCGTGAACGCGGCGGGCACGTTCACGGTATAGGCGAGCCATTCACCTGCGTCGATCCAGCCGACGTCGAAGCCGCCGCCGGCGTCGGTCGTGGTCTCGATGTCGACGGCGTCGCTTCGGTGCTGCCCGCCGGAGTTCCCTGCGGTCGTGTCGTGGAAGGCAATGCCTTCGCCGCCGGTGTCGTAGTCCTCGGCCTGCACCGTCCCGGGCAGCGTGGGCGGTGTCCCGGGGAACGGCGCTTGTGCGGCGAAGGCTGGGTGCCCCCACAAGCAGCAGCAGAGGGCGCCGACAAGTCCGCTCGGTAGGGCGGGACGTCGCAGCGCGGTCGAGGCGGCAAGACTCCTGTGCAGCATGGTTTTCTCTCTTGTCGTTGCCCCAGTCAAATCAAACACACGCTTCGCGGCCGCCGCGGTCACTCGCGTGTATCGACCAGGTCGCGATAACAGACTTCTTCAGTGGCGGCTAGGAGGTGCCCTGATGGGAACTGCTAGGCCCGACAGGGCTCATGACAAACTCTCGGCGCCAGAGGCCGACGCTCCGTACCAGTTGAGCTACGGGCGCATCCTACGGAAACACGATTGTAGCGGCAAGGACAAACAAGCGCGATCGGGCTCACCCGGGGAGTCAGCGATACCATCCGAGGAGAACCCGCGAGCCGGCGATCTTCAACGGCAGCCGGCGATGTCAGCGCGCCCACATGGTAAATCCTTTTTAGTAAAATTTTTCCGCAGTTTAGTAGTTCGCGCGCGATCAGCTCGGGACGCGCTCGCGTTCGTCGTGCGTCGAAACCGCGCGCGCAGCATCTACCCGGCCTGCGGCGTACCATTGCGCATAGGAATAAAATGGAGCCTCGCGGACAAGCGTGGCGATACCGCCTCCCGGATGAAGACGAAATCGGTTTTACCGGTCACCGCTGCGGCGGCCTGGGACACGGCGTTGATGGGACAGTACGGTCAGGTGATCGGCTCCGAGGCGTGGGCGAAGGTGCCAACGTGGTGCTCGAGCAGGCCGGGGTGCTCGCCGCGACGGTCAGCGAGGCGCCGGTCCAGGACTACGATGGGCTGCTGCGGATCGCACCGGCCTGGCCGGCCGACTGGACCAGCGAGGGCACCCGTGGCGATCCGGCACAACAGCCGGGTGTCTGTCCAGACCGAGGGTGGCATGCCGTCGACGGTGGTCATCGCGTCCGGATCCAGCGTCCCGATCTCGAAGTAGTTTCAAGCTCCTCGGAAGCCGTCCGAGATCCGGCCAAACGATCTAGCGCTGCGCGTGGTTGCGCGCCCAGTCGCGCAGCGTCTGGAACTGCAGGCCGTACGTTTTCTGTACACCCTTGATATCGGCGTTGTAACCGACCCTGTCGAACCACTCGAGCATGATCCCCAGATCTGCGCTCTGCCGGCGCACTGCCTCGATCGGCACCTGCTGGAACTCGAGCTTCTTGCCGAGCGCCTCGGACAGGATCGCGGCCGCTTCCGGCAGCGTGACCGCATCACCCGCGATATCGATCTCCTGACCGCTGAGCGCGCTCACATTCGTGAACGCGAGCGCGCCGAACTGGCCGATGTCGTCGACGGCGATCATCTGCAGCTTCGTCGTCGGCTGGAGCGCTACCGCGAGCTTGTCGCCCTGGAGCGCTCCCGGCGACAGCAGGTTCTCCATGAAGTACGCGGGCCGCAGGATCACGTGCGACGGGAACTTGAGGTCGCGCACCACCTCCTCGATGCGCCACTTGTTATCGAAGTGCGGGATGCCCGTCTTGCGATGCGCCGATCCAACCGACGAGTAGACGTAGTGCTGCACACCCTTCTCGCGCGCGAGCTTCGCCAGGCGCTTGCCCTGCTCTTCCTCCTTCTCGACGCCGGCTTCCCACGTGTTCTGGACGGCCCACACGCCCCACACGCCCGTGAGCGCATTTCCGAGCAACGCCGCGTCGTCGAGATCGCCGGCGACGATGGTCGCACCGAGCTTCTGCAGCGCCTTCGCTGCATCGCCGTCGGGCTTGCGCGTCATCGCACGCACGGCATGGCCGCGCTTCAAGAGCTCGTGCGCGACCGCGCCGCCCTGTTTGCCGGTTGCACCTGTGATCAGAATGGTCTTCATGACGAGATTCCTTTTGCTGGGAGCGGTGTCGCTCGGCGAAGAACGCCGGGCTCTGAAAGTCGTACTTCGGCGCCGAATTCTCGTTGTGCGCGGGCATGGTGGCGCTCCTGTCCACGGCTCGAAGAGATGATGATGCGAACTCTCCTGCTACTGTGGTGTGCCGGCGGGCGCGGGCGTTGACTGGTAACGGCCAGTATCCAGCGCGCACCGGTCATTCGTGCTCGCTACGCCGCGAGCGGTGCCGGACGAGCGATGCCCACGCGGCGCTCGACGCGCGCGTCGAGGCTGTACGCGCCAGCGCCGTGCACCGCGAACGTCAGCGCGCCGCCGATGAGGGCGAGGTTCTTCAGGAACATCACCATCTGCAGCTGGTGCATCATCGGGTCGGTGACGGCCCAGAAGTTGTGCATCATCAGCGTCACCGGCGCGAGGAACGCGATCAGCGCGAGCGCGCCCCACCGCGTCTTGTAGCCGAGCGCGATGCTGAGGCCGCCGAGCAGCGCGAGGATGCCGGACGCCGGAACCGCCAGGCTCGCGAGCGGCACGCCCTGCGAGGCGGCATAGCCGATCGTCTGCGCCGAGAAGTGTCCGGGCGCGGCGGAGAGGAACAGGAGGGAGTAGAGGATCCGTCCGATGAGCGTTGTGGCCTTCATGGCGCGGCGTCAGTGCAACCCTCCGGCCAGGACCATCGCGTGCGCGATCGAGGACATGCAGCGTTGCTCCTGCCGGGCTCGCCGGCGGGCTGCCGCCGCACCGGCCCCCCCCGGCGCGACTCGCCCGGCGGAACGACGGCCCTGCATTCGGCAGCGAACCGTCACCCGCGTCGCTGCCGTCGTGCGGCACGTCCAGTGCTTCGAGCCCGACGATCCTCGTCGTCGCAAGTGCGACGCAACGGGCGATCGTGTTCTCGAGCTGACGCACGTTGCCGGGCCATGGTTGTCGCTCGAGATGTTCGACGAGCTCGGGCGAGAGCTGGACGACGTAGCCAAGCCCGTAGCGCTCGCTGTACTTGCGCGCGAACTCGCGCGCGAGAGGCGAGATGTCCGCCTTGCGTTCGCGCAGCGGTGGCACGACGAGCTCGATCACGTTGAGCCGGTAGTTCTTGAGCTCGTGCGCGAGCTTGGTCGTCAACAACTCCATGCCCCGGCGCCGACTCTCGGCGTCGACGAGCGCCGTCTCGCGCAACCGCGCGAGGCATGCTGCCTGGGACCGCTGGATCTCGAGCAACTGTGCGACGCGGCGCCCGATCGCCCACGTCGCGAGGATCATGGACCAGCCCGCGAGCAACGCAACCTCGCGCGCCGAGAAGTGCGGCGCCGACCAGGCCGGAAGCAACAGCACGAGCAACGCCCCGACCGTCAGCACCCCGAGCACGACATCGCGCCACCGCGCCCGAACCATCGTCCACGAGATCGTGATCGGAACTGCCACGAGCGGCAACAGCGGGCTCATCAACCCGCCGGTCGCAGCGGCGGCGAGGAGCGAGCCGGCGCGCATCGCAAGGATCGGCCGGAACGACGCGGGCTCGTAAACGAGCTTTCCGGGCGAAGGCGCGACCAGGTACGAGATCGCGAAGATCAGCGCCGCGATCGCGAGCGCGAGCACCCGCACCAGGCCGGCACCGCAGATCGCGGCCAGCACGACCTCGCTCGCGGCGAGCGCCAGGACCAGCCCGACCCGTGCGAGCCACTGTCCGCTGGTGATGGGGCGCTCGGCTGCCATTTCGACCGTGGTGATAGCAAGCATCTTGCCAGTGCCGATCCACATCCTATCCATGACTTGCAGCCATGGCGGCCGGCACCTGCTGGTTTTCCGGCAGCCCCACGGCCTCGAGCTCCGCGGTGGAGCGACATGAGGCCGCTCGGCTCTGCCCTGCGCCCGCTCTACGCCGTCGCGGCGCCTTCGCGATCCAGTCGGATGCGCTCCTGATCGGAGAGCTTCACCGCCCGCACCCGCGATGTTCTCCTCGACGTGCTCGGGATTCGAGGTGCCCGGGATGGGGAGCATCGCGGGCGAGCGAGCGGATCGCGGCAAGAATCGTCAAGCAGGGTCAGGAATCGCAAAGAGGTCTGCTCGCAACTTCGGTACCGTTCGCGACCATGACGGTCGAACAGCTCCAGTCCACGCTGGTTGGGTCGTGGCGCAGCCTCACGCCCGAGGTCCGGCCGAGCAAGAATCCCGACGGAACGCTGAAGCCGTTCTATTTGTCGCGCCACTTCGTCTACCAGCCCAACGATCGCTTCGAGTTGACCGTTTCGAACTTCGCCGATCCGTACGGCAAGGTCGCGATCGCGAAGATCGAGATCGCCGGTCACATGGCGTGGCGCGGCGACCACCCGATCGCCAGCGGAGCCCAGAGGGTCGACTTCACCGCCGACGAAGCCTACGCCGTGACGCCGCTCGTTCCTCCGTTCGCGGACCTGCTCAACAAGGTGGCCGCCAACGGGTACGCCAGGTGGGAGGTCGGTGCGAAGCAGAGCATCTTCGGGAGGGCGTTCGCCCCCTTCGGCTTGGTCGCCGGGCAGAACTTCAAGGAGTACGATCTCGTGTACGTCGCGCACGACCTGCTGTTCTGGGGCGCGCGCAATGTTGATGGCCGCGGCTTCGACACCGAGGAGAACCGGCCGACCAATCTCCAGATCCCGCTCGTGCGAGCGTAGACCCGACACCGTGGTATCGCGTTCGGCGCTGTGCTGCGGGCGGGGAGCCCGAAAGGAACTCGCTGTCGAAGGAAGGCACAAACACGACGGAGGGCGACGCGTACGCCTTCGGAGGCTTCAAGCTCGTGCCGGGAGAACGCGCGCTCTACGAGAGCGATCGGATCGTCAAGATCTGTCGAAGGCTCGACGGCCTCCCGCTCGCGATCGAGCTCGCGGCCTCCCGCGTGAAGGGCATGAAGAGTTCTTCAGCAAAGCGCCGAGATTGATCGAATTCCATTTTCAATCGAAGGTAGGTATCGCGATGATCGATAACAAGATCCTTGTCCTCGAGGCATTTGACACGTTGTTCAACAAACGAGACTACGAAGCAGCCGCGAGGTTTTGGTCTCCCGACTACATCCAGCACAGCGCACACATCCCCCCCGGGCGGGATGGGCTCTTCAACCTCGTGAAGGCGGCTCCGCCCGAGATGCGCTACGAAAATCATGTGGCGGCAAGCGACGGCGACCATGTGTTGCTGCACGGTCGCTTCACGGGCAACGGGCGGCCGCGTGCCTGGATCGCCGGCGATGTCGTTCGAGTCGCGAACGGCGTTCTTGTCGAACACTGGGACACTCTGCAAGACGAGGCCACGCGGGAGGAATCAAAGAGTGGACTGCCGATGTTCGGAGACTACTTTGCCACCCCGGCGCCGGAATTGACCGTGGAGATAGCGAGAAAGATCGAGGAGTCTCGAACCACGACCGAGACTTGAAGTGGAAAGTGTTCGTCGACGGCCTCGAGCCGGAGAACGCGTGCGACCGACGATGATGGACCCACGACACCACGTCGGAGCGTCTCGTCGCCACCGCGGCTTGCCGCCGGTGATAGACTCCCCGGCGTGGTGACGATCGGCGCTCTACCGCCCTGGACCAACGTTCTACGTCTCGATCGGTCGTCGACGATGACGAGGCATCGCTACGCCGATCGATTCTCGATCGTCCATGTCAAGACGATGGGTGACCTCTCTCAGGCCGTTTCCAAGACCTCGAGCGTGCCTGCGCTGCTCGTGTCGGTGTTCATGCGGCCGGTTGGGCCCGCCGGCTATCGACTCTGGGTCGATGGCGTGAGTGTGCCCACCGGTCCCATCTCGCCGTTCAGTGCAAACATCCTCGATCTCGAGGCCGAACCAGCGATGTGGGGTGCAAGCGGCATCGACTACATCCACTTCCACGTCCGCCGCCCCACGATCGATGACACCGCCGCGGATCTGGGGTACGGACAGGTCCCCGCGTTTCGGCCTGTCGTGGGCAGGCATGACCTCGTTCTTGCGCAGGTCGCGAAGAACATGGCGCCGCTGCTCGGGAAGCAGGCTCCACCATCGCTCGAGCTCGATCACCTCGAGCTCATCCTCGGCGCGCACCTCGTCCAGCGCTACGGCGAGACGAAAACGGCGCAGACAGCCAAACAGCGCGGACTGGCGACCTGGCAGCGGCGACGCGTCACCGAGCTATTGCGAGCGAATCTCGATGGGAACTTGCGGCTCGCCGACCTCGCGCGCGAGTGCGAGCTCTCGGTGAGCTACTTCGCTCGTTCGTTCAAGGCGAGCTTCGGCGTGACGTGCCATCGCCGGTTGCTCGAGCTCCGGATCGAACGCGCTCAGGAACTGCTGGCGTCGGGTCATGCCAGCCTCGCGGACGTCGCGATCCGGTCGGGCTTCGCCGAACAGACGGCCTTCACGCGGACGTTTCATCGGATCGTCGGCGTGCCACCAGGGCGCTGGCGCCGCGAGCGTGCGCGGTAGGCCGAACGCGAGCATCTCGCGGCGGCCACGCCGGACCCGGGCCCGGTGGTCGGCCGCGATCCGCCCTGCCCAGGTCATGAACGCGCTCTCATCGCGGAAGTTGCCGAAGCGGAGTCACGGCGATGACCAGGATCTCCTGCGCCGCGTCCCCGGCGTCGGCCGGATGGCCGAACCTGCGCAGCGTGAGGCGGTTCACCGGATCCGGAACCGCCTCGACCCCGGCGCACCGCTGCTGTCACCGGCCGCCGCGCCGCGCACCTGCGCCATCACGTCGTCGCCTGCGCCGGAAACCGTTGCGCGTCCGGCCGGAAACACGGGCGTGAATGAGCATCTCTATCGGCTACGCGTCGCGTGCATCACGCGGTGATGCGTCTGTCGACTGGCAGTCGAATCCGGACGTCGGTTGTGGCACGCTCGACGCGGCTGATCTCGCAGCTGGCCACGCACCGGCCGGTCCGCGACCATCCGCCCGGCGTGGCGTGGCCTGGGCCGTCCTCACGCTGGTCAACCGTAGGGTTCCCTACGCTCACTACCTCCATAGATGCCGCGAAAACGCCGCTTCTGGCCCACTCCCGCCCGCCAGTCCAAGGCCGGCGCCGCTGACAGGCCGCTTGCTTGTCGCACAACCCGTAAACCCGGAACATCGAGATCTCACTGTGCCGTGTCGCACCCGATCCGGAAGCCAGAGTTTGCCATGACTACGTGGATCGACGGTGGTGATTGCGCTTACTACCCACCTGCCGTACGAGTGTCCTCGATCTTGCGATCACATCGATCTGTGGGATCGCCACTAGATTTGTGGGATCGCCGCTAGATTGGTTTGCACCGGTTCCGCCCTTCGTGCTATTTGCTACCGGGACCTTGGACTACCGCGGGGGAGTCTCCGTCGAGAATCTGTAAGGGTTTTTGTACATGATGGAAGTACGCAGTTGGACACGCATCTCGACGAGACCTGCACCGGTCTTGTCCCCCCGGCGATGCTCGGCTGTGCGAACGAGCTGCCGAGATAGCCACCGACGAGATGCCGAGCTCGATGGAGGCATCTATTAGGGATATCTATCATGGATGAAATTGCTCCGGTTACCGTCGAGCAAGCGTCTTCACCCTGCGAAGGTCCCGCCGCGGGGAGGCTCTCCGCACTGGCTGCGCAAACTGTTCGCCTGGCAGTGGTCGAGGATGTGGCTCGAAAGAGAGAGATGTATGAGCAGAGAAATTCCCTGGCGAACAGGACGCTTGCCACCGCGGCTCTGGGCAATGAGCGTCCTGAGCCTGGCCACACTCACAGCTTGCCAGGACACGTCTGGTGTCACCACGGCATCGACGAGCAACAACATCTCGGAAGCGGGAGCAGGATCCGCGAGCGCCTCACCGTTCACGGCGTTCGAGAGCGGGCAGGTGCGGCCTCTGGTGCTGTCGGACGACGGCTCGAGGCTGTTCGCGCTCGATACGCCGAACGGCACGCTGGTGATCTACGGCGTCACCCGTCATGGGATCGTCAAGCAGGCGGAAGTATCGGTGGGGCTGGAGCCCGTTGCGCTGGCGCAGCGGAACCGGAACGAGGTCTGGGTCGTCAACCACCTCTCCGACAGCGTGAGCATCGTGCACTTATCGGGAATACCGCGGGTTACCCGTACGCTGCTGGTGGGCGACGAGCCCCGTGATATCGTTTTTGCCGGCAGCACCGGGCGCGCCTTCATCACCACCGCGCATCGCGGCCAGCAGCGAACGGACCCCTCCATCGCCGGCGTACCAGGCGCAGGGGATCCGCAGTTCACCACGCCGGGCGTCGGACGCGCCGACGTGTGGGTGTTCGATCCAGACCGGCTCGGCGATGGTTTCGGCGGGACTCCGGTCAAGATCCTCTCGTTCTTCAGCGATACGCCGCGCGCGCTTGCCGTGAGCCCGGACAAGCAGAAGGTCTACGTCGCGGCATTCAACTCCGGCAACCAGACCTCGGTCATCCTCCAGCAGCTCGTGTGCGACGGCTTCGACACCAGCACGCCGTGTAGCCCCGCCGGCTATGAGGTTCCGGGCGGTCATCCGGGGCCTGCCACGAACTTCGAAGGCAAGCCCGCGCCCAACACCTCCATGATGGTGAAGTTCAACAACGCGAGCGGCCACTGGGAGGACGAGCTCCACCGCAACTG
>Ga0307476_10002255_pt1 | contig 11512 bp, 8 predicted proteins | sample atmos_gasesECM2C_2_FD_203314 | JGI IMG/M metagenome (GOLD analysis project Ga0307476, IMG submission 203314) | Hardwood forest soil microbial communities from Morgan-Monroe State Forest, Indiana, United States - atmos_gasesECM2C_05 | ecosystem: Environmental > Terrestrial > Soil > Temperate... | reverse complement strand
CCGCCGGCCGAGCTGCGCGAGCCGCACGACCTGCGCATCCGTCAGCGCCGGCTGCTGCTGGCGCTCCGGCTCGATCGCCTGTTGCTGCGTCCCGCCTGCCGGCGACGCGTGGATGGCGAGCTGCTTGGTGGCGACCGCCCTGGCGACGACCTCGCCGTCCCGCACCTTGTAGATGTCCGCGTTCACCAGGCCGGAGACCAGGGCCTCGCCGAGGCCGAAGATGGCCTCCACGGAGAGGATCTTCCGGTTGGAGGTGACGGGGTCGGCCGTGAACAGGATGCCGGCCGCGCGCGGGAAGACCATCTGCTGCACGACCACGGCCATGTGGACCTTCCGGTGGTCGAAGCCGTTCCGCAGGCGGTAGGTCACGGCCCGCTCGGTGAAGAGCGAGGCCCAGCACCGGCGGACGTGCTGGAGGATCGCCGCCGGTCCCACGACGTTCAGGTACGTGTCCTGCTGGCCCGCGAAGGAGGCCGTCGGCAAGTCCTCCGCCGTTGCGCTGGATCGGATGGCGCAGGCGGCTTGCTCGCCGAGCCGGGCGAGCGGGCGGGTGATCGCCGCCGCCAGATCGTCGGGGATGGCGATCCCTTCGAGCGTCCGGCGGATCTCCGCGCTGAGCGCGCGGATCGCCTCCCGGTCGTCCGGCGGAAGGCGCGATAACCGATCGAGGCGATCGTCGAGCGACGGTGCTTCCGCCCTGATCCGCTGGAAGGCGTCCGTCGTGACGCAGAAGCCCGCCGGCACGCGGATGCCTTCGATCCGCGACAGCTCCCCCAGGTGCGCGGCCTTGCCGCCGACGACGGCGATCTGGGTCTGGTCGAGGTCCTGGAAACCCACCACGTAGCGGCCGTCTCGCGAGCGGGCGCCACGGTTCTCCTGACTGTGGAAGGAGGTCATGGCCGCGCAGGCTACGCATCTCGCCTCGAAAACACAGTCTTGTGAATTCGGCGGGTTCTTGAGAGAACTACGATGGGAGATGACGAGGTCCCCCGGCCCGTCGCAGATCACCTCGGCCGCGGAGCGCGGTGAAGCACCAGGCCGCCGTCGCCGACGGCCCGGGCATCGTCGCCCGAGCGTCGTGCCGCCCAGCGCGGGCGACAGAAAGTGTGGGGTCCGTGGTTCCGACGCCGGGCGCTCGATCGCGGTCAGGCCGTGTTGCGCACCGGCTGGTTCGCGGCGAGTGCGTGATCCTGGCGGAGCAGGGCTCGCTCGCCGTCGACCAGGTGACGGATCAGCGCGCGAGGCGGCTCGCCATCGTGCATCGGAACGACCGGGTAGTCGCTGCGGTCGAGTGGCCACTCCAGGGTGCGCTGGTCGGCCGGATAGCGGCCGTGGCGATCGAGGTACGGCTTCGCCCGGTTGATCGTGAAGATGCCGCTGAGACCTTGCAGTGCATGCGCGACGCCCGGAGGGATGATCAGCTGGCGAAACGGGCTCGGACGGAACTCGACCTCGATCCGGGCGTGCAGGGTCGGCGATCCTTCGCGGCAGTCCACCAGGATCGCCCGGGCCACGCGATCGCGATCGCCGAGGAACGTGAGCCGATCCTCGAGCGAGATGTGGATGCCGTAGGCTCCGTGCTCGTAGGGATGGATCCCGTGATCGACCACCTGGCGCACGCCGGGATCGCTCATCACGAGCACGCCGGACTCCGTGGATGTGCGCGAGGTCAGCACCAGGTTGCGCTGCCATCCCGCGCCGTGGATGCCCGCGAGCGGCTCCCAGTCCGGAGTTCGATCGGCGCCCGCGCGATGCGCGTCCACGACATCGCTGCGTCCGATCATCTCGCTCAGCGGAAAGCCCCGCACCGCGGGCGATCCGCCTTGCAGCTCCTCGCCGAGAAACGCGTACAGCTTCTCCGCGGCGGCATGGCGATGTTCCTCGACCACCGGGAGCCGGTCGTCCGGGCACGCGACGGCGATGCTCGACACATCCTCGCCGGCGCGGGTCTCCAGGCCATCGCGCACCAGCGCCGCGACGTCGGGCAGATACAGCGCAGGCTCGTCGACGACGAACAGGCCGTCGAGCCCGATGAACGCATGCGCGACCCCGGCGGGGATGCACAGGATCCTGGCGCTGTCGGGATGAAACTCGAGGGACACCCGGTGGTGTCGCGTCGCCGAGTCCTTGCGACAATCGATGAAATGGCCGCGAACGACGCGCTCCGGATCGCCCAGGAAGATCAACCGGTGCGCGGTGCCGACGTGAAGGCGCAGGTGTCCGTCTTCGATCGGTCGATCGTGTCCGTCGTGTTCGTGAAACCCGATGACCACGGTGGTCATCGACGGCAGTCTCACCGCGAACGCGTCTCCCCCGTTCGGGGAACGAAAGCTCGCCTGCCAGTGCAGGCCAGCGATGTCACTCATCGAGTCGATGGCACCCTCCGCTAGGCTCGAGGGGGAATGACCGGGATGGACACCACCGGCGCGAACGCCATGTGCGCCCGCGGCGGCAGGTTCGGCAGGGAGTGGACCGGCGCGAACCCCACGCGCGCCCGCGGCGGCAGGTTCGGCAGGGAGTGGACCGGCGCGAACGCCACGTCCGCCCGCGGCGGCAGGTTCGGCAGGGAGTGGACCGGCGCGAACGCCACGTCCGCCCGCGGCGGCAGGTTCGGCAGGGAGTGGACCGACGCGAACGCCATGTCCGCCCGCGGCGGCAGGTTCGGCAAGGACTCGACCGTCGCGAGCGCGATCGCCGACTCGTCGTTCACCCCACCCCCGAGCAGGTAACCGATCAGCATGACAGGCGGTTTCGGCCGGAAGCTCCGCGGGAATGGCCCCCGCGGCCAGTGGATTTTCATACAATGACAAGAGGAGAGTTTGATTGTTTGTCATCATGTGTAGAGCATGTCTTTTCGAATACAGATTGTCAAGCCGGTAATGCATTCGATCTTGGGAACAGGTCTTTTCTGCTGTGCGAACAGATTGCCTGTTGTGCGTCCGTTCTGACTGTTTCGAGACAGCATGGTTGAAAAATGCTTATGGAGATACAGAGTGTGACATTACACCTCGCGCCCGCGCGCGAGGCTTCGACGAGCGGGTCACTGGTCATTCACGACGAAACGACGGCGCCGCGGCGGACCAGGTGTCCGCGAATCCTCGCCACTCCAGACATGGAATCTCCCTGTTCACGACCGCGCACAAGCCCGCGCCCACATACGTCCACCTCGACCTCGGGCCTTGAAACCCTAGAGGCTCCTCACGGTGTACCATTCGCCTCTCAGGCCGTCAAGCAGCCCTCTGGGGTTGTCACGCCAATTTTGCGGGATTGGCATTCGCGACGCCGCTGTGGCCTGTCTCGTCGGCGGCATCGGCATCGACCGAGGCGGATCGGCAGGCCCCGGGACTTTTGTCCCATGGCAACTCATGGCATTTCCCGTCGTAGGTGGAACCGGAGATTGGCCACGAGCCGTGCGTCGTTCGCAGGTTGCTGATCGTTCCAGGCCCGAGCTCGCGCCGGCGCTGGGCTGGCCTGCCGGGGGGGACCGGTCGGCTGCCGGCCGATCCGGGCGGCCGCCGACCGGTGCTAGCATCGGCCGCGATGGAGCTCCGAGTGAACGGCCAGCAGCGCGAGGTCGAGGCCGATCCGGGCACGCCGTTGCTCTGGGTGTTGCGCGACGACCTCGGGCTGACCGGCACGAAGTACGGCTGCGGGCTCGAACAGTGCGGTGCCTGTGCGGTGCTGTGCGATGGACGCGCGGTGCTGTCCTGCGCGACCCCGGCCGAGGCGTTCGTCGGCCGCGAGCTGCGCACGATCGAGGGCGTCGCCGGCGATGGCGTGCTGCACGCGCTGCAGCGCGCGTTCGTGGCGGAGCAGGCGGCGCAGTGCGGCTACTGCGTCCCCGGCATCCTGATCGCGCTGGTCGGCCTGCTCGAGCGCAGCGAGGCGGAGGGTGGGGGCAGCAGCCCCCGTGTGCAGGCGCCGAGCGACGCCGAGATCGGCGCGGCGCTGGCCGGTCACCTGTGCCGGTGCGGGGCACATCCGCGGATGCTCCGCGCGGTGCGTCGCGCGATCCGGGAGCTCGGACTGCCATGATGACGCCGAGCCTCGAGCGCAACCCCGAGCTCGACACCTGGCTGCGCATCGACGCGGCCGGCACGGTCACGGTGTTCACCGGCAAGGTCGAGCTCGGGCAGGGGATCCAGACCGCGCTGGCGCGGATCGCCGCCGATGAGCTCGATGTCGCCCCGGCGCGCGTGCGCGTGCACACCGCGGACACCGCGGAGGGGCCGAACGAGCTGCTCACGGTGGGCAGCAACTCCCTCGAGGAGAGCGGCACGGCGCTGCGGCTCGCCGCGGCCCAGGCGCGCGCCCAGCTGCTCGCGCTCGCCGCCGCCGAGCTCGGCGTGGCGGCGGCGGCGCTCGAGGTCGACGACGGCACCGTCCGCGCGCCCGGCCTCGCGCGCACCACGAGCTACTTCGAGCTGTTCGGCGGCAAGCGCTTCGCGTGCCGGGTCACCGGCGACGCCCGGCCGAAGCGCCCCGACGAGTACCGCATCCTCGGCCGGCCCGGGGCGCGGCTCGGCATGGAGGACATCGTCACCGGGCGGACGGTGTTCATCCAGGACCTGCGGCTGCCGGGGACGCTGCACGCCCGGGTGCTGCGGCCGCCGAGCCCCGGGGCGCGGCTGGCGGAGCTCGACGACACCGAGGTGCGCCGGCTGCCCGGCGTCGAGGCGGTGGTGCGCGACGGCAGCTTCGTGGCGGTCGTCGCCGCGAAGCCGGGCCAGGCGGTCGCCGCGCTCGAACGGCTGCGCCGGGCCGCGCGCTGGGCCGAGGAGGCGCGGCTGCCGGAGCAGGCGCGGCTGGTCGCCGAGCTGCGCGCCGCGCAGCCGCAGAGCTTTCCGGTGATCCGCGGCACCGCGGTCGAGGCGCCGGTGCCGCCGATCGAGGCGCCGGCGGATGCCGCGCAGACCCTGCGCGCGAGCTACACCCGGCCGTTCCTGCTCCACGGCGCGATCGGTCCGTCGGCGGCGCTGGCGCGCGAGCTCGACGGCCAGCTCACGGTGTGGAGCAGCAGCCAGGGGGTGTCGGTGCTGCGCCTCGCGCTCGCCCAGGCGCTGGGCATCGACGCCGCGCGCGTGCGGCTGATCCACGTCCCGGGGCCGGGGTGTTACGGTCACAACGGCGCCGACGACGTCGCGCTCGACGCCGCGCTGCTCGCCCGGGCGCTGCCGGGGCGGCCGGTGCACGTGCAGTGGACCCGCGCCGACGAGCACACGTGGGAGCCGTACGGCCCGGCGATGGTCGTCGATCTGCAGGCGAGCCTGGACGCGAGCGGCCTCGTGATCGACTGGAACCACGACGTGCGGAGCTTCACCCACGTGTCGCGGCCGATGCCGCCCGGCCCGCAGGCCGCGGCGCTGCTCGCGACGTGGCACCGCGCCGCGCCGCTGGAGCGCCCGGCGCCGCGGCCGATGCTCGCCTACCACATGGGGATCCACCGCAACGCCGATCCGCTGTACGCGTTCTCGCGCCGGCGCGTCGTGAAGCACTTCATCGCCGGGTCGCCGTTCCGGACCTCGTCGCTGCGCGGGCTCGGGGCCCACGCGAACGTGTTCGCGATCGAGTCGTTCCTCGACGAGCTCGCGGCCGCGGCGGGGCAGGATCCGCTCGCGTTCCGGATGCGCCACCTCGCCGACCCGCGGGCGCGCGACGTGCTCGCTGCGGCCGCGGAGCGGCTGGGCTGGCAGGCCGCCCCGCACCCCGGGCGCAGCGGCCGGGGTCGCGGGCTGGCGTTCGCGCGCTACAAGAACCAGAAGGCCTGGTGCGCGGTGGCCGTCGAGCTCACGGTCGGCGACGGCGCCGCGATCCGGCTCGAGCGCGCGGTGATCGCCGCCGACGCCGGCCAGATCGTCGATCCCGACGGGATCGCGAACCAGCTCGAGGGCGGCTTCGTCCAGTCCGCGAGCTGGACCCTGCGCGAGGAAGTGAAGTTCGATCGGACGCGGGTCACCAGCACCGACTGGCAGAGCTACCCGATCCTCGGCTTCGGCGAGGTGCCCCGGATCGAGACCGTGCTGCTCGACCGGCCGGGCGAGCCATGGCTGGGCGCCGGCGAGGCGTCGCAGGGCCCGACCGCCGCGGCGATCGCGAACGCGATCTTCGACGCGACCGGGCTGCGCGTGCGCGATCTGCCGCTGACCGCGGCGCGGCTGCGCGAAGCCGCGTGGGCGTAGCGGCCGGGCCGGCACCGCGCCGATCGGCTCAGAACGAGTACAGCGCACCCGCGCTGAACGCCACGCCGAGATCGGGGCTGCCGCGACCGACGTAGCTGAACACGTTCCCCTCCGCGAAGATCCCGATCCCGTACTCGAACGTGTGGGCCACGCCGACGCCGGGGTACAGGCCCAGGTTGACCTCGGGATCGACCGGGACCACGACGCGAGCCGCGGCGTAGACACTGGACGAGAACGCCCAGACCACGCCGGGCACGAGCGACGCACCTGCGTAGTCGCCGCGGACGAACGTCGGTCCGATATCGAGCTCCAGTGCGACCGTCGCGCTCACGAACCGACCGAACCCCACGCTGGGCGAGACGTCGTGCTGCCAGCCGTCCACCGGGCCGCTCGACGGGCGGTGGACCGGCGTGGTCCCGACGCCCACCACCACGTAGTTCAGCGGCACGGAGGCGGCGTCCTCGGCGCGCGCGTCGCCGGTCCAGAGCACCAGCGCGGCGATCGCCGCGACGGGAACGCGAGCCAGGCCCGGTCGATCGGGCCTCGGCGGCAAGCAGCCAGAGCATGAATCCTGCCTTGTGAACATGACGACGAGCTCCCGGGGCGTGGTGGATCGATGGCCGCGCGCCCCGTGATCGCCTGGTCGATCACGGGGCGCGAACCGGCGGCGGCCTCGCGCGCGTCGCCGCCCAGCACGAGCGGGCGAGTGCCTGTGTACGGCTGTTCTTGTGAGTCACCAGGACGATCGCGGTTGCCCGATCATCGGCGCACGGACAACCGAGCGCTGTCATGGCTCGCGGGTGTTCAGTGTGTGATCGAATCGATCAGATCTGGTTAACACGATGCCGCAACTGATGACCTGGCTCGCGTCGACAGACTCCGGCACGGTCAGGTAGATCCATGCCGGCCTCGCGGCGCGCCGGATCGTCGCGATCCGCTGCTGCGACCTCGGGCGCGTGCAGCGCCGAGGGCAAGGAGCGCGATGATCCTACACCGGGGCCACGATTGTCTACCCGTCACGGTGAGCGGGATCTCGCGATGCCGAGCAGTGCGCGCGAAAGCGAACCTATCTAAACATCTTGCATGGACTCGCCGCGCCGATCAGTCCGATGCTCCTGTGCCGCGATCCGGAAAGGATGATAGCTCACATGGTTCTACCCGAAGACCCGGCCGAGCACCTGGGCGCCGACGAGCACGGCCACCACGCCGTCGGCCTGCGCGGCGGCACCCTGTCGTTCACCCAGACCCTGGCGCAGTCGATCGCCAACATCGCACCGACGGCCACGCCGGCGATCAACCTCCAGCTGGTGTTCGCCAGCTCCGGGAATGGCACGTGGTTCACCTACGTGCTGGCGACGCTCGGCCTCGTGTTCATCGGCATCTGCATCAACCAGTTCGCACGGCAGAGCGCGACCCCGGGCTCACTCTATGCCTATGTGGTCAAGGGGCTCGGGCCGACCGCGGGATTCATCGTCGGCTGGGGGCTGATCCTGGCCTACCTGACCACCGGAATCGCCACCATCGCCGGATCGGCCAATTACGCAACCACGCTGCTCGACAAGGTCGGTCTGCACATCGCGCCGTATCCGCTCTATGCGATCCTCGCCGGCCTGGTCTGGCTGTTCGTGTATCGCGATGTGCGGCTGTCCGCCCGGCTGATGCTGCTGCTGGAGATCATCTCGGTCGGCCTGATCTTGACGCTCGGCGTCGTGCTGCTCTCGCACCAGGGCTTCCGCCTGGACACGGAGCAGCTCACGCTCCGCGGGATGGATCTCAATGGCCTGCGCACCGGCATGGTGATCGGGATCTTCAGCTTCGTCGGGTTCGAGAGCGCCACCGCGCTGGGCGCCGAGGCCCGCGAGCCGCGCAAGCGGATCCCGCAGGCGGTGCTCCGCAGCACGCTGATCGCGGGCGCGTTCTTCGTGGTCATGTCGTACGTCATGGTGAGCGGCTTCCGGGGCAGCGCCACGCCGCTCGACAAGGCGCCCGCCGCGCTGGACGCGATGGCCCAGATCGCCGACACGCCGGTGCTGGGTGTGCTGGTCTCGTTCGGCGCGGTCATCAGCTTCTTCGCCTGCGCGCTCGCGTGTGTCACCGCCGTGTCGCGCATCCTGCTCGCCATGGCCCGCGACGGCGTGTTCCATCCGTCGATCGGCAAGGCGCACGCGACCAATGCCACGCCGCACGTGGCCGGGACGCTGTCCGCCGCGGTGCTGCTGCTCGTCCCGGTCGCGATGAGCCTGAACGGGACCGGGATGGTCGATATCTACAATCTCAACGGCACGATCGCCACGTATGGATTCCTCGTCGCGTATGTCTTCATCGCGATCGGGGCGATGCGCTCGGCGGCGCGCCAGCGCACCTTGCGCGCTGCGCTCGTGATCGCGGGGGTGGCGGGGATCCTGTTCATGGGCCTCGCGGTCGTGGGCAGCGTCGATCCCTGGCCGTCGGCACCCTATGACACGCTTCCGCCGATCTTCGCGGTCTACATGGCGATCGGGATCGTGTGGATGATCTACGATCGGTGGCGTACGCGCGCCACGAAGGACCGGCCGTAGCGAGGTCAACCGCGGCCGGCTGCTGGCGCTGGCCCGCGACCGCCGCGGCATGCGACGAACGCGAACCACAACACCACACGACACGACGACCGCATGCGGCGATGCGATCAGCTCGGCGCCTCGCGCGAGCCGGATCCGCTCAGCGCCAGGTCAGGACGCCGCAGGACAGCGCGCCAGAGCCGTCCAGCGCCACCGCGACCACGACCCGGGGGCACCGCGCGTGCGGTGACGCATAGGCGACCGCCGTCGTAGCTCAGGGTCTCGCGGGTGAAGCTCGCATTCTGGAGCTCGACGTAGACTCGCAGCTGCGAGCGCGCGACCTGTAGCGCTCGCTCGATGCGGAGATCGATCCGCCAGCCGAGCGGCGGCCGGCGCGCCAGCAGCGGATAGCTGACCGCCGAGACATTCGCGCTGGAGCACGCGGCGATCAGCCGGTACGGCACCGGCCGGCCGGTGTGCAGGTGGCCGGTGGCGCCGAACCGCCACGAGCCATGTCGCCACTGCGCGGTGGCATTCAGCGTATGGCGCTGGTCGAAGTCACCCGGCAGCCGGGTGAACCCGAGATCGCGATCGACCTCGCCGAGCGAGTACGACAGCCATCCGGTGACGGAGCGTCCGAGGTCGCGCCGGATCATCGCCTCGATGCCCAGCGCGCGGCTGTCGACGTTGCGGTAGATCGTCACCGCGAAATCGCCTCACAGACCGCCCCGGAAGCTGGCATCGGCCAGACCGAAGTCGACCGCATGGTGCGCTTCCCGGTAGTACGCTGCGAAGCTGCCCTGCGAGCTCGACCGGATTGGCGCGCAGCTCGGTCCGCGGGCCCGCAAACTGCAACCGCCGGACCGAGCGCTGGGCGGGCGCGAACCCATGGAGTCGGCGCGTCTGATCGGCATGCCAGCGCCGCGCTGACAACTCGATGGCCTGCATCCCTGCCAGACTGGCGCGCCATCGCCGGCAGCGACCCGGAGCGGACCCGCGCGCGGTGTCGCGACTCCGGGCCGCGGACGACATCTTGCCGCGCGCCTCGCCGGACTCCATCAGCCGGTGCGCGAGTGCGCCGTTCACCGGCGCCGTTGCCGGCCGCGGACCGCGCGGCCGATCCGGGCGCGGGCGAGCGCGGCGAGCAGCGGCACGCGGTCCCGGAGGCGAGCGACGCGCTCGCGCAGCGGAGCCTGCGACTCGATCGAGATCCACAGGCGCAGCAGGTGGCGCTTGCGCGCCGGATCCGCATGATCCTCGAACGCGGTGCGGGCGTGGAGGATCGCGTGGTTCGACAGCAGCTGGGCGTCGCCCTTCGCGAGCTCCATGTCGAGGTGGAGCTCGGGCCGCGACGCGATCTCGTCGTAGGCGTCGAGCGCGGCGCGCTCGCGCGGGTCGAACGCCGGCGCGCGCTCGTACTCGTGCGACGAGCGGAAGCAGTCGGAGTGCCAGAACGTGCGCAGCCGGCCGCCCGCGTAGCGGCAGGCGTGGAGCGGGATGTAGTCGACGCCGCCGTCGCCGTGGGTATCGAACAGGAATGGCTCGTACAGGCGATCGACGAGCTCGGGTTGCTCGGCCAGCAGCGCGTTGTAGACGGTGATCGAGCTGACGATCCGGCTCAGCCCGCCGCGGCGCGCGGTCTCCAGGCAGAGCAGGCCGACGAGATCCGCCCCGTCGCAGTGGTACGACAGGTCCGATGCGGTCTTGTACGCGCGGACCGCGCGCGGGTCCTCGCCGGTGTCGCGGACGTGACCGAGCAGATCGCCGTCGCGGTTCTGCGCGCCGGGGATGCCGAGGTGAAGGCCGAGGCTGTAGAACGCGATCGCCGAGTCGTCCGGTCCCCAGCGCTCGACCGGAAAGCCCTGCACGAGGGCGAAGCCGCGGCCGTCGGCGACCTCGCGGCGCCACGCGTCGAGCCGGTGGGTCAGCGTCGGCAGCGGGAAGTCGGCGGCGCGCAGCGCGTGCAGCGGGCGGCCCGACGCCTTCGCGGTCGCGAGCGCGCGATCGAGCTCGTCGAGGTCGCCGGGCGACAGCGGGTGGCGCCACGCGCTGCTCGCGGCGAGGTCGGAGCCCCGCCACGCGGCCGGGCCGGCGATCGGAGTCCGCCGCGGTGCCTCGTGCGGGCGGCTGAAGTAATGGAGCGTCTGCGCTGTGAGCGACTTGTACACGCGACGCTGCCATCATGGCATTCGCCGGTGGCGGGTGCACCGGGGATGGCGGAGATCGGCGCGGGATCAGCGCGCCGGCGCGGGGCGGGCGTCGATCAGCTGCGCGGTGGCCCACCAGTAGTCGTCGAGCGGGCGCGCGGTGGCGGCGTAGCCGGCGACGGCGAGCTCCGCGATCCAGTCGGCGATCGGCTGCTCGTAGTTGCTGCGCGCGGCGGTCGGATCGAAGTACCCGCACAGCACCGGCATGAGGAAGCCCTGGGCGACCAGGCCGCCGTCGCCGTCGTACTCGGCGAGGCCGCGCTCGTAGCGCTCGACGACGTGGCGGAGGTACCCGGGCGACAGCGCGGCGGTGAAGCGCGGGGCGTCGAACTCGACGATCAGCAGGCGGCCGGCGGCGCGGCGCAGCGCGGCCCACAGCGCGGGCCGGTCCGCGGGTGGGACGCACTGCAGGCTGAACGTGGCCTGCGCCAGGTCCCAGCGGCGGTCCGCCGCGATGCGCGGCAGGTCCTGGGCGCTCGCACACAGGGCCTCGCAGCGCACGCCGCGGGCCTCGACGGCGGCGGCGGCGGTCGCCAGCAGGGCCGCCGACGGCTCGAGGATCGTGACCGCGGCGACGTGCGCGGTCAGC
>Ga0307476_10002254_pt1 | contig 11516 bp, 6 predicted proteins | sample atmos_gasesECM2C_2_FD_203314 | JGI IMG/M metagenome (GOLD analysis project Ga0307476, IMG submission 203314) | Hardwood forest soil microbial communities from Morgan-Monroe State Forest, Indiana, United States - atmos_gasesECM2C_05 | ecosystem: Environmental > Terrestrial > Soil > Temperate... | reverse complement strand
AACGAGGGTCCTGATGGAGAGCAACTGGAAATAGGCCTTCCGTCATAATGTTGCCAATCGCTTGATCTGCGAAGGCTCCTCCGTAGTATTTGCCAAACCCTTGCGCTCCAGTGCCGAAAGAGCTGTACTGTTTTTGCGCCATGGAGACACCTGCAAAAATTCCAGCCACTAGAAATGCCGAGGGATCGAAAGAATCGTCCAACGAAACTTTCATCTTTTCGGCAGGCGTCAAGGGTTTGATATCGTCCGACTTTTCGTCCGAGCGATAGTTTGGAATGATCCAAAGAATGTGGTTCTTACTCGGCTCACGCTGATCGTCGTGCTGTGTGAGGTTTGAGGGCTTCGATTGCGTTTGAGTTGTGCTCGGTGCATCGGGAAGCGCTGTCGGTTCCTGACCAACAGCTACGACACATGCGAATAACAAATTAATGAAAAGCAGCGCCCGGCAGATGATAGGAAGAAATGAACAGGCCTGCAACCTCCGCATACTATGCTTGATGCACATTCGAGTGTCTGATGGGCCAAGATGAACAATTTGTCATCTGTTCGCCACGTCGAATTCATCATGTAGCTGATAATCTTCCTCATCGGACGTTGTAACTCCGATTGGATGATGAATTGCCGATATCTCGCGATCACGTTTCTGTTATTCACCTTGATCTTGGCTGCAACTCTCGCCCGCGCTCAAGACAACTACGAAATCCAGGTGTATGGATATGATCTGGTCGATCCCGGACACACCATGGTTGAACTCCATAGCAATTTCACGATTGACGGTTCTAAGACAATCGTGGATGGAGTTTATCCCACCAATCATGCCGAGCATGAAACAGTAGAGATCACTCACGGCTTCAATGACTGGTTTGAGTGTGGCTTTTACATCTTCACTTCGATTACTGAGGGCCAGAGCTGGCAGTGGGTGGGAGATCACATCAGGCCGCGAGTGGCCGTGCCGAAGAAATGGCACTGGCCCGTCGGCGTAAGCCTCTCGAATGAAATCGGCTACCAGAGGCGGCAATATTCCGTGGACACGTGGACCTGGGAAATTCGCCCCATCGTCGATCAAAAGTTCGGACGCTGGTATTGGTCATTGAACCCCACGGTCGACCGATCTTTTCATGGCCAGAGCGTAAACCAAGGCGTGGTATTCTCGCCGAACTTCAAATTCAGCTACGATTTCACACCGAAAGTTGCGGGAGGCCTTGAATACTATGGATCGGTCGGTCCGGTGACGGGGTTCGATGCCGTCTCACAACAGCAACATCAGATCTTCCCTGCGATTGATTTGAATATCGCTCCGCAATGGGAAATAAATTTCGGACTCGGCGTGGGGCTTACAGGTTCGACCGACCACCTGATTGCGAAGATGATTCTGGGTTATCGCTTTAATTTCTGATCAATAAGACGCTGGCAGGCGAGTTTTTGCGTCGGCTCATGGCGATCCTCTTCACAAGAATCTGTCAGGTTTGTCCGGCACAGAAGAAGTAATCGATCAACTCACAACCCCAGAGCATCGAATCAAGAGCCTAGGTCCTACGGCAGGTTGTTTTGAATTGTCGGAGAATGTCTGATGGCTGACACAACCGAAGTCTTGGCCCCCCTTACGTCGGACGAACTGAGGAGGATAGATGCTTACTGGCGAGCCTGCAATTATCTATCCGCAGGAATGATCTATCTTCGCGCGAACGCACTGCTGCGCGAACCGCTGAAGCCGGAGCACATCAAAAATCGCCTGCTCGGTCATTGGGGATCGGATCCGGGACAGTCCTTGATTTGGGTTCACTTGAACCGACTTATTAAAAAGTATGACTTGAACGTTATGTACATCTCGGGTCCTGGCCACGGCGCGCCGGCGACACTAGCTAACTGTTACCTCGAAGGCCACTACTCGGAGATTTATCCGGACAAGAGCCGCGACGAAGCCGGCCTGCTCAAGTTCTTCCGGCAATTCTCGTTTCCTGGAGGAATCGGTTCGCACTGCACACCGGAGACGCCCGGCTCCATTCATGAGGGCGGCGAGCTTGGCTATTCCATCTCGCATGCCTACGGAGCCGCCTTTGACAATCCTGATCTTATCGTCGCCGTCGCAGTTGGAGACGGCGAGGCGGAGACCGGTCCGCTTGCAACCTCTTGGCATTCCAACAAATTCCTGAATCCGATTCGTGACGGAGCTGTCCTGCCCGTGCTTCATCTCAACGGCTACAAGATCGCGAATCCGACCATCCTCGCGCGCATTGCACAGCAAGAACTGGAGGCGCTGCTGATCGGATACGGCCACAAACCTTATTTCGTCGAGGGTGATGATCCGTTTGTGATGCATCAAGAAATGGCTTCCGCGTTGGAACAATGCATTCTGCAGATTCGTTCCCTCCAGCAGCACGCCCGCTCAACTGGCGATGCCACGCGCCCCTGCTGGCCGATGATCGTCCTTCGCTCCCCGAAAGGATGGACAGGCCCGAAGCAGCTCGACGGCCACAAGGTGGAAGGGACCTGGCGGGCGCACCAGGTTCCCGTAGCCGACCCAGCCACAAACAAAAAAGATCTGAAAATCGTGGAAGACTGGTTGCGCAGCTACAAGCCCGAGGAGCTATTCGACGCCAATGGAACGCTGATACCAGACCTGCAGGAACTTTCACCCTCTGGATCGCGGCGCATCTCAGCCAATCCCCACGCAAACGGCGGACTGCTGCGCAAAGAACTCGAACTGCCAGACTTTCGTGACTACGCTACCAAAGTCACGGCGCCGGGTGCGAACTATGCCCTGCCAACCGATGTGCTGGGGCATTTTCTCGCCGAGGTGATGCGCCGTAACATGAGTTCTTTCCGGATCTTCGGGCCAGACGAGACCGCCTCCAACAAGCTCACTGCGATCTATGCAGCTTCGAAGAAAACGTGGCTTGCAGAATATAGGCCAGAAGATACCGACGGCGGTGAACTCGACGTCTCCGGACGAGTCATGGAGATGCTTAGCGAGCACACGCTCGAAGGCTGGTTCGAAGGCTATGTTCTCACCGGTCGCCACGGTTTTTTCTCGAGCTACGAAGCCTTCATACACATCATCGATTCCATGTTCAACCAGCACGCCAAATGGCTGGAGAAGTCGAAGAAAGAACTCTCGTGGCGTGCGCCGGTGCCGTCTATCAACCTGCTCGTCACATCTTTAGTATGGCGGCAGGACCACAACGGTTTCACGCACCAGGATCCTGGATTTCTCGACGTAGTCACCAACAAGAGTCCTGACGTCGTGCGAATCTATCTGCCGCCCGACGCAAACTGCCTACTCAGCGTGACGGATCATTGTCTCCGTTCGCGCGATTACGTCAACGTTATCGTCGCAGACAAACAGGAGCATCTTCAGTACCTAACGATGGAGGATGCCGTTACCCATTGCACCAAGGGTATCGGAATCTGGGACTGGGCCTCGACCGATAATGGCGAGGAGCCCGATGTCGTTATGGCGTGCGCCGGCGATATCGCGACCATGGAGTCCCTGGCGGCCGTCGCGATTCTGAAGGAGCACTTCCACGATTTGAAGATCCGTTTCGTGAACGTCGTGGATCTTTTCCGCCTCATGCCGGCCACAGCCCACCCGCACGGACTCTGGGACCGCGATTTCGATTCGCTCTTCACCACGAATAAGCCCGTCATCTTCAACTTCCATTCCTATCCCTCCCTCGTCCACAAACTCAGCTACCGCCGCAAGAATCATGAAAACATTCATGTGCACGGCTACAGGGAAAAAGGAAACATCAACACACCGCTCGAACTTGCCATCATCAATCAAATCGATCGCTTCAGCCTGGCCATCGATGTTATCGACTACGTTCCACGCTTGCGGACGGTCGGCGCGCACGTTAAAGAATGGCTGAAGAATCAGATCATCGACAGCATCGCCTACGCCCACACCGAAGGCATTGATAGAGAAGAAATCCGCAACTGGAAATGGACGAAGTAGGCAAGCGTGGAAAAGTCAGCGGAAACAAGTGACCTGATTCTTGCGCTGAACAGCGGCTCCTCATCGCTGAAGTTTGGCGTCTATGGGCGTGGCACAAACGACGAAGAGCCGCAGCTGACCGGAAGCGCCGACGGGATCGGCCACAGCAATGGCAGCTTACATATTCGCGCTGCCGATGGAACACCTCTGCTACAGCGCGAAAGTGTTCACGAATCGCAAAGCCACGCACTCAAAGTTCTCGCTGCAGCCATACCGCAGTATATGCACAGCTCCCCCGTGGCAGTCGGCCACCGCGTTGTGCACGGAGGGCCTCATCTTCGTTCACACCAATTCATCACGCCGCAGGTATTGGACGAACTACGCTCCGCCATACACTTTGCGCCTCTGCACATTCCACAGGCATTGACCCTCATCGCCTCGGCGCAATCGATCTTCCCGGCCGCGGCACATTTCGCCTGCTTCGACGACGCTTTTCACCAGACGATCCCCGAGGTCGCATCGCACTTTGCCCTCCCGCGTCGCTATTTCGACGCAGGGATTCAACGCTATGGCTTCCACGGCATTTCTTATGAGTCGCTGGTGCATCACTTCGGCGCGAAGCTTCCCGAACGAGCCATCTTTGCGCATTTGGGCAACGGCGCAAGTCTCTGCGCTCTTCGAAACGGGATATCGATTGACACTACGATGGGCCTCACTCCCACGGGTGGCATTCCGATGGGTACGCGCTCGGGCGACCTCGACCCTGGCATCCTCCTTTATCTGTTGCGCAATGAGAAGCTCGACGCTGACAACCTTGAAGATCTTCTCAATCATCAGAGCGGTTTATTAGCTCTCTCGTCCGGCGAGAGCGACGTGAAGATACTGGAGGAACGCGCCTGCTCCAACGATCCAAAGGCCCGCCTCGCGCTGGATGTTTTTGCTCTCTCAACACTAAAGACAATCGGAGCCTACATGGCCTTGCTTGGCGGTGTGGATCTTCTCGCGTTCACTGGAGGCATTGGAGAGCACAGCGACTACATTCGATCCAAGGCCACGGAAGGCCTTGAACGTCTTGGGCTGACCGCAGACAAGATTCAAGTCGTCCCCACGGAGGAACAGCGGCAGATCGCGCGCCACTGTCGCAAGATGCTCAAACAATTGCCCATCAGGTGATTCGAACTGGAAGCAGGAGATCGCTTGTGTGGCGCTTGAGCCGGGTCAGAGTTGCTGTAGCTCAGCGATCCTTTTCTTGACGAGTCGTCATGGCTGGATTACCTTGCCGTGGTTCATCCGTCTCATCTCGATAGAGTGGTAGGATGATACCGATCCTGCCGCAGCAAGTCCTATGCGGACGGAGGTCGACATGGCGACATTGGGATCCGCCCAGCTACCCGCGGAAGGCTCTCTTTCAAGCGCGGCTTCGTCGCTCCCAGCCGCAAAACTTGCGCCGAGGCACTCTGGTCTCGTCCGCGTCACTCACTGGATCACCACTCTCTGTTTCTTTGCTCTGCTCCTGACCGGCATCGAGATTTTAATATCTCACCCACGCTTCTATTGGGGCGAAACCGGCACCGTCTTGACGAAACCGTTGTTTCAACTGCCAATCCCGTCCTCAAGAAAATTGGTGCCGACCGGTTACGGTTACGTGCTGCCGGACCAGAACGGCTGGAGCCGCGCGCTGCACTTTGAAGCTGCATGGATCGCGGTGCTGACAGGCTTGCTGTATGTAATTTCCGGTCTGCTTACACGCCATTTCCAGAAAGATTTGCTCCCCAGCAAGACTGATTTTTCATGGCGAGTGCTCTGGACCTCCATCGCAAAACCATTCCGCTTTGAACAGCCAAGCGCGGCAGAGGCTTCTTCTTACAACGTGCTCCAGCGCCTCACCTACCTGTTTGTGATCTTCGTTCTGTTCCCCTTAGTCATCTGGAGCGGCTTGGCCATGTCCCTCGCCTTTGCCTCCGCCTTTCCTTGGTCGGTTACTCTTCTCGGCGGCCGCCAATCCGCGCGCACCATTCACTTCTTTGTATCGCTGGCTCTGGTGCTGTTCCTGTTTGTCCACGTCCTGATGGTTTGCCTGGCCGGATTCTGGAGTCGTACAGGAGCCATGATCACAGGTCGCACCGGTACACGTAAGGAGCACATATGATCGACCTTTCACGCCGAAAACTCATCGTATCCGGACTCGCAGCGACCGCGGGTGCATCGGGATTGGTAGGGGCAGCGCGCCTTGCCCAGAAGTATGGATTGGTTCCTCCCGATCATGGTGGAATCTACGGTCTCGGTGAAACGCTGAGTTACGCTTCGCAGCGGCTGCTGACGAGGCATTCACTGGCGCGCGAATTCCCGCGCAGTAGCATTTCGCCCCGTCCGTTTCCCAACGAACTCGATCCCCTCACGGAAGATTTCAAGCGCCTTCAGTCAGGCGGATTCGCGGACTGGCGCCTCTCCATCGATGGCATGGTCCACCAGCCTGGGTCCTTCTCGATCGCTGACCTCAAGAGCTACCCGTCTCGGAGTCACATCACTGAACTCGCGTGTGAAGAGGGCTGGTCCTACATCGCCGAGTGGATCGGCGTGCCTCTCTCCCACGTCTTGCATCTTGTCGGGGTTCACCCACAAGCGAAATACGTCGTGTATGTCTCGATGGAACCCAATACGTGGGACAGCATCGATATGGCCGACGCTCTGCATCCGCAGACATTTCTCTGTTACGGCATGAATGGCAGCGAGCTTCCAGTAGCCCACGGTGGACCGCTTCGCGTGCGACTCCCTCGACAAGTCGGCTACAAGAACATAAAATTCATAACTCGCCTGACGGTCGCAGACAGTCTGAAGGGCTTCGGTAAGGGCGTTGGCTCTGCGGCTTCCGAGGCGGGCTACGCCTGGTACGCCGGCATCTGACACGCCCTGGACTGATCGCAGGAATCGGAGAGGCTGCATCGATGTCAGCGGGCCTGTCTGCTGAAGCTGACCGAGTGTGATAAACCGTTGTAGATTTAATATGACTTCTGTGTTGGCAATGCATCCATATGCTTGATCCATTGCGCCGCCCGTTGCCCGCACGCCGCTTTCGCAATCGACGGCCCTATGGTCTGTTCCGTCCGGATATCCTCGAGCTGTCGAGTCAGGACATGTGGTTCGCAGTCCTGGCGCGAGCAACTTTGCGGGAGGCAACATGAGCAAGGTCCAGAAACGATATCTGTTGATCGGCGTAGTTCTTGGCTTGATCTTGGTCGCGCTGATTGTTGGAGCCGTTCGGCCGTCAAAGAAGGCTCTGGGAGCGCAGCCAGGCACGCCCGATGTCGAGGTTGTTCAAGTCGAGAAGAAAGATGTTCCGATTTATGCGGAATGGATTGGTACGCTCGATGGACTGGTGAACGCCGACGTGAGAGCGCAGGTCACTGGCTACCTGCTAAAGCAAGGCTATCAAGAAGGCGCCTACGTTGAGCAGGGCCAACTCCTATTCCAGATCGACCCGCGGCCTTTTCAGGCGGCGCTGGACCAAGCACAGGGCCAGCTTGCTCAGGCTCGAGCAGCTCTCGCGAACGCGCAAGCGGTACAGCGCCGGACGGAACTCGACGTCCAGCGTTACACGCCACTAGCGGAGCAACAGGCCGCGAGCCAGCAGGATCTGGACAATTCGGTGCAGAACAATCTCGCGGCCATAGCTACAGTTGAAACCGCTAAAGCTCAGATCAAGACCTATGAGGCAGCGGTTGAAACCGCGAAGATCAATCTCGACTTTACTCGCCTGATTGCGCCCATCGATGGCATTGCCGGCCAAGCCCAACTGCAAGTCGGCGCGCTGGTCACTCCCGGCAGCGGCATCGTTACATCTGTCTCGACGGTGAACCCGATCAAAGTCTATTTCACCGTCGGTGAACCACAGTATCTCGCCTGGCGAAAACGCTTTCCAACCGAGTCGAGTCGCCTGCAGGCCGATAAAGAATTGCGGCTGCAACTGATCTTGGCGGACGGCTCAATCTATCCAGACGAAGGCAAGTTTTATTTTGCCGACCGGCAAGTCGATCAGAACACCGGCGCCATTCGAATTGCGGGGCTTTTTCCCAATCCTAACAATGTTTTGAGACCCGGTGGTTACGGCAAAGTCCGCGCCGTAATCCGAACCCAGCCCGGGGCGCTGCTTGTTCCGCAGCGTGCGGTGTCGGAACTGCAAGGCGGATATCAGGTCGCGGTCGTAGATGGCGACAACAAAGTCGATGTTCGAACTGTTACCGTGGGCGACCGGGTCGGCAACCAATGGATCATCGCGAGCGGCCTGAATGCCGGCGACCGCGTCGTAGTGGAAGGGGTTCAAAGAATGCGCACCGGCGTGCATGTAAATCCCAAGCCTTTCGTAGCACAAGCCAAGAATTGATGAGCAACGGTCGATGAGTTACGGGTCGATGAGCTAAAGATCGATGAATCGGTAAGGACAGACGATCCATGTCGAAATTCTTCATCAACCGCCCCATTGTTGCCATGGTGATTTCCATCGTCATGGTGTTGGTTGGTTCCCTCACGGTTCTGAGCTTGCCGGTCGCGCAGTTTCCCAACATCACTCCACCTGAAATTCAAGTCATCGGCACCTACGTCGGAGCCGACGCGGAGACGCTTGAGCAAGCGGTTGCCACTCCCATCGAGCAGCAGATGAATGGAGTGGACAACATGAATTACATGTATTCGCTGAACGCCACGGGGAACAATACCACCAGCCTGATCGTGGATTTTGATGTTAAGACCGATCCGAATACGGATTTCATTCTCACGCAATCTCGAGAAACACAGGCTGCCTCGCAGCTTCCCGCGGACGTCAACAATTACGGCATCACCGTTCGAAAGTCGGTCACCGCTCCGCTGATGTGGGTTGCTCTTTATTCTCCGCACGGAACGTACGACGCCAAGTTTCTAGCCAACTACGCGTACATCAATATCGTCGATCCGATTCTTCGTTCCTACGGCATTGGCAACGTTCAGGTATTCGGCGCCGGCCAATACGCGATGCGCCTTTGGGTAAAGCCAGATACGCTTTCAAAGCTCGGTATTACTGTTCCGGACATCGTCAGCGCGATTCAGGCACAAAACACCGTGAATCCCGCCGGCAAGGCCGGAGGCGAGCCTGCTCCCAAAGGTCAGGAATATACCTACACTGTTCTCTCGCAAGGGCGCCTGGTTTCGCCGGAAGAATTCGGCAACATTGTTGTTCGCGAAACACCCGACGGTGCAACCGTACGAGTGCGCGACGTCGCTCGAATGGAGCTTGGTGCGCAAGACTACAGTATCTCGGGACGCTTTAACGGCAAGCCCGGCGCCATTATTGCCGCGTATCAATTGCCTGGATCGAACGCGGTCGATGCGGCAGCCGGGGTCAAGAAGTTGATGACGCAAGCGAAAGAGCGATTCCCCGAGGACATTGACTTCGCCGTTTCTCTCGACACGACGCTTTCTGTGACTCAGGGCATCAAGGAAATCGTTGAAACCCTTGTGATAGCGCTTGTCCTGGTCATCATCGTGGTTTTTCTTTTTCTTCAGGGCTGGCGCTCTACGCTGATTCCACTGCTGGCCGTACCGGTTTCCCTGGTAGGCACGTTCGTATTCTTCCCGCTGTTTGGTTTTTCCATTAACACACTTTCTCTCTTTGGTTTAGTGCTTGCGATTGGCCTGGTGGTGGATGACGCTATCGTCGTCGTGGAAGGTGTGGAGCGACACATCGAAGAGGGTATGACTCCGAAAGATGCGGCATTGAAAGCGATGGAGGAACTTTCGGGTCCTGTTGTGGGCATCGCGCTGGTTCTCTCTGCCGTATTCGTGCCCACCGCCTTCATTCCCGGAATCACAGGCCGGCTCTATCAGCAATTCGCAGTCACCATCGCGATTTCCGTCATTCTCTCGGCATTCAACGCGCTCACGCTTAGCCCTGCTCTGGCGGCGCTACTGCTTCGCCCACGCGAGGAAAGCCACGGGCCGCTGCGGAGATTCTTCGATTGGTTTAACCGCGTTTTCGAGCGGGCCAACGACGGGTATGTCGGGTGGAGCGGCGTCCTGCTCAAGAAGACCGCTGTTGTGGTTGTGCTTTTAATAGTCTTTTGCGTCGCAGCTGGACTCTTTGCCAATCGTGTGCCGTCAAGCTTTCTTCCCGATGAAGATCAGGGCTACGCCTATATCAATCTGCAATTACCTAACAGCGCTTCGCTGGAGCGGACATCGCAAGTCGCGACACAGATCGAAAACATTCTGGCGAACACACCGGGGGTGAAATACACGACCAGCGTCATCGGCTTCAGCCTGCTCAGTTTTGTTCGCACCAGTTACAACGCTTTCTTTGTTGTCACTCTCAAGCCGTGGGATGAACGCACAACCAGAGCCGAGCAATTTCAGGCCATCAAGGCCCATCTGAATCAGGAGCTCACAAAATTGCCGGCAGGCATTGCTTTCAGTTTTTCGCCTCCAGCAATTCCGGGTGTTGGCACCGCCGGCGGATTCACCTTCATTCTCGAAGACCGCTCCGGCGGCAGCATTCAATTTCTCGCGCAAAATGTGAGTACGTTTCTTGAAGCAGCGCGAAAGCGGCCCGAGATCGCCAGCCTGAGCACCACTTTTCTGCCCAGCGTTCCACAGAAATTCGTTGACGTGGATCGTGACAAAGTATTGAAGCAGGGCGTCAATCTAACCGATGTCTACCGCACCATCCAGGCCTTCATGGGCGGCTATTTCATCAACTACTTCAACCGCTTCGGCCGCCAGTGGCAGGTTTACGTCGAAGCCGAAAGCGACGATCGCGCCAGCGCGGATAACGTAGGGCGATTCTATGTCCGCAACAGCAAGGGCGCAAACGTTCCGCTTTCCACGCTCACCACGATTAAATCGCAGTTTGGCCCCGAATTCACGATGCGTTTTGACGAGTACCGTTGCGCGCAAATCAACGGCAGCGCTGCGCCCGGTTTCAGCGCCGATCAAGCCAGCGCGGCCCTCGAAGATGTTTTCAAACAAACCATGCCACGCGAAATGGGATTCGACTACTCCGGCATCTCGTTTCTGGAGCAGAAGGCGCGCCAGGGAGTGCCGCCCGCGGTGATTTTCGGCCTGTCGCTGTTGTTCGTCTTCCTGATTCTTGCGGCTCTTTACGAAAGCTGGTCGCTGCCCTTCAGCGTACTGCTCAGCACTCCAGTGGCGGTCTTCGGAGCTTTTGCGGTGCTGTGGCTGCGCCGCACCCTGCTCGGCGTTTTCTTGCCGCCCTACATGGTGCAGATCGAAAGCGACGTCTATTCGCAGATCGGCTTGATCATGCTGATTGGCCTGGCGGCAAAGAACGCGATCTTGATCGTCGAGTTCGCGAAGGATGAGTACGAACAGGGAAAACCGCTTGCGGACGCGTCGCTCGAAGGGGCGAGGTTACGGCTGCGCCCGATCCTGATGACATCGTTCGCGTTCATCCTCGGCTGCCTTCCACTGTGGACGGCCAGCGGCGCTGGTTCGGTTGCCCGCCAGATTATGGGCACCGCGGTAATCGGAGGAATGGTCACGGCCAGCGCGATTGGAATCTTCTTCATCCCCGGCATCTTTTATATGGTTGAGAAAT
>Ga0307476_10002253_pt1 | contig 11517 bp, 12 predicted proteins | sample atmos_gasesECM2C_2_FD_203314 | JGI IMG/M metagenome (GOLD analysis project Ga0307476, IMG submission 203314) | Hardwood forest soil microbial communities from Morgan-Monroe State Forest, Indiana, United States - atmos_gasesECM2C_05 | ecosystem: Environmental > Terrestrial > Soil > Temperate... | reverse complement strand
AATACCGATCGAAAAGAATCAACGAAAACCAGCCGGGGAGAGAGTTTCATGAGAGTCGCAGCATTTCACATCACAGTTGTCGGTTGTCTGTCGGTGAGCGGAATTGGAATGGCTCAGCAGGCGCAGGCACCGGAAACGTTGGTCGTTGAGGCCCCCCACGTCGAGACAACCACGCAGCCAGGGGCCATGGGGATGAAGCGCCCCGCGATGTCGATCGAGTACAAGGTCAATTATTCGGACCTCAATCTCGCGACGCACTCGGGCGCGGTCGAGCTGGAGAAGCGCATCAAAGCCTCGGCCACGCAGGCGTGCGATCAGCTCGCCAAGCTCTACCCCGAAACGGTTCAAGGCGATCCGCCGTGCGTCACAGCCGCAGTAAAGAACGCCATGGCGCAGGCACAGCGGCTGATTCACGCAGCCGAGAACGGCGCCAAGTAAGTCGCGTACCGCTCTGAGGCTGACAGCCTCACCAGGAAGCCCGGCTCAGGGCTGACAGTATGCCTGCGAGGAGCGCCGCCGCCGCTCAGGCGGCGGCGATGCCGGCGTCCGTCAACCCGACCCAGTGCCTGTTGGCATCGTAAAGAATCCAGCCGTGAGCACGCGCGTGCTCGAGACCCGCCTCGAGGTCCTGGCGGTCCACACCTTCGATCTGTGCATTCTGCATTACCGCTCCCAACAGCGCGCCCTGACCCGGGCGTAACTTGAGCCGCTTGACGAGCGTTCGCACGATCGCGCGTGCAGTGTCATCCGGTGAGCTTGTTGTCATTTCGGGTACCCCGAAGTGACTCTGTAACGCAGCGCAGCGTAATCTCAGTCACTGCGAAGTGCCTGGGGCCGGAATCGAACCGGCACGGGGTTTCCCCCAAGGGATTTTCGTACCACTGCAGCTTTCGCTGCTGCATGCGAGTGCCATGCATTTGTGGTCTGGACTTTACCTTTGCCATCCCGTGCGCCGATCGTGCAGCGGGATCAGGCAGGAGCCGTCAAGTCTCTACACTTTCCCGGTCGCGGGACGAATGTCGGAGCCGACCGGGCTTAGCTCGGTATTGCAGGCACCGTGAGGTGTGGCTGTTCCACCGACTTTGACCCCATTCACACCGGCCGTTTCCGCGCCGGGTGCTCAATCTTCTCAAGTCCCTTGCGTCTACCAATTTCGCCACCCAGGCATGGGCGCGAGTGCGATCTTACCCGAGTTGGTCACTCCCGCCAGAGCAGCGGAAAGAGTGCGTGCTCCATCGGTGCACCCTCGGGTAGCGACTCCGCGAGTCCCGAAAACTCCGGCGAGGTCTGCCAGCGTCGTGGCGCGTGACGAGCGTCATCGCCAAGCAGGCGCAACGAGAAGACCCGGCGGCGCCCGCCGCCAGGCACGCCGGCACTGGCGTGAAGCGTGAGCATGTGGAAGCAAACAACATCGCCAGGCTCGAGCGCCCAGCCGAGGATGCGATAGCGCTCCCGATCGCCGTCGACATCGGGCAAGTCGGCAAGACTGCCTTCAGGGAACCACTTCGCTTCCTTGTCCAGGAATGAGCGTGGCATGAGCCAGGGCCCGCGATGCGAGCCGGCGACGAACTCGAGCGTTGACTCGCGGCTCACCGGATCGACGGGGATCCAGAAGCTGCAGTTCTGATGCCCTGATACGTTGTAGTACGGCTGGTCCTGATGCCAGGGAGTACGCGCTCGCGTGCCCGGCTCTTTCGTGAGCATGTGATCGTGATAGAGCCGCGCACTGCGACTGCGCATCAGTTGCGCACCAACCGCGCCGAGCTGCGATTCGAAGATGAAGCGCCGATAAGAGGGATTTTCCTGCCAGCAACAGAAATCCTCGCAGAAGAATCCAGGATCCTCGCGGCTGCTCGCGACCTTGGCACGCGGGCTCGGGCGGGCGAGATTCGCCTCGATGCCCTCCTCGAGCAGCGCCACCTCTTTGGCGTCGAGCAACTGCCGAAGCACCACGGCGCCGTCCCGCTCAAACGGCTGCACGTGCGCAGCAGCAACCGCGGCTCGCTGGGCTGCCACCGGTGGATCGATCTCGTGCAGGTCCCGCCGCATAGGCTAAAGCTTACTTTACTTATGTCGGACGGATCCTACGACTAGGTATGACACATCAGCGGTCCAATGCTCGCAGGGGCTGACATGGGCGCAAATGGCTTAGCAGTATGGTTACGCCCTCGCCAAACGCTCACCAGATAGGAACGGGTCATGTCGTCACGAATCGCATTGCTGATCTGCGCCGCCTCCGTGACCTATGGGTTGGGCGGGTGCGCGAGCGAAGGGCCGGCGCCCTCGGATGCGCTGACGAGGGCCAGAACGATGATCGACCAGGCCGACAAGGCCCAGGGACAGCGCTATGCAGCCGCCGACCTGCAGCGCGCGCACGACGAGCTGAGCCAGGCGGAGAGCGCTGAACAGAAGGAACACTACCGCGAAGCGCGCATGCTCGCCGAGTCAGCCGCGGTGGACGCCGACGTCACCATGGCTCGCGCCGATGCGGGCGATGCACAGCGCGCCGCCCGCGAGGCGGCCCAAAGCAACGCGGCCCTGGAGCAGGAGAGTCAGCGCGCCTCGGACGCGACTAACGCCGCCGTCGCCGGAAGCGTGCCGCCGCCTCCGCAACCGCCACCACCGGCCCCGCCGCCACCTCTGGACTCCTATCCGCAGGCGCCACCGGCTACGCCGGACAACAGTGTGCCGCGCTGACCTGCGCGAGGAGTCAAACATGCACCCGCAGCATCTGATCGCATTTGCCGCCGCCGGCGTTCTGCTCAGCGCATGCGCCACGACCCCACCCCACGACGACCACATCGACCAGGCGCAGGCGGCAATCCAGACGCTGTCCGCCGACCCGTTGGCGCAACAGGCCGCCGCGCGCGATTTGGATGAGGCGCGTGCGCGTCTGCAGAATGCGCAGGACGCGCTGGCGAGCCACCAGCCGATCGAGGTGGTCGATCATCTCGCATATATTGCGCAGCGCCATGCCGAGGCAGGGCTCGCGCGCGTACACGCAGAGCGTGCTCGCGCCGATTTGGCGCGGGCACAGCAGGAGCGCACTCAGATCCTGCTTGCGGCGCGCGCGCGCGAAGCGCAGAACGCGCAAGACCAGGTGCAGGCAACGCGCGCGCAGGTCGCGGCAACGCGCGCAGAGCTTGCGCAGGCGCAGCAGGAACTGGCGGAGCTGAAGGCGAAGCCGACCGACCGAGGCATGGTGGTCACCTTGGGCGATGTGCTGTTCGATACCGGACAGGCAAGCCTCAAGCCGGGTGCCGACCTCGCGCTCGATCGCCTCGCCTCCTATCTCAAAGTGCACCCGCAGACCAAGATCGTGGTCGAGGGCCATACCGATAGCATCGGTTCAGATGAGTACAACGATGCACTCTCGCAGCGGCGTGCGGATGCAGTGGCTCACGGGCTCATCACGCGCGGAGTAGAGGCGGACGATGTGCGCGCCGTCGGTCGCGGCAAGAACTTCCCGGTCGCGACCAACGACACTCCCGCCGGCAGGCAGCAGAACCGCCGCGTGGAAATCGTGTTCTCCGACCAGAATGGTCGTTTCGCGCAGGGCGAGGACGTGCCAGCCCAGCGCTAGTGATCCACCTGGCAATACTGCCGTCGTAGCCATGTGAATCAATTGGTTGACGCTGCACGGAGCGGCTGACTGCCGTGCAGCCGGGGGCCGCGCATTCGAGTAGCATCGCCCTCATGACCGCTGACGTCCCAGCCAGGCGGCGGCGCGAGCGCCGCCCGCCCCGCTCCACGGGGCCTTCACTCACACCGCTGCCGCGGCTCGAGAATCCCTGGCCACCGCTCGAAGTCCTGACCACCGAGCAGGTCGAGCGCATCCTGCTCGCTGCGTTCCGGGTGCTCGAAGAGGCGGGACTCGAGATCCGCAGTGCCGCTGCCTGCGAGATCTATGCCAAGGCCGGCGCCCTTGTCGATGCTGACTCGAATACGGTGCGACTCGGCCGCGACATCGTCGAGGCTCAACTCGCGCGCGTCCCCGGACAGTTCGTGCTGCACGCACGCAATCAGGCCCGTCATCTGCACGTCGGCGGCAACGTGGTCAACTTCGGGCCGGTGACCGGCGCTCCCAATATCCGCGATCAGGAGGGCGGACGGCGTTACGGAAATCTCGAGGCGTTCCGCAATATCCTCAAGCTCACTCACACACTGGGTGTGCTGCATTGGCAGGGCGGAATCGTGGTAGAGCCGGTGGACTCGCCGGTGGCCACTCGCCACCTCCTCATGTACCAGGCGCATATCGAATGCGCCGACACTGTCTGGGCCGCGCGCGGCATCGGCGGTGTGCAGGCGAGCGATGCAATCGCCATGTCGGCGATCGAGCACGGCTGCAGCATCGACGATCTTGCCGCCCGCCCGACTCTCATGACCGTCACCAATGTCAACTCGCCACGCCGCGTCGACGAAGAGATCCTCGACAACATCCTGACGATGGCCCGGCACGGGCAATGCATCGTGATTACACCCTTTACCCTGATGGGCGCGATGGCGCCGGTGACGCTCGCGGGCGCCCTGGTTCAGCAGACCGCCGAGGCTCTCGGCGTAGTCACGCTTTGCCAGCTCGTGCGGCCCGGGACACCGTGCGTCCTGGGTGGCTTCACTTCCAATGTCGACATGCGCACCGGCTCACCGGCGTTTGGAACCCCGGAGTACGTGCATGCGGTGCTCGCAAGCGCACAGGTCGGACGACGCCTGCGGCTGCCCGTGCGCACCAGCGCCGTGAACGCCTCGCCGACGGTGGATGCGCAATCGACCTACGAGACCGGCTTCTCGCTGCAGGCGGCGATCCTCAGCCACAGCCACCTGATCAATCACGCTGCCGGCTGGCTCGAAGGCGGCTTGTCGGCCTCTCTCGAGAAGATCATCGTCGACGCCGAGCTGCTGCGGCATTGGGCGGAGATTCTCAAGTCCGTGAGCTTCAGCGACGACGACCTCGCCGTCGAGGCGATCAAGGGCACGCCTGCCGGCGGGCATTTCTTCGGCGCAGCGCACACCCTCGCCCGCTACGAGTCGGCGTTCTATCGGCCGCTGCTGTCGGACTGGTCGAGTTTCGAGAACTGGAGGGACGCGGGCGCCCGCACCGCCACCGATCGCGCCACGGGCCTATGGAAGAAACTGCTCGGTGAGTACGTTGCCCCGCCGCTCGATCCGGCGGTAAAGGAAGCGATCGCGGATTACGTCGCGCGGCGCACACGCGAGATCGAGAGTGGCAGCGCTATGTGAGGTCCCAAATCGCGATAGGTGAGCGCCTGATCTGCAGAAAGCCCCCCCACATACGGCTACCTTCAATACACCCCACCCGGAGTCCGGCTGCATGAGCGTGCGGATCATGAATGCGCGCATGTACGCCGTGACAGCCGGCGTCGAGGACGCCTGGCGCGCGCTGCTCGAGCACGTGTCGGGCGAGGCGGATGTTGAGCTTATCTATGAGCCCTACCCGGCCCCGCAGCCGCTCGAGAAGCTCTGGACCCGCCCGGATCTCGGCGCGGTATTCATGTGCGGCTACCCGATCGCGCTCGGCCTCGCACCGGTGGTGCCCATCGCGGCCCCCATCCCGCACGCAGCATGGGCGCGCGGAAGGGCGGTTTACCGAACCGACCTCATCGTTCGCGAGGACTCGCCGTACCGCACGCTCGACGATACTTTCGGCGGCCGCGCAGGATGGACAGTCGAGCACTCGCACTCGGGCTTCAACGCCTTTCGCCATCACCTGCTCGCCTACCGCACGCCGCAGCGGCCGCGGCTCTATGCGCAGATGACCGGCAACCTGGTGACCGCCCGTAACGTGCTCGACAGCGTGCGCGAAGGTCGCATCGATGTCGGTCCGCTGGATGCCTACTGGCACCTGCTGATCGCCCGCCATGCGCCGCAGCTCACGGCGGGTATCCGCGTGCTGGCCTCGACCGAGCTCGCACCGATGCCTGCCCTGATCGCATCGGCTGGCACGCAGGACGAAACCGTCGTCCGGCTGCGCACGGCTCTCATTGCGGCATCCAGCAGGGAGTGGTTTGCAGCGCTCGGCGGGCAGCTGCTGCTCGATGGGTTTGCGCAGGTGCCGGCCGACACCTTCGCTCCGCTTCTCGAGTGGGATCGCGAGGCCCGCGACGCGGGGTTCGCCCGGCCGGCCTGAGCCGCCAGCGCCGCGGCCCCCCACCGCCAAATCCGCGCGACCGTGCGACCAGCCGTCAGGCGGTGCGCGGCTCCGGTCCGGAGGACGGCGGCACGCGCCCGGTGGGGTGCGGCAGAACGTCGTAGCGGCGAAACAGGTACCGGCGGGCGACGGCGAAGTAAGTAACGTAGAGCAGCCCGCCGTTCTCGGCGAGCAGCCGCTCCCGATGCGCGCGGTAGCGCGCAGGGATCTGGTACCACGGCAGCCCAGGCGTCTCGTGGTGTAGTGCGTGGAGATTGTTGAAGAGGAATAGCGGACCGAGGAGCCAGGAGCGTTCGACCAGGGCCACGCGCTCGCGCACCGGGGATCGGGCGAGGTGCTCGGCAAAGGAACGGACCAGCACCAAGCCGTTTGACGGTATCACCATGGCGAGGATGTAGATCCACAGCGGCATGCCGCACACGACCTTGAGCCACACGATCACCGGGACGCACCAGGCGAGATGCTCGAGCCAGACGTGGCGCACGTTTTGCTCGTTTCGAACCAGAGCGCGCTTCTCCGTGTGCAGCATCGCCAGGGCTTCGTCGCGCAGGAACATGCCGATGCGCCAGAACGAGCCCACCAACACCCGCCCGGCGAGCGTCTGCTGAAACTCGATCGACAGGCGGCTGACAGGTCCGAGCCGCGCCAGGTCTTCCGGCCGCCAATAAAAGGATTCCGGATCGTCGAGCGGATCGGTCAGGCGGCGGTCGACGTGATGGACGTGATGGGTATGGCGATAGCGGTCGTACGGCAGCCACAGCGACAGCGGCACCATCGCGAGCAGCCGGTTGAACCCACGCCAGCGCGTGGGATGCCCATGGATGATCTCGTGCTGCAGCGAGTTATGTAGTGTGAGGAGCGCAACGGTGACCGGCGCGACCACGATCAGTGGCCAGCGCAGGTACATCAGGGTTACGGCGAGCCACGCGCCGTAGTCGGCGAGTATCAGGAGCAGCGTCGGCCACTCGATGGCCGGGCGCGGCCGGGACACGCCGGCGCCGCCCGCAGCAGCGGTGCCCACATCAGGCGTGGCCTTGGTACTTGGCACGGTCATCCGATGAAACCCCCCTTCCGCAGCGCGCGGAAATCGCGGGGACTCCACCATAACCGGCGTCGGAAGACGCGAAGATTCTACCGGAAATCGCCTTTCCCCGCTCGTCAGAAGCTACTTCCGCGAAGCCCGTCTCAGTCGAACTGCACGGAGCGGCACACGCGGCGCTCGAGGGCCGCGAGCGCGTCGTAGAGCAGGACCGCGATCAGCCCCGTCACCAGCCCCCCCTGGAGGACGAAGGCCGTATTGTTCGACAGCAGGCCTGCAATGATGACCTCGCCGAGTCCCTTGGCGGCGACGGTCGAGCCGATAGTGGCCGTGCCGACGTTGATGACCAGCGACAGGCGGATGCCTTCCAGGATGAGCGGCATCGCGAGCGGAAGTTCCACGGAGCGCAGCCGCTGTCCGGCGCTCATCCCCATGCCGGCGGCAGCTTCGAGCACCTGCGGGGGACAGGTTTTCAGCCCCGTGATCGTATTCTCGAAGATCGGCAGCAGCCCGTAAGCGAACAACGCGATCAGGGTCGGTTTCTCGCCGAAGCCGACCAGCGGCACGGTGACCGCCAGCACCGCGACCGGTGGAAACGTCTGGCCGATGTTGACCAGCGTGCGCGAGAGCGGCAGGAACTGCTTACCAGCCGGACGGGTGACGAGGATGCCGAGGCTGACGGCAACGAGTGTGCTTGCCGCTGCCGCAACACACACCGTCGCGAGCTGCGCTAGCGTGAGGACCGCGAGGTTTCCCTGATCATAGATTGGCGGCGCCCCGTACTGCGTGAGCGGTGCGAACAGCGGCGCGAAGCTTTGCGGCGAAACGAGAAATGCGACCAACACAAGTAGCGCCACAAGACGCAGCACCGCCGATGTGGAGATCTTCACGGCCGCGCGCGCTCGAGAATCGCGGCCACGGTGAGATGACCGCGGGCAATGCCGTCCTCGCCCATTACCATCGCGGCGCCGCGCCCGCTCCAGAGGAGCTCCGAGAGCACATCGCGCAAGGAAGCCGACGCTGCAACCGTTGGTCCATCGCACACACCGGGCAGCGCAGCCTCACCCGCAGTCATCAACGACAGAAGCTTCATCGCCCGATCGGACGCCCCCGTCATGCGTGCGACAAAGTCGTCCGCCGGATGGCGCAGCAGCGCTGCCGGGCGGTCAAACTGCAGGAGCTTTCCTACACTCATCACCGCCACGTGGCTGCCGAGCCGAAACGCCTCGTCCATGTCGTGCGTCACGAGCACGATTGTCGTGCCGAAGCGGCGCTGAATATCGAGCAGATCCTCCTGCGCCTTGGCGCGGATGATCGGATCGAGCGCCCCGAACGGCTCGTCCATCAGCAGCACGGCAGGCTCTGCGGCGAGCGCGCGCGCGACGCCGACGCGCTGTTGCTGCCCGCCCGAGAGCTGGTGCGGAAAGGCGTCCGCGTACTTGGCGGGATCGAGCTGAAACACCTGCAGCAGCTCCTCGACCCGTGCGCGAATCCGCGCGTCCTCCCAGCCGAGAAGACGTGGAACGGTGGCGATGTTCTCCGCGACGGTGCGATGTGGGAAGAGACCGTGACCCTGGATCACGTAGCCGATCCGACGCCGCAGCAGGTGCGCCGGCTCCGACCGCGTATCGGCGCCGTCGATGAGCACGCGGCCGCTCGAGGGCTCGACGAGCCGGTTGATCATGCGCAACAGCGTCGATTTACCGGAGCCGGACGTGCCGACGATCACGCTGATGGCATTGCGCGGGATCGCCATCGAGACGGCGTCGACGACGGTCGCGATGCCGTAACGCTTGGTGAGATTCTCGACGGTGATCATGCCTTCGTCCTGTCCAGGGTCTCGACCAGCGCATCGAGCAGCAACGCCGCGGAGAATGCCATGACCACGATCGGTATCGCCCCGAGGAGCACCAGGTCGATCGCCGTCTGACCGATGCCCTGGAATACGAACGTGCCGAGCCCGCCTCCGCCGATGAGCGCCGCTACCGTCACCATGCCGATGTTCTGTACCAGCACCACGCGAATGCCGGTGAGGATCACCGGCAAAGCGAGCGGCAGCTCGACCTGCGTGAGCACCTGCCACTCGGTCATCCCCATACCGTGTGCCGCTTCAACGGCGCTGCGCGAGACCCGCTTCAGTCCCGCCACCGTGTTGGCAACGATCGGCAGCAGCGAGTAGAGGAACAACGCCACCGCGGCCGGGGCCGCGCCGATCCCGTGGATGCCGAGCGCTGACACCCACGGCGCGGCAGCCGCCAGCGCGCCGAGCGGTGCCATGAGGATGCCGAAGAGCGCGATCGCGGGGATGGTCTGGACGACGTTGAGCGTTCCGAGCACTCCGGGTCGAAGCTTCGGTACGCGGTAACAGACGATGCCCAGCGGCAAAGCGACGATGACGGCGGCCCCGAGCGAGCCGAGAGCGAGCCACAGATGCCGGCGGACTTCGGGCATGAAGCGCCCGGCGTTCACGGCGTACTCGCGCATAACCGAGAGGTTGTCGAAGGTGCCGTGCGCGAGGACGAGCACGCTGACCACCAGCGTGAGCGCGAGATACAGCACCCTCATCGCCGGACGCGGACGAAGGCGCGTGAGGGCATCCGTAGCCATGAGACCGAGTACCACCAGCAGCACCCAGAAGGCCGGTCCGGCAGCGACGCGCACCACGCGGTTGCCGGCCGGAGTGAGCGCATTTGCGGCCGCTGCAGCTGCGAGCGCGACCACGACGAGGCCGCCAAGTGCCGCCGCCAGCCGCACGCGCGCATCGCCGACACCGACTGCGATCAGAGCAGCCAGAGCAAGCGTAGCCCCGCATGCGAAGTTGCCCCACAGGGGCAGCAGCTCGGTAAGCGCACGGGGCTCACCCGGGACGATGCGGTTCGCCTTGAAGAGCACGAACGGAAGGAACAGCAGTGCCGCCGCTCCGGCCGCCACCAGAACCGCCCCGAGGGCGTCGATCCGGTAGGCGCGCAGACGAGTGACGGACAGGGTGATCGCGTTCGACGTCATCGGTCTCTACTTCAGGAAGCCCCGCGACCTGAGATAGTCCGCCGCGACCGCTTCGTCGGCCTCGCCGTTGATCTGCACGCGCTCATTGAGTTGCTGCAGTGTCGGGCGATCGAGACTCTCCATCAGCGGTTTGATGATCCCGGCGATCTGCGGATGAGCCCTGAGCGCCGCCTCCCGGATCATCGGCACGGGTGCATACACCGGTTGCTCGTGGCGGTCGTCCTCGAGGACACGAAGGTTCGCTGCGGCGATCCCGCCGTCCGTCCCGTAGACCATCGCTGTATTGGTTCCGTTGGTGCCGGCCGCCGCCGCGGAAATGGTCGCGGTGGTCTCGCCACCGGCAAGCACGATGAGCTGCGCAGACCGCAGCACGAAACCGTAGGTTTTCTCGAGAGAGCGCAATGTCCCGGCGTTGGCGAACTCCGCCGAGCAGGCCAGCACCACCTTGCCCCCTGCGGACACCCAGCGGCCGAAGTCGCTCATGGATCTCAGGTTGTTGGCGACGGCCACATCGCGGCGCACGGCGAGCGCCCACGCGTTGCTCGCTGGCGCCGGAGTCAGCCAGACGATGCGATTGGCGGCGTAGTCGAGCCGGGAGCCGAGGGCGTAGCCGCGGGCCAGATCCTTCCAGGCAGGATCCGCCCGGTCGTTGAAAAATACGCCAGCGTTGCCCGTGTACTCGACGTACAGGTCGACCTCGCCGGCCAACAGCGCCTTGCGCACCACTGGCGTCGCCCCAATTCGGGTGCGGTCGACGGTCTGGATGCCGTGCGCATTCAGAACCAGGCGGATCATCTGCGCGAGCATCGCTGACTCGCTGGAAAGCTTCGAGGAGACGATGACGGCGGCCGCAAGCGCTGGGGATGCAGCGATAATCAGCGCCGCGGCCAGGATCACCGATATTCGTCGCCCCCCAGCCACGTGATCGGCCTCCGCGCGGCCACCGAGCCCCCGGTACCTTATCATGGCCCCAACGATGAATCGGCCGCAGAATCCGAGCCGTCCCGGTAAAGGCACGCAGCGTCCGTCGAGCGGGCGCTATTCGGTGTGGCGCCTGCTACGCGAAGGTCTGAGAAAGCAGCAGGGCTGGAAGCGCGCCTGGGCCAAGGCCGAACCGCGCGCGCGTTACCGGGTTGTTATCGTCGGTGGCGGCGGTCACGGGCTCGCGACCGCGTTTTACCTCGCCAGCGCGCACGGCATCAGCGACGTCGCCGTGCTCGAGCGTGGACCGATCGGGCTCGGTAACGTCGGACGCAACACCACCATCGTCCGCTCGAACTACTTCAATCCCGACAACGTGCGCTTT
>Ga0307476_10002252_pt1 | contig 11519 bp, 6 predicted proteins | sample atmos_gasesECM2C_2_FD_203314 | JGI IMG/M metagenome (GOLD analysis project Ga0307476, IMG submission 203314) | Hardwood forest soil microbial communities from Morgan-Monroe State Forest, Indiana, United States - atmos_gasesECM2C_05 | ecosystem: Environmental > Terrestrial > Soil > Temperate... | reverse complement strand
CAGCAGCACGTCCAGCAGCTTCTTCTCCGCGATGGCGTTGCCGATTTGCACGGCCCCGCCGCTGACGCTTTCCGATTCCGACGTCAGCTGCACCGACGAGAACGTCGCCCCGTGGATGCCGTCGCGCCCCGTCCGGCCGCCCACTGCCACGATCCAGTCGCCGGGCCGCGCCGCCTTGCGGCAACGGTCCACCGGGATCAGGCCGACGGTGCCGCAAAACACCAGCGGGTTGCCGAGGTAGCGCTCGTCGAAACAGACGGCGCCGTTCACCGTTGGAATGCCGATGCGATTGCCGTAGTCGCGCACGCCGGCGACGACGCCCTTCATCACCTTCAGCGGATGCAAGACGCCCGGCGGCAGCGCTTCCGGCGGCGTCTCCGGCGGAGCGAAGCAGAACACGTCCGTATTGCACACCGGCTTGGCGCCGAGGCCGGTCCCCATCGGGTCGCGGATCACGCCGCCCAGACCCGTGTTGGCGCCGCCGTATGGCTCGATCGCCGACGGATGGTTGTGCGTTTCCACCTTGAAACAGACGTGATACTTGTCGTCGAAGCGCACGACGCCGGCGTTGTCTTCGAAGACGCTGACGCACCAGTCGTCGGCGGCAAGCCGGCGGCGAACCTCCTGCGTGGCGGCGAAGATCGTTTCTTTCAGCAAGTTGTCGTAGCGGCGAACGCCGTTTTCATCGCGGAACTCGACGCGGCCCTTGAGCGTCTTGTGCGAGCAATGCTCCGACCACGTTTGGGCCAGCGTCTCCAGCTCCACGTCGGTCGGATCGCGGCCGGCGGTGCGGAAATGATCCTGGATCGTCCGCATCTCGGCCAGGCTCAGCGACAATTGGCCGTCGCGGCTCAGCTTCTGCAAACCGGCGTCGTCCAGCTCCCGCAGCGGCGCGACGGTGAGCCGAAATCGATAGGGGGCGCCGACGGCGAGATGATCCAGCGTCAGCGGCCCCTCGACGACTTGCTCCACCGCCTCGTTGGCCAGCACCTTGCGAAAAAGCACTGTCTTCGCCTCCGGCGACAAGGGCGGCCCGTAATAGCGGCGAAAACTGCGCACCGAATCGACCGTCACGCCGAGGTCGCGGCCGGCGTCCACCACGCTGAGCGCGGCCGGATCCATCACGCCGGGCTTGTACAGCACCGTCGCCAACCGGCCGTCGCCGTTATGCTCATTGAGCGCTCCGAGGACGCCGGTTTCCACCAGCGGATCGACGAGCAGCTCGCGCGTCAGCTGGTCGGCCTGTTCGCGCGTCAGCGGGCCTTCCAGGAGCCAGCCGCGAGCCGTCGCGCGCACCGCCGAGCCGCCCTTGCCGTGCGTCAGCAAATCGAATTCCTCGGCGACGCGGGCCGCTGCGCCGTCCACCCCTTTGGGGCGTATTTCGATCTCCCAGAGCATGGATTTCCTCTTTGCCGGCGGCCGCGGTCAGGCGGCGACGCCGTGGCTGACGCCCAAGACCAGGACGACCGACACGCCGATGAACACGCCGATGTACAGCGCGCCCAGCACCAGGCCGATCGTCGCCAGGATCATGTGGCTGCCGCGCGACCGCAGCACGGCCGCGGCCTGCCCCATGCCGAACAGGGCGACGACGGCGGCCGCCAGCATGGCGCCCACAAAGAGCAGGCCGGCGATTGCCGCCGCGGGGCTGTCCGCCTGGCCGCCGCTGGCCGCGACAATGACCAGAACCAGGACCAGGCTCAGCGCGAACGCCACCCAGGCGCCGATCCCCATACTCAGGGCCAGAATCGCCTGCCGCCGGTTCGTCTGCGCTTGTTCCGGCGCCGATTCCTTCGATTCCAGCGCCCGATCGACGCAGGCGGCGCACAGAATCTGATCGCGCCACTTCGTCCGGCAGGTTTCGCACATGAACGTGCCGCACCGGCTGCACGGCCCCACCGATTCGCACGCCGGATGGACGCCGCAAGCGCCCTCGCCTTCGCGGACCGGCCGGCCGAACCGCTCCGGCGGTTCGTACAACGGCTCGCGGCAGTTCGTGCAGCGGGCGCCGACCCGCTCACGGTCGTCGGCGATCGGGTACTCGCAGGAAGGACACAATGCCATGACGGATCTCTCGGGTTGCCTTCCTCTCCTCTCCCCCGCTTCGGGGGAGAAGGGCCGGCAGTGAGGGGGCTTTGTTTCTCCCCTCTCCCCCGCTTCGGGGGACAGGGGCCGGCGGTGAGGGGGGTGATTTCGCGCGGCAGGAAGAACCCCTCACCCCCAACGCCTCTCCCCTGAGTACAGAGGAGAGGGGAGCAAAGCACTTAGCCGTGAACCATACTGAAGATGACCAGGAACACCACCGTCACGCACCACAGGGTTCCGACCAGCGAGCTGGTCGCGCCGGTCATGGCCAGCCCCCGGCCGCCCATGTTCGGCTTGGATTCGATCTGCCGCAGGGCCAGCCAACTGAGCACCAACCCGCCGACCGGAATCACCAGACCGACGATGCCGAGCAGCATGGCGCCGAGGCCGCCCATCGGCGTGCCGAACAAGGTCAGGCAGAACGTCACCGGACTGCTCACCATGCCGACGATCACCGCCACGATCGCCAGCGGCGGCACCTTGCCGGGTCGGTGCAGACCGCGGACCAGGAAATTCTTGCAGGGTCCGCACAACGTCTTGCCCTGAACCTCAACCAGACAATTAGGACAGAAGTGCTCCTTGCAGTCGGCGCAGGTCTTTTCCGTGGCCACGTCGTCGTGGTTGAAGCAGTAGCCCGGCCGATGGCGGCGGAAAACCTGGGCGCGGCGACGGCGCAGCAGATCGCCGGCTGAGGCGTCGTCCGGAGGCGGCGGTGGACCGGGTCGGCGGCGATCGTCCCAATCGTCGTAGTCGTCGTAGGGGGCGCGGGGACGCGGCCGCGGCGGCGGCCGGTCCCAATCACGATCTCGACCCCGGTCGTCTGCGGGTCGGCCCCGGTCGTTTACAGGGCGGCGCGGCGCGGGGGGCGGCGGCGGCGGAGCGGGCTTTCGCGGCGGTTCCGGCGGCGTTTCGGGGGCCGTCGTCGTGCTTTGCCAGGGCACCATATTGCCGTTGCCGCACTGGTCGCAGAACACCATCGTGCCGGCCAGGTTGTCCGCCCGGCCGTGCTTCTTTTGGCATTTCTTGCAGGTGAACCAGATCATCGGCGTCATTGTCTACCCCAAAAACCGCCGGGATAAACCCGGCGGCTCGCCGGCTCAGCGACTCCCTTCACCAGTCTATCAGCCGTCGGCCGGGCTTGCACCCGGCAATTCACCGGCGCTTCGGCCCCTGCTGCACGTTCAGGCCGCCCGGCCCGTCTTCCGGCGGCCCCTGTTCGCTCAGCACCGCCGCCAGCTGCAGCACGAATTTCTCGTCGCTCTCAAACTGGTCCGGCGTCAGCTCCAGCCGGCTCTCGAAGAATTGCGCCACGGAGCGAAAGAGCTGGGTGCGCTCCGCCACGCGCAGCTTGTCGCGCCGCAGCGCCAGGTCCAGCAGCGTCTGTTTCTGGTCGCGCGACAGCGACGACAGCCGTTGCCGCCACAGCGCCAGGCGGGCGCGGTCGGCCTCAGTGCGGCTCTCGACCAACGCCCGAATCGGTTTGATCCCCTGCTCGACGTGGACGACGAGGGTGTCGCCGGCGAAGTCGCCGAGCCGGCGATTCTTCTTGTTGCACGCTGCTATCGCGAAGCCTAATGCATAACAGCCCGGCCAAATGATGAAGGGCCAACCCGGCAGCGAATCTATTACACGCACAATGTTGCGTACGGCCGAGTGGTAAAACGTTAGGGCCGTCCCCTTGTGCTGGATGACACGAATACCCAGCACCCGCTTGCCTGGCGTTTGCCCGTTCCAAAGCCACTCGAACAGCAGAAAATAACCCCAGTAGACCACAGTTACCCACACCATCAACACGCCCAGGCCCATCCCCGCACCGGCAAGTCCCAGCGGCGAAAAGATGACAAAGAGGCCGCCCGCGCCCCAAAGCAGGAGAATGAGGAGGAAGTCGATCAGCCAGGCCAGGGTGCGCGACCCCAGCCCGGCAACGCGGTAGTAGAAGGGCACCCGTTCGGTGGTGAGAACCTCATGGAGAATCATGCCGGTTCCCTCCGATAATGCGGATTCTTCCCCCACCCTAGCAGCAGCGTATAGACGAGGAACACGACGGCGAAGGCGCAGGCTACGGTCAGCTTCACCCACGTCGGGAAGATCCAATCCGGCGCCCGCGCCACGCCGGCTTCCAGCAGACCCGCCACGGCCAAGAGCGGCACGGCGCCGGACACCAGCAGAAATGCTTCCTGGCCCAGCCGGGCCATTTCCTCGCGGCGCGGCCATGGCCGAGCGCGGATCATGGCCTGCGCCAGGAACAGGCCTGCCGCCCCGCCGATGAAACATGCGGGCAACTCCAAAACGCCATGCGGCACAATGCCGGTGATAAATGTCATGAAATAGCCGTGGCCGGGACGGTTCTGCTCCGCCTCCAGGAAGACGGCGCCGAGAACGCCGAGCATTAAGCCGTTCTCGAACATGAACCACACCGTGCCGATTCCCAGGGTGACGCCCAGGGCGAAGGCGATGAGCGTCACGCTGAGATTGTGCGTGAACAGAAAGCCGGAAAATCCGAGGACCTGGTCGGCGGTTTGCGCCTGGGTGGGGTCCAATTGGCCCTCTTCGCGCGGCTGAATGGTCTTCATGTCCCTCGGCAGCAAGAACGTCTGGCCGTTGTGGGCCGCTTCCACCGCACTTTTGTCTTTCGACCACGGAAAGCACGCGAGGAAGCCGAAGACGGCGCCGAAGACGAACAGGCCGACCGCGATGAGAAAATGCGGCAGGTAACGGCGAAAGACGGCCGGCCAGCCCCAGAACAAAAACAGCAGCATCGCTCGCAGGTCGATCCTCGTCTTGCCGTAGACGAGCAGATAAGTCCGCGCGACGAGGTCGTTGAGATAGCGCACGGTCGTATCGCCGCTGACGAACGTCTGAGCCTGGTTGAGATCGGAGGCGGCGCGGCGGTATAGGTTGCCCAGCTCGACGGCCTCATCCTCATTGAGAGAAGCCAGGCTGCTGCTCTCGGCGCGTTCCAGCAATTCCTCAAGGCGCTTCCAGGAGGGCCGGCGGTCGTGGAGGAAAGCGGCTAGGTCCATGATGGCATTCGGCCCCAAGAGGATTCACCACAAAGACACAAAGGACACAAAGGCAGGAGAAGAAGACATGCAGGGTTCCAAACCATCACTCTTCTGAACACTGGTTTTTGTCTTCTTTGCCTTTCTTCTTTGTGTCCTTTGTGTCTTTGTGTTGAATCTCTTACATCTGCATCCCCGTTTTCAGCGACAAATACCGATTGACCGCGTCGATCGTCAGCCGCTCCGGCGCCGTGTCCAGCACCAGGACGCCCTGCCGTTCCAGGCTGCGAAGCATCTCCGCCCGCCCCGCCAACAGGTCCCGCGCCGTCAGCACATTGTACAGATGCTCGGCGTTGCGCGGCTGCTCCGCCGCCAGCTTCTGCAACGGCACGTCGGCGACGGCCAGGGTCAGCGGCAGGTGGAAGCGCCGCAGGAGCGCCGCCGCTTCCAGGTACTCCTTCGACGCCGTCGCGTCCAGCAAATCGGTGAACACCATTGTCAGGGCGCGCTTCGGATGCCGGCCGATCAGTGCGTTGAACGCCTCGCGGTAATTGACGTAGCAATACTCCGGTTTGATCGAATAGAGCGCTTGCAGGAACTTGGCGTGCTGCGACCGCCCCTTGGCCGGCGGCAAATAGAGATGGACGGAGTGCGAGAAGATCAGCAGACCGAGATTGTCCTGAAACGTCTGGCTGACGTGGGTGAGCATGAGCAGGGCGTTGATGGCGTGGTCGAGCTTGGTCAGCGTGCCGACGCGCGCCGCCATCATGCGGCCGATGTCGAGGCAAAAGATCACGTCTTGGCTGTGCTCGGCCTCGAAAACCGCTGTGATAGGCTTGTGGCGGCGAGCGGTGGCCTTCCAGCTGACCTGCCGGTAGTCGTCGTCGGGCGTGTAGTCGCGGTAATGGCTGAATTCGCGTCCGGCGCCCGGCAAGCGCTTGGCGCGGTAGCCGCCGGCCCGCACCAGCGTGGTCCGCACCAATGCCTCATAACGCCGCACTTCAAGCAGATTCGGATAGACCTGCACCGCCTCGCCGGCCGGCAGGCGGTAATCGAAGAGCGCCAGCCCCAGCGGACCGCGGCAGCGCACCGAAACGTCGCCGAAGGAGAAGTTGCCGCGCTGCGTCGGCAGCAGGCGGTACGGCAGCCGCGACTGACCGAGCGCTGGAACGATGGTGGACTGTGTATCCGGCGCCGCCCGGAAACCCGGCGGGACCTCGTCGCGCACTAGCAGGCTCAAGCGGAGGCGCGACTGGTTGTCGAGGACAAGGACGATCTCATTATCGACGCCGAGCGACAAACGGGCCGGCCGCTCCCTTCGGACGGCGAGCCGCCCGAAGCGCGGAGCGCGCCACGCCAGGAAGGCGTCGCCGAGGAACAGCAGGATCACGCAACCGTCGAAGCCGCAGACGAGCCACGGACTGCCGAGGCCGACGGTTTGTTCCAGCCACGGCGGCATGGCGCCCTGCATCGCCTGCGCGGCAAGGCCGGCCAGCCACAGCAGCAGGCCCACGAGCAGCAGGGAAAATGTTGTCCGCGAGGGGAGCATTCTGTGAGAGTACGGCGAGCACGCAGCGCCAGCAAGTGCGGGGCGTTTCAGGGGTCCGAAATCAGCACAAGCACCGAGTGCGGCGCCACCGTGTAGGACGACCCCGCCGGCACGTCCGGCCCGTCGCCCTCCCCGACGACGTCGAGCGGTGGGGCCAGGGCCGTGTCGATGACGCGCCGCCAACGCTTCTTTTGCGGCGACAGCGGCAAGGTGAACGGCAGCGCATCCCTCCAGGCGTTAAAGACCATGTAGAAATCGCGGTCCGGCTCCCGCCCCGTCATGCGGCCGTCCAGCGTCAGCGCCAGGCTGTGGCTGTCCCAGGAGTGGTCCGGCGTGTTCGGTTCGACGCCGTGCCAAACGACTTCCGGGCCGTCGAAAAAGCCCCGGCGCCGCAAGGCCGGATGTCTCTTGCGCAGGGCGATCAGCTCGCGGGCGAACCGCAGGAAATCGCTGTTTTTCACGGTCAGCGACCAGTCGATCCAGCTGATTTCGTTGTCCTGGCACCAGGCGTTGTTGTTGCCGCGCTGTGTGCGCAAGAACTCGTCGCCGGCCAGAAGCATGGGCACGCCCTGCGACAAAAACAGCGTGGCCAGGAAATTCCGCGCCTGCCTCCGACGCAGACCGAAAATGGTCGGATTGGTCGTCTCGCCCTCGACGCCGCAATTCCAGCTCCAATTGGCATCGCTGCCGTCCCGGTTGCCTTCGCCGTTGGCCTCGTTGTGCTTCTGGTTGTACGAAACCAGGTCCCAGAGCGTGAAACCGTCATGACAGGTGATGTAGTTGATGGAATGCCGCGGCTGCCGGCCGGCCGAACTGTACAAGTCGTGGCTGCCGCAGAGCCGCTTGGCCAGGTTGGGGACCATGCCGGGGTCGCCGCGCCAGAAGCGCCGCACGTCGTCGCGGTATCGGCCGTTCCATTCCGACCAGCGCCGGCCGTACGGAAAGCTGCCGACTTGGTACAGTCCGCCAGCGTCCCACGGCTCCGCGATCAGCTTGGTGTCGCGCAGGACGCCTTCTTCCGCGATCCGCTCCACCACCGGCGGCTCGACCAGCACGTTGCCCAGGTAGTCGCGGCCCATGACCGAGGCCAGGTCGAAGCGCAGGCCGTCCACGTGCATGTCGGCCACCCAGAAGCGGAGGCAATCGAGCAGCAGTTGACGCACCACGGGGTGGTTGCAATTGACGGTGTTTCCGCATCCGGAAAAGTTGAGGTAGCTGCCGTTTGGGCCGATCATGTAATAGAGGTGGTTGTCCAGGCCGCGGAAGGAATAGGTGCGGCCGCGGTAGTCCCCTTCGCCGGTGTGATTGAAGACCACGTCGAGGTAAACTTCGATGCGGGCCGCGTGGAACGCCCGCACCATCTCGCGGAACTCGACGAGTTGCCCGTGGTCGGCGCCGGTGCTGGCGTAGGACGACTTGGGCGCCCCGAAGGCGATGCTGTTGTAGCCCCAGAAATTGCGGTTGGTTTCGCCGTTGATCGGGTTGATGAACGGACAATCCGTCTCGTCGAACTCGTGAATAGGAAGCAATTCGACGGCCGTGACGCCCAGCGTTTGCAGATAGGGAATCTTCTCGATAAGCCCCGCAAAAGTCCCCGGATGGGCCGTCATCGAGGAAGGATGGCATGTGAAGCCGCGGACGTGCAGCTCATAGATGACCGAGTCCTCCAGCGGCGTCAGGATGGGGGCGTCCTCCTGCCAGTGAAAGGGCCGGCGGATGTAGACGCTGCGGCGGTTGGAGCGGTGCTTTTCCGGCTCGCGGGACAGGCCCCAATGCGCGCCGTTGGACAGCGCGGTGGCGGCCGGGTCCAGCAGGACGGTGTTGGCGTCGTAGCAGTGGCCGGGGCTGCGCGGCCCGTCCACGCGCCAGCCGTAGGAAAAGGCCGGCGGCAGGCCGGCGACAAGGACGTGCCAGTGATCGCCGGTGCGGTTGCGGCGCGGATGGAGAGCGATCTCCGCGATCGGCTCCGACCCCTCCAAGGGATAAACTACCAGGAACACCGCCGTGCCGTGGCGACATAGGAGAGCGAAATTCACGCCGTCCGGCTGGGCCGAGGCGCCCAACGGTAGGCACCGGCCGCGAGCGATCCGCAGGGTGAGCATAGAAAATCCGGCTGCCGCATCAGAACAGGTCGGAATATGAATGAGGATAGTCGCGCGAACGTGCCTCTGGCAAGGCGAAGGTCCATCGCAGCAACCATAGCATTTTTGGAAAAGGCGCGTCCCGCCACGCGCCGATTTGGTAGACTAATCCCATCAGTGGACCAGCAAAGCCCCCCCGCCTTGCGCACCCGCCGCCGTCCTGACGACGCACCGATAGGAGCAGACCGCATGACCGTCGCGTCGCGTTTGCGTGGCCGTGTTCTGATGGTTTTCGGGCCGCTGTGCCTCGCGGTTTTGATTGCGCCGGCCGCTGCCGCGGACCCGCCCAAAACCGCTCCGAAAATCGAATATGACCGCGACATCCGGCCGATCCTCGCCGAGAACTGCTACGCCTGCCACGGCCCCGATGAGAAGCAGCGGAAGCGTAAGCTGCGCTTCGATGTGCGCGAATCCGCGATCGCGGAGCTGGACGACGACCTGCACGCCATCGTCCCCGGCAAATCGGACCAAAGCGCTCTGATTGACCGCATCACGCAGGACAACCCTGGTCGGCGGATGCCGCCGGAGAAATATGGAAAAACCCTGACGCCGCAGCAGATCGAATTGCTCCGCGCCTGGATCGACGAGGGCGCCCCATACGCCGTCCACTGGGCCTTCGTCGCCCCGGTCAAATCGACGCCGCCAAAGGTCTCCGACGTGGGATGGGTTCGCAACCCGATCGACCAGTTCATTCTGGCTCGGCTGGAGCAACAGGGGCTGCATCCTTCGCCGGAAGCGGAGAAAACCACGCTGATTCGTCGGGCAACGCTCGACCTGACCGGTCTGCCCCCGACGCCGGCCGAAGTGGACGCCTTTCTCGCTGACAAGAGTCTCGACGCCTACGAAAAAGTGGTGGATCGGCTGCTGGCGTCGCCGCACTACGGCGAACACATGGCCCGCTACTGGCTGGACGCCGCCCGCTTCGGCGACACGCACGGCCTTCACCTCGACAACTACCGCGAAATCTGGCCCTACCGCGATTGGGTCATCAAAGCCTTCAACCAGAACAAGCCCTACGACCAGTTCGTCGTCGAACAGCTGGCCGGCGAGCTGCTGCCGAACGCCACGCTCGACCAGCAAATTGCGACCGGCTACATCCGCTGCCACGTCACCAGCAGCGAGGGCGGCGCCATTGAGGAGGAGTTCTACACGCGCAACGTGGTGGAGCGCGTGGACGGTTTCGGCACGGTGTTCCTCGGCATGACGGTCGGCTGCGCCCGCTGCCACGACCACAAATTCGATCCGCTGAAGCAGAAAGAGTACTACCAGTTCTTCGCCTATTTCAACAACCTGGACGGCCCCGCCCTGGACGGCAACGCCGCCCTGCCGCCGCCGTCGATCAAGGCGCCGACGGCGGAGCAGAAGGAGGCGCTGGCGAGGCTGCAACAGCAGACCGCGGATATCCAGAAAACCATCGCCGACCTGGCGGCCAAGACGCCGTATGACGAGACGGCCGACGCCAAGACCGACGAGGCGCCAGCGGCGCCGGCGGATTACGTTTGGATCGACGACGACCTGCCGGCGGGCGCCAGGGCGGAGCCGGAGGGCGGAATCAACCACGCCTGGAATTGGGTGGACGGCCCCAATCATCCGGTATTGAGCGGGAAAAAGTCGCTCATGCACCAGGGCGCCGGGCTGGCCCAGTTCGTCTGCGTCGCCGCCAGCCCCGGTCTGCGCTGCGGTCAGGGCGACAAACTGTTCGCCTACGTCTATCTCGACCCGGCCGATCCGCCGAAAGAGATCATGCTCCAATGGAACAGCGGCGACTGGAAGCACCGCGCTTATTGGGGCGACAACCTGATCGAGTTCGGCAAGGACAAATCCACGGAGCGGCGGCGCATGGGGCCGCTGCCGAAAGCCGGCGAGTGGGTGCGGCTGGAGGTGGACGCCGCCAAGGTCGGGATCACGCCCGATCTCATCCTCAACGGCTGGGCGTTCACGCAGCACGGCGGCACGGTCTACTGGGACAAGGCCGGCGTCCTCACGCGCACGCCGCAGGGGACCGGCCAGTATTTCGATTCGCTGGCCCTGTGGCTGCAAACCCAGAAGGCGCTCGGCGGGGCCGGACTTCCAAAAGAGATCCAGGAAGCCGTGCAGCTCGACCCGGCCAAGCGCACCGACGCGCAGAAGAAACAGCTGCGCGACTACTTCATCGGCCATGCTTATTCCAAAACGCGCGACGCCTTCGCCCCGCTGCTGAAGCAGATCGCCGAGGTGGAAAAAGAGACGGCGGAGCTGGACAAGCAGATTCCCTCGACGCTGGTGTTCAAGGAGCGAGCGGATATTAAACCGGCGTACATCCTGAAGCGCGGCGAATACGATCAGAAACTGGCCCAGGTCGGCCGAGACACGCCGGCGTTCCTGCCGCCCTTGCCGCCGGACGCGCCGCGCAACCGGCTCGGTATGGCGCAATGGCTGGTCGCCCCGAACCATCCGCTGACGGCCCGCGTGGAAGTGAATCGCCTCTGGCAGCAGGTGTTCGGCGTTGGCCTCGTCAAGACGACGGAGGATTTCGGCACGCAGGGCGAACCGCCGAGCCATCCGGAATTGCTCGACTGGCTGGCGGTGCAGTTCCGCGAGGACGGCTGGGACGTCAAAAAGATGATGAAGCGATTCGTGCTGTCCGCGACCTATCGGCAATCGTCTTACAGCACGAAGGAGCAGCTGGCAAAGGACCCCGCCAACCGGCTCTATTCGCACGGCCCCCGTTTCCGTCTCGACGCCGAGGAGCTGCGCGATCAG
>Ga0307476_10002250_pt1 | contig 11527 bp, 11 predicted proteins | sample atmos_gasesECM2C_2_FD_203314 | JGI IMG/M metagenome (GOLD analysis project Ga0307476, IMG submission 203314) | Hardwood forest soil microbial communities from Morgan-Monroe State Forest, Indiana, United States - atmos_gasesECM2C_05 | ecosystem: Environmental > Terrestrial > Soil > Temperate... | reverse complement strand
CCCCGGCGCGGTGGGCACCCCCGGCGCGGTGGGCATCATCGGCGCGACGGGCATCATCGGCGTGGCCGTGATCAGCTGACCGAACCGCGCCCACAGATCCCGCGCCGCGCTGCGCGTCGACTGGTCGGCATCGGGCGCCAGGCCACGCCCGACGAGCTCCAGCATCGCGTACGCCTCTGGGGGCAGCGCGGGCAGCGATGCCCACGGTGACGCGAGCACCGGGGGGCTCGTGATGGTGGGTTCTGATCCGCCGGCAGCCGTCGCGGCGGGCGACGAGAGCGCCGGTGGGGCATCGCTTCCGGTCTCGATCGGGGCTTGGGGGTGCGTGATGTTCTCGGGCATGGCGATCTCCAGGCGCGGCGCGAGCGCGCAGCGCAGCGGCGAGGTGGATGTGGTGCGGTCAGCGCGACGCGGGCGCGGGTCAGCGCGGCGGATGAAGCGAGGTACCGGGCCAGCGCCGCTCGTAGGCGTGGACTTGCACGAACTCCGGGCGCTTGGAGCCGCGCTTGGCCGCGTTGCGCGTCAGGGCGAGCATCGGCGCGACGTCATCGGGCGTGAAGATCTGCCACGTCCGCATGTACGGCTGTGGATCGGTCGCGCTCGTCGGACCGGCGGGCCAGAGCTCGAAGTGCAGATGTTTCAGATGCGGAGGGTTCGACGGATCTCCCCCGATGATGCCGAGCGGCTGACCCGCCTTGATGAGCATCATCTTGTCGCGCGGCGTGCCCGGGGCCGGCGGCTTGGTCTCCGGGACGGTGAGCGCGCTCAGATGCTGATAGAACGTGGCCACGTGGCCGTGATCGATCACGACCGCGTATCCGCGCAGCGTCGGCCCGGCCGACCACAGCACGCCGTCGCTGGCAGCGATGGCTGGCCAGCGGTCGGGCATCACGAACAGCTTGCTCCCGTTGGGGCCGGTCGCGGGGAATGCGTCGGTCGCGATGCGGCCGAACATGATGTCCACGCCCTCGTGGGTCACGCCGGGTCGCGGCGAGCCGTAGCCGTCGCTGATCACCGGCGCACGCCCCTGCCAGCGCGGCACCGGCCATCCCCATCGCCCGATGAGCTGCACGAGGTAGGACTTGTTCGGCGCGGCCTGTTCGGGCGGCGGCGCAGAGGTGGTGCTCGGCGCCGATGGTGGAGCGGTGGACGTGGATGGCGGCCGGTTGCCGGCGGCCGGTTGCCCTGCGGCCGGTTGCATACCGGGCGCCGCGGGCCCGGCAGCGTGGGCGTTGCTGTGACGAAGCCACAGGTACGCCGCAAGCGTGCCGCCCCCGAGGAGCAAGAGCTCGTTCATGGCTGGGACTCGGTGTTCGAGCGGCGCGGACGGGTCAGCAGGTACAGGAACACGGCGCTGCTCGCACCGATGCCGAACGAGAGCAGCGGGTGGGAGAGGATGTCGTCCCAGAAGCTCTTGAGCCGCTGCGGTAGCTCCTGGGCGACTTTCTGCACCGCCTGCTTGGCCAGCTCCCAGCGCGTCGGAGCCTCGGCCGTCGTCGCGATCTGGATCGCGATCGTGATGACCGCCTCCCAGAAATCGGTGTTGTGGGTGTAGACCGAGTTCGGATCGACGTCCTGCGGGACGGCCGCGACCTGCGCCACCGCGTTGTGCCAGCGGTCGAGCACGTGGCGATACGAGACATCGGCGAAGCCGTGCTCGCCGACCTTCGCCAGGAGCTCCGACCAGCGCTCGGCGAGCTGGCGCACGTCGTAGACCGTCGTGCGCGGCACGCGCGAGACAAGTCGACCGGTGACGGTATCCTCGCCGCGCAGCCGCGAGTATTCGTCGCGCTGCATGCGCGCGGCGTCATCGGCCTGGGCCGGCGGAAACACGAGCGTCGGTCCGGTATCGACCGGCGCCGCGTTGCGGTGGCTCGACGCGTCGTGAAACGCCCACGGCATCGGCGCGGCGTCGCAGGCATCGCTCTGCGTGGTCAGCAGGAGCAGCGACGTCCAGAACTCCGGGTTGTGCGCGCACGGCGCGCGGCCGGGTGCGGTCTTGGCGTCGCGGAGCACGCGATGCACGACCTCCCGCCAGCACGAGTACACCAGGCGATGGTGCGTGTCACTCGCGCTGGCGCCGAGGTGGGCGAGCTGATCGCTCCAGTAGACCGCGAGGGCCACGACGTCGGTATTGGTGGTGGCCGGGGCGGGGAGCTCGAACGGATTGGCGCGGGGGCCATTGCCGCGCAGCGCACGGAAGAACTCGATCTGGCGCAACGCCATTGCACGCCAGGTCGGCTCGGCAAACACGGTGACGAGCATCGTCCCCGACGCATTGCGCCGCTCGCGGGGTGCGGTCGGGTGCACCGTCTCCAGCTCGCGCATGGCATCGTCGATCACGGACGATGCCGGGAGCGGCGCGTGCGCGCGATCCAGCTCGACGGCTGCAGCGGCGAGCGTCTCCCAGAGCGAGCGGTTGCCGACGTACGGCTCGGTGCCGTCGTCGGGCTCCCCGGCGAGCAGATCCGACTCGACGATCCAGCGCGCGACCATGGCACCGGACGCGTGCTCGTCGATCGCGGCGTCGAACACGAGAGCGATCGCGAACGCGTCGCGTGACGTGGTGTGCGGCCACGCGGTGCCGGGGGAACCTTGCGGGGCGACGGTGACCGTGCCGCGGCTGGCCTCGGCCTTCGCGCGCAGCGCCTGATACACCTCGGCCCACGATTGAGAGGCAAACGGACGAGAATCGGACATGAGAACTCCTGTGGTGAATACGAAATGCGAAGTGCGAAGAAGGGAGGGCAGATCGGGAGCCAGGGCCGCGCGCGAGGTTCGGGCAGGCCGTTGGCTATGGGTGCTTTGGAAGCACCCGGGTTCGTGCGTTGTGAGTGTCGATGTGCGCGATGTGCAGGCGCTTGGCGCTACGGCTTCGCAGCGCTTTGCGCGAGCGCGAGGACAGTCCCGCTTGCCGCGGCGTGCGCGCTCGACGAGTCAGCCGGCTTGCCCGTGGCGCCCGCAGGCGCCGGGAGGGGGCTGGTCGTTGTCGTCGAGCTGGCGCCGCTCGGGTGCAGGGTGGTGGTACCGCGGAACGCTTGGGTGACGTACTGCGGTGTCAGACGGTGCCACCACGTCGCCAGGCCAGAAAACCAGCCTTGTGCGGCAGGAGGCTGTCCCTTTCCGTCGTACGCGGGCGTCATGGCGGGTTACCCGAGCACCGAGCCGGGCCGCCGGAACAGCTCCTTGAGCACGCTGCCGAGCGTCAGGATCTGCTGGTCCCGTCGCGCGAACATCGCCAGCGCGTTCTGGTAGCGGATCAGGTTGGAGCTGTTGACAGCGGCCGAGGTCGCGGCGTCCTCGCTGCCCGTGTTGTCCTGCGGATTCGGCGCCGCGGGGAGCGGCAGGAACGCCGCGATCGCCTGCGCCACGATGTTGGCCAGCGTCCCGACGTCGCCGAACCCGCCGAGGATCGTCGCCAGATTGCTCGGCTGCGCCACCACGGGCGGCGTGACGTACGGCGGCTGCACCGGGTAGCCCCAGTTGATGCCCGGGTTCGGGTACATCGTCGGGCCGTAGTAGTTCGGCGCCGGGTACTGATAGGGCGCCGTCGAGCTCTGGCCGGTCGGCCCCCACCCCACGGTGGCACCCGCCGGGGTGACGACCCGGGTGGAGACCGGGGAGGCGACGGCCGGATTGGTCCAGATGCGATGATCTCGACTCACGATCGGAGTCGCATTCCGGCCATCCACGTAATAGATGTTGTCGTAATCCATCGTTCGATTTCCTTGTCTCGGCCGCACGATCCCTCGCGCGCGGCCCTGGCTCCCGATCTGCGTCAGTGCATGCTTGGTGGCTCGGCTACGGAGTCACAGACCCGGGTAGACCGGGCCGTGGTGAAAGTGCGGCGACGCGTGCTCGTAGCCGTCGCCGGAGACCGCCAGCTCGGCACGCGCGCGCTCGAACGCTGCGTCCAGCATGCCCGGCGGCAGCGAGCCGAGATCGGCGTTCGCGCGCTGGGGGAGTTGCGGGGCCGGCGTCGGGTGCGGTTGCGGCGGTGTCTGCGCAGCCACCGCGGGCGCGCCGGGCGGCGGGTTGAGCTTGAGCAGCAAGAGCTGCGAGCCCGCAGCCGACGCGGCGCCGGCGCCCATGAGCCGGATGAGATCGCGCTGGCGGGTGGCGGAGAAGACGCCCGCAGCGCCGAGCCCGTACGAGACCAGCTCGGGGTGAAAGCCCCACTTGACGGCGTACGCTCCGGCCACGGAAGCGGCGGCGGCACCGAGCAAGGTCTCCCCGAGGCGGACAAGCTTGTCCGTCATCGTCGGCGCTTCCGGCGGGACGGTGGTGGACCGGCGGGGCGCGGGCGTGCGCGGCGGCGTGGGCGGCGCAGCGTTGCGGTAACGCTGCGCTGCGTGCTTGGGCTTGGGCTTGGCGTTGCGCCTGTGGGCGGTCTTGCGATGGGTCTGCGTCGGCATGGCGACTCCCGGAACGGGGACGTTGAGGGGCGCGGCGGTCGCGATGTCGTCGCTCATGCGGGGACCGCGGCGCCGACGGCGCAGGGCTCGTCGTGCTCATCGCACGGCACGGTGCCCCCGAGCGTACGATCGATCCCGGACATGATCGCCGCGGCCGTCGTGAGCACGTCGTCGATCGCGACGCCGGGCAACGGCTCGTCCGCGAGCCACGCGTACGCGGCGTGGCGCACGCGCTCGATCGCCTCGCGATCCTCGGGGCAGCCGCGCGTCAGCAGGATCGCGATGTCGGCGCCCCACGACACCAGATCCCGCAGCACCGCGGCCACGGTCGGCGCGGGCCGCGGGCGCGGGCGCGGCGCGTCGGATTCCACCTCGGACCAGTGCGGGAGGTGCGAGGTGATGGAGGCGCGCTGGGGGCGCCTCCCGGACAGATGCTGTGCAGCAGAGACCAGAGACATGGAGACTCCTTTGGCGCGCGCAAGGCGCGGCCGTGGCTCGCTTGCGCGAGCGGTGCGGGAGCGGCGCGTGCGCCGCCTACGACCTGCGAGCGCAGGTCACGGGAAGGAGCGCGGCGCACCATGCGCCGGCTCGTGGGGCAGAAGCGGTGGAGGTCGGTACGAGAGCGCTCGCGCGCGACGTTTCAGGCCGTGCGCGGGGTGGCGAACTTGGCGAATGTGGCCAGCTGGGGCGGGTGCGCAACATCCCCGAGCGTCCGGCCGGATTTCTGGAGCTCGGACTCGAGGAGGCCGATCACTGCGTCCGTGCCGCCGGGCAGGCCGATCAGGCTCGGCAGATCGAGCACGGCGAGCTTGCTGCGCAGGTAGGCCGAGCCGATGCCGACACCGACATTGCCGACCGCGCTGGCGGTGTCGTCGAGCCACTGCGGCGTGTCGAACTTGAGCCCGCCGATGTCGATGTGCGCGTTGCGACGCGCGAGCACCCCATCGAGGATGTCGGCCAGGGCGCGCGCGGCGGTGCGGACGATGCTGACCGCGCGGGTCCCGTAGCGTTGCGCCGCGCGCTCGGCGATGGCGAACAGAAGGCCCATCGCGTCGATCTCGCGGAGCGCGGGTACGGCCCCCTCGTCGAGCAAGCGGCGGATCGCATTCTTGCCGAGGTAGAGCGAGGAGGGGCCGTTGCGGAGCCGGCCGGCGCCCTGTGCGGCCATGTCGACTGTCCACGCGACCGCGTTGCGCGGCTCGACCGCGACCGGGCCGGGCGCGTTGATCGCGAGCCCACATTCGAGGCATTCTCCCGTCACCCTCGGATCGAGGACGATGGGCTTGCCGTCGACGAGCGGGAACGTGTGCATTCCGATCGGCGTGTCGACGGTGGCGAGCTGGCGCGTGTGGTGGGGGCGGTTGATCTCCTCGACAGCCACTAGCAGGGCCGCGCGCTCGACGCAATTGGGATCGAGCGCACCGATCCGCACGCGCTGCGGCGGCGTGCACGCGTGTACCCGCGGCCCGTCGGCCGGATCGCCGAGGTCATCGCGCTGCGGCAGCGAGCGGATGTAGTCGATCAGCGCGGAGGTGGTGGGGTACTGCGCCGCGAGCTCGAGCAGCACGGGATCGTGCTCCTCGACCATGGTCGCAAGGATCTGCGTGATGGCCCCGAGGCACTGGTGATCGTTGAATGGCAGTCCAATCATGACGACGGGTCTCCTTTGGGCATGGCGGTCTGAAGCGAGTTGGTGAGCGGGGCCGCTGCCGGCTGTGCGCGCAGCACGGCGCGTGCGCGCGCGATGGCTTCGGGGACGGTCAGCCGCGCCAGCTCGGCGAACCATGCACTACGCTGCGTGTCGGTGAGACTGGAGATCAGCTCGCTCGCGCGGCTGCGCTCCGGGGGAGCCAGCCCCTGCCAGATCTGCAGGATGTGGGCGTTGAGCATCGCCGCAGCCTCCTCCTGCGTCAGCTCCTGCGGGGTGAGCGAGCTGGCTGGCGTTGGCGCCATCGCAGCCGGTGCCGCTCCGAGCGGGGTCGTGGGGCTCGGAGCGGCACCGGCCGATGCGGGGGCGGCGGGGGATGGTGGCGCTGTTACGTTGTGCGTCGCGTGGGTACTGGCGGGCGCGGCCGGCCCGGCATGCGGTGCCGTCGCGGCGGCGGACGCGGCGGGCGCAGCAGGCGCGGTCGCGGCGGCGGGCGCAACGGGTGCGGCCGGCGCGTTCTGAGGCATGGCCTTGCGCCAGTCGAGGAACGCGGCAAGCGGCAGGCTTCCAAGCCCCTCACCGCTGGTGACCTTCTGGAAGATCAGCGGCACGAGCTGCTCGATCGTTTTCTCGATGATCAGGCGCAATGCCTCAGGGAGCCTCGACGGGGGAGGCCCCTCCTCGTCGGCGCCCGCGTCCTCCGCTTCGTCCGGATCGGGCTCGACCGGCGGCGGCATCGGCGACGGGGGCGGCGGCACCATGGCCTGTGGCAGGACCTGAGCGACCACGCCAGTCTGATGCGCCGCGTGGAGCAATCCCGCCACTCCCGCGATGACGGTGCCCATCTGTCCGAGCGTGGCCTCTACCATACGGGTCTGGTTGGCCAGGAGCTGGCAGAGCACATCCTCCATTCGAGGTCTCCGGACCGCCGCACCGTTGAACATGGTCTCTCCCTCGTCGTCGTCCCTGGTTTCGTCATCGTCCAGCTCGTCGTCATCGAGCGGCCCGGTGCAAGCGACGGGAACCCCATCGATCTTGCGCCCGTGCTGGTCGACCGCTTCGAGCCGATAGCGGCCTGGACCCGCCGCCGCGAGCAGATCTGCGTGTGTCGCGTCGACACGGATGATCAAGGGCTTGCCTCGATCGTGGATCAGCGCCGGCCGTCCCCGGCGCGGGACACGGCGTGCCCGCCACCCCTTTACCTCGGCAGGGACCAGGAACGGCTCCCCGTCTTCGTTGATTGCCAGCTCGCAGGTCATCGAAAAACTCTCCCTCTATCTAGATCGGGCGTGAAGCGGATTCTTGAGGGACTTTTCTAACTCTTTTTTTATGTCGCGATTTCTTTTCCGGAGCTCGCCGGATCGGAACGGTCGGATCGCGCGCGACGAGAGCCTTCCGAAATTCTTGCCGCTACGAATCGGCTGGGAATTAGGTTGCGAATTCGCGCACGACTTTCTGGCCCTACCGCGATCCTCGACGAGAGACCCGCGCGGAATGCGGTACGCGGATCATGCTGCATTCACTTCCGCCGAGTTCCCGGTAGCCGAACGACACCCGCAGTAGCTCAACAGCTCAGCACGGATCGCGGCGGGGACGTGATGCTGCCGGTGCAGGCACAGCGCGCTGTCTACGTGCTCGCAGCTGCAAGCGCGCGCATGTCGGACCGCAGCAATGACCGCCCGGGATCCACGGTGAGCGTCCGCGGGTGCTGCGTGCTACGTGCTGCGCGGCTTCCGACGCTGGCCAACCGTGTGCGACACGGCGCGTCGAAGCCGCGCAGTCTGGTGGGAAAGGCCGATCGCGCGGGTGACCGGGAGTGCCGCTTCTTCGGCTGCGCCATCGGTCGGGGCTGCAGAGGTCCCCACCCCTACCTCGGCGGCCATGGCCGCATACACGGCAAGCCGTTCCCGCGCAGACCGGTACATCCACTCCGTCATACCGCTGTTGAGCGCGTCGCGCCGCGAGACGATGTTGCGCTCATAGAGCGCCAGGAGTTGCTGCGCGGCGGGATCCCGCGAGGCTCGCTCGCGAACCCGAGATACCAGCTCCTCCGGGTCGATGCTTTGGTCAACCTCTTGCCCCTCGTGCGGAGCCTCGAGCGCGAGCGCACTGGTCGGGGCGCGTTCCAGGTCGACGAGCACCGGCTGGGGCGGTTCACGCTGCGGACGCTTGCCGCGGCGCCAACGGTTGGCATGGCGGCGGACTTCCTGCTCAAGCTGGGGGCCGAGCGGTCGGGATGGGTCACAGGTCAGATCCCCGAGCGTCAGGTCTCCAATGACGTCCCAGACGAGATCAGCGGCCTCCCATGAACCGCGATGCACGCGCGCATATCGCTCCGCCGTGCGGTGCAAGCTGGCCATGGCATCGGCGTCCGCGAGCAGCGCTTCCAGCGCCGCCCGACCGCCAAGCGAACTACTCCCCTCTTCATCGACGCAACGAGCTACGCCCGTGTCCCTCAGCTTCATTGCCTGCATCTACGGCACACCGACCGCCTCGATCGTTCGTCACCTACGAATTGACGGGCCATGCGCAAATTCGTGCTGGCCCGTCACAGCATTTCGATCCATTCGGCAGCCAATGCTCGCTCTCGCGGTGAGGGGGACGACAAGGACGGCACGAACAGAGCGGGGGGGGAACACACTGTTCACAACCGTCGCCAGTGCTGGGGAGGGTCCCGTCCGAGAACATCGGGCGTTGCAGCGCTTGCCGCGGGCTCACGCCTGAGGACGTAGATCGCCGGGCACTCGGTGATCGGCGCCGCGAGCGCGGCCTCGCGTCAGGACCACATGTCCGGCGCCCGGTGATCGATGACGAAATGAAACGTCACGCCACGATCGGGTTCCATCTCGCTCGCCGCGACGAGAGCGATGGGCATCGCCGCCACGAGATCCGCTCGGGCCAGCGAGAGCAGCTGTGCGCGGTGCGCAGCGAACAGCTGCGCCTTGAAGCCGTCGAAGTTCTGGCGGGCGCGCTCGCCGGCAGGGAGTGCCTCCCAGACGGCCGAGACAAACACTTTGCGAGATCCAAACCGACCACTCTCCGGTACTCGCATCACCGCATCGCTGACCGTGGCCACAAACTTGGCCAGTGCGACTCCTGTCATGATTCAACACTACCATAGACACTGGAGTGTGTCAATCGACTATAGAATCGTAATATATATTCGGTGCCAGCGGCGGCATCGAACCCGCGGACGATCCGGTAAGCGCAACCGCAGCGGATCGCTATACCTTCCCTCGCTGGCGGACTTGATTGCGTGAGAACCAGCGGCGCTTCGTGGCGGGGGCCGGACCATCGTCCAAGGCAAGTACGATCGCCGAGATGTTGTCGGCGGCCTCGCCGCGTAGCGCAAGCTCGATGAGCCTGCGCGCGACCCGTGTAGGCGCCTCTCGGGATCCAAGTACACGCCGAATGGAGCCGAGGGGAGCACCGCCGTACAGGCCGTCGGAGCACAACAACAGGCGGTCGCCCCGCTCGAGCTTCAGCTCCAGCACGTCAGGTCCCACGCCGTATCCCTGACCCAGGTTGCGAGTCAGCAAGTGCCTCTGGGGGCAGCTCTCCATCTCCTCGGCTCGGAGCGCACCTGCGTCAACAAGGCGCTGTGCGACCGTATGGTCGCGGGTCAGCGCCTCGAGCTTTCCGTCGCGCAGCAGATATGCACGGCTGTCCCCGGCGTGGCCGATCACCACGTGCGTCGGCTCGATGACCAGGCACGCCACGACCGTCGTGCCCATCCCATGGCAGTCAAGTCGCCCCTCGGCCGCCCTGAACACCTCGACAGCGGCCGTATTGAGCGCGAGCTCAAGCGCTTTCCGTGGCGAGCGACGCCGGATGCGAGGCATCTTGCGCATGCTCGCCGCGATTTCCTGGCTGGCCATGCGCGCCGCGACGTCACCGGCGTTGACTCCGCCCATCCCGTCGAATACCGCGTACAGCCCCAGGTCAGGCTCGACGAGGATCACATCTTGGTTGGAGTCTCGGATGTGGCCACGATGGGTCTCCCCACCAGCCCAGAGCCTGAGCGCGGACATCGGCGGAACAGTACCTCGGATCCGGTCTGGGTATAAGCGGCACATGGCGATAGCCGCTCTCTTTACATCGGGGGGCAGCGTCACGCCAGCCGCTCGGCAGAAGCTTCGGCGAATGCGAGCGTCGTGTAGCCATCCCGGTACGACGCTGCCGCGGACGGTGCGGAATGTGTAGGTGTCACCAAGCAAGCCGGCTACGTTCGTGGTCGTGATACAGATCTACACGGCACGCGTTCACGGAGGTCGCCTGGTTCTCGATGAGATACCGGATTCTCTCAAGCTTTCAGAGGGGGAGAGCGTCGACCTCGTTGCCATTGATGACCTGTTGCTCCAAGGCGGTGCTCTCTCGGGCCAGGACGAGAAAGCCGCTCTCGACCGAGCGCTCGCGATATCGTTCGCAGAGGAAGAAGCGGGATTGCTCCTCGATCTCGAGAAGGCGCTTGACGGCCTGCGAGAAAGCGCCGCGACCCTGGCCCCGGCGGCGGGGGACGCTGACCGCATCACCGAGGGCTGAGCTGACCGTCGCTCCCCGCACCCGTCGCGCCTGCCACGTCCGAACACCGACCACGTCGACCGACGGCCGTGTGACGCCGAGCCGCACACGCCGCGCCCTCGCCGACGAGGCAAGGCACGCGATCGCCGGAGGCGGAGCTCGCCACCGCGGCGACGTCGACCAAGCCGGTGCCAGCTGCGGCCGGCGAGTGTGGGCCAGATGGCACAGAACGGCAGCATCAGGCGCAGGAGCGGCATGAGGCTGCGCTACCCACGCGTGATCGGCGCAACTTGTGCCCCGATGCTCTGGAAATGACGCGTCGGGATGGCTGAGCATGCGGTCCCAGAGGGAGCAAAGGGAGTAACGCCTATGGCAGACAGCATCGGGACCGACTCCGATCCGGCCGCCCAGGAGTGGGCCATCAACGATCAGGTGACCCAGCTCCGCCTGTGGGGAACCGACATCGTCTATCCCCTGGAAGCCGGAGAGGAGCCGTCGATCGGGGCATCGGAGGCGTGTCCGATCCGGATCGAAGATCCATCGGGCCAGGTCTCACGTACCCACGCTCGCATTGTCCGGACCATGAGCGGTTGGGGCGTTCGTGACCTCGACAGCAAGAACGGCATCCACATTGATGGCTCGCACCGCAAGGAGGGCCCGCTCATACCTGGCGGCGAGCTCGGGATCGGCGATGTTGTCCTCATCGCCGAGAGCAGGCAGCTGATCGCCCTGCGGGGGTTCCTGGCTCGATTGATTGGTTGGGATCATGCACATCTACAGGACGTTGATCGCGCGCTGCGAATGGTGCGGTTGGCGGCGACTCGTCGAGCTCCGCTCGTGCTGTCCGGCGATGGTGATCTCGTCCCGATCGCGTTGTCACTGCACACCCACGTGCGTGGACACGATAAGCCCTTTATCCTCTGTGACCCGCGACGGCGCCGAT
>Ga0307476_10002249_pt1 | contig 11528 bp, 11 predicted proteins | sample atmos_gasesECM2C_2_FD_203314 | JGI IMG/M metagenome (GOLD analysis project Ga0307476, IMG submission 203314) | Hardwood forest soil microbial communities from Morgan-Monroe State Forest, Indiana, United States - atmos_gasesECM2C_05 | ecosystem: Environmental > Terrestrial > Soil > Temperate... | reverse complement strand
GAGGTGCCGTCGGGAAACCTATCGCCCTACTGGCTTCGGCGAGATCTCATCCAATGTAAGATTCAATTCCAGCACATTGACCCGCGGCTCGCCCAGAAATCCGAACTGCCGCGACTCGGTATGCTGCCTGACCGCTTCGCGAACCACATCCTCGCTCAGTCTGCGTTCTTTGGCGATGCGTGGTACCTGAAATTCCGCGGCCTCGGGTGAGATGTGAGGATCAAGTCCGGATCCCGACGTCGTCAGCAAATCCATCGGAATCGCAGCCCCAGGATTCTCCGCCTGCAATCGATCTGCGTCTCCCTGCACCCGTGCGATCAGAGATTGATTGGTTGGCCCCAGATTCGATCCGCCGGAATTGCCAGCGTCATAACCAGTTCCAGCGCTCGAAGGGCGCGAGTGGAAATAGCCAGCGGAGGAGAACGACTGCCCGATCAATCGCGATCCCACCACCTTGCCATTCCGCTTTACCAGTTCGCCATTCGCCTGGCCGTGAAACAAAACCTGCGCCAATCCCGTAATCACCACCGGGAACAACAGGCCAAACAACACGGTAGTCACTGCGGTCATGAGCACAGCGGTGATCAGATTCTTCTTCATATTCGCCTCTACGCCAACCCTGCCCGCACAATGAGCAAGTCGATCAGCTTGATCCCAATAAATGGCACGATCACTCCGCCCAAGCCGTATACCAGCAGATTTCGGCGGAGCAGCACCGCCGCCCCTTGCGGAACATATTTCACCCCGCGCAACGCCAGCGGAATCAGCGCCACGATGATCAGCGCATTAAAGATGACCGCCGACAAGATGGCCGACTGCGGCGTAGCTAGCCGCATCACGTTGAGCGCCTGCAAAACGGGAAACGTCCCGGCAAACATTGCGGGAATGATGGCGAAATACTTGGCTACGTCATTCGCGATCGAAAATGTGGTCAGCGCGCCCCGCGTCATCAGCAACTGCTTGCCGATTTCCACGATCTCAATCAGTTTGGTCGGATTTGAATCCAGATCCACCATGTTGCCAGCTTCTTTCGCGGCCTGCGTGCCCGTGTTCATGGCGACGCCGACATCGGCCTGCGCCAGCGCCGGGGCGTCATTCGTGCCATCCCCGGTCATGGCAACCAGTTTTCCCTGCCCTTGTTCACGACGAATCAAATCCAGCTTGTCCTTCGGCGTAGCCTGCGCCAGGAAGTCATCTACGCCTGCCTCAGTCGCAATCGCCGCAGCCGTCAATGGGTTATCCCCCGTGATCATCACGGTCTTGATTCCCATCGCCCGCAGTTGATCAAAACGCTGCCGCATGCCGCCTTTCACAATATCTTTCAGTTGAATCACTCCCAGCGCACGGCCATTCTCGGCCACTACCAACGGCGTGCCTCCAGAACGGGAGATTGCTTCTACCGATGCGCGCACCTCCGCCGGAAGCGAACTGCCTTGGTCTTCCAGATATTTGGCAACTGCATCCGTCGCGCCCTTGCGGATCGCCCGCCCATCCAGATTCACGCCCGACATGCGAGTCATTGCGCTGAAAGGAATAAATTCGGCGTCGTGCGAACTCATTTCGCGTCCGCGCAGCCCGTACTTTTCTTTTGCCAATACCACAATCGAGCGTCCCTCGGGAGTTTCGTCGGCCAGCGAAGAGAGTTGAGCCGAATCCGCCAGCATCGCCTCGGTCACACCCGGCGCAGTCACGAACTCCGTAGCCTGACGGTTGCCCAGCGTGATGGTCCCAGTCTTGTCGAGAAGCAAAGTATTCACGTCGCCCGCGGCCTCCACCGCGCGTCCTGACATGGCCAGCACGTTGTGCTGCACCAGGCGATCCATGCCAGCTATGCCGATCGCAGAGAGCAATCCGCCAATCGTGGTGGGAATCAGGCACACTAATAAAGACACCAGCACAAACACCGTCTGCGGCGCACCGGCATAAATCGCGAACGGCTGCAGCGTGACCACTGCCAGCAGAAACACGATGGTCAGCCCAGCCAGTAAAATGTTCAGCGCAATTTCATTTGGCGTCTTCTGCCGCTCCGCACCTTCCACCAGCGCGATCATGCGATCCAGAAATGTTTCGCCCGGATTGGATGTGATCTTGACCTTGACCCAGTCCGACAGCACTCGCGTCCCGCCGGTCACCGCGGAACGGTCGCCGCCGGCTTCGCGAATCACAGGCGCGGACTCTCCCGTGATCGCCGATTCGTCCACCGACGCTACACCTTCCACAATCTCACCGTCGCCGGGGACAAACTCGCCCGCCTCCACCAGACACATATCTCCCGAACGCAATTTCGAGCCTGGAACCGTCTCCGTCTTTCCATCGGGAAGCAGACGGTTCGCCATCGTCTCGGCTTTCGCACGCCGTAAGGCATCGGCCTGCGCCTTGCCGCGCCCCTCCGCCATAGCCTCGGCAAAGTTGGCAAACATCACCGTAAACCAGAGCCACAGCGTGATCTGCAAATTGAATCCGAACCCCGGCTGCCCGTGTATTCGCTCCAGAATAAGCAGCACCGTGGTCACCACGCTGCCCACTTCTACCACGAACATCACGGGATTGCGCATCATGGTTACGGGATGCAGCTTGACCAGCGAATCCCACGCCGCACGGCGCACAATCTTCATGTCCCACAAGCTGCGTTTTGATTTCTTGCTTGCCATATTTGCCTAAGCCGTTTGCCCAAGAAACTTTGCTTAAAAGGTCTTGCCCGCCATCATCAGCAGGTGTTCAAGAACTGGCCCCAGACTGAGTGCCGGGAAAAATGTCAGCGCGCCCACGATTACCACCACGCCGATCAGCAGAACCGTAAACAAAGGTCCCGTCACAGGAAAAGTGCCCAGCGTGGCCGGAGTCTGTTTCTTCCCCGCCAGATTACCGGCAATCGCCAGCATGGGCAGAATCATCATGAAGCGCCCAAGCAGCATGGCTATAGCAAGCGACGTGTTGTACCAGGGCGTGTTGCCGCTCAGTCCGTTGAAAGCCGAGCCGTTGTTGGCCGCAGACGAGGTGAAGGCATAAAGCACTTCACTGAATCCGTGCGGCCCCGCATTCGCCATGGCAGAAGTGCCAAAGGTATACAGAACTGAAATCGCTGTGCACACCAGAATTACCAGAGGAAAAATCAATATCACCAGCATCGCCATCTTCACGTCGTAGGCTTCGATCTTTTTCCCCAGATACTCCGGCGTGCGTCCCACCATCAATCCGGCAATGAAGACGGAAAGAATAACGAAGACCAGCATTCCGTACATCCCCGCACCTACGCCGCCGAAGATCACTTCGCTCAGCATGAGATTGATCAAGGGAACCATTCCGCCCAGCGGCGTAAATGAGTCGTGCATGGAGTTGACAGCGCCGCAACTCGTGTCGGTGGTCACGGTAGCGAACAGCGCCGAGTTCGCCACGCCGAATCGCACTTCTTTACCCTCCAGGTTGCCCGAGGATTGCTGAATCGACGACGGATGCTGCTGGCCGTGCTGCGCGGCGGCCGTTACTAACGGATTCCCCCGCGCCTCCGCCCAATACGCGGTGCTCACTCCCGCCAAGAAAAGCAAAGCCATCGCTGCCCACACGGCCCATCCATGTCGCGGCGAGCCCGTCATCTTTCCCAACGTATAAGTAAACGCCGAAGGAATCGCCAGGATGCAGAACATCTCGAGGAAGTTCGTGAACGGCGTGGGATTCTCGAAGGGATGGGCGCTGTTCGCATTGAAGAAGCCGCCGCCGTTCGTTCCCAGTTCCTTGATAATCTCTTGCGAAGCCGTAGGCCCCTGCGCGATCACCTGCTGACTCACTGTCTGCATCACTGGCTTACCGTCAGGTCCAGTCACAGGTTTTCCATCGGAGCCCAACTGCGGCGTCTCGTAGGGATCGAGCAATTGCGCCGTGTCGTAAGGTTTCAGGTTCTGGACCACTCCCTGCGACACCAGCACGAGCGCCCCCACCAGGCATAATGGAGCCAAAATCCACAACGTGCCGCGAACCATATCCACCCAGAAGTTGCCGATGGTCTTTTGCTCGCGTCGCGCGATGCCACGAATGAATGCAATGGCCAACGCCATTCCTGCCGCCGCCGAAACCCAGTTGTGATAGGCCAGACCAACCATCTGCGTCAGGTAGCTCATGGTGGTTTCGGGCGAGTAATTCTGCCAGTTTGTGTTGGTCGTAAACGAAGCTGCAGTGTTGAACGCCAGCGCCGGAGGCACTCCAGCGAGCTTTTGCGGATTCCATGGCAGCCACGCCCACTGCTGCACCCGCTGCAGCACGTAAAGCAGGATCATCGAAACCCCGCTGAACAGGAGTAGCGACAGCGCGTATTCCTTCCAATCCATCTCGTGGTTCTCGTCCACGCCCGTGAGCCGGTAAAGGATTCTTTCCGCTGGCCGCATCACCGGATCAAGCCAAGTGCGCTCCCGGCCGAACACTCGCGCCATGAAGCCGCCCAGAGGCTTGGTGATCAGCAAGACTACAAGCAACAGAAAAAAGATTTGCAGCCATCCATTTGCCGTCATCAGAATTTCTCCGGTCGCAACATGGCGTAGACGAGATACACCAGCAACCCAGCGCAAATGATCAGCATGATGATCGGTTCAGAATTCATGTCCGCCTCAACGAACGCGCTCGCAAAAAACCACATAACCGAGCGACACCGCAAAAAACAGAATCGTTAGCGCAAGAAAAATCGCATCCTGCATCACAAATCCCTTCACCCTCAAAACTTGACCATGATGGCCATGTCGATGAACTGCTCATCTCGACGCAGATCGGGGAACCATACGGTGCTGCCTTGCGCCCCGCAGGCCGTTTGTGCGCCGCTCAGGGTCAATGACCCTGAGGTATTACCGTCGTTGCAGGCAAAGAATTGCGGAAATCCGTTGTTGGTAAATGGCACCCCGCCCGAACCGGGTGGCGTCACTCCACCCCGCCCCGACCAGTACGGCACACTGGCATGGCGATAGTCATATTCCCAGCGGAACGTAATGTACTGCCGGGGCATGTAGTCAAACGTGATCGACGAATCCCAGGCCTTGAATGGATCCGAGGGATTCCCGGTAAAATACGGTGCATTGATCGCTGCCGACTCTGCCGTCTCTCCGTTGATAGGAGGGTCCAGAACCAGATAGCGTCCGGGATTATTGATCTGCCCTCCGCCGACCGTCAATCCGTACCGATCTTTCTTGAACCAGAAGCGGTTGTACAGCATGTAGCCGATAAAGCTCTGCTTAGGATTGATTCCAGCGGCAAAATGATCGCCCCCCACCGACTTCGCATCCTTGGTGTTACCGTGGCAGCCCACGCCTTGTAGATATACCCCTGCCGAGGTCGTCGTGCTGGACCCAAACTCGCAACCCATATCTCCGGTGAACGAGAACGCCATCTTGTCGAGAAACTTCTCCGGCTTGTCGTAGTACTTGATCTCAAGGCTGTCATCGGTGTGGATGCGGCCCCGGTTCGGTATGTACAAATCGTCGTGTCCCAACCCGTAATTGTTGGAGATGACGTTCACCCAGGGTCGTGGAGTCCACTTGATCTGTCCTCCCAACCCTTTGCGGGAGTTCGCTGAACCGTACGACTGCCATCCGTTGATGAGCCACGGCTCGATCTTTAAATGGGGATTGGGGAAAATCTGAACTCTCAACCCATTGAAGAACCATGGAGTATTCGAGGAAACATAGGAGGGCTGATAAGCCCAGTTGTCAAAGTTGTAGTAGCTGAAGAGGCCAATGTAAGAGAGAAAAATGCCAGCGTCCACATTGATCCCATTCAGCGCATTGATGTGGTAACCGCCATACGCCTCTGCCAGGTAGCGATAGGCAGTGTCGAGGTCCCACTGGCCCTTGGCTGGACTGGGGTCATTGCGCGGCGTCGTTGCGGAATACATCCCAAACTGAGTCATGAACCGAGCGCGCACGTTGTCATAATGGAAATCGCCACCGATGCCGAGCTGTTCCAACTGGATTTCGTTGGAGCGAAATATTTCGCTCGACCCGCTTATCGTGTTGTCCACTGGTTTGTTGAAGTCGTAGGTGTAAGTAACGTCGGCCCGGATTTCCGGGGTAAAGAATTTGGAATCAAAAGCCGCTTCTTTAGTGCGCGGGTTGCCGTTCAACCACGTCCAGTCCCAGTCGGAAAAAGGATCGATCTTTTCTTTTTTCGTGGGCGCGGCTTCGGAAGACCGACTTGGGGAAGGCGGACTCGGTGGCTGTGCCAACCACCCGGTCAACCCGGCAGTTACAGGGGCGGCACTGGTTGCCACCGACGGACTAGCAAGGTTCGACGCCGTTGCGGGGGAAACGTTCGGCCCGGGACCAGTCTCCGCTCGCGTCCTCACCGGCGGCGCGTCGCTGCGTTCATGGGCCGGCGCAGCGCTCTTCTGCTGCTCGACCTCGGCGCGCAAGCGCTCCACTTCGGCTCGCAGGGCCCTCAATTCCTCCCGCATTTCCTGCTGTTCAGTTGGTGCAGGCGAGCTAGAGCTAGAGTCAGCGTCCGCGGAAGACGTTGCCACGGCTACGCTCGATTGAGCGCCAGACCACGTTGTCAGGAACAGGACGAACGGTGAGAGTAATAAGACCCGAGGTGCATTTTTCTTCAGCATCATGTTCGTTCTCCATTAATTCCAGGCGGTAGTCGCCGTAGTAGCTTCCTGTCGCGCGGCAATCGTCATCAAAATAGATTCCGCGCACAGCTTTAGGGTGTCCCTTTTTCTCCGGTTCCCGGCGGACTGCCACGAGCCAGTAGCAGACCGACGGTGCACTCTCACGCAGCAAGGCCATCAGAAACCCGAGCATGAACGCGGTCGCCGCCAAAGCTATGGCTGCAACTACCCACGCTGCCCACATACTCGCGCCTCCTGCGCCGCCACGCGGACGTCTCGCGCAAACGTTTCAGTAGAGCATTTCAGGTGTAAAGGAGGTTTAAGGAATTCCTAAAGAATTCGTAAAGGTGAAAATTCCATTCCTGCTTGCGGCTGAAACTCGGTCATTTCCCTACACTTGTGAAGTGGCTTACAAGCAATCTCGATTGCGTCAGTTCCTTGACGTCTAACTCTCCGTTCTTGCTCTTGTCCAGTCTGTCGAATTCCGCTTCCATCGGAGTTGACGCCTTTTGTGCCACCCCAGTCCGCAGCATGGCGCCGGTTGCGGCCAACATCACGACGAACACGATAATCCGGATAACACTAGTTCGGCTCGACATGACTCACTCCACAGAACGCTTGTTCGCTACAACAAGACCGCTGTCCGCTGTAAGGCACGTATTAGTTACTGAGGAATCGTTATCCGCCTGCGCTCAGCAGCCCCATTCGGCTTCGCCCGGCTGCGCAAAATACTGCCGCGACTTTGCTCCGTCGCTGGTCATCGATTCCAGTTCCAGCAGCGCCAGTCGCGCCGCCGCTACTAACCTGTTCTTTTCCTGCGGGGCAACTTCTTTCCATGAATTGCGGCCTTCGCTACCTTTACCAGACATCTCGGGCGTCAGCGCCTGATGATAATGATGGAAAAGCTCTGCTAACCGTTCTGGTGCTACCTCGTGAATCCACATACCCTTGATCTCCCTGTCCCGCGACATTCGCCCAGGACCTTTTTCTGCTCACAACGATTGGACACGGAATCTCAAAAAGTCCGAATAAAGGGTCCATAAAATGTTCGTAAAGATGGAGGACGGGAAGATCAACGAAAGCGGATATTAAGAACCCGGTTCAAAGCGGTATCCCACCCAGGGTTCGGTAAGCAGGTATTTCGGCGAGGACGGATCAGCCTCAATCTTCTTGCGCAACTGCCCGATAAATACGCGCAAGTACTCCGGCTGTTCGACACTATTTGCGCCCCAGATGGCGGCCAGCAGCGTCCGGTGTGTCACCACTCTGCCGGGACGCCGCGCCAGATAAAGCAGCAAGTCGAATTCTTTCGGGGTGAGATGAACTTCATGTCCCGCAACCTTAACCGACCGCGCATCTACGTCGATGGAAAAGTCCCCGGCGGTGATGACGCTGGGCTGTTCCGCGGCGGCCGGCGTCCGCCGCAACTGCGCCCGGATTCGCGCCAACAGTTCGTTCATGCTGAACGGCTTGGTGACGTAGTCATCGGCGCCTGCGTCCAGCGCTTCCACCTTCGTGCGATCCTGTCCACGCACCGAGAGCACGATGATCGGCACTTGGGAAATCTGCCGAACCTGCCGGCACAGCCCTACGCCATCAAGATTCGGCATCGCCAGGTCTGTCACCACTACGTGCGGAGTCCAGTTCTTCATCAGCTCCAGCGCCATCTCCCCGTCGTTAGCCACTCGGATGTCATATCCCTGTGCCGACAGCGTCGTGCGTAGGACGCGCGTGATTTGCGGCTCGTCATCTACCACCAGGATCCGCCGGTGCTCACTGTTCGGCTTCCGCTCGTCAATCCCGCTAGTCAATTCCGCTCACCGCATTTCCTGGGTCACAATATGCACATCCACCGCTGGGGTATCGCGCAGAAACTTGTGAATCGCGGAAAGATAGAAATATCTTTTCCACCCCTTGGTTGCCGACCGCCCGAAGACCACCTGCGTAACGTGGTTCTCACGCACGAATTCCGCAACCTTCTCCGCGACGATCTTGCCCTCGCTCTTCACCACCTTCGCCCCAACGCTCTCCGCGAACCGGATATTGTCAGCCAGCGTCCGCTGGTTCTCATCACTCTCGTCCGCACCCGTGTCCACATAAAACGCATACAGGTCGCCATCCATGGCTTGGGCCATGCGCGCACCCCTCGCAATCAAATATTGTGCCGCTGGATTCGAGCTGAAGCACACCGCAAGCCGCTCCCGCACCTGCAACAGTTGCCCATCTTCACTCTTTAGTTCCGAGAGTGTACGGTCGACCGCCTGCGTCACCTGGCGCAGGGCCAACTCGCGCAAGGCAACCAGGTTGGTATTCCGGAAGAAATTTGCCAGTGCTCGCTCCACCCGCTCCAGCGGATAAATATCTCCGCGCTTCATGCGCGTCTGCAGAGCTTGAGGCGTCAAGTCCGCCATCACAATCTCGCCCGCCCGCCGGATCACCCAGTCCGGCACCGTCTCCCGCACCTGCACCCCGGTCAGGCTCCGAATCGTCGGCGACAAACTCTCGATGTGCTGCACATTCAAGGTGGAAAGAACGTCAATCCCCGCGTCTAGCAGCTCAAACACATCTTCATAGCGCTTCGCGTGCTTGCTGCCTTCAATGTTGGTATGGGCCAGTTCATCCACCAGCACAACGTGCGGCTTGCGCGCCAGAATGGCATCCACATCCATCTCTTCAAAAATAGTCGACTTGTATTCCAGCCTCTTGCGCGGAACCTCTTCCAGCCGCGAAGAAAGCTCCACGATCGGCTTGCGTCCATGCGTCTCCACCACGCCGATCACCACTTCTTCACCACGGCTCGCCCGCCGCACGCCCTCACTCAGCATGGCGTATGTCTTTCCCACGCCCGGAGCGTAGCCCAGAAACAGCTTGAACACCGCTGGCCGCTGGGCAGTGTCCACTTCCTTAAGCCATTCTTCCGGAGTCTTGGGCATCGCCGCTATTCTCCACGCCAGAGCCGAAATTGTCGAATCTGGACGAAAGCAAGTTTCAAGGTTTCATAGTTTCAAAGTGGCACGACCCACTGCCGCCCATGAAACCTCCAACTTTGAAACTTTGAAACCTTGATTCCGTTACAATCGTGCCCGTGAAAGCCCGTTGGCCACAGCACCTGATCCGCTACGCCGCCTGCCTCGTGGCTACTGAACTGGTGGTCCAAATCTACGGGCACCTGATCCACGTAAACCCCACCACTGTGGCTTTGACGTTCCTGCTGATGGTGCTGTGGGTAGCGGCCTACTGGGGATTTCGCTTCTCGGTCTTTCTCGCGCTGATCGCGACGCTCGCCTTCAACTATTATTTTCTTCCCCCCATCGGAACTTTAACGGTCGCCGACCCGCAGAACTGGGTGGCGCTGTTCGCCTTCCTCGTGACTGCCGGCATCGCGAGCCAACTCGCCGACCGCGCCCGCCGCCAAACCGCGGACGCCAATCAGCGCCGCCGCGACGTGGAACGCCTCTACAGTTTCAGCCAGCGCCTGCTCGCCACCGATAACGTAGCCGAGCTGCTGAATGCGATTCCCTCCTACGTGTGTGACGGATTCGGCGCCAAGGCCGCCGCCATCTACCTGCTCAGCTCCCAACAGGTCTACCGCACCGATCCCAACGCAACGTCGCTTGCTCTGCAGGATCTTCAAATGGTCAGTTCACGCGGCGAGCCGGTCATCGATTCCCAGCGCGGAATTTCTCTCACTCCTCTGCACCTGGGAACTCGCACCACGGGAGCGGTTGGTATTGCCGGGCCGGCCCTCTCGCGCGCCACTCTCGAAGCCCTGGGCAGCATGATTGGCATCGCCATCGAGCGCGCTGGAGCGATGGAGAAACTCTCCCAGACCGAAGCAGCGCACCAGAGTGAAAACCTGCGCGCCGTCCTCCTCGATTCTGTAACTCACGAACTCCGCACACCGCTCACCGGAATCAAGGCCGCGGTCACAGGTCTGCTCTCGGAATACAATCTCGACGAGGCGCAACGGCGTGAGTTATTAACGGTAATCAATGAGGAAACCGATCGCCTCGACCGTTTGGTTGGCGAGGCTACAGAAATGGCTCAGCTCGATGCCCACAAGGTCGAACTGCACATGGCCCCCGTGGATATCGCCAGCGTGATCGAGTCCGCTGTGGAAGAATCTAGAACGTTCATGGGTCAACATCCGATCGAGGTACGCGTGCTCCCGGCTCTGCCCAAGGTACGCGTGGATCCCGATCGTATCGCGGAAGTGCTAAAACAATTGCTGGAAAACGCAGCCAAGTATTCTCCTCCGATTTCGCCCATAACCGTCACTGCTGAACAGAAAGGAGACCGGATCATCACTAGCGTCACCGATCACGGGCCCGGCATCGATGACTTCGAGCAGTCGCTGGTCTTTGACAAGTTCTACCGCGGCCGCGACCAGCGCTACAGCGTGCAAGGCACTGGGATGGGACTTGCCATCGCCAAGGCCATCGTGGAAGCCCACAACGGCGTTGTCGGTGTCACGAGCCAGCTTGGCCGCGGCTCGGTATTTTCTTTTGAATTGCCGATTGCCTGAGTGGGATTGTCATCCTGAGCAAGGGTTCTTTGCGACGCGAAGGACCCGGCCGAGCCGCGCGATGCGTAGCGCTCTTTGCGACGCAACACTCGCGCGTTTGGCTCGCCTCCTTTTCAAGAGTCCGCTGTGGTCAATTCTTCATCTTCGGCCTCTCGCAGGTATCCACAATCTTCGTCGGATCGATCGCATCCTTATCCACCTGCTCTTCCAGGATCTTCCCATCTTTCCCGATCAGGAAGTTCACCCGGCGCGCGGCCTTGTATTTATCCAGGTAAATTCCGTACTTGTGCGTAACGTCTCCGCCCCAATCGCTCAGCAAGGGGAAGGTAACTCCAATTTGGTCGGCAAAGGCTTTGTTGGAGAAGGCACTATCCATGCTCACACCCAGGACCTGGGTGTCGGTAGCTTCCAGCCGTT
>Ga0307476_10002248_pt1 | contig 11530 bp, 9 predicted proteins | sample atmos_gasesECM2C_2_FD_203314 | JGI IMG/M metagenome (GOLD analysis project Ga0307476, IMG submission 203314) | Hardwood forest soil microbial communities from Morgan-Monroe State Forest, Indiana, United States - atmos_gasesECM2C_05 | ecosystem: Environmental > Terrestrial > Soil > Temperate... | reverse complement strand
GGCTCCAGAAGATAATCGTGCCTGGGACTATCTTCACCACGCGCGCGAATTTTACGCACAGAATGCGGCCCGGGCCAGCGAAGTGCAACGAAAATTAGCCTTCGAAGAAATCATGATTGCCGAGGGCAGCGACTGGAACTGGTGGTATGGTCCGGAGCATCACTCGGCCAATGATCGCGACTTTGATGAGCTTTACCGCAAACATCTTTCGAACATCTACCAGGCCCTGGGTGCGACGCCCCCGGATTACCTGGCCCAGCCGATCACTGCCGGAGAAGTGCGTCCGGCCTTCACACCGCAGACGGCATACATCCATCCCCGAGTGCTGGGCGACAAGATTCGTTACTTCGAGTGGATGGGTGCGGCAATTTTTACCGCCGATCAGCGCGCCGGAGCTATGCACGGAAAACAATTCATGCTGGATTCCGTGTATGCGGGGATCGACAGCGCGTTTGTCTACGGACGCTTGGACTTTGCAGGCCCGGTTCCGGATATGGAGTTTGATTTGGTGGTAAATCTGGAATCGTGGGCGAGCGGCGAAGTGCGCCCCAGGCGAACTCTGCGTCTCGACGCCAAAATGCGAGACTGCAAGCTGACAGAGTGGAAGGTTGAGGGGCGGGAAGAACCGTTGCCCCCGGCGCATCCCAAGAGTGAGGAGAGCGCAAAGGCGTCTCTGCTGCGCAACTTTGAATTCAGGTTGCCCTTGACTTGGCTGCTGGCGAACCCGGTTGTGATGGCGGATAGCGAGGGAAGTGGAACCGTGAGTCGATCGATGGGGGGCGCTGCAGCCGTGACACCGACTGGCCGGCTTCGGCTGCGCTTCAGCCTTTGGCATAACGGCTTGCCCGTGGATGCGTTGCCGGTGGAAGGTTGGATCGAACTGCAGTTGGTGAGCGAATGGGAACTGGCGGCAGGGATGTAGGTTGCTCCGCCAGCACTCCCCCGGCGGGCTGTTTGTAAATTAGGGATGCATCTTACAGTCTGACCCAGACTCAATCTAAGTTCAGATCACCACAGCTTCTCTGTATTCGCCAAAGACCCGGCGCATCGCATCGGAAATCTCGCCCACGGTTGCGCAGGCTTCCACCGCCGCCACAATCTTCGGCATAACATTGTCGCCGGCTCGGGCAGCGTCCTCGACCCCCTGCAGGGCCGCCTGCCAAGGACCGGGATCGCGCCGGGCCCGGAGCGCTCGCAGGCGTTCTATCTGCTTCGGCTCCAGCGTTGAATCGATCTTCTGAATTGGGATGGGCCTCTCGTCTTCCACTTCGAACCGGTTCACACCTACAACAACCGACTCCCCACGATCCACAGCCTGCTGTGACTCATAAGCCGCGTTTTGAATCTCCTGCTGCACAAATCCGCGTTCGATCGCCATCAGCATTCCGCCCATGACTTCAATCTTCCCCAAGTACTCGGCGGCGCGTTTCTCGATCTCATTGGTCAGCGATTCGATGTAATACGACCCCGCCAGCGGATCGATGGTCTGCGCTGCGCCAGACTCGTAGGCGATCACCTGCTGAGTGCGCAGGGCAATGCGGGCAGCCTGCTCCGTGGGTAGCGCCAGCGCCTCGTCATAGGAGTTCGTGTGCAGCGACTGCGTCCCTCCCATCACCGCCGCCAGTGCCTGAATCGCCGTGCGCACAATATTATTTTCCGGCTGTTGCGCCGTCAGCGTCGAGCCGGCTGTCTGGGTATGAAAGCGTAGCATCCAGGACTTCGGATTCCTGGCCTTGAAATGCTCGCGCATGATTCGCGCCCACATTCTTCGCGCGGCGCGAAACTTGGCAACCTCTTCCAGGAAATTGTTATGCGCGTTGAAAAAGAAGGAGAGACGAGGGGCGAACTCATCCACATCCAGTCCGGCCTGGATCGCCGCCACGACATAGGCCATGCCGTTGCCCAGAGTGAAAGCGACTTCCTGCACAGCCGTCGACCCCGCCTCGCGCATGTGATAGCCGGAAATCGAAATCGTATTCCACTCCGGCACGTGTTCTTTCGTCCAGGCAAACATGTCCGTGATTACGCGCAGCGCCTGCCGTGGCGGATAAATATACGTTCCGCGCGCAATGTATTCCTTGAGCACATCGTTCTGCACGGTGCCTGAAAGGCGCCGGATATCCGCACCCTGCCGGCGCGCCACCGCCACGTACAACGCCAGCAGAATCGAAGCGGTTGCATTGATGGTCATCGATGTTGAAATCTTGGTGAGTTCGATGCCAGAGAACAGGCGCTCCATATCTTCGATGGAATCGATGGCCACGCCGACTTTGCCGACTTCGCCGGCGGCCAGGGCATGATCCGAGTCCATTCCGATCTGCGTGGGCAAGTCGAACGCCACTGAGAGGCCAGTTGTTCCGTTGGCCAGCAAGTATTTGTAGCGTTTATTCGATTCCTCGGCGTCGCCCATTCCGGCATACTGCCGCATGGTCCACAAACGCCCGCGGTACATTGTCGCCTGCACTCCGCGCGTAAATGGATACTCCCCGGGATAGCCCACTTCGCTCTCGTAGTCTGAGCCCTTGAGATCCGCGGGAGCGTATAGCGGTTTCACCTCAATGTGAGAAGAGGTCTCTACAACTCCCATGCTTTTCTCATCCGCGAATTTGGTTCGGTTAGCCATGAATCAACAGGTATTGTCGCCGCACCAGCTCCCGCCTAGAAAATATTTGCCGCTTCGAACTGGCAGCGGTTCGTAGGGAATCGGCTGGAGCTCCGTCTTGCTTAGGAACCTCGCCTTTCACTCCTTTTTCCCCTTCCGCCTCACCCTCCAGAACGAACTCACTCCGAACCAAGCGAACGCCACTGTGAAGGAGATTGCAACGACCACGCGTCCTAAGCCCGCCTGCCCCGAGTGATATCTCCCATACTCCCTAACCGCGGCCTCAGCGAAGCCCAAAGCCATGATCAGGAAAACAACTCCCGCAATCTCCAGCCAGAGCTGGTGCAGCACTCGTCCGAATGCGGTCGCGGTGGTGGCCGCCGCGCGGGTTGCCGCCCGCACGGTCCGGCTGCGCTTGGCCTGCTGGGTTGCCACGCGCGCCACCACCCCTAACTTTCGTGCAGTAGAAACCTTGGTCACGGCCTCGATTTTATCAGTCTCTGGCGCTACAATGACGCAAACCTGCCGCCGCCATCGAAACCGTTCAGCGGCTTCAGGCATCTAAACGTCGAGTGGCAGGTTTGAGACCGACGTTTCGGACGGACAATGATCGGGGGATTACGTGGACCAACAACTCAAGGATTTGATGAAGGAACTCGGCGAAGCCATCAACGAATCTCTCTCCGATTCTGAACAGATCGCCGAGGTTGTATCTCGCATTAAAGAGGGAGGGTACGACATCTTTCTGGTCCTTGAGGCCACCATTGGGGTCAGCAAACAGGGCGAGAAAACCTCCGACAAGACGTCGCTGGTCACCACTTTGTCGACCAATCCCGAATTCAAGATCAACGATCAGGATCTCAAGTTTCTCAAGTCGCTGCGAATCAAGATCGAGGAAGAAAAATAATCCCCGTGGCGCCTTGGTCTGCCGGACCTCGCCGAAAGTTTCTTGCTCGCTCAACGCCCGATCCAACCTTGAAGGCAGGCCGGCTGGTGCTATCAAAAAGATTCCGCCAGCTGAGTTTCGAACGACGACGCGGCAACTCTGCTCGCTGTGCTACCATCTACTGTTTTCCGTGGGCAATTAAGAGCTTCATTTTTTTCCTGGGATTCGCGCACGAGTCAGAGGCAGTCCGATGAAAGACACACTCGGAGTCCTTCTAGCAGGCGGCGCCGGCGAGCGCCTTTATCCTTTAACCCGCGATCGCGCCAAGCCTGCCGTCACCTTCGGCGGAATGTACCGCATCATCGACATCACTCTTTCCAACTGCCTTAACTCTGATCTGCGCCGGGTTTACATCCTGACGCAGTACAAGGCGCTGTCGCTGAACCGCCATATCCGCGAAGGCTGGAACATTCTGGGCCGCGAGGTGGGAGAGTTCGTCGAAGTCCTTCCGCCCATGAAGCGGGTCAGCGATCAGTGGTATCAAGGCACAGCCGACGCGGTTTATCAGAACATCTATTCCATCGGCTCCGAGCAGCCCAAGTACGTGCTCATCCTGTCCGGGGACCACATCTACAAAATGGATTACGGCAAGATGCTGAAGCAGCATCAGGATTCCGCTGCCGATGTTACGCTGGCCACGATCCAGATCGATCTGGAGGAGACTGCTCGCTTCGGCGTCGTCGACGTCGACAAGGACGGCCGCATCAATGGCTTTGAAGAAAAGCCGGCTATGACCGCACTGCGTTCCCCCTGGAACCCGCAGAAGGTCGCTGGATCGATGGGCGTCTATCTCTTCAATGCCGATGTCCTCATCCCTGTGCTGCTGAAAGATTCTGAAGATCCCGCGTCCAGCCACGACTTCGGAAAAGATATTTTGCCCAAGATGGTCGACGACTATCGCGTCTTTGGCTACGACTTCATCGACGAAAACAAGAAAGAAGCTTTGTACTGGCGCGATGTCGGCACGCTCGAGGCCTATTACGAAGCCAACATGGACATCGTCTCAGTGTCGCCGATCTTCAATTTGTACGATCAGGAGTGGCCGATCCGCACGCATCAGCGGCAGTATCCGCCGGCGAAATTTGTTTTTGCGGAAAAAGATCGGATGGGCACCGCGCTCGATTCCATCGTGTCCAACGGCTGCATTGTTTCCGGCGGGTTGGTCAAAACCTCGGTGCTGTCGCCCGACGTGCGGGTGAATTCCTATTCCGAAGTGGACGCGTCCATTTTATTTTCGCACGTCGCAGTGGGGCGCCATTGCCGCATCCGCCGCTGCATCATCGACCGCAACGTGCATCTGCCCGAGGGCACCACCATCGGCTATGACACTGAGGCGGACCGCTCCCGTTACTTCGTTACCGATAGCGGCATCACCGTGGTCACGCGCGATTATTCGCTGTTCGAGAACCCGGTGACGGTGGATTACTTCACTAGCGAGTAAGTGAAGTCTGGCCGGCGCTGGCTTCGCTGGCTCCGGTTGGAGCGTAATATCCTCGCCGAGCGTAGATGCGTAGCTTGTGTCCGGATTTGCGGGCGACCACGGCAATCGACCGATACTCACCATTCGCTTGAAATTCCGCAGGTTTATAAGAAATGAGATACCGGCTGCGGATCACTTCCTGCAGGTCGGAGAGGCGACGGTCCAAGTCCCCGAGAGAACCCGGGAAAAGTGCAGCGCCACCGGTTTGCGCGGCTAGGGCTTTCATGGCGCGGTCTGGAATCGCGGCATTGAGATCATCTCCGCCTGCAAAGACTCGCGTGCTCACGGTATACAACGTCACTCCCCCACGCTGCGCACTCTCGATAGCCTCTTTCATAGTTGCGCTGCTGCAGTTGTCCTCGCCGTCGCTAATGATTACTAGAATTTTCGCGCTGGGTTTTTCTTCTGCGATGCTGGCCAGCTTGTCAGAGGCAAACTTGACGGCGTCCCACAGAGCAGTTCCTCCGCCGGGGGCCAGCGGATCCATGCTTGCGGTAATGCTGGCGCTATCTGCAGTGAAATCCTGGACCAGCAGCGCGGCGTTGGCGAAGCCCACGACAAAGGCCAGATCGTGCTTGTCGGTCAAAGACTTTGTCAGAAATGAGGCAGCCGCTTTCAGTTCGAAGGCAAACTGGTTTGTGATCGAAGCGCTGGTATCGATGACCAGGCCAAGCCGTAACGGGAGCTGGGACTCGTTGCGAAAATTCGTAACCCCCGCCGGCGGCCTTCCGGCATCCTGAATAATCACATCTTGCCGCGTGAGATCGCTCACGGACTTGCCATGGTCGGTAGCTGCGAAAAATACCGCAACTTCGTTCACGCTACGGCGCAACAAGTAGGGATCATTCGGCAGGGTATGGCCTGATCCAGGCGAGGTCGTGCTTGCGCGGGCCGGTTCCGCACAGGAGTCACAAACTGATCCTGGTTCTGGTTCCGTTTCGACTTCCGCGAGCTGCTTCTCCTGCTGCATTCGCCGCAAGACGGCTCGCGCTGCAAAGGGAATGGCGCCAGCAGCGGCATTCGGATCAACCGGCACCGTAGTGAAGGAAACTTCGACCGCCGGGGCAGGAGGATGATCCCGCTGATCTTTTATTTCTGCCACCATCTGTCGAGCCGCGTCCGCGAACGGAGATGTAGGGGCTTCGGCGAGAAAGATCCCCAATTCGGTTTGTGTTTGTTGGAGGTTGTCTTTTGCCTGCCATGAGGCTGCGGCAAAGTAATGCACGATGGCCGCGCCCTCGTGTTTGCGGCTGTGCACCTGTTGCGCACTAGCGATCGCGGCGTCATAGTCTTTATTCAGAAGCTGGGCATAGGACTGGGCGATGAGCAAGTGCAGATCAAGAGGCGCTAGCTTCGCTGCCTTCTGCATGGAGTCTTGAGCGGAGGCAAAATTCTTGAGTGCAAGCTGCGCCCAGCCCAAATTGACATGCGAATACGGCAGGTGGCTGTCCAAAGCAACGGCCAGAGAAAACTCAGTTTGAGCCGACTCGCTCTGATTCAGGTTCAGGTACACGGAACCCAAAGCGTTGTGCGCGGTCACGAAACTGGGATAAATTGAGACCGCCTTGGTCAGGTGTTCCAAGGCGCCACTGTAATTCTTCAGTATCAGGAATCGCGTCCCTTTTTCATACTCGCGACGAGCCGCAGCGGGAGCCTTGCGATCGAGTTTGCAGAATGAAGTGGAAAGATTTTCCAAGTTCCTCTGCCATCTGTCTTCGCTGATCTGTAACACCATGTCCAGGCGGGTGGGGTCGAACCCATTCATGGAGGCCTTCGGAGCCAGATTCATCCCCTGTGCATTTGCCCGATACCGCGAGGAGAAAATGAAGCACAGGGATAGCAGGATGAAGGAAGCCGCGCGTCGCTTTGTTGTATATGGAGGATACATGGACAGAGACTGCGCACCAGAAGCCGGAGCCGGATTATAGCTCAGTTCTTGACTTTTTCGGATGGCAAACAGTTGATGGCAGCCGCAACCGGAATAATGCTTAACTCGTAATCGCCCCCGTACGCGATGAAAATATCTTCACTGCTACAATTCCCTGTTTCGACTAAGTTCCGGCTTGTGTCCGGTGGGTGGCGAACTTACGGGAGCACATTCGCGTACTGTTTTGTAGGGAGAGCTGTGCCCGCACCGGAAGTGGTAGCTTTCTCCTCCAGTCGGGAATGACAAAGCCTTCCGCATTCGTGTCGCAATGAGAAGTCTTTTTGACCCAGGTTTTTGACCCAGCGAGTCTAGCTTGCGGAGGAGTTTCGGTTGGACGATGTGCAGGTAGTCGCGATGCTGGTACGCCGATGCGTTGCCGGCGATGCGGCTGCCTGGGAAGAAATCGTTCAGACCTACAATCGGCGTATCTATAACATCTGCTACCGTTTTGCCGGCTCCTCCGACGACGCCGAAGACCTCGCCCAGGAAGTTTTCATCAAGATGTACCGCACGCTGGCGAGCTATGACAGCTCGAAGGGGGCGTTCGTAACGTGGGTGACCACTATCACCCGCAACCTGCTGGTGGATCATTTCCGCAAGACCAAGCAGGACCGCATCACCGACTCGCTCGACGCCGCATCCTCCTCCCATGAGGATGCCCCGCCGCTCAGTGAGCAAATTCAGGACCAATCCGCGCCTCCCGACCAGCACGTACGCAGCCGGGAAGTCGGAGAAAGCGTTCATGCTGCGCTCGCGAAGCTCTCGCCAGAGCTTCGTGAAGCAGTGATTCTAAGAGACTTACAGGATATGGATTACCGAGAAATCGCCACCGTTTTGAGGGTGCCGGAGGGAACTGTGAAAAGTCGAATAAATCGCGGGCGGGCGGAACTTGCGCGCCTTCTACAACGTACCTATAGGCAGGTGATGTGATGCCAGATCACACCAAAAACGACCTGACCAGTAACGGAATGCAGTGTCATGAGTTTGACGGCCTGCTCACGGACGCGCTCGATGGCGTTCTGACCAGCCTTCAGCTCGACCGGTTCCAGGCTCACGCGCGGGTTTGTCCCGCCTGCGGGCCGCTGTTCGCTGAAGTTGAGGCGGGCCGCAACTGGCTGAAGGATCTCACGGAGGTGGAGCCTCCAGTCAGTCTGGTTACGAATATCCTGGCATCCACAACGGGCGTTGACACCCAACGCCTGCGGGTAAACGTTTCTGCGCCACAGCCACGCATCGGCTGGCTGGAAAAGGCGCAGGCGTGGGCCTCGGGGGCCATGCAACCCATTTGGGCAACGGTCCGGCAGCCGCGGTTTGCCATGTCGTTCGGCATGGCATTCTTCTCGCTGTCGGTGGCGTTGAGCGTGCTCGGCGTAAAGCCCGCCGATCTCCGCCAGGTGAGCTTGCGTCCCACCGTCATGCGGCACACGTACTACAATGCGCAAGCCCGCGTTGTCCGATACTACGAAAATATCCGGTTCGTCTACGAGGTGGAATCGCGAGTGCGTGAATTCAAGCGCAACGTGACCCCAGCTGAGCCCGCGCCGGAAACGGACAAGGAAAAGAAAGACCACAAGAACGACACAACTCAACAGCCCGAGCAGCAGCAGGAGCGCAATTACAGCCAGACCGAGAACCATCTCATTCTCGCTGGTGCTCCGCTGGGTCCATCTGTAAACGATCTGCCTGTAGTGTCGGTGACCACGTACAGGAGGTTCGTATGAACTGCGCCACGCACAACGATACGGCCGCAGTAGCGTTCTGCCGCACCTGCGGCAAGCCGCTCTGCGCCAATTGCACCCGCGACGTCCGCGGAGTCGTCTACTGTGAGCCTTGTCTCGCAGCCCGATTGGAAGGCACTACCCCGGCAGCCCCGTACCTGCCTCCGCAAGCTGTCTATCCCCCAGTCGGAATGCCAGCCGGCCCCCGGCATACGGGTTCTGGGCCCAATCCTACAGTCGCCGGCATCCTCGCAGGATTTTTTCCCTTCGGCGTCGGCGCCGTTTATTGCTCGCAATACGCCAAGGGACTCGCCCACCTGCTGATTTTTGGATTGCTGATCTTCGCCTCCGATCACGCAGGAAATTTGGACTTCGTCTTTGGCATCGGCATCGCGTTCTTCTACGTCTACCAGATCATTGATGCCGTGCGCACGGCGCGTGCTCTGCAGGAAGGCCAGCCTCCGCCGGATCCTTTCGGCTTGGCTCAAGCTTTCAGTATGGGAGAAAAGGGCGAGTCGAAGAATATTCCCTTCGTCGCCGTCATACTGATCGGACTCGGCGTGCTCTTTCTACTGCACACCATGAACATCTTCGAGTTCGGGCTTGACCGTTTCTGGCCGCTCATCCTGATTTTTCTTGGGGGGTGGATGTTCGCTCGGCAGTGGGGAATGATCGGAGTTCACCCCGCAGGCTGCACATGCACAGCCTGCCGCGTGCGTAAGGTCGTGGGGATGCATTGTCTCTGTGATCGCTGCCGCATGCGCAAAGTCATGGGCCCGGCCATGCTGGTGACGATCGGCACGCTCTTCCTGCTCCAGAGTCTCAACGCCGCCAGCTTCGATCGCACATGGCCCGCAATCCTGCTGGTGGTTGGCGTCGTAAAGCTGCTGCAGAGTAACGCCTCCTCGGCCGGACACGTCGGTCCGCTGCCGCCGGCGCCGCCAGTGGTTGGTCCCACCCCTCCGCCTACGCCGTCTTCCGACCCTGCGGCTACGTCCTCTTCCGGGGAGGTGCGCAATGTCTAGCCCGGCGTCCTATCCCGTTCCACCGCCGGTTCAAGCTCCGCTTCCGCCACGTCGTCGCCGTTCCTACGCCGGGCCCTTCGTGTTGATCGTGCTCGGAATCGTCTTTCTGCTGGGCAACATGCACCTGCTCTCCTGGCAGCACCTGGGACTCTGGTTCGCGCATTACTGGCCGCTGCTGCTGATCCTGTGGGGAGTGATCAAGCTGATCGAGCACCAGCAAGCCCAACGCGATGGCCTATCGCCTCGCGGCATCGGTGCCGGCGGAGTTTTCCTGGCCATTGCCATCGTCTTCTTCGGACTTATCGCTACCCATGTAGCCCGCTTCCACTGGGACGAAATCCGCAACAACATGGGCATCGACGATGGCGATCTGGACAATATTTTCGGCCACAGCTACAACTTCGATGACCAGCTCGAACGGGATCTACCGCCGTCGGTCAGCAGCTTGCGTGTCAATAACGATCATGGCGCCGTCCATGTCAGTGTGGCCGACGACAACAAAATCACAGTTGTGGTGCACAAACGCGTCGGCGCGGAAAGCCAGAGTGACGCCGACAAATACAATCAGCAGACCAAGCCCGAGATCGCACTTGCCGGCAGTGTGATGGTTCTCGACGCCAGGACCCAGGCTGCCGGCGACCATTCCGTGCAAAGCGACCTGGATATATCGATTCCCCGCAAGACGGAGGTCCACATCACAGCGCGCAAGGGCGACGTCTCCGTCACGGGGCGAGATGGACAAGTCGAGATCGCCGCGCAGCACGGTGAAGCTTCCGTGGAGGACATCACGGGGAACGTAAAATTGCATCTTGAAAAGGGCTCGGCCAAGGTGGAGCAAGTAACTGGCGACGTCCACATCGAGGGCCACCTGAATGAGGTTTCGGTAACGGATGTGAAGGGCTCGGCTCAACTCGACGGCGAATTCCAGGAGAGCGTCAAACTGGGCCGCATCAGCAAGAATGTTGCGTTCAAATCTTCCCGCACCGATATGGAGTTTTCCCGCATCGATGGCGATCTCGATCTCGACTCCGACGACCTGCACGCCGAAAAGATCATCGGTCCCATCCGCCTGACCACGCGCTCCAAGCAGATTCGCCTGGAGGATGTATCAGGCGATGTCCGGCTGCAAAATGAGAATGGCGGAGTAGAAGTATCGCTGCGTTCACCAGGCAACGTGCAGATCGACAGTCGCAATGGAGATGTGCAGGTGAGCGTTCCCGACAAAGCCGGCTTCCGCGTGGAAGCGCGCACGCGCGACGGAGAAATCCAATCGGATTTCCCGGAGTTAAAAATCGACAATGGAGAACACGAGGCCACGGCCAGCGGAAGCGTGGGCAATGGCGCTTCCCACATCGTCATCAACAATCAGCACGACGGCATCGAGATCCGTAAAACCTCGGCCACCGCGACGGTGGCTCCTCCCGCGCCTCCGGCGGCGCCAGCAAGGCCGGCCAAGTCCTTGCCCGCACCCAAGGCGAAAGTGGAGCCGTCAGATAACTGAAGCCGCCCCGAGACAACTAGAAAGGTTTTAGTATGGCGACAGCCGCCCTCGGCTGTCCCCGGGCGCAGTCCGGTGCTGGGATGGTCCGCAGTACCGAATCCGGCGGATCACTTCAATTTCCCAATTTCTTCCTCGCCAGCTCTTCCACCTGCGCCAGCACTTCATCCTCACCCATGCTGGTCGAATCGATCACCACCGCATCCTCTGCCGCCATCAGCGGAGACGCTGCCCGGGTGCGGTCGCGGCGATCGCGCTCGCGCAGATCCGCCGCAACATTCGCCGCCACTTCTCCCTTGATCTTTTGCTGCTCCATGCGGCGCTGCTCGCGCAC
>Ga0307476_10002246_pt1 | contig 11533 bp, 10 predicted proteins | sample atmos_gasesECM2C_2_FD_203314 | JGI IMG/M metagenome (GOLD analysis project Ga0307476, IMG submission 203314) | Hardwood forest soil microbial communities from Morgan-Monroe State Forest, Indiana, United States - atmos_gasesECM2C_05 | ecosystem: Environmental > Terrestrial > Soil > Temperate... | reverse complement strand
ATTCAGAATCAACGTGTTGGGGCGTTTTCGCTTACTTACCGGTGATACTCCCATCCCCATTCCTGCGCGCTTGCGCAAACCACGGGAACTGCTGCAGGCCTTGATTGCATTTGGCGGAACCGAAGTGAGCGCCGGCGTGCTGATCGACGCGCTGTGGCCGGATTCTGAGGGAGATGCCGCGTACCACTCGCTCGAAAGCGCCCTTTATAGGCTGCGCCAGATGCTTGCCGCGCGCGACGCGGTGCGCATGGAGGGCGGCAAGGCCAGCCTGAACCGGGATCAGTTCTGGGTCGACATGTGGGAGTTCGAGGAGGAACTGCAACGTCCTCTTGATTTCGAGGCGCACGGCATCGAACGGATTGGGCGTCTGCGGCGTCTCTATCAGGGGCATTTCCTGCAGCACGAGACCGAAAACCCTTGGGTCTTGAGAGCGCGCCATGACTTGCGCGATCGTCTGCTGCGCGCCATTCGCGATGCGGCGAGCGAGTGCGAACACGCGCGCCAATGGGAGGACGCGGCGAACTTGTATCGATTTGGGATCGAGATCGATTCGCTCAACGAGGGATTGTATCGGGGCCTGATGCTCTGCCACCAACAGCTCGGAGATCACAGCGAGGCCCTGCAGGCTTACCGACGCTGCCGCGAGTTGCTGGCGCGCTTTCTCGGCATACCGCCCAACGCCAAGACGCAAGCCCTCTATCACAGCGTGCGCGAGCGCGCGGCCTACGCCACGGTGCCCGGATAGGCGAGTTCGGTGACTCGTTCCTGAATGGCGCCATGCCGTGTCTGCCGCCACGAAGAGGGTGCCTCGCCGACGATGCGCCGGAACGAACGGGTGAAGTGCGACTGATCGCTCATGCCGCAGCTCAAGGCAATCTCACTCAGCGAGGCGCCCGTCGTTAGCATGAGGCCTTGAGCGAGCTCGATGCGCCGCTGCCTGATCCAGATGCGTGCAGGCATCCCGAAGGTGCGCTTGAACGCGCGACAGAAGTGACCGACGCTCAAGTCGAGCGACGCGGCCAGGTCCTTGATGACGATTTTGCCGGCGAGGTTGGCATCGACATACGCCGCGAGCCGCCGCGACTGCCACGGCGCGAAACCGCCGCGCGGGATCTGACTTAGGCGTAGGGCGCTGTTTTGCCCGCCAGTCCTGGATCCTGAGTGCTCGTCCAATAATGCCACGGCACGGGCGATATGGGCTCGCGTGCCGTGGCTGTCACCGTCCTGTGCGCGGCACGCGGCGTCGATGAGCTGAGCAGTCACCACCGACAGGTCGCGCGAGCTCTCCTCGAGCATCGAAGCCCGCGGACTGGCGGCACCTTGATGCGTCCGACGCCGTGCGAATGCAGGCGTTACAAGTTGTGCTGGCGTCATCGACATCCTGGAAGTCTTCGAACCGATTAGAACTGGAACGATCGTGCGGCGGCAACCACTCTCGCGCCATCCCCTCAAAGGGGGGATGGATCTAGTACTTTCGGATCACGCGATTCGGACGCCCCCCATTGGGGGGATTGGGGACGACGTGGAATTTCCGCAGTATTCCAACGTATGTCCAACCTCATCAATGGCTATCGACCCAGCGCGTCCGCAACATGGCTGCGAATAATTTCGATCACGGGTGCGGCGATCTTGACGGCGTCGTGTAGCGAGGGTGTGCTCGACCCGCACGGTCCCATAGGCAAGGCGGAGCGAGTCATTCTCTACGATTCGACCGCGATCATGCTGGCCGTCATCATCCCGGTAATCATCCTGACGCTGGTATTCGCATGGTGGTTTCGCGCCAGAAACAGCCGAGCGCGTTACCGGCCGGACTGGGAATACTCGGGCCGGATCGAGATGATCATCTGGTCCATTCCGGCCCTTGTCATCCTGTTTCTCGGCGGCATCGCGTGGACGGGTTCGCATGACCTCGAACCCTCGGTTCCGCTTCAAGAATCCTCAGCACCCCTCGATATCGAAGTGGTCTCCCTCGACTGGCGCTGGCTTTTTATCTATCCGCATGAGGGGATCGCGAGCTTGAACCGTCTGGTGGTCCCAGCGGGCGTGCCGCTGCGGTTTCGCCTGACTTCGACGACCGTCATGAACAGCTTTTTCGTGCCGCAGTTGGGCAGTCAAATCTATTCGATGCCGAACATGGTCACGCAACTCAATTTGAAGGCGGACGAACCCGGCACTTTCGAGGGTCTCTCTGCGATGTTCAGCGGCGATGGCTTCTCCGACATGCGCTTTGATCTCGTCGCGACTGAACCCGAGGCTTTCAAGGATTGGGTCAACGCGACAAAGGCGCAGGGCGGCGTTCTGGATGCGAGGACATTCGAGGAGCTGTCGAAGCCTGCCAAGGCCGACGGCGTGCAGACCTACGCGCAGGTGAGCGAGGGTCTATTCGACAGGATTTCATCAGGGTCTACGGCGACCGTCTCGCCGCAACGAGGGCAGTAAAAAATGTTCGGCAGGCTCAGCTGGGCGGCAATTCCATTCAATGTACCCGTCGTGATGATCGCAGCCGGCAGTGTGGGCTTCATCATCTTCTGCGTATTGGCGTTGGTGACCGTCAAAGGCTGGTGGCCCTACTTGTGGCGCGAATGGATCACCAGCGTCGATCACAAGCGCATCGGTGTGATGTACATCTTCCTGGCGCTTCTGATGTTGGTGCGCGGTTTCTCGGATGCGATGTTGATGCGCAGCCAACTAGCGCTTGCCGCCGGCCATGCTCAAGGGTATCTGCCGCCTGAACATTACGATCAGATCTTTTCGGCGCACGGCACCATCATGATCTTTTTCGTGGCGATGCCGTTCGTGGTCGGACTCATGAATTTCGTGCTGCCGCTGCAGCTTGGCGTGCGCGATGTCGCTTTTCCGGTGCTTAACTCCGTCAGCTTCTGGCTCACCGCGGCGGGAGTACTCCTGGTCAACGTATCGCTCGTGGTCGGCGAATTTGCCCGCACCGGCTGGCTTGCCTATCCGCCGTTGAGCGAGATCGCGTACTCCCCGGGGGTCGGCGTCGACTATTACCTGTGGTCCCTGCAGATTTCGGGCTTGGGGACGCTGCTATCCGGAATAAATCTGCTGACTACCATCTTGAAATTGCGGGCGCCGGGAATGGGTTACCGGCAGATGCCGGTCTTTTGTTGGACGGCGCTTGCCTCGAATCTGCTTATCGTCGCGTCTTTTCCGATCTTGACGGCGACTTTTGCGATGCTGCTGCTCGATCGTTATTGCGGTTTTCATTTCTTCACCAACGAGCTCGGCGGCAACCCGATGATGTACGTCAACCTCATCTGGTGCTGGGGGCACCCGGAGGTGTACATCCTGATACTGCCCGCCTTCGGGGTGTTCTCGGAGGTGGTCGCGACGTTTTCGGGCAAGCCGTTGTTCGGCCGCCGCTCGATGATCATGGCGACGATGGCGATCTGCGTGCTTTCTTTTCTGGTATGGCTGCATCATTTTTTCACCATGGGCGCCGGCGCGGACGTGAACGCCTTCTTCGGCATCGCGACGATGATCATTGCCGTGCCGACGGGTGTGAAGATATTCAATTGGCTGTTCACGCTGTATGGGGGCCGCGTCCGTTTCACGGTACCCGTCTTGTGGACCATTGGATTCATGGTGACCTTTGTCATCGGGGGCATGACGGGTGTGCTCATGGCGATCCCGCCGGCCGACTTTGTGCTGCACAACAGTCTGTTCTTGATCGCGCACTTCCATAATGTGGCGATCGGCGGCGTTGTTTTCGGCGTCATGGCGGGCATCAGTTACTGGTTTCCCAAGGCCTTTGGTTTCACGCTGAACGAGCGGCTGGGTAAGGCAGTGTTCTGGTGCTGGTTCTTCGGTTTCTATCTCGCCTTCATGCCGCTCTACGTGCTGGGACTCATGGGTGCGACGCGGCGCATGCAGCACTATTCGAACACGCATTGGCAGCCGCTCATGCTCGTCGCCCTTGCCGGCGCTGTGCTGATCCTCTTAGGGATAGCACTGACGGTCGTGCAATTCGCAGTCAGCATCCGCCAGCGCGAACGCAATCGCGATTTGACCGGGGATCCGTGGAACGGGCGTACGCTCGAATGGTCGACTCCGTCCCCACCGCCGCCATGGAACTTCGCGCTTCTGCCGCAAGTGGACCGGACGGACGCGTTCTGGGCCATGAAGCAGCAGCGCGGAACCGCGCGGGATCGCATCGTCAAACGGACTTATCAGACGATCCAGGTCCCCCGGAACAATCCGACGGGCTTCTTTCTCGCCTTCTTTGCGGTGTTGCTGGGATTCTCGCTCATCTGGCGCATCTGGTGGGGCGCCGGACTAGGACTTCTGGGGGCGATCGTGGTTTGTCTCATGCAGGCGTGGCGCAGCGATGGCGAGACCGAAGTGCCCGCGGAGAAAGTCGCCGCCTATGAGTTGCTCCATGGACCGAAGGAGAGCGCAGTATGAGCGCCGCGGAGCAAACGCTTGCGATCGGCAATGAGGTGCCGCTCTCGCTTGCCGGCCCCGCGCCCAAGCGCGTGGTCGCGGGTTACGGCTTTTGGTTGTTCCTGCTATCCGACATCATCATTTTCGCCGCGCTATTCGCGGCGTACGCGGTGCTTTCAGGCGAGAGCGCCGGCGGCCCCACGGCCGCGGACCTATTCGACAAGAGGCATGTGCTGATCGAGACGGCTTGCTTGCTGGCCTCGAGCGTCACCTGCGGATTCGGTTCGCTCGCGGTACAGAGCGGAGACAGAACCTCCACTTACCTTTGGATGGCGATTACGTTCATCTTAGGCGTGACGTTTTTGAGCCTCGAAGTGAGCGAGTTCAGTCATATGCTGAGCATCGGCGCGGGGCCGTCCCGCAGTGCCTTTCTCTCGGCTTTCTTTGCCTTGGTAGGAACCCACGGTCTGCATGTGACTCTCGGCCTGTGCTGGCTGATCGTCATGCTGCTGCAGGTGGCCACGCTTGGATTTCAGCCGATGGTCAGCCGCCGCTTCTTCTGCTTTGGCCTGTTCTGGCACGCGCTCGACATCGTTTGGATCGGCGTTTTTACCATTGTGTACCTGGGAGCTCATTTATGAGTGCGGAAATCGAAGCTCAAGGCGTGGCGCCGGGTGTCAACGTGCGCACGCACGGCACGCGGCAAAGTTACCTGATCGGGTTAGGATATGCCGTCATCTTGACGCTGGCTTCCTTTTGGGCCTCGTCAACCGACGTCATCTATTCGCCTGGCGTGCCCATCCTGTTGGGGGTGCTCGCGATTGCGCAGATGGGCGTTCACCTGGTGTTCTTTCTGCACATCTCGAGCGCGCCGGACCAGACCAACAATATTCTCGCGCTCGCCTTCGGCATTTTCGTCGTGGGTCTTCTGGTATTCGGATCGATGATCATCATGGCTCACTTGAATCACAACATGATGCCCATGGATCGACTGATGCACCTGCAGATGCAGCGGTAGCGTTGCGGCCGAAATCAAGGCACCGCTCATGGCGATCGCCCCCGATGATGCGCTGATCACCGCCCTGTCCCGCCCAGGGTGGCGGGAATATCTCGAGCTCACAAAACCCAAAGTGAGCTCGTTGATCGTGTTCACCGCGATCGTCGGGATGGTTCTGGCCTCACCCGGGATGGTGCCGCTGCCGGCCTTGGTGTTCAGCACGCTCGGCATCGCGATGGCATCCGGATCCGCGGCGACACTCAATCACATCCTCGACCGGCGCATCGACAGGCAGATGGCGCGCACCCGGCGTCGACCGTTGGCGACGGGGAGTCTGCGCACGCGTCAGGCGCTGGTGTTTGCCGGGGTCCTGGGTGTCGGCTCAATGACCGTGTTATGGCTGTCGGCCGGGGGTCTTTGTGCGCTGCTGACGTTCGGCACGCTCATCGGCTACGGAGTCGTCTATACCGCGTGGCTCAAACACGCGACGCCCCAAAACATCGTGATCGGCGGCGCTGCCGGCGCCGCGCCACCGCTCCTTGGGTGGGTGGCCGTGACGCATTCCATCGATGCGCAGGCACTGGTGTTGTTCCTCATCATCTTTACGTGGACACCGCCGCATTTCTGGTCGCTGGCAATTGCGCGGCGCGAGGAGTACGCGAAGGTGGGCATACCCATGCTGCCGGTGACTCACGGCATTCCCTACACGCGCCGACGAATTCTGCTCTACACGGTCTTGCTCCTTCTATGCACGCTGCTCCCCGTACTGATCGGCATGAGTGGATTGATCTATCTGGCGGCCGCGCTCGTGCTCGGTGCCCGCTTTCTCTATCTGGCTTTGGCGCTTCAGCCAGGCGATCGGCCCGACCTTCCCATTCGAACCTTTCGTTACTCCATCACTTATCTGATGGGGCTGTTCGGCGCCTTCATCGCCGATCACTACTGCGGGTTGATCTGGTAGGTATGCGGCCCGGCGGCATCTTTCACGCGCGGATCCGCCCTTCACCCATTGGGGGGATGGGACTGCCGCAATCCCCGCGTCAATCTTGATGTCGAGGGCCATCCCATCGCCCCCTAATAAGACGGAGATCTCATGAGTAAGAAAGTAGCGCATGTGGTAGTCGAGACCTTGCAATCAGCCGGCGTCAAGCATTGTTACGGGATCGTGGGAGATACCCTGAACACGTTTGCCACCGGTCTGAATGCCAGCGACATCAAATTCGTTCACATGCGCCACGAAGAGGCGGGTGCCTTTGCTGCACAGGCCGAAGCGCTCTTGATGGACCGTCTGACCGCGGTGGCCGGCAGTTGCGGGCCGGGCAGCTTGCATTTCATCAACGGGTTGTACGAGGCAAACCGAAATCGTGCGCCCGTGATCCTCATCGCCAGCCAGGTGGTGAGAAGCGAGCTTGGATTCAATTTCATCCAAGAAGTCAAATTTGAAGACGTCTATCGGGGCTGCAGCGTATTTTGCGAAATGATCTTGACCCCGGAGCAGGCACTGCGCAAGACGGTCATGGCGTGTCAGGCGGCGATCACCAAGCGGGGGGTGGCGGTGCTCATTCTCCCCGTCGATGTCGCGGATGCAGATGCGGTCAGCGAGCCCCCGTTTCGCGTCCATTTCAACAAGCCGGTCATACGTCCGAGCGACGAGGATTTGGACCGGATCGCCGCGATGCTGGCGGAGGGCACGAACATCACGATCTACGCGGGCTCCGGGTGTGTGGACGCCCACGACGAAGTGGTCGAGCTTGCGCAGCGCCTCAAAGCGCCGGTCGCGCATACCTCGCGCGGCAAGGATCAAATCGAATACGACAATCCGAACAATGTGGGCATGACGGGCGTGATTGGCACGGAGGCCGGCTATCACGCCATCCTGAATTGCGACACGCTGCTGCTTCTCGGGACCGACTTTGCGTGGCGTCAATTCTACCCGGACCACGCCAAGATCATTCAAGTCGACATCGATTCGACTCACGTGGGCCGGCGCCATCCGGTCGATCTTGGTGTCGTGGGAAATATCAAGGACACGCTTCAGGCGCTGCTGCCGCGCGTTGCGCAGCGCAAAGATGACGCATTTCTCAATACGTATGTGGAACGTCACAAGAAGGCGCTCAAAGCGCAGGCGGGCAGGGCCGTGCCCGGTCCTCGCGGCAAAATTCCCGGCCAATATTTGACGTCGATTATCAATCGGCTCGCGAACCAAGATGCCCTGTTTTCCGGCGATGACGGCACGCCGCTGGTGTGGATGTTGCGAATGGTCGAGGCGAACGGCAGACGGCGCATGTTCGGCAGCTTGCTGCATGGGACCATGGCGACCTCGGTCGCAAATTGCATCGGATTGCAAAAGGCCCAGCCGGGCCGCCAAGTCATCGCGCTGGCCGGAGACGGCGGTTTCAGCATGTTGCTCGGCGATGTGATCACCACCGTACAAGAGAATGTGCCGATCAAGATAGCGGTCTACGACAACGGCAAGTTGGGATTCGTGGAGCTCGAGCAGAAGGGCGAAGGATTGTTGCCGGTCTTTACGGATCTCAAAAATCCGGATTTTGGCAAAGTCGCGCAAGCCATGGGCCTCTGGGGCAGGACGGTCAGCAAGGCAGATGAACTGGAAGGCGCGGTGGCCGAATGGCTCGGGCAGCCCGGACCCGCGTTGCTCAATGTCAAGGTCGAGCCGATGGAACTCGTGATGCCGCCGCACGCGGCACCCGAGAACGTTTATGGGATGGCCATGTATTCAATCAAGGCCGTCATGCATGGACAAGCCGGGGACGTTTTCGAAATGATCGGCGAGAATCTCTAGGGACCCCGCGGTGCCGCGGCGGTGAACACGGTACTCATTTGTCGCGATTGCGACACCGTGTATCGTGCGATTCCGTTGCGGCGCGGCGATGTGGTCCTCTGCCGGCGCTGCGATGCAGTTCTGGCGCGCCATTTTGCCCTGGACGTGGACGGTGCATTGGCATTGGTCTGCGCGGCGGCGATCTTTTTCGCCATCGCCAATCTCACGCCCATCTTGAGCATCGACATCGCCGGGATTGAGACTAAGGCCAATGTCTGGTTTGCGGTGCGCTCGCTGCAGCAGGGCTGGATTTCGGTCGCGGCCTTAGGATTGGCGTTCACCACCTTTCTCATTCCGGCGATGCAGATAGCGCTCCTCTTCTGGGTGCTGCTGTTCGCGCGCCTCGGGCACCGGCCGCCTGGCTTTGGGCCGATCATGAAGCTTCTACACCGAGTGCGTCCCTGGAGCATGACCGAGGTTTTCTTGCTGGGCGCTTTGGTGGCAATCGTGAAACTCGCCAACTGGGTCCCCATTACGGCGGGGGCGGGTATCTGGGCGATCGCAGCCCTTACCATTGTGCTGGCACTTCTCGGGCGCTGCGACGCGGCGTCTTGGTGGTCGATTGCCCCGGCGGTCAAGAGATGACGGCGTTGCGGCAATCATTCGAACTCGGGCTGGTTCGTTGCCGAACCTGCGGTCTTGCAGTGTCCCGCGCATCGCTCCGGACGGATCGATGCTGTCCGCGCTGCCAAAGCCGCATCGAGCATCGCACGCCCTTCAGCACCGAGATGGCGCTGGCCTGGCTGATTGCAGGTATCGTCTTGTACGTTCCTGCGAACCTCTTGCCGGTGATTCACACCAGCGGATTGCTGGGCGAGGAGGACAGCACCATCCTCGGCGGCATCCTCGAATTCTGGCGCTCGGGGGACTGGGACATTGCCCTGTTGATATTCACCGCCAGCATTGCGGTGCCATTCACGAAGTTCATCGCCATCGGCCTGCTGATCTTCACGGTGCGCAAGAACAGCGGATGGGAGCAACATCAGCGCACCGTTCTCTACCGGATCGTGGAGTTCATCGGCTATTGGTCGATGCTCGATGTCATCGTAGTCGCGTTGACCTCGGCGCTGATGCAGTTTCAGGTATTGGGCGCCGCCGAACCGCGCGCCGGCATTGCCTTCTTTTGCGCAGTCGTGGTCGTGACCATGTTGTCGGCCTTGAGCTTCGACCCGCGCTTGATCTGGGATCGTCAAACATGAGCGCGGCACCCCCGTCTTCCGAAGAGGAGCTTCCCACGCCGGTGATTCAAAACCGGCGCTGGATTCCGCGCCTGGTGTGGCTGGTGCCGATTGTCGCGGCCGCCATCGGTATTTCACTGCTGATCAAGAACTGGGAGAACGCAGGCCCGCAGATCAGCATCAGCTTCTTGAGCGGCGAGGGGGTTCAAGTGGGAAAAACGCTGATCAAGTATCGGGATGTCACGGTGGGGCACGTGTCGGCTGTCGGCTTGAGCGCGGATCACCAAACGGTCGTGGTGAGCGCCGATTTGTTGAAAGATACGGCGAGCTTGCTGAACGCGGACACTCAATTCTGGATCGTGCGGCCCCGCATCGGCGTGGGCTCCGTATCGGGGCTCGATACTTTGCTATCGGGGGTCTATATCGGCATGAAGACCGGCACGGCCACGAGCCGTGAGCGTCAGTTCGTCGGGTTGGAAAATCCGCCGGCTCTCTCGCATGGCCCGCGCGGTCGCGAGCTTGAATTGCACGCCGCACGCGCCGGTTCCCTTGGCATAGGTGCGCCGGTGTATTTTCGGCAGTTTCAAGTCGGTCGGGTGATCGATGAGAATCTGCTCCCCGACGGCAGCACGCGAGTGACCGTATTCGTCGAGGCGCCTTACGATAACTTCGTGAAACCCGTGACGCGCTTCTGGAATGCGAGCGGGATCGACGTCAAGCTCGGCGCCGACGGATTGAGCGTGCAAACCGAGTCGTTGGCGGCGGTGATTGCCGGAGGCCTCGCCTTCGACGATGGACCCACCGAAGCGGTTCCGGCGGGCAGCGCACCGAGCGAATTCACCCTGTACAAAAACGAAACCGAGGCGATGGCGCCGCCCGACGGCGAACCGCAATATGTCCGGATGCGATTCGCACAGTCGCTGCGCGGCCTCGAGGTTGGCGCGCCGGTGGAATTCGTCGGAGTAAACATCGGCTCCGTCATCGCCGTGGATTTGGGCTATCAGCCTCAAGATAGATCTTTTCCGGTCATTGTTACGGCCAAAGTCTATCCGCGCCGTATGGGAGACGCCTATGAAGTTCTCACTGCGCAGGGGAAGACCGAGAACGATGAGACGATGGCAGCGTTCGTCGGAACCATGGTCAACCGGGGACTGCGGGCACAGCCGCGATCGCAGAGCCTGCTCACCGGCAAGCTCTATATCGCGCTCGATTTTCTGCCGGCGAGCCCGCACGCAGCCTTTGACGCGTCGATTCGGCCGCTCGAACTGCCGACGGTGAATGGCACCTTTCAAGAACTGGAAGCAAACGTCGGCCGGCTGATAAAGAAAGTGAACGATCTGCCGCTCGAGCAAATCGCGGCGGATTTGCATACGGACCTGACTGACCTTCACGAGACCTTGAGCGAGCTGCACGGCCGGGTGCTGCCGAGCGCCGTGGATACTTTGTCGGCCCTGCATAACACACTCGATTCCGCCGGCCGGACTTTGGACGTGGAATCGCCCCTACAACGCGGGCTCACGGACACCTTGTCGGAAACCCGCAGCACCCTGCAGGCGGTGCATGAATTGGCCGACTATCTCGATCGTCATCCCGATGCGCTGCTGCGCGGAAGGCGGCCGCAGAAGATGCCGCACAGGCCGGCGCCGTTGTCCTCGGATGCCAGACCGTGAGCGGCCGCTTACCGAGGTTCGCTCTGGCGTTGCTCGGGGGCGTAGGCGTGTGGAGCGCCGGCTGTTCGTCGGCGCCGGTTCGCTACTACACCCTGACGCCGCCGCCCGGCGAGGCCATGCCAGCCTCGCCGACGACTCTCGCCGTCGATGTGCGCGTCGTCCATACCCCGCCGCAGCTCAACCGCGCCGAGTTGATGGTTCGCGGCGGACCAACCGAAGTGACGCTTCTCGAGAACGAGCAATGGGCGTCGCCGGTGAAAGATGAGATCAGAAATGCGCTGCGTATCGAGCTACTGCGCCGCTTGCGCCGCACGAGCGGATTGCCCCCGGCCGTGACCAAGCTAACGCTCGACATCGACGTGCAACAGCTGGAAGCGGAACTCGGGCAATACGTCCTGCTCCAGGCGTCGTGGAGTGCAACTCTGTCCGCTACGGGCACGCG
>Ga0307476_10002244_pt1 | contig 11534 bp, 11 predicted proteins | sample atmos_gasesECM2C_2_FD_203314 | JGI IMG/M metagenome (GOLD analysis project Ga0307476, IMG submission 203314) | Hardwood forest soil microbial communities from Morgan-Monroe State Forest, Indiana, United States - atmos_gasesECM2C_05 | ecosystem: Environmental > Terrestrial > Soil > Temperate... | reverse complement strand
CCGGAAGGCGCATTCCGCAAAGTGGACCCGGCGCACTTCGTTCCCTCCATGGTAGCCATGATCGTTTTTTACTTCAGCAGCGCTCCGGTGATGCAGAGGATCGTGCACTTCAATCCGCTGACGCCGGAGCGGATCGCCGAAAGGCGTGCCGCGGTTCTGGACTTTATTTCGGCTGCTCTGTTCCGACCCACTGCTAACCCGAAGCCAGGAGTAGGCAAATGAGTGCTCGCAACCGGTTTTTCATTCTTCTCAGCATCATCTTCGTGATCGCCGCGACCTACTATTTTTTCTCCGCCGACCACTCCAAAGACCTGGTGCTGATCGGGACGGTCGACTCCAATCAGGTGATCGTCAGCGCGCAGGTGGAAGGCCGCATCCTGAAACTGCTGGTGGATGAAGGCACTCCCGTGAAGGCCGGGGATTTGATTGCCGTGCTCGATCCTTCTGAGTTGCAGACTCAGGAAGCCGCTGCTGCCGCGACCATCAGCAGCCTGCAGAACAGAGTATCCGAGATGCAGCACACCGAGCGCTCCACATCGGGGTCAACCTCGAGCGATGTGGCGAATGCGCAAGCCAAGGTTTCTTCGGCGAAGGCGCAGCTTCTGCAGGCTAAGGCTGTGCTCGAGCGCACCGAGAGCGACAGCCGGCGCACGGTCGAACTAGCGAAGGCTGGCGTGGCCTCTGATCAGGACCGAGTGCAAGCCGAAACCAACTTGCAAGCGGCACAAGCGACTATGCAGGCTCAGCAAGAAATGGTGAAAGCAGCGGAGGCCGACCTGAACTCCGCTCTCGCACGGACTCAACAAGCTAATGCGGCCAAGAGCACCGTGCAATCGACTCAAGCGGATCTCAAGAACGCGATCGCGCAAAAGAATCAGGCAGCAGTGCGGCTCGGCTATACCAATGTCTATGCGCCAGTGAGCGGCACGGTTTCGGTGCGCGCGGCGCGCCAGGGCGAAGTGGTCAACATTGGCGCGCCCATTGTAACTATCGTCGATTTGACCGATACATGGGCGCGGGCAGCAATCCCAGAAACCTATGCCGATCACATCGGCTACGGCGATGTACTGCGGGTGCGCCTTCCCGGCGGAACGCTCACCAGTGGCAAGGTTTTTTTCAAGGGCGTTGAAGGTGATTTCGCCACCCAACGCGATGTCAGCCGGCGCAAAAGGGATATCAAGACCATCGTACTGAAAGTCCGGTTGGATAATCCCAAAGGCGCGTTTGTTCCTGGAATGACGGCCGAAGTGCTGGTTTCGCCGGCGCAGATGAAGGGCGAGAACAGTTCGCAAAGCGCGGCCGCAGCGGGGCAGCAGTAATGTCAGACTTTAACGCCCAGGAGAAGAACAGTCTATCGCCGGCTTCGGAAACGACGCGCGCGATCGAAGTCGACCACATCGTCAAGAAGTATGGCGACTTCACCGCCGTCGACGATGTTTCGTTCAACGTGAACAGCGGCGAAATCTTCGGACTGCTCGGCCCGAATGGCGCGGGGAAGTCGACGCTGATCCGCATGATGACCACGCTGATTCCGATCACGTCGGGAATCGCGCGCATTGACGGCCACGATGTTGCTAAGGATCCAGATGCGGTGCGGCGGACAATTGGCGTGATTCCGCAAGCGCTTACCAGCGATCTCGATCTCACGGTGGAAGAGAATTTAAACATCTACGCCAAGCTCTACGACGTACCCGCCAAGGAAAGGAAACGTTCGATCGAAGAACTGCTGGGGCTGGTGGACCTGACGAAATGGCGCGGGGCGCAGACCAAGACGCTCTCCGGCGGAATGCGGCGGCGCCTGGAGATTGCGCGCGGGCTGGTGCATCATCCGAAAATATTTTTTCTCGACGAGCCTACCACGGGACTCGACCCGGTTTCGCGCGTGGCCGTGTGGGAGATGCTGGGCAACATCAAGAGCCAGCGGCAACTCACCATTTTGATCACCACACATTACATGGACGAGGCCGACCGTCTGTGCGACCGCATCGCGATCGTGGATCATGGCAAACTCGTCGCACTCGATGCGCCCATGGCTTTGAAGGCTAGCGTTCCCGGATCCAACGTGATTGAAGCGCAGTTCGAAAATCCCCCGTCGGATTGGGAGCAACGCCTGCATACTCTCGATGAGGTCACTTCCGTACAACATGAAGGTGCGGGGATGTATCGAGTACTCACGGGCAACGGTTCGCGCACGACCACCGAACTTGTCGAAATGGCTGTGGCAGCTGGAGTTTCGGTTAAGTCGCTGTCAGTGCAGAACACGACGCTGGACGATGTCTTCGTGCACTACACCGGCAGGCAACTGCGCGACGAACTGCAGAAAGCTTATGCCTTCGTGATGCCGCAACGGCCAGGGTTGCAGCCATGAACCGGATCATGGCCATTGTCGAACGCGAGATGCGCAAGTTCTTCCGCTCGCCGGCGCTCATGCTGGCATCGATGATCTTCCCGCTGGTACAGCTCGTGATCCTGGGGAATGCGTTCGGCGGCAAGATTCGCGACGCCCGCCTCGCTGTTGTCGATGAGGACGGAGGCACGCAGGCCCTGAAAATTCGCGAAGCCTTCGATTCCGTGCGCGTCAACATTCGCACCTTCGTGCCGATTTACTATGACAATGAAAAAAAGGCGGTAGAGGACGTTCGCAACGGCAAGCTTGACGGCGCGGTGATCATCCCACCACAGTTCTCGCGGCGCGTTTATGAGGTTAACCATCCTCAGATTGCCGTGGTGGTGGATAACAGCGACAACTTTATGAGCTCAGCGCTGGAGTCGGAGCTTAGCGATCTGGTCAACGCGCTGAATCAGCCCGCGGTCGAGCCGCGCATCTTGCAGCAGACCGCGCTTCAGATTGTCGAGCTATACCCGTACATCGAATACATGAAATACCTGCTGCCGGGCTCGCTCGCGCTGGCAATGTTTGTCTCGGTGATGATTGGCGGCGGCATGTTGTACATCGACGACAAGGCGCGCGGGGTGCATGAGGGCTATCTGGTCACGCCCATCACTAAGCTGGAACTGGTGCTGGGGCTCAACCTGGCGGGCGCCATTAAGGCGGTAATGACGGGGGTGATCATTTGCGTAATCGGGTCGCTGATTGCGGGCGTGAGCACAATTTTCAATCCAGTGACGATGCTCGGGCTGCTGGTGATGATCGTGCTCACGTCGCTGGCTTTTAACACCATGATGTTTCTGTTGATGGTGCGCATTGAAGACCCCTTGGTGCCGCGGGCCATGTTCGGCATTCTCAATACGCTGCTGTTTTTCCCAAGTGGATCGATTTATCCCATTCAGGCATTTCCATCATGGCTGCGCGCCATCGCAAGGGTTGATCCTTTCACCTACGCGGTTGATGGGTTCAAGTGTCTGCTGCTGAAAGAAACCACTCTCGCGGCCGTTTGGGGAGATATGTTGTTTCTCTCGCTGTTCGCGGCCATCACGCTGGGGATTGCGATTCCGTTGTTCAAGCGCACGCTGTAAGAGGAATTGAGTAATTGAGCAATTTTGTGATTGGGTGATTGTTCGTACTCGGTCACAGGTGCTCTTGCAGAACGTCGATTCTCAATGACCCGATCTCTCAATCGCCCGATCGCTCAATTCTTCATGGGCTTTTGACTTAGCGCCCATGTCCGTTATTCTAGAGAGTGATGACCTTACTGGACGCCAAAGAGTATCATCCGGAAAAAGAGCGGCAGAAGAAAAGCCGCATTATATCGGCAATCATTCTTATACTCTTCCTGGCCATTGTTGGCTGGTGGAACCGCTTCTGGCCGGAAAAAAGCATCGCCGACAAATTCTTTTCTTCACTGCAGAAGCAAGACTTCGAAACCGCCTACGGAATCTACTATCACGATCCTGATTGGAAGCAGCACCCGCAGAATCACTCGCAGTATCCGTTTAACGAGTTCCGGCAGGACTGGGGACCGGGCGGCCAGTGGGGCCTCGTCAAGAGCTACAAGATTTATGGCGAAAGCAATTGCCCGGGCGGTGGAACGGGCGTAGTCATTGATCTGGTGGTGAATGATCGTGCTCAACACGCGCAGTTGTACGTTGACAAGACGGATAAGACGATCAGCACGCCGCCCTGCGGTCTGGAATTTCGTTAGAACGATTTAGCTCGCGAATTGCTCCAGAGTCTTCGTGAGGGACGCCTCGTCGCCAACATTCAGACAAGTCCGCGACCGGTCAATCTGCCGCATAAGACCGCACAACACCTTCCCCGGCCCGATTTCAATGAACGTCTGCACGCCTTCGCCGATCAGCAGACGCATGCACGGATCCCACTTCACCGCGCCCGTTACTTGCGCAATTAAAGTCTGGCGCGCCTTCTGTTCGTCACTGACCAACACTGCCTCGACATTGCAAGCTACCGGATAGACGGGCTTCTGAGTCTTCAGCTTATTCAAATCTTCCTCCAGACGATCTTGCGCGGGCTTCATCAGCGAACAATGGAAAGGCGCGCTCACCGGCAGAATTTTGGCGCGTTTCGCTCCACGCTCGTCGGCCAACTTCGCTCCACGCTCTACCGCCGATGTATTGCCGGAGATGACAACCTGTTCTGGAGAATTGATATTGGCAGGCGAACAGACTTCGCCCTGCGCCGCGTCGTGGCAAACCGCGACCACCTTCTCCAATTCCATCCCGAGGATAGCCGCCATGCTGCCAACGCCGACCGGGACGGCCTCTTGCATATACTTTCCGCGATTACGCACGGTGCGCACAGCAGCCGCAAAAGTCATGGTTCCAGATGCGACGTGCGCGGAGTACTCCCCGAGACTGTGTCCCGCAACAAAGCTGGGCTTGGGCATGCGTGTCTCAATAACTCGCAGCGCTGCGATCGACGCAGTAAGAATCGCCGGCTGCGTGATCTCTGTCAGACGCAATTGTTCTTCCGGACCCTCGAAACAGATTTGCGACAATTTGTAGCCTAGCGCCTCGTCAGCTTCCTCAAACGTCTGTCGCGCGATGGGGTACCGCTCCGCCAAATCTTTGCCCATACCAACAACCTGCGAGCCCTGGCCGGGAAAAATGAATGCGATCTTCGTATCGGTCTTTGTCTTTGCCACCACAGGCGTGGGAATTTCAGTTGGTTCGGTCATGATTTTGATTTTGTCCGGCCTAGTGAGTTGGGGCAGGTTCTATTTCTGCCGATACGGGATGAAGCGCAGCCAGCCCCTGCTCGATAGATTTATTGATATTGCGCTGGGAAAATTCCGCAGCCACTCGCACCGCGTTTTTGATCGCGTTTGCGTTGGACGACCCGTGGGTGATAATGCACACGCCCTTAACTCCCAACAGGGGCGCGCCGCCGTATTCGGTGTGGTCGATGCGTTTTTTAAAGTCGGAAAAAGCGCTTCGCGAAAGCATGTAGCCCACCTGCCGCGAAATGGTCGCTTTCAGCGACTCCTTCAAAACCGTGCGCACCAAGTTCGCAACTCCCTCAGAGACCTTGAGCGCCACGTTTCCGACAAAGCCGTCGGCCACGATCACATCGACATTCCCATTGAATAAATCGCGGCCTTCCACATTACCCACAAAATTTATAGGCAGCTGCTTCAGTAATTGAAAGGATTCGCGAGTAAGTTCGTTACCCTTGGTCTCTTCCTCGCCGATCGAGAGCAATCCCACCCGCGGGCCTCGGGCAGCGCCGGAGGTCGATCGGCCAAATGCGGAGCGGCCCAGCGTCTTTTGATCAAAGGCCTTGCCAAACATGGAACGGAAATAGATCTCGCCCATCACCGCAAACTGTTCGAGATTATGTGGCTTGCAGTCAACATTCGCGCCTACGTCCAGCAAAATCGCGGCTGTACCTGGAGCCGTAGGAAAAACTGCCGCGAGCGCGGGACGATCTACACCCTGCAAGGCCCCCAACACCATCTTGGCGGCGGCCATGGCCGCGCCAGTATTGCCAGCCGTAACAAAACCGGCCGCTCGTCCCTCACGCACCAGCCGCAGCCCGACGCGCATGGAGGAGTCACGCTTCGAGCGCACCGCCTGCACCGCCTTATCTTCCATGGTAATGACTTCGCTGGCGTGGACAATCTCAATGGGCAGCCGCGAAGCTGCGGGGTGGCGCTCCAGTTCGGCTTTGATGGTGGCTTCCGGACCGACCATCAGCACGCGCACGTCATAGTTGCGCGCTGCATGAATCGCGCCTTCGATTTCAGGCTTGGGAGCCCGGTCCGAACCCATCGCATCCAGCGCGATCACGCTAGGCATGGTGGCAGGGGATTAGCTTGCTTCCTTGACTTCGAGAACTTCGCGGCCTTTATAGTACCCGCACTTGGCGCAGGCGCGATGCGGCATCTTCTTCTCATGGCAGTTGGGACACTCGGAGAGCGAGTGGCTGGTCAGGGCATCATGCGCCCGCCGGGTCGAAGTGCGCTTCTGAGAATGTCGTCGCTTGGGATTAGGCATAGTATGAAAATTCCTCTCGCCGAGGCTCTTTGGCCTCGACTACTGTCATCTCTTGAAACAATCTTAGTGCGCCAGCTTGTCGCGGATTTCCTTTAACGCAGCCCAGCGCGGCTCTTCCAGCGTCACCGCGCATGAGCACTGTTCCTGATTCAGGTTCTTGCCGCAATGCGGACATAAACCTTTGCAGTCCTCGCGGCAAGTCAACTTCAACGGCACAGCCAGCAGGACTTGCTCGCGTACCACATCCTCCAGCGGAAGGCCGTCGCCCTCATAATAGCTGATCTCGGCCTCGGCGTCGGTGACCGACATTTCATCCCGCCCCGCGTCGGCTCCCTGAGGACGATAGAGCAAATCGAAGTCGCGCTTCACATCCTGGATCAGCGGTTCCAAACATCGCGCACAGTTCGATTCCAGACTGGTCGACAGTCTGCCCCGTACCCGTATGTCTTGGATTACCTTATGCTTGCCGTGATGCTCTTCGACGAGATCGGCCCGACCACTGGTCTCGATAGGGGTTACAGGCCGATAATCCGTTCCCAGGTCGATCGCGCCCGGATCGAACTTCTCCGCGAACTCTACGGGGTGAAGTTCTAAATCTTTGATCTCGAAGAACATCGGAACCTCCGCGCCCCGTCCAATTGCCGCCCCAGGCCCGCGGAAGCACGCCGAGAAGGCGCAAGTACCGCAAGGAGCAAGAGTTAAGGATAAAGGGCTTCAGAAGGCGGTGTCAAGGAAGCTTCAGACCTGGTATTGCCCTAATTTGCTTAGGACACTACCTCAGACCCAGGGCCCGCAGAATACTTTCATCGGCGACGGTGCGCCCATCTTTCTTGGTTACTACTCCGAAGCTGCCCGAGTAGTCCCACATCGTCCAGCCCACGCCGTATCTTTCGAGTGACGTGCGTACGTCGTGAATCCATGCCGCTCGATCTTTTGGGTTCGCATACTCACGGTAGACGCCGAACTCGTTGCACACTACCGGAACTCCACGCTTCCGCGCCCATTCACTTACCTGCGAAATCTCGGTGTCAATGCGCTTCGCATCCCAATGGTCTTGGCCGTAACGGATCACCGCCAGGCGATCCATCGTATCTGGAACGCCCGCCGCCACTTTTGTAGCCAAGTCTGGCGACGACGGATAATCCAGCCCTTTCACCCAATGCCAGAAATACGCTCCCCATGTCGCGCCCTGGTGCGTGAAGATGTGCGGCTCATAGAAATGGAAGTTGTAAATCACGTTAGGATCGCGGAGGGGCTCGAGAAAGACCAGCTCATCATCGTTCGACCAGCGCGCCCCGGCCGCAATCATTGTGTGCCGCGGGGCTCCTTCGCGAATCGCAGTCGCCAGCTTCGATTGCACCCCGTACCAGCGATAGCGATCGGTGAACTCAGGCTCGTTCAGAATTTCAAAGAAAACGCGGTCCTCATCCCAAGTCGAATAATGTAGCGCCAGCGCCCGCCAGAAGTCGGCAAACTCCTGCACAAAGGTGTCATCTTTGGCCAGCCGCGCTTTGAAGTCGCTGTCCGGATGCAGATCAATCACCACCGCCAGCCCCCGATCCAGAATCATTTTCACCGCTGCATCGAGATAAGCGAGATACTCTGCCGGAATCTCGTTCGGGCGATGGCTTATCATCATCGGTTGCGGATCCACGCTCAGGCGCACGTGATCGAAGCCCATCGAGCGGAGCAGTGCGATATCTTCCGCAGTGGTCCAGGTCTGGAAGTGTTCCTTCGTATACCCGCGCTTGTCGTAAACCTGCGCAAACCACTCGCTGGCGTTGATACCGTGCCCAAGGCGCGCCAACCGAGAGGCAGGAACCGAAGAGGCTGGCTGGACGGAACTCGGCGGGGCGGACTGAGCCGGCGAACTCGCGTCGAGCGCCCCCAGGGCCAACACCAGCGCGCAGCACCGCATGGCCACAAGACATTTCATTTATCTAACTCAAGATTGGCAGCGCTCGAATCCTCTTCTTGGTCGCCGCGTAAATTGCATTGCAGAGCGCAGGGGCCAGCGGCGGCACTGAAGGCTCTCCAATCCCTGTCGGCGATTCCGTGCTCGGTACCGCGTAGACTTCGACAATCGGCGTCTCCTCCATGCGCAGCGGCGCGTAGTCGTCAAAATTTCCCTGCACCACGCGTCCCTTGTCAATTGTGATCTTGGCGCGGAGCGCATTCGACAGTGCGTAGACGATCCCGCCAGGAATCTGCTGCTCGAGAATGCTGGGATTCACCACTTGTCCGCAATCTACCGCCGCCACCACGCGATGCACTCGAGGCGTGTCATTCTCCATGCTGATCTCGACCACCTCGGCCATGTAAGAAGAAAAACATCCGAAGCAGGCAATCCCTCGAAAGCGCCCGGCCGGCAAAGGATTTTTCCATCCAGCCTTCTCCGCCGCCAGTTGCAGCACGCCGCGCATCCGCGCTGTGTGCCAGGTGGTGGTGAAGTATTGAATGTCCCGATCTTTCGCCAGCATGTGCAGCCGGTACTCCAGTGGATCTTTCCCGGCGGCCGCCGCCAGTTCGTCGATAAAGCTTTCGCTGGCAAACCCCGCCTGCAGGGCGTAGACCGACCGCATCCACCCCAGCGGCACTGGCGTTTCCGCGATTACGCTTTCGATCGAAACATTTTCCAATCCGTACACGAAAGCCGCTTCATCCGGCAGGTCCGGATCTACTCCGCCCGGAACCGGCTGCCCCTTCTGTCCGCTGATCGAAGGTGCGATGATCCGATGCGTGAACACCAGCGGCCATCCCGAGCCATCCAGCACCGCGCTCAACTGGTGCAGGCTTGCCGGACGATACGTTGAAAAGCGCATGTCATCTTCGCGAGTCCAGATCACTTTCACGGGACCGCCGATCGCCTTTGACACCAGCGCCGCTTCCACCGCATAGTCGTGCTCCAGCCGCCGCCCGAAGCCTCCGCCCATCAGCGTGACATTCACCTTTACCTGGTCAGGATCGAGGCCCACAGCCTGCGCCACCGAATCGCGGCAATCCTGCGGGACCTGAGTCGGAGCCCACAACTCGCATCCCGTAGCTGAATAACTCGCCGTGCAGTTCCCCGGCTCCATCGGCGCGTGCGCCATGAATGGCAACTGGTATTCCGCGGAAATACGCCGCCCCTTGGCTTTCGTTACATCACCCACCGCATACAAACTCGCGCCCTTTTTCTTGGCGGTTTGCTTCAGCGAATCCATTACCGCTGCGGTGTTCAAGTCTTTATTCGGGCCATCGTCCCAACTCACGTTCAGCACGCGGCGCCCTTCCATCGCGCCCCAGACACTGTTGGCCACCACGGCCACTGTCGAATCGCTGATCTTGCCCGCATAGCTCACGCCGGAGTTTTTCTTCGACTCCTTATCGTCGAAGCTCGTTACCTTCCCCCCGATGGTGGGACACCGCGAGAGCACCGCGTATTTCATCCCCGGCATTCGGAAGTCGATGCCGAACCCGGCTTCGCCCTTCACCTTCGCCGGTGTGTCGACCCGCGCCAGGCGCTGGCCAACGATCTTGTAATCCTTTACTTGCTTCAAGGTGACGTCGCTAGGAATCGGCAACATGGCAGCCTTCGCGGACAACTCGCCATAGCTCAATCGCCGATTCGATGCGGCATGCACGATGCTTCCGCTCTGCGCGGTGCAGGAAGAGCGCGTGACTCCCCAGGTCAACGCAGCCGCCGAAATCAACATCTCCCGCGCCGCCGCTCCTGCCTTGCGCATCGGATCCCAAGTGGTTCGGACGCTGGCGCTGCCGCCGGTGGTCTGATCTCCGTAGAGCGTGCTCGCCCCCGCCTGTTCGATCTCGATCTGCTTCCAATCCGCCTCTAATTCCTCCGCCAGAATCATGGGCAGCGCGGTTCGTACACCTTGTCCCATCTCTGAGCGCGCCACCACAATTGTGATCTTGTTATCGGGAGTGATTCGGAGGTAAGCGTTGGGCGAGAAAGCTTCCTTGCTTATGCGTCCTTCATGCGGCAGGTAGAACCCCACAACCAGGCCCGCTCCTGCGGCCACTCCAGCAGCCACAAACTCCCGCCGGGACAATGGGCTCATCGCGCACCTCCCGTGGCAGCCCGATGGATCGCCTTACGAATTCGCTCATAGGTTCCGCAGCGGCACAGGTTTCCGTTCATCGCCTGCGTGATCTGCTCATCGCTCGGTTTCGGAGTCTTCGCCAGCAGCGCCGCGGCAGTCATAATCTGGCCGGTCTGGCAGTATCCGCATTGCGGAACCTCTTCGGCAATCCATGCCTGCTGCAATACATGCAGCCCGTTGGCGCCCAGGCCTTCGATCGTCGTAACGTTCTTCCCGGCAACCTGCGACACCGGCGTCGAACAAGACCGAATGGCCTCGCCTTCCACGTGCACCGTGCAGGCTCCGCAGAAACCGGCGCCACAGCCAAATTTCGTTCCTGGAAGATCCAGGGTGTCTCGCAGCACCCAGAGCAATGGGGTGTCCGGCGAGACGCTAACTTTTTTCTCGCTACCGTTAACGCGGAGGGTGAAATCAGGCATATGTTTTCCCGAGCTGAATCGAAGCTGGACAATTATCCTACCCAACCAGAAGGAAAAGTGGAAATGGGCTTCGGCGAAGTTCGTACGCGGCTAAAGTCCTCTCCTTCTCGTGCCGATAAGGAATACAGCGGAGAGAGTCAGAATTGGAAGCTCAAAATCAGCCCGCAGCCAGTCCGAATCGAGAGGTTGTCGACAAACGCCACCACCCACGGTTCAAACTTGAGGTCAAGGTTAGCATCACTTCCCGGACCAGCGGTCTGCTGACGGGACGTACCCTGGACATCAGCGAATCCGGAATCTCAGCCCTGTTGAGAATCGAGGTTCCCTTGGGCGAAGTCGTGGATTTGGAATTTACTCTTCCCTTTGGCCACGTCGTCATTTATGCGATGGTGCGCCAAAAGAATGCCTTCCGTTATGGCTTCGAATTCGTGGGGTCAGATACAGCGAAAAAAATCATTCAGTCAACGTGCCGTGAGCTTGCCGTTGAACAGTCTCTGTCAGGCGAGAGCTGAACCGTCGGGCGGGGTGATGTTCTGAAAACCTACTTCAGTTCCGCCAGCTTTTGAGTGGCGATCTGCACCGCTTCAGGGCCGGGATTGTC
>Ga0307476_10002243_pt1 | contig 11535 bp, 8 predicted proteins | sample atmos_gasesECM2C_2_FD_203314 | JGI IMG/M metagenome (GOLD analysis project Ga0307476, IMG submission 203314) | Hardwood forest soil microbial communities from Morgan-Monroe State Forest, Indiana, United States - atmos_gasesECM2C_05 | ecosystem: Environmental > Terrestrial > Soil > Temperate... | reverse complement strand
TGTAAATCAGATACTTCTCCCGCATCTTTACAAACTTCTGCAGCCCCTCCTGCCAGTCCTGCGCAATCCTCCGCGGATCCTGCCCCGCCACCAGCGCGTCATACACGCCCTGATTCATCAGCAACTCTGGAAGCCGCTCAATCTTGTAGTCCGCCGGATACAATTTCCGCACCGCCGCCGCCAGTTCCATCCCTAATTCCGGCGCGTCAAATCCGTTGCGATCGGTCACGATGATGTTTACACCCGAGCACAACTGTCCCGCGTAGTTGCTCGCAGTCGGTGTGAATGTCACCGGCACGAACCGCACCCCCGCAATTCCACGCGCATTCAAATACGCCGCTAGTTCCTTGCTCTTCATCCAGGGCGCGCCCAACAACTCAAACGGAGTGTCCGTCCCCCGCCCCACCGAAACATTCGTGCCCTCGATAATCGCCACGCCGGGATACAGCGCCGCCTCGGTCACGCTGCGCAGATTCGGCGACGGATTCACCCACGCCAGCCCCGTCGAATCGAACCAGTCCCCGCGCTGCCAACCCTCCATCGGCACCACCGTGAGCTTGGCGTTGATGTTGCGTTCGGCATTAAACATCTTCGCCAGTTCGCCCATCGTCATTCCGGGGCGCACCGGCACGGTCCAGTAGTCCGTAAAGTTTTCCTTCCCCGGATCCGACACCGGACCTTGCACAAACGATCCCGTCACCGGATCGGGCCGATCCAGAACAATCAACTCAATCCCCGCCGCCGCCGCGCCTTCCAGGAAATATCCCAGCGTCGTCTCGTAGGTGTAGTAGCGGGCCCCTGCATCCTGAATGTCGAACACCACCGCATCTAGACTCTTCATCACATCCGCCGGCGGACGCCGCGCCGCATCCGTTCCGCCATACACGCTATACACGGGAATGCCAGTCGCCTCGTCAACGGAATTGCCGATACCGGTCGTGTCCAGCGTTCCCGTAACCCCGTGCTCGGGACTGAAAATCGCTTCCAGCGAAACTCCCGGCGCCTTCGCCAGCACGTCGATCGTTCGCAGCCCCTGCCCATCGATGCCAGTCTGATTCGTTACCACTCCGATTCGTTTTTTCCCGGAAGCCCCTGCCGCCGGCTGCAACACGTCAAACGTGTGCTCCTCCAGCACGTCAAGCCCAGTCTTCACCGTCCCATTCCGCGTGCCCATGTGCCGCGACGCGCTCATCGCCTCGTTGTAACCCGTGATGCTCTTCCAACGCATCGCTTCCTTCTCCGACGGATTCAAAGCCAGCGCCGCCGCCACTTCGGTCGCCACTTTCGAACGCAGCCCAACCGCATTTCCCTTCCCCCGCGGATGCACCGCATTCGTCAGCAAAATAATGTAAGTCTGCGTCGTCGCATCAATCCACATCGACGTCCCGGTAAACCCCGTATGCCCAAACGAACCTACAGGCAGCAAATCGCCGCGATTCGACGAAAACGGAGAATCGATATCCCACCCAAACCCCCGCAGCACCGGCGCCTGCGGCGGTTGCTCGGGCGACGTCATCTTCTCCACCGTGTCCGCCGACAGAACTCCTCCACCGCCATTCAGCAGCGCCTGCGCAAACTTCGCCAAGTCATCCGCCGTCGAGAACAGCCCCGCATGCCCCGCCACGCCGCCCATCCGCCGCGCCGTGGGATCATGCACCTCTCCCCGCAGCATGTGTTCCTTCTCGTCATACTGTGTAGGCGCAATCTTCGAGCGCCACGATGCCGGAGGCACATACCGCGTCCGCGTCATCTTCAGTGGCGCAAAAACATGTTTTGTCGCATACTCATCCAGCGTCTCGCCCGAAACTTTCTCCACCAGCGCGCCCAAAGTAATGAAGTTAATATCGCTGTAAACAAATCCCGACCCCGGTGTCGTTTCCGGCGGCTCTACGAATGCCAGCTGGTAAGCCGTGTTCTTGCCTCCCCACGGCGTCGTCAAATCCAGGTCAGGCGCCATCCCCGAATAGTGCGTCATCAGCTGCCGCAGTGTGATGTCCTCTTTACCATTCTGTGCAAACTCCGGCAGATACTTCGCCACCGGGTCGTTCATCCGTACCTTGCCCTGCTCGAACAGTTGCATCATCGCCGTTGTGGTGGCAATCACCTTGGTGAGCGACGCCAGATCGAACACCGTATCAACCGTCATCGCTTCGATCTTCGGCTCCAGCGCGCGATTACCATAAGCCTTGCGATAAACCACCGCCCCGTCGTGCCCCACCACCAGCACCGCCCCAGGAATATTCGCATCCGTAATCGCCTGCTCAATAATTGAATCGACTCCGCCCAGGCGACTGAGCATCGCCGAGTGCTTCGCTTCAGCCATTCCTTGCACGCACATCAACGCGAGCACGATGAGCGTGCGTCCAACTTCGAGACAGTATGATTTAGATTTCATGGTGAGGATAATGCCTTGACTGTACACAACTGAGCGAGCGGCCTCAAGATTACCCGCGGACAAAGTGCCTGAGACGCCACGTGTCCGTTCGTCACCCATCGGCGTCGTCCCGCGCGAAGCCGCTCTTCAGGCGTAGGGAAGGATCTTGCGTAAACTGGCTGCGCAGCGCCCACCCCAGTTGACGCCAACCCGAAAAGCGATCAAATTAGTCCAGAACGAGTCCACCGACCACGGTTGAATTGGAGGAGTTCCGCCCCTCAGGAGTAACCGCCCTTGCAGAGAGAAAGAGCCGACCGATCATCGGTCCAGCGCGGCCCGGTATTCCTTCTGCTCGTTCTGCTGGCGACAGCCTGCGTATCCCCGGCGCAAACGCAGGCCATCCAGGACGACCAACCGGACACCATCCGCGGCACCGTGGTCAACTCCGTGACCGGCGCTCCTATCTCACGCGCCCTGGTTTTCACTCCGGGGAATCACATCGCAATGCTGACCGACGGCGAAGGCCACTTCGAGTTCGATTTACCCAAAGCCCCCAGCGACAGCGTATCCGGTCCCACCGGTGGTCAACGTTATATCTTCGGTCCCACAGTCCTGATGGCCCGCAAGCCCGGCTTCCTGGATAATCCAAATGGTCAGCCGCCCGTCGAGGCAAATCCGGGCGCGGAAATCGTGCTTCCCCTCCTGCCCGAGGCACTTATCAAGGGCCGCATCATTTCCTCTGAGACCGATCCAGCGGCAGGCATTGAAGTGCAGCTCTTTTCCCGGCAAGTGCAAGATGGTTTGCCGAAGTGGCTGCAAGCAGGTGTAGCCCGGGCCAACTCCAATGGCGAGTTCCGTTTCGCCGAACTCCAGCCCGGAACCTACAAACTGATGACCAATGAACTGTTGGATAACGATCCGGCCATCGCGGTCCCCGGCGGTCAACAATACGGATTTCCCCCTATCTATTTTCCAGGCGTCTCCGACGATTCCGCGGCCGGGACCATTCAAGTCACCGCCGGGCAAACCGTCCAGGCGGATATTCCCATCACACATCAGCCCTACTTCAAGGTAGAAATTCCCGTTGCCAATCCAGACCCGAACATGAATCCCAGCGTAACCGTCTCGGTGCAGGGACATAGCGGGAACAGTTACACCCTCGGCTATAACAGAGAAAAACACGCGATCGAAGGTTTGCTGCCGAATGGGAAGTACTTGGTCGAGGCGACGGCAGGCCCGAATATAGCCACCGGACAAGTGAACCTGTCAGTCGCTGGCGCCGCCGCCCAAGGCCCGAGTCTCACGCTCATTCCAAACAGTTCAATCTCGGTGCACGTTACAGAACAGTTCACCGCACCAGATTCAAACGGCGGGACGGCATTTTTCAGCGGAGGACGCACGTTCCGTCCGCATGGCCCCCGGCTCTATCTCCAGGTCAGCGCTCAGTCTGCCGATGATTTCGGTAATCGAGGTGCCGTGCTCCGTCCGCCGACAAGTCAGAATGATGATGCGCTGGTTCTCGAAAGTCTCCCGCCGGGACGTTACTGGTTACAAACCTACTCCTCTCGTGGATACGTGGCATCCGCCACCCTAGGCGGAGTCGATCTGCTGCGTGAACCCATGGTCGTCGCCCCCGGTTCGAGCGCGCCCATCGAAATCACCATGCGTGACGACACTGCAGAACTCGACGGCACCGTGGCCGGCATCACCGCGCCGGTAATTACCGAGGCAACTTCTTCGACCTTCACGCCTCAGCCCCCGCGAGGCTGGGTTTATTGCGTTCCGGCACCCGACAGCCCTGGACAATTCCAACAACTCTTGATATCGCCTGACGGAAAGTTCAACTCACCCGCGGTGCCCCCGGGGGTCTATCGCATACTAGCCTTCGCGAGACAGCAACCAAATCTTCCCTATCGCGACCCTGACGCCATGCGTGCCTATGAATCGAAAGGTCAGGTTGTCCATCTCTCTGCCGGACAGAAAGCCAGCGTGCAATTGCAGTTGATTGCCAGCATCGAGTGAACCATGTCGACCAATTCCATCTCGGCGCGAGTACTGCTATTGACATCCGTTCTAATAAGAGTCCTCGGCTTGCTCGGAACTCGAACGCTCTCTGTAGCGCAAACCGCCAATACTCCCCAACCATCAACTCCGGCTGGCAACTATCGAATCGCCGGAACGGTCGTGAGTAAGACGGACGGCCATCCTCTCGCCCGAGCCCGCATCACGCTGCGGGACGCGAAGGCTCCGCAGAAATTTGAATCCCTGATCACGGAGGAAGACGGAAAGTTTGAGTTCACGGGAGTGCCCGCCGGCAAGTACGATCTACACGGAGCGAAGCGCGGATTCATCTCCGCCTCCTACGATCAGCACGAACAGTTCTCCACCGCGCTTGTTACCGGCGCCGGCCTGGAGACTGAGTCTGTCGTCCTGCGCCTCGCTCCGGCAGCAATCATTGCCGGCAAAGTACTCGACGAAGCCGGCGACCCCGTCCGCCACGCCACGGTAACCCTCTACTACGATGATCACACCAGCGGCGTCGATCAGATCAGACAGGCTCGCGGCGCTCAGACCGACGATCAGGGAGCCTTTGAGATGGCCTCCCTTATGCCCGGCACTTATTTTCTGTCCGCCAACGCCAAGCCCTGGTACGCCACGCATCCCTTGTCGGAGCCTGCGAACTCAGGCTCGGAGCCGCAGGCTGCGCCCCAACTTTTAGATCGGCCCAGCCTAGATCGGCCGAGCATAGATCGATCTCTCGACGTGGCCTATCCCGTAACCTACTACCCCGACGTCACCGACGCGGACAGCGCCACGCCCATCCCCATTCGCGGCGGCGAGCACCTGCAAGTCGAAATTCACTTGAATCCAGTTCCCGCTCTACATCTTCTCTTTCGTGTGCCCAACAACGGCAACCAGGGGGACATTTTTCCCCGGCTCGAGCAACCCGCGTTTGACGGTTCCACGTTCTTGCAAGCGGATATTGTTCACACCGTGTCGCCGGGGCTGGTCGAAATTACCGGAGTTCCCGCCGGCCGCTACAACGTCCACTTCTACGGAGCTGGGTCCGGAATCCAAATGAACGGAGTCGATCTGGCCAAGAACGGCGACGAAATCGACGCCTCCGCCGGCGAAGCTCTGAGTACGGTCAAAGTCTCGGTGCAATTGTCCGGCGAAACCGCACTACCGCCGCGGCTCTTCATCGGCTTGCGCTCCGCGCACAGATCGATCATGAGCGGCGGCCAGCAAGTCAATGACAAGGGAGAAGCCGAGTTCCAACAAATCCCTGCAGGACGATATGAATTGCTGTTATTTGGATCCTCCAGGCCGTATTCCATCTTGCGCATTTCCGCCGAGGGTGCCGAAGTCTCTGGCCACAACATTACTGTAGCCCCGGGCTCCTCACCGTCAGTATCGTTAACTCTGGTGGGCGGCAGCTTAAACGTAGAAGGAACGGCGAAACGCGGGGACAAACCCTTCGCCGGAGCGATGGTCGTCCTGGTCCCTAAAGATCCGGAGAACAACCCCGACCTTTTTCGCCGCGATCAAAGCGATCTCGATGGCACCTTCAGTTTGCGCAACGTGGTCCCCGGTTCCTACACAGTTCTGGCCATTGAGAACGGATGGGATCTCGATTGGTCCCAGCCCGCCGTAATTGCCGCGTACCTGAAACACGGCCGCACCATTCAGATCGGCAGTTCTCCAGGCCGCCCCATGAATCTCTCACAAGCCGTCGAAGTTCAATCCAAGTAGCAATCCTTGTTGCAAGACGTGCGTGCCAGCTTCATTACTTCGGTCATCCTCATCCCTTGTTTCATCTCGAAAAACTGCCGATCTAACAGGTAGATTGATGTTCGTACGCGACCGGGACAGGGAGACTGTTCGCACATGAAAAACCCGCATGAGCACATTCCATTTTGCCAAACCCGTTCGGTCATTGCCGCCTCCTGTCCGGCCTGCCGATGGGCGCTCCTACGTTGGAGTCAGCCTTCGTCTGAGCCCAGCTTCGAGAAGAATCTGACCCCGGAAGACCAGACGTTCCTAACAGAATTGCTCATTTCTTTCTAAAATCCAATCCAACCATATTTCAGATTGTCCCTGATCGACCTTGAAAGGACGGGTGCGCGCGAAGTCCACGGCAGAGGATGGCACCCTTGCTGGCGATTTGTGCGAGCGCCAAATGACACTTTGTTTATGTATGTCATATTTTCTTGTCATGACATGTATGTTAAACTATGTCATTCTGAGGAGGTGTGGCATGGAGGCGGAAACACGGCTCCGCGTTAATGAGAATGGGCGCGTCGTAATTCCCGCGCCCTTTCGCAAAGCGCTCGGTATCAGCCCGGGCGATGAGGTCATCTTGCGGCTCGAGGATGATGAACTGCGGATTACGACCATGAAGCGCCGTATCGAACGCGCTCAACGTCACGTACGAAAATACGTGAAGCGCGGCGTCTCGCTGGTGGACAAGTTGATCGCCGAACGTCGCGAGGCTGCCAAGCGTGAGTAGGATCGTGCTCGATGCTTCCGTGCTCCTCGCCGTGCTTAACCGCGAGCCCGGCGCGGACAAACTCACTCCCACCTTACTGGCTAACGCCGCAAGCAGTACTGTCAACCTGGCCGAAGTTCAAAGTAAGTTGGTTGACTGCGGCCTTACTCCTGACGATGCCTGGGCGGCGACTTTAACTCCCGTTGCAGAAGTTATCCCCTTTTCCGCCGAGCAGGCGAAGGCGGCCGGCAGCATGATCGCCCAGACTGGTGCTTTCGGATTGTCCCTCGGAGATCGCGCGTGTCTGGCTCTCGGCCTCGCATTGCAGGCACCCGTTTACACAGCGGACCGAGCATGGAAGAGCCTGAAATTAGGCGTGCGAATTCATCTAATCCGATAGCAAAATCGACGTCCCCACGGAACTGCAATCCTCCAGCGGGAGCACGGAATCTCGCTAACCTATCGCGCGAACAGCGCAAAGAAAAGATCTTCTCTGCGTTCTCGTCGCAGCCTTCGCGATCTCTGCGGTCAAAAGCTTTGCGCTGCCGTAATCACTTCGGCGGAAGGGGATCCATCCTGTCAAGGATGCGAATGGTTTCGAGCATCACGCTGCCAACGATCTTCAGACTCTGAGGACTGAGTTTATCCACCGTGTCCTGCGTCGTGTGCCAGAAGACATTGTTGTAGCCGTAAGTAAAATCGATCAGGTCGGCGCTGGGCACGCCCCTCTTCATAAATGGAATGTGATCGTCGCCTACCTCATTGTTGTGCCCGAAAAAGTGCGATTGATATCCCAGGCGCTTGGCCGCTTCCCCCACAACATTTTCCAGCCACGGCGTGGAATTCAGATCGCGATCGATGTTGAGATCAGCATCACCAATCATGTCTGCCAACAGAAATGCTTTGATCTTCTTCAGCGTTCCGTCGCCCTGCCACTTTTCAGCCACATGGGTTATGCCATACAGGCTGTCATCATCGAACGGCATTTCCTTCGGAAGCCCGCCGGACCCATCCGGCTTCATCGCCTCCTCCGCATCGTCCCAAACCAGCCAAACGCTGTAGCCGTCGCGGGGTTTGCCGCGCAGTTGGTTCGCCAATTCGAGCAATAATCCACTGGAGGAGCCGCCATCGTTGGCGCCGACGTACGATGTCTTCCGCAACGGATAGTTTGTATCGTAGTGGCTGGCGACTACGATGATGCCGTCTTTCGTCCCAGGATACTTGGCGATGATGTTGTGCACCGGAAACTTTCCTTCCGGCGTATCCGCGGTGAAGATGTCGTCCTCCACCTGATCGCCCTTAAGGTGGGATTCAATGTATTCCTCAACCTTCTTGTGATTCGCGCCGCCCAGCGGGCGCGGCCCGAACTTCACAATCTCTTTTACATATTGCATGGCGCGCTCGCCATCGAACGCAGCCGGCGGACCGCTGTCAGGGGGAAGGGTGAACGCGGGTCCGGTTGTATCTGCGGGTACAGAAGCCGCAGAAGCGGGAGGCGTCTGGCCCTGGGCCGTATCCTTATCGCGGTCACAGGCCAGCACCACCAAGGCACCGGCCAGCAGAATCCACCATAAAGATCGCGATCCCATTTATTGCGCCTGCTTTTCTTTCCGTGCATTGCGCTGTTTAGGATGCACCATCCACGAGACGCCGATGCTGAACACGTACAGCGCCAGCATAGGAGCGGCGAAAATGCACATGTTTACGATGTCCGGAGTGGGCGTAACAATTGCCGCAATGACAAAAATGATCAGAATCGCGTAGCGGAAATGCTTCCACATGAAAGCGGGACTCACAATGCCCATGAGCGATAAAAAAAAGATGAGGATGGGCATTTCAAAAATCAGGCCCATGCCGAGCACGATGCTCAGGAAAAGCTGGGTATATTCGCCGATCGTAATCATCGGCTGAAACTGCCGTCCGAAGTCGATCAGGAAATCGAGCGCCCTGGGATAAACGATCCGATAGCCGAAGTATCCACCGCACGTGAAGAGTGCGATGGTTGAAATCATGAAAGGCACGGCGTAGCGTTTTTCGCGGCGGTAGAGGCCGGGCGAAATGAACATCCACACTTGGTACAGAACAAAGGGCGACGTCAGGAATAGTCCGGCAAGAGCTGAAACCTTCAAGTAAAGGTTGAAGGGTTCGGTGGGATTCAGGTAGACCAGCTTCTCCGATAGCCCCTTGGCCCTGAGTGTCTCCATGATGGGCTTCTGCATGACCGCATAAATTCTTTCATGGTATCCCCAGCAAATCCCAAAACCTGCGGCCACCGAGATAATGGCATAAACAAGGCGTTTGCGCAGTTCCTCGAGGTGATCGAGAAAGCCCATTGTCGGCATGGGCTCTTTTTCGACATCGCCGCTGGCCGTTGCGGCTGCGAATTCAGACATGCGATTCCTGTGAGGTGGCAGACGTTACTTCATCGGAAGCCGTGACGGGATTGACCGGAATGTCAGATGCGACTGCGGGGACCGCCTCGGTAGCAACCGGAGGCGGCTCTACAGCGTTGCTAATCGGCTCATCTGCTGGGGCAGCCAAAGTCGCTGGCGGTTCCGCATTCAACGTACGGCTGGTGGCGCCTTCGGGAGTCGGACTGGGCGGAAGAATCGTCTGCCGGTTCTCGACCTCCAGGTGAGAAATCTCCTGCTCGATTTGCGCCTTGAACTCGTTCGAGGCGCGCTTGAATTCGTTAAGCGCCTTGCCCACCGTACGCGCGATCTCCGGCAACTTCTTGGGCCCAAAGATAATGAGGGCCAAAAAGAATAAGAAGATCGTCTCGGAAAAGCTCATGCAGTTCATCATACTGCCGGAGCCGGAAAAGCGGCAATGATGGGCAGACAGTGCGACGACAAGAGATCTCTGAAAGCTATCAGAATCCGCGAGCCGATCGGGTTAATATATTGCCGCTATGCAATTCTGGTTTGCCCGCGGAAGCGAAGTTTCGATCCGCGAACAACTGGTGACGCAGGTCGTGCTCGGCATACTGAGTGACGATCTCGCGCCCGGACAAAGGCTGCCCAGCACGCGCGATCTGGCTCGGCGTTTTCAGGTGCATCCCAACACGGTGAGCGCCGGGTACCGTGAGCTTGAGCGCGAACGCTGGGTGGAGTTTCGCCGCGGCAGCGGAGTTTACGTTCGAGCCAGCAAGCCGGAGGTTTCCCCCTCTCCAGCTCTGGCGATGGATCAAATGATTGCGCGGCTCTTCCGCTCAGCGCGCCAACTGGGCGTCGCGCTCCCCATATTGCGTTCGCGTCTGCAGCAGTGGCTGGAACTGCAGCCACCAGATCATTTTCTGCTGATTGAGCCGGACGAGGAATTGCGCCGAATTCTGGCGGCGGAAATCGCCCGCGCCGTAAGTTTTCCAGTCGAGTCGTGCGCTCTTCAGGATTGTCCGAAAATGCCCGAAGGCGGCATCCCGGTGGTGCTTCCCAATCGCTCGGCGACGGTTCAGAAATTACTACCGGCAGGCACGGAACTGGTGACTCTGCAGGTGCGATCGGTACCGGCTTCGCTCGCCGGCTACCTCCCTGCACCATCCGGTGCTCTGGTTGGAGTGGCGTCGCGCTGGCCGGAGTTTCTGAAGCTGGCGCGCGCCGTTTTGAATGCGGTGGGATTCCATCCCGACAGCCTGATCTTCCGCGATGCCCGCGAACCGCACTGGCAGCGCGGACTCAAGCAGACCACCGCTGTAATCTGCGATCTTCTGACCGCCGCCGAACTTCCCCGCGAATGCCGCGCTATTCCCTTTTCTTTGGTCTCGGAGTCGTCGATTCTGGAACTTCGGCGCTACGAAGAGTTTCTCCGCCAGCCGATCGAAACGTCGTAAACATGCGTTAGACAGGAACTATTCCACCCCTCACCGCATCTGATGAAGAGGCGGCTTCGAAACCCGGTTACCAAGGGTGACAATCCCATTCCGGGGCAGTCTGATGTAGTGATATACTGTTTAAATTCAGCACCGTAGCTGGGGTGGAAGTAAGCCCTCTACGAAGGAAATACAAGATGGCTCGTAGTTCTCGCCGTTCACTCTTCCTGGTAGTTTTTTTCTTGCTTGCTTGCGGCTTCCTGGGAATTTTGTTCGCCCAGCGTTCCGGCCAGCAGTCGTCGATGACCGGCGACTCCGAGGTCAAGGACAGCCTGAAGCAATTCACCGACGTGTACGCGCTGGTTGAAGACAACTATGCCGAGCCGGTGAACGCGGATAAAGCCATCTACAACGGTGCCATTCCGGGCATGCTGCACGCGCTCGATCCGCACTCCAATTTCTTCGATCCCAAATCCTACGCGCTGATGCGCGAGGACCAGCGCGGCAAGTATTACGGCGTCGGTATGACCGTCGGTCCGCGCAACAATAAAGTCATAGTGATCTATCCCTTCACGGGCACCCCCGCGTATAAAGCCGGCATTCATCCCGGCGACGTGATCATCGCCGTCGACGGCAAGTCCACCGAGAACATGAGCACAGGCGACGTGGCCGATCTGTTGAAAGGACCAAAGGGGACCACCGTTCACATCAGCATCTCGCGCGAAGGCGTCGAAAAGCCGATGGAATTCACTCTGATCCGCGACGAAATCCCGCGCTACAGCGTCGACGTTCATTTCCTGATCAAACCCGGCGTGGGATACATGCACGTCAACGGCTTCAATGAGACCACCGAGCATGAAGTCT
>Ga0307476_10002240_pt1 | contig 11550 bp, 11 predicted proteins | sample atmos_gasesECM2C_2_FD_203314 | JGI IMG/M metagenome (GOLD analysis project Ga0307476, IMG submission 203314) | Hardwood forest soil microbial communities from Morgan-Monroe State Forest, Indiana, United States - atmos_gasesECM2C_05 | ecosystem: Environmental > Terrestrial > Soil > Temperate... | reverse complement strand
CCGCGCCGGCCTCGACGAGTGCAGCGGCGGCTCCTTACGATTGCAAGAATCCCTGCCAGACGATTCCCTATCGCGTCCGCTCGCCCGCCGAGCAGGACATCGTCAATTCGTTCCAGGCGATCGAGAAGGCCGCGGTCGGCCATGACGCCGCCGAATGGTCGAAGCACGTCGCCGACGAGTTCGTGCTCTACGGCAGCGGCCGCGCGCCGATCGCCAAATCCGGACGCATCGCCGCGATCAATCGCCAGAAGGAGAACGGCACCGCGGTGACGGTCGGCGAGGTCGAAGCCATGCGGCTGTCGGTTTACGATGACGGCGCGGCTATGATCACAACCCACGCTTTGGCGGACAATTCGCGGCCGCCGTATCAAGCTGCACGCGTTTGGGTCAAGCGCAACGGTCAGTGGCAGATGGCAATCAGCGTACAGACGGACATCAAATAACGTCCCTACTGCATCGGCTTGATGCCGAGATCCCCCGCGAAGGCCGCGACCGTGGCCCGCTGGGCGTCGATCGATCTGCCGAATTCGTCAGGCCCGCCGATATTCATGAGCTGGCCCGTGGTGGTGAGCCGGTCTTCCACCGTCGCGTCGGCGATGGCGCGGATGTCGCTGGTGATCCGCTCGCGCAATTCGAGCGGCATCCCCGGCGGTCCGAACAGGCCGACCAGACCGTCCATGGTCAGCGTCGGATGGCCGGCCTCTGCCGCGGTCGGGATCTTCGGCTCGGTCGGTGCGCGCACCGTGTTGGTCACGGCGAGGAGTTTTATCTTGCCGGCCTCGAGCTGCGGCCGCACGATCGCCAGCGCCGCGTGATAGACCTGCACCCTGCCTTCGGCGAGATCGTTGGCGGCATCGACCGGATTGCGGTACGGCACCTCGGTCAAGCTCAAGCCGTCGTGCTTGAGCCAGCCGGCAAACATGAACTCGTTGGCGCCGGTCACCCCGGCCCAATTGAGCTTGCCCGGTTCGGCGCGGGCCAGCGCCACAAGGCCATCGAGCGAATCGGCCTTCATGGCGATCGGCACCGAAACCGTCAGAATGGTATTGGACACCCGCGTGATCGGCACCAGGTCGCCCTGCTTGTAGGGCAGGTTGTCGTGGAGGAACGGGTGCGCCGTAAACGACGACGACGGTGCGAACAGCAGCACGTGATCGTCGTGGGCGCTGACGAAGGCGTTGATGGCGATCAGGCCGTCGCCGCCGGGGCGGTTTTCCACGATCACCGGCTGACCCCAGCGCTGGGTGAGGCGGTCCGCCAACAACCGCGCGCCGATGTCGGTGCCGCTGCCCGGCCCGAGCGTGACGATGAATTTGACCGGCCGCGTCGGCCAATCGGCCGCCGATGCGGCGGCGGTAACAAGCAGGGTGGCGATGGCCGCGAAGACGGACAGGGCGCGAAGGTACATGATCTGCTCCCCTCCGCGTTCGCGGCCGCCCGACTGTGGACGGCGCACGCGAAGCTTTAACTCTCCAACCCCGTCGGCACGTTTTTATTCTCGCTCTCGAGCTTCATGCCGGCGGCGAGCGCCATGGTTTCGGCCAGCGCCGCGAAATCCTTTTCCAGATATTCCTTCGGGTTCTTCTGCAGCATGGCGGCGCCGAAATGGCCTTGCAGCACTTCGCGGGTCGCCGCCGTTATCGGCATCGGCACGTCCATTTCGCGGGCGAGTTCGAGCCCGAGGTCGAGGTCCTTGCGCAACAGCTCCGGCGTGAACGTGGTGGTCCAGTCGAGATTGACCAAAGCCGGCGATTTGTAGGCGGTGAACATCGAGCCCATCACGCCATTGTTGAGGAAGGCAAGGAAGGCGTGGCGCGGCACGCCCATCTTGTTTGTCAGAAGCGTGATCTCGATCAAATTCTCGATGACGACGCCGAGCATGACATTGTGGGCAATTTTGCACACACGCGCGAGCTCGCCGTCGCCCACGTAGGACACGCCGCGCGGCGCGAATACTTCGATCAGGGGCGTTGCGGTCTTGCAGGCGGCTTCCGGGCCGGAGACGACCGCGGACAACTTGCCGGCTTTGATCACCTTGGCATTGCCGCTCACCGGCGCGGCGACGAAATCGGCGCCGAGCTGTTTGAGCTTGTCGCGGATGGCAGCGGATTCCTCGACCGCGATGGTCGAGCAATCGACCACGATCGGCGGCATCTTGCCGCCTTGGCTGCACACGCCGTTCTTGCCGTACAGCACGTCCTGCACATCCTTGCCGGTAGCGACGATCGAGAACAGCACATCGACGTCTTTCAGCTCGTACAGATGATCGACCACCTTGCCGCCGATCTTGGCCAGCGGCTCGGCCTTGGCGCGGGTGCGATTCCAGATCGACACGTCATGGCCCGCCTTGACGAGCCGTTCCGCCATGGGAAAGCCCATGCGGCCCATGCCGATCCAGCCGATTTTCTGCGTGTTTTTCGTGGCCATGCCAAACTCCTGTGCTGCCGGGCGCTGTCGTATCACAGCGCGCGGACACTGCAACGGCTTGGCAACGGCCTAGCAACGGCTTGTCCGGCCATGAGCGGGCGCACTATCCTCGACGCGACATGGCACACGACCTTGCTCAAGTTTCCGCCACGGCGGGCGTTATGCGCGAGGATGGCCTGCTGCGCCGCGTGGCACGCAACCTGTTCCCCTTCGTCGTGGTCGGAGCGATCTGGGAGGCCGTGTCCCATGCCGGTCTGTTTCCGCCGCGGTTCTTCCCGCCGTTGGAAGCCATTGCGGCGGTATTCGCGCGGCTGACAATCAGTGGCGTGCTGCCACATCACGCGCTCGATACGCTGGCGCGGTTGACGGCCGGCTTCGCGCTCGCGGCCTTGGTCGGCGTGACCATCGGCATCCTCATGGGCCGGTCGCGGCGCGCCGAAGATATCCTGCTGCCGCTGGTCAGCATCGGCGCGCCGATTCCGGGCCTCGCCTATGCGCCGCTGTTTCTGTTGTGGTTCGGGCCGGGCAATGTCTCGGCGGTTGCTCTGGTCGCATTCGTGTCGACGTTTCCGATCATCTACAATTCCTGGACCGGCGTAAAAGCCGTCAAGGATATTTGGGTGCGTTCGGCGCAAGCCATGGGCGCCAACGACCGCCGCTTGTTTCGCCATGTCATTTTGCCCGGCGCGCTGCCTTACATCATGACCGGACTTCGCCTCGGCCTGGCGCAGGCTTGGCGCATCCTGGTCGGCATCGAAATGCTGGCCGCCGTGTCGTGGGGCCTGGGCTGGCTCATCTTCGGCGCCCAGGAATTCCTCAATACCGACGTGATGCTCGCCGGCATCGCGGTCATCGCGCTGATCGGGATTGCGCTGGAGAAGCTGGTGTTCGAGCGGCTCGAGGAATTCACCGTGGTGCGCTGGGGGATGTTGACGTCATGACGGCGGAACGGGTGCGCTCTCTGCGTCGTGGCGCGATCACCATCATCGTGGTGCTGGCGCTCTACCAGACCGTCGCGCGCAGCGGCCATTTCGCGCCGGCCTTGATGCCGCCGCTCGGCGCTGTGGCGCGCACGCTTTGGGATTCGCTGCTCGACGGCACGATGATCGAGCACGCGGCCTTCACGCTCTATCGCGTGTTGAGCGGCTTCGGGCTTGCGGTGTTCATCGGCTTGCCGCTCGGCGTGCTGATGGGCCGTTTCCGCGCGGTGGAGAATTTCGTGCTGCCGCTTGCCAGCGCGCTGATGCCGATCCCATCGCTCGCCTGGATTCCGATCCTGATCCTCTGGTTCGGGCTCGGCAATCCGGTGACGATCCTCGTTGTGTTCTACGCCGCGCTGTTTCCGATGCTGCTCAACACCTGGTCGGGCGTGCGCGCGGTCAATCCGCTCTGGCTGCGCGCCGCCGGCGCCATGGGCGCCAACGAACATGCGCTGTTCTGGAAGGTGATCATTCCCGGCGCCTCGCCGTTCATCATCGCGGGTTTAAGGCAATCCTTCCTGCGCGCCTGGGTCGCGGTGATCGGCGCCGAAATGCTGGCGGCGTCGGATTGGGGATTGGGCTGGGTCATTTTCGACGCCAAGGAATTCCTCAACACCGACGTGATGCTATCCTCGCTCGTCGTCATCGGCTTCATCGGCTTCGTCAGCGAGCGACTCGTGTTCGGCTCGATCGAGCGCGCCACCATCTATCGTTGGGGCATGGCACGTGCTGCCAAGACTTGAATGCCCAAGACCTGAATGGCCAAGACTTGAATGGCCAAGACCCGAGCGCCGGCGCCACATCCGCAAAGCGACAAGGCCTGCCGTTTATGCTTGAAAGAGCCGGGAAACGTCCTTTGGCAGTGCCGCAAAAAACGCCGATGCCCCATATCGAGGCGCGCGATATCACGCTGATTTACGATACGCCGAGCGGCACCGTTCCGGGGGTCCGCGGCGTAAGCTTCGCGATGGAAGCGTCGGAATTCGTCTGTATCGTCGGGCCGAGCGGCTGCGGCAAATCAACGCTGCTCAATATCATCGCCGGATTCATCACGCCGACTTCCGGTGAAATTCGCATCGCCGGTGAGCCGGTGCGCGGCTACGGCATGGACCGCGGCATCGTGTTTCAGGATTTCGCCCAGCTGTTTCCTTGGCGCACCGCGCTGGGCAACGTCGCCTTCGGCCTCGAAATGAAGGGCATGCCGAAAGCGGAGCGCGAGACCGTCGCGCTCGAGCAGCTCCGCCTGGTCAAGCTGGAAAACTTCGCCCGTTCCTATCCGCACCATCTGTCCGGCGGCATGCAGCAGCGGGTCGCGATCGCACGCGCGCTGGCCTACAATCCGGCGGTGCTGTTGATGGACGAGCCGTTCGCGGCGCTCGACGCCTTGACCCGCGACGACATGCAGCGGCTTCTCGCCGATGTGTGGCGGACCACGCGCAAGACGGTGATCTACGTGACTCACAATGTTGCCGAAGCCGTTTATCTCGCCGATCGCGTGGTGGTGATGACGCCGCACCCTGGCACGGTGAAGACCGAAGTGCCGATCCGGCTGCCGCGGCCGCGCGATCCGCTCAGCGTGGAATTCCTCGACCATCAGAAGGAGCTGTTGCGCCTTCTCGGCCAGGACGCGCGAGGCAATTGACATGACGCGCCACGTTGCAATCAGGCGGTGGATGCTCGTGTTGCCGCTGATCGTGCATGTGCTGCCGGCGCACGCCGCCGACGCCTATCCGAGCCGGCCGATTCGCCTCGTCGTCGGCTTCGGCGCCGGCGGCCCCACAGATATTCCCGCCCGCTTCATCGCTGACCGGCTCGGCACGGCGTTGGGCCAACCGGTCATCGTCGAGAACAAGCCCGCCGCGGGCGGCATCGTGGCGACACGCGACGTGCTGGCGCAGCCGCGCGACGGCTATACGCTGCTGTTGTGCACGCATTTCGACGCGACCAATGTCGCGGTATATCGCAATGCCGGTTATCAGCTCGGCGACATCGCGCCGATTTCGCTGATCGCCAAATACTATTACGGCCTTGCCTTGGCCAATGCCGTGCCGGCGGACAATTTCGAAGCGTTCGTCGCCTATGCCAAAGCCCATCCGGGCGAAGTCACTTACGCCACGGTCGGCGCCGGCTCGGCGCAAGAGATCATGGCGCGGCAATTGGAAAAGCTCACCGGCGTGACGCTCAATCGCATTCCGTTTCGCGGCGGCATCGGCGTGGTACAGGAACTGGTCGCCGGCCGCGTCGATCTTTATCCCTCGCCGACCTTGGCCATCATGTCGCAATACCAGGGCAAGCAATTGAAGATTCTCGCCACCACCAGCCCGGAGCGCCTGAAAAATCTGCCGGAAATTCCGACGCTCAAGGAAAAGGGGTTTGATTTCGTCCGCTTCGGCTGGCTCGGCGTTTGCGCCGGTGCCGGCACGCCGGCGCCGATCATCAAGACGCTCAACGATCATATCGTTGCCATCGTGGCGATGCCGGATTATCGGGCGTTGATCGAGAACGCCGGTTCGATCGCGATGTCGACCACGCCGCAGGAGTTCGGCGCGGTGATGCAGAAGACGCTGGACGACGTGGCGCCGGCCGTCCAAGAATTTGGCCTGCAGCAGGACCAATAAGCGCGAGGCCCGGAGGACCGAACAATGATAAAGCAGCCATCACTGACGCGGCGGCGCTATCTCGCCGTTTCCGGCGCCGGCATCTTGGCGCTCGGCCTCGGTTCGACGCGCGGCATCGCGGCGTCCGAGACCATCAAGCAGGGCTATCAGACCAACATCTGGGGCATGCCGACCTATTATCTGATCAAGTCCGGCTATCTCGAGAAACACAATCTCGCGGTGGAAGAGTTCGCCGTGCCATCCGGCAATCTCACCATGCAGCAGATGGTGGCGCGGCAGGTCGATCTCGGCACCTATGCCGGGCAATCCTTCATCATCGGCCACGCCAAGGGCGGGCTGGTCGCCATCGCGCTGATCGAGCACGTCGGCAAGACCGCGCGCGTCACCACACGCAAGGATTTGAACATCACCAAGGTCGAAGAGCTGCGCGGGCTGAAAATCGCCAACCAGACCGGCTCCTCGGTCGGCAACGTCTTCGTCGACACCATCATGCCGCAGCACGGCTTGAAGAAGGGCGATTACCAGGAAGTCCGCATGGACGTGAACAATATGGTGGCCGCGCTCGCCGCCAAGACGGTCGATGCCATGGTCAACGTCGAGCCCTATAACGTCATCGCCGTTGCCGACGGCATCGGCTCCGACCTGATCGATTTTTCCGGCGTCGATCCGATGCCGGTGTTCATGGCGGCGACGCCCGAGTTCGTGCAGCAGAAGCCCGACACCGTCATCGCCTACCTCAAAGCCTGGCTCGATGTGGCGCAGGATTTCAAGAACAATCCGAAAAAAGTCGCCGACATCATCTACGGGTTCTACGCCGACAAGGGCTACAAGATGTCGCTCGACAACTTTGCTACCGCGCTGTCGCGCGTCGAGGTCCATCCGGGCTTTCCCGGCGACCTCAAGCCCTATATGCAGGAACAGGCGGAAATCCTGCTCAAGGACAAGAAGATCGACGCCGTCCCGGACTGGACCAAGGCGCTGCGGCCCGACTTCATGGCAAAAGCCAAAATGGGGGCGTAATATCAGCCAATGAAGCCGGAGGAGATTATTGCAAAGTTGCGGGCGCACGAGCCGGAGCTTCGTGCCGCCGGAGTGAGTGGGCTTGCGCTGTTTGGCTCAGCTGCGCGAGGCGAGCAGCAAGCCGATTCCGACATTGATGTCGTCATACGCATGTCCAACGAAGCCCGCCGTGAAGGTTTCGCGTATTTCGGCCGTTTGGATTCGCTCAATCGACGGCTGACCGAAATACTGCAGCGACCTGTCGACGTTGTCACCGAGCCGATTCGTAAGGATCGCTTGCGGCGCTGCATCGAGAAGGAAAGAGTCGAAGCCTTCTGAGAATACTTCCTCGCTCAAGCTGCAAGTCGACTGAAATGCAGGTATTCGACAATCCTGCAATCAATCTTGCTAATGGAGAGTACGAATGCCCGCCACCGACCAAAGCCCGATCACCAAGAGCTATCAACCGATCACCTGGAATTTCAAGCTGTTGGCCAACGATATGCTCGGCGGCTTCGGTGGCATGGGCGAAGGCATGTCGGTGCAGATCGCGCCCGACGGGCGCCGGATTATCTGGCTGGCGCACGAAAGCGCGCCGAAGAATTTCACCGCCGTCGACGTTTCCGATCCGCGCAAGCCGAAAGTGGTGTGCCAGACCGACCTGCCGCACGCCAATATGCGTTCGAACTCCTTGGAAACCTGCGGCAACATGATGGCGGTGGCGTATCAGACGTCGAAGAAGGATTTGCAGCCGGCCGGCTTCGAGCTGTTCGATATTTCAAAACCGGAAAATCCCAAATCGATTTCGTTCTTCGATTGCTCGGGGCCGCATTCGCGCGGCGTGCACCAGCTCTGGTTTTGCGACGGCGAATACGTGCATTGCGCGTCCGGGTCCCGCGATTTCGTGCCGACCAGTCCGGGCGACGACCAGTTCTATCGCTGCGTCGACGTGCGCAATCCGTCGAAACCCGTCGAGGTCGGCCGCTGGTGGATGCCCGGCACGCGCCAGGGCGACAACGTCAGGCCGCCGACGCGGCATCCGATCGACAAGGGGTTTCGCGCCCACAATACCAACGTCTATCCGCAACGGCCGGACCGCTGTTACCTCGCCTATATCGACGGCGGCATGTTCGTGCTCGATATTTCCGACAAGGCCAACCCGAAGAAGGTCTCGCAGTGGACCAATTCGCCGCCCTATACCGGCTTCATGCACACCATCGTGCCGCTGTTCGATCGCGGGCTGATGCTGGTGACCGACGAGTCGACCGAGAACAACGCCAAGGACTGGCCGAAGCTGATCTGGGTGCTCGACGCGCGCGACGAAACCAATCTGGTGTCGATCGCGACCTGTCCGTTGCCCGATCACACCATCTACGCCCAGGCCGGCCGGTTCGGCGCCCATAACATCCACGAGAACGTGCCGCTGCCGACGGCGTGGCAATCCGACCAGATCGTGCTCGGCACCTTCTTCAACGGCGGGCTGCGCGCCTATGACATTTCCAATCCGTACCAGCCGAAGGAAGTGGGCATTTTCCAGCCGCCGGCGCCGCCCGGCGCGCCGACCGGCACAATCCAGATGAACGACGTGTTCGTCGACGAACGCGCGGTCGTCTACGCCGTCGACCGCCACATTGGCGGGCTCTATACGCTGGAAATGGATTTCTGATGAGAAGCGGCTGTCGCCTCCTTCTCCCCGCGTGCGGGGAGAAGGTCGGGATGAGGGGGCCTCTCCGCGATTCTGAGCGCCTAGGATTTTGCTCCGAGCCTCAGTCCGGCCGAGACGCCCCCTCACCCCACCCTCTCCCCGCACGCGGGGAGAGGGAGCCGCACGCAGCGGCTCACCGCTAAGCCCATGCTCGACCTCTTCCCCTCGCGCGAAGCCGGCCCGTTCGGGCGCCGGCTTAAGCGCGAGCGCGGCGCCAAAATTCCGGTGACCGTGGTCACCGGGTTCCTGGGCAGCGGCAAAACCACGCTGCTGCAGCGGTTCCTGGCTTCGCCCGATGGCCAGGGCACGGCCGTCATCATCAACGAGTTCGGCGCCGTCGGCATCGACGACGCGCTGGTGCGCGACAGCGCCGAGGAAACCGTGCTGCTTGGCAATGGCTGCGTCTGCTGCATCACGCGCACCGATCTGCAAGCGGCGCTGCGCCGCCTGGTGTTCGATCGCGAGCACGGCGCGGTGCCGCCGTTCCGCCGCATCGTGATCGAGACTTCAGGACTCGCCGATCCCGGACCAATCCTGCAAACCTTCTCCACCGATCGTGCTCTCGGCGGCGAATTTCATATCGATCTGGTGCTGGCCGTGGTCGACGCGGTCAACGGCGAAGCGACGCTCGATAGCGCCGCCGAAGCGCGCAAGCAGGCGATTTTTGCCGACCGGCTGGTGATCTCGAAGACCGATCTCGCCTCGCCGGCCACTGTCGAACGGCTGACCCAGCGCCTGCAAAACCTCAATCCGCGTGCCACCATCGATATTGCGGTCAAAGGCGCGCTCGATCCGCAGCGCGTCATCGAACCGGCCGCCGGCGAGCGCTGCGGCTTCGTCGCCGAGGCCGCGCACAGTGACGGCATCGCGAGTTTTGTGATCGAGCAGGACAAGCCGATCGAATGGCTTGTCTTCGCCCGCGCCATGGAAACCTTGATCGGACTGCGGGGCGCCGACTTGCTGCGCGTGAAGGGCATTCTCAATGTCGCCGGCTGCCGCGGCCCGGTGGTGGTGCAATATGTCCAGCACCTCGCCCATCCGCCGGTCGAGCTCGAATCCTGGCCGGATGGTAACCGCGACAGCCGCGTGGTGTTCATCACGCGGGATATTGCGGAACGTGACGTCAGGGCTTTATTCGCCGCCGTGCAGGCGCTGGCAAAGAACTGATTCTCGTCGCAGAAGTTCCACGGTCCGAACCATGTTCCCAAGTTACGGTTTTAAGAATAATCTTCGTGCCAGCGGATGCAGCGGCGTGGGACTTAAACCGGCACATGGCCGGCCCCGACAATAACCGTCGCTGCCCAAATGGAGGACGCTCGCGCCATGACGCAAAAGTTTTCCCTCAACGTCAACGGCAAAGTGCAAACCGTAGAGGCGGACGACGACATGCCGCTGCTCTACGCGCTGCGCGACGATCTCGGCCTGAACAATCCGCATTTCGGCTGCGGCCTCGCCCAATGCGGCGCCTGCACCGTGCATCTCGACGGCAAGCCGACGCGGTCATGCGTGACGCCGCTTTCGGATGTCGGCAATGCGAAGATCGTCACGCTCGCCGGTCTTGGCACCGCCGAGAAGCCGCACCCGTTGCAGGCGGCTTACGTCGAAGAGCAGGTGCCGCAATGCGCCTACTGCATCAACGGCTGGATCATGACCGCGGCGGCTTTCCTGCGCGACAACAAGAAGCCGACCGATGAGCAGATCCGCACCGGGCTTTCCGGACTGAAGTGCCGTTGTGGCACGCACATGGCGATCCTGCGCGCCGTCAAGCGCGCCGCCGCGATGATGGGTTGAGGGAGGCCGCCATGACCAGACATGAAATGACCAGACATGAAAATTTCCCAGCGTTCTCGCGCCGCGCTTTGCTGAAAGCCGGCGGCGCGCTGGTGGTCTCGATCGGTGCGCCTGTCGCTTTCGAAGACGTCTGCGCGGCCGACGACGCGACGATCGTCGCGACCAAGCCGGCGCTGACGCCGGACCAGCTGTCGTCCTACATCGCGGTCAATGCCGACGGCACCGTGTCGGCCTATTTCGGCAAGATGGACATGGGTCAGGGCCTGTCGGTCGCCATCCGGCAAATGGTGGCGGAAGAGCTCGACGTTGCATTCAAGGACACCAAGATTTTCATCGGCGACACCGCGACCAGCGTCAACCAAGGCGGCGCGTCCGGATCGACCGGCGTGCAGGAGGGCGGCAAGCAGATGCGCATGGCCGCCGCTGAGGCGCGCCGGGTGCTCGTCGAGATGGCCGCCGCAAAGCTCGCGGTCGCGGCCGATCAGTTGACCGTGACCGACGGTGTCGTCCACGCCGCAAGCGATGCCGCAAAGAAGATCAGCTACGCCCAATTGATCGGCGGCCAGTTCTTCAACGTTCATCTCGACTGGAATGGAAAATACGGCAATCCGCTCTACGCGCCGGGCAAAGCCAATCCAAAAGATCCGAAGGATCACACCATCGTCGGGCAGCCGATCCCGCGCGACGACATCGCCCCGAAAGTGTTTGCCCAAGCCGACTTCGCCATGGATGTCAAAGTCCCCGGCATGGTGCATGGCCGCATGATCCGGCCGGCGGTCGCCGGCGCCGTACCGGTGAAGGTCGACGACGGCTCGATCAAGGAAATCCCGTCGGCCAAGGTCGTCTGGGACAAGGGCTTTCTCGGCGTGGTCGCGGACAGGGAATGGGACGCCATCAAGGCGGCGCGGCAGCTCAAGGTCGAGTGGTCGCAGGTGGCGCCGCCGTTCCCGGATCAGGCCACGCTGTACGACCACATCCGCAAGGCGCCGACGCGCAAACGCGACGTCGGCAAAGAGACCGGCAACGTCGA
>Ga0307476_10002239_pt1 | contig 11553 bp, 14 predicted proteins | sample atmos_gasesECM2C_2_FD_203314 | JGI IMG/M metagenome (GOLD analysis project Ga0307476, IMG submission 203314) | Hardwood forest soil microbial communities from Morgan-Monroe State Forest, Indiana, United States - atmos_gasesECM2C_05 | ecosystem: Environmental > Terrestrial > Soil > Temperate... | reverse complement strand
CTTGGCGATCCTCCGAGCGTTTGCGAGGAAGCTGGACCATCCTGCGCAGAGTTTGCTGGAATTGCCGTTTGTGCACTACGTTACGAATCTTCCCGTAAAGGCACGAGATCATTTTTTCGGCCTGAAAGAGGCGAAGAAAGATCTGGTCGGGTTCGCATTGTTCGACCGAATAGATTTCCCCCTTCAGAGGCACGCCGCGTTAGAAGAGTTGATGTGGAAACGTCGTGAGATTGAGAATTATCTGGCCAGCCCTGCAGTGCTGCTGGCGTATGCAGAGAGCGTTGCGGAAGAAGCGGGCCCACTTTTCGAGCCTGCAGAGCGCAAGAAGCGTCATGACGCAATGCAAGAGTGCATCGAGGATCTCGTGCCGAGGGCAGCCCTTCGAGATCCGAAAGACAGGTGGTGGGTCGACACGAAAATAAGCGATGACTTCCTCGACCGCGTTTTCGAATGTTTTTTCAAGAAGCTAGGGCTTCCTAACTTGATGCGTAAGACTGACTATCACGTGCTGGGGGAATTCATAGAGAAAAAACAGATCGATCCCGAAGTAAAAGGCGTTCTTGATGCCCTCGTAGGAGTTGCCAAGCGCGCTAAGCCTAGTGAGCAGGATTAGTGCGGGACATGCTCGCGGGCTAGACCGTCGCAGCCGAGCCCGACTTCGGCGAACATGAGTGTCCGCTACACGATTAGCTGCTGGTTATTCCCGATTCGAGAAAAGGCTTGTCAATATGGCGAAATTACACGATCGGGCTTAAGTTGATGAATGCGCGGGAAATATAAAGTTGCCAAAGGTGGCGGGTTTACCCCTCTGGAAATGCTAGCATTGATATAGAGATCAATTCTCAGACGCGGCCCCTCTGGCCGCGTTTTCTATTTCCGGGACATTCAATGTTCAAAGAAGGTGGGACCGCCCGCGGCGGGTTCAAGCTGCGCGGCGAATGGGCAGAGCTGCTTTTCATGACCCGCGCCGCCGAGCATGGCCTGCGCGTGATCAAGCCTTGGGGCGACAGCAGTCGGTACGACTTCGTCGTCGAAACCGGAGGGCGCTTTCTCCGCGTGCAAGTAAAGTCCACCAGCAACCGGCGGCGCAAGCTGTATGCCTGCGCAATTCAAGGCAGTGCGCGAAGGCGCTACACGCCCGCAGAGATAGACTTTTTTGCGATCTATGTAATTCCGGCCGATAGCTGGTACATCATCCCGATCGAAGTCGCAAGCCAGGTAAAGTATGTGATCGGTCTGTCGCCTCAGAATCCACTCTCCCAGAACGCTTGTTACAAAGAGGCGTGGTACTTGCTACGGGCAAAGTGAGTGCAGGAATCGTCCCCGCACGGGCGAGGGCGCCCGCGCCACATGGGGACGGGCTAGCGGCTTATGCGTTCGATCTCGGCGAGGGCTTTGGTCTGGCGGTGATGCCGGATTTCGATCACGCTGGCAGCGATCAAGACGACGGCGCCTATCGTCGCAGCCGTCGGCAGGGCGATGTGGCGATACGCGGTCGTCAGATTGGGATGAACGCCACGCACACGCGCTGTGATCACGAGTCCCAGGATTCCGAGCAGCAGGCTGACGGCGAAAGCGAGCAGGGTCAGCAGGAAAGTTACAAGCAAGACCCGCGCCGGGATCAGGTACCAGCCGGGCTTGCGCGCGTTGTTGCTGGCGGGCATTGCGGTTGATTGTAACGCGGCCGCGAGTTCGATTTGGCTAGTGCGCTAGAATACTTGCTATGTCCCAAGCCGCACCCGCACTTACGCGTTCTCCGGACGAGGTCGTCCGCCAAAGTCCGGTTTCGCAAGCGTCCAATGGCATCTGCTATGCCATCGTCGGCGAGGTTACCGTGGCCAGTTCTGATCTGGAGCGAATGGTGGCCGCCGTTCCTGACTCCGCTGCCGCCGCTTTGCAGCGCAAGGCTTATTATTTTGTGCCGCTGACGGTGAATCAGGGTGAGGATACGGTGATTGCGGATCGCTATGACGTTGCGCTTAGCGATAACGCGGTTTGTCATCGCAATATCCAACTGGGAGATTCGCAGTGCGTGTTCATCTCAACCCGGTTGATGGATGACAAGTTTTCCGTGGCGTTTGAGTTCTATATCAACGTGGGACATGCGGTGGTCGAGAAAGCGGGCGTGTCGCAGGAGTTTGCCGATCTGGTATGGAAGCAGGCGGAGGCGGGGGCGCGTGGCGAGACTTCGCTGGATGCGTGGGAGTCGCGCAAGGCGGCGACTTCGCATGGGCTGGATGCGGAGAAGCATAAGAACGAATATCTGGCGGCGACGTTCTCGGATGCGATTTCGATTTACTTGCTGTCGTTGTTTATTGATGTGGATTATTACGATTTGCGAGAGCGCGATTATCCGCTGCTGGCTCCGGCGCAGATGGCGGAGCGGCTGCGGAAAGTGGCGGAGCTGTTTCCGGCGAATCCGGGGTTTGAGTTCGCGATTCACTACAAGCGGAGAAGCTAAAACCCTTCACCACAGAGGCACAGAGAGTTTCTTGGTTAAAATCATCCCTCCATGCCTGTAACCGTTCGATCGTTCGCCAAGATTAATCTCGGTTTGGGGATCGGTGCGCTTCGGGGGGATGGGTTTCATGAGTTGCGGACGGTTTATCAGACGATTGCTTGGCACGATGTCATTCGGGTTTCGGTTGGGCGGGGATCTGGGATTGAGATTCATTGTGAAGATTTGCGGGTGCCGAGGGATGAGTCGAACACTTGCTACCGGATTGTCGAGCTTGCTCTGTCGGCGCTGAAGGCGCGTGGGCGCGTCGTTATCGAAATTGAGAAGCGGTTGCCGGTGCAAGGCGGATTGGGCGGGGCGTCGGGGAATGCTGTAGCTACGCTTTTGGCGCTTGAGCGAGCTTTGAAGAAAGAGCTGTCTGGGACTGAACGATTGCGGATTGCGGCTGAGGTTGGATCGGATTTGCCTTTGTTCCTGGTCGGTGGGATGGTGTTGGGCGTTGGGCGCGGTGAGGAAGTTTATCCCTTGCCGGATTTGCCGGCAATTCCCTGTGTGGTCGCAACTCCCGAGATCGGAGTTTCGACTCCAAAGGCATTTGCGGATTGGGATTTGTGGGGTGCGGTCGGGCCTCAGGGTCCCGGCAAATTGACGCCACATCCTGCCTCCGATAGAATGGGTAAGTTCGGTCGCGCGCTTTCGGCGTGGCTGGGCGGTCTGTCCCAGAGCAAACATAAGCAAGATAAGCATAAGTCTGGGAGGGCTTCATCCGGTGTCCCTGTGAGCAAAGGCAGGGGCCGGGCCGAGACCCCGCTTCTCGACCTCGTCCGTACCGGGATCGAAAACGACTTTGAACAAGTCGTCTTTCCTAAGTATCCCGAATTGCGCGAGGTAAAGCGTGTGCTCGTACGAGCGGGCGCGGTTTATGCCTCGCTGTCGGGTTCCGGTTCCGCGACGTATGGGTTGTTTGCGTCCCGCGAGGCGGCCGAGAAAGCTGCGGCTCGGCTGCGCAAGCAGGGCGTTCTGGCAACGGCTACGACCACGCTGACGCGCCCGCAGTACTGGAAGAAGATTTTCGATTGACGATTTCCGATTGCCGATTCCTGGCGGCGCGGTACACTAAGGAAGCCAGCCGATCGTCAACCAACAATTGAAAGTCGTTTCAGGGAAACTGGGCCGTCGACTAATGGTAGGTCAAGTGCCTTTGGAGCACTTTGTCTAGGTTCGAATCCTAGCGGCCCAGCCAGAAATGCAGCTGTCAGCTGATTCAGACTGGAGCTGAGAGTTGAACCCTGAGAGCTGAACTTATGGCAACTCTTGCGACAGCGACGGAAAAGAAGCCGCAGATGGGCGCCGAGGAAAAGTCGGAGCGCAAGCCGCAACGCGGGCGCGTGGACGATAAGTTCAAGATCTTCTCCGGCACCGCCAATGAGGCGCTGGCCGATGAGGTCTGCGCTTTTCTTGGCATGAACCGGGGGCTGGCGCTGGTCACTCGTTTCAGCGATGGCGAGGCCTACACGCAAATTCAGGAGAATGTGCGTGGGGCTGATGTCTTTGTGATGCAGCCCACCTGCCGTCCCGTGGACGAGCATTTGATGGAGTTGCTGTTGATGATCGACGCGCTGAAGCGAGCTTCGGCGCGGCGCATCACGGCTGTGGTTCCGTATTATGGTTATTCCCGGCAGGACCGCAAGGATAAGCCGCGGGCGCCGATTTCTGCGAAGTTGGTGGCGGATTTGTTGACTACGGCGGGAGCCGATCGGGCGTTGATTATCGATCCGCATGCGCCACAGATTCAGGGGTTCTTTAACATTCCCGTCGATCATCTGTTCGCGTCGCCGGTGTTGGTCGATCATTTCAGAAAGTTGAACCTGCCGAATCTTACCGTGGTTTCGCCGGATGCCGGCGGCGTGGAGCGGGCTCGCTTCTTCGCCAAGAAGATGGACTCGGCGCTGGCCATCGTCGACAAACGCCGGGTGGAGATGAACGTGGCCGAGGTTATGCACGTGATCGGCGATGTGAACGGCAGGACTTGCCTGGTGATCGATGACCTGATCGATACCGCGGGCACGCTGGTGAAAACCGCTGCTGCGCTGATACAGAAGGGCGCCAGCAAAGTTTATGCCTGTGCTTCGCATCCCGTGCTTTCGGGGCCTGCGGTGGAGAATCTTTCGCAGTCTCACTTCACGGAAGTGGTCGTGACCAACACCATTCCTCTGAGCGAGGAAGCCAGAAATGAACCGAAGATCAGAGTCCTCTCCATTGCGGGCTTGATTGGGCGCGCGATTCAGTCGATTCACGAAGAAACATCCGTCAGCAAATTATTTCTGTAGACAGGAATCAAATTATGGCAACTGCAACTGAAAATAATGTATTGGAAGCGCAACCGCGTGAGGCGGGCACTAAGAATGACGCGCGGCGGGTCCGCGTTAGCGGAAAAGTCCCGGCGGTGTTGTATGGCGCCGGCAAAGACGCTTTGTCGGTAAGCCTTGACCCGCGGCAGGTCTCGCGCATTCTGCACTCGGAGACCGGCTACAACACCATTTTTGACTTGGCGCTGGATGGCGGCGAACGCACCAAGGCGATGATCGTGGACTGGCAGTACGAGCCTATCAAAGGGGCGTTGCTGCACATCGACCTCAAGCGCATCGCGATGGACAAGACGCTGACCGTCAATGTTCCGATCGTGCTGAAAGGCGAAGCGGCAGGCGTGAAACAGCAGGGCGGCATTCTGGAACAGATTCTCCGCGAAGTCGAAATCGAGTGCCTGCCCAACGACATTCCCGCGTCGATTGAATTGGACGTGAGCGAATTGGTATTCGGCAAAGTGATGCGGGTTTCCGATCTGCCGCACAGTGACAAACTCAAGTTCCTGAGCGATCCCAACCAGCCGGTGGCTACGGTCATCTCGGTGAAAGAGGAAGTGGTGGCCACGCCGGAAGCGGTTGCCGCCGAAGCGGGAGTGGCGCCTGCGGAGCCCGAGGTCATCAAGAAGGGCAAGCAGGAAGCGGGCGAGGAAGGCGCGGAGCCGGTGGCGGAGAAGGCCGAGAAACCGGAGAAGAAAGAAAAGAAGTAAGTTCATTCACCACAGAGTCACAGAGACACAGAGAAGGCTTGCAAGATTGCGAAACAGACAAACAGGATCTGGGGTTTTCTCTGTGACTCGGTGCCTCTGTGGTGAAATGGCGTGAAACTTATCGTGGGGCTGGGCAATCCGGGAGACGACTATGAGCTCACGCCGCACAATCTTGGATTCCGCGTCATTGACCGGATTGCGAACGAGTACGGGGTCAAGGTAGGAAATCGCCAGAGCTTCGCTAAGACCGCAAGGTTAATGATTGGCCCGGAGACAGTCCTGTTGGCCAAGCCCGAGACCTTTATGAACCTAAGTGGAAACTCGGTCGGGGAACTGGTTAGGAAGCACCACGTCAGGCCGGAAGACTTGATCGTGATCCAAGACGATCTAGATTTCCCGCTGGGTACATTGCGAATTCAGCGGGGGCGAAGTTCAGCTGGACATAAAGGTATCGAGTCGTTGATTAGAGCGTTGCGCACAAAAGATTTTCTGCGCGTCCGAATTGGAGTGGCCCCAGAACAGAGGGTCAAAGACGGCGCAGCATACGTCCTGGCGCGGCTCAGCAGGGACCAGGAAGCGGTCGTAGGCAAGGTGCTCGATAGGGCGGTCGAAGCAGTAAAAGTTATTTTGACGGAAGGCCCAGGTGCGGCGATGAACCGCTTCAACCGCAAAAGTGAGACGGAAGAAGATTAGCCAGGGATTTACAGGGATAAAGACGCAGGCAAGGACCTAGATCCCTCGCTTTGCTCGGGATGAGAGATGTGTTGTGATTCGTGCTGTTGGGTGAAAGTCCGTGAGATGAAGGTCCGTGAGATATGGAGAATGGAATGAATCGCACTTATGAATTAATGTTCATCGTCCGCCCGGATATGCCGGAGGAGGAGCAGGACAAACTTATTTCCACGCTGGAGACCGCGGTGGCGTCATCGTCGGGGCAGGTGAAGAGCGTGGAACGCATGGGCAAGCGGCGGCTGGCCTACACCGTGCGGAAATTTCATGACGGCATCTACGTGCTGCTTACGGTCGAAGGCGGGGGTGGGCTGATTCACGAACTGGAACGCCGCCTGCGCGTGACCGAGCCGGTGATCAAGTTTCTTACCGTGCGCATTGATGAAGAGCAGAAGCGGTTGGATAAGATCAAGGCGATCAAGGACGCCAAGCGCAAGGCGGCGGCGCCCGCGCCAGCGGCTGAGGTTGCTGGAGAAGCTCCAGCGGCAACTGCATAGAGGTTTTATGGAGAACGGGCACCTCGCCCGCTCCCAGCAAGAGCAGACGGGCGAGACGCCTGTCCTCCACATGCTTAATGAAGGAGCATCATGGCTGACGAAACTCGAACATCTGAATCATCCTCCGGCGGCGACCGGCCCGATCGTGGCGAACGCCGTCCCTCTTCTCGTCCCGGTGGACCGGGCGGCGGTCGCGAGGGCGGCGGCCCTGGTGGGCGCAAATATTTTCGGCGCAAGAAAGTTTGCAAGTTCTGCGTCGAAAAGATTGAGGCCATCAACTACAAGGACATTCGTCTGCTGGCGCAGTTTGTGGCGGAAAGCGGACGGATTGTGCCGCGGCGTTTGACCGGCGTGTGCACGCCGCATCAACGGCGATTGTCGTTGGCGATTAAGCAGGCGCGCAATATTGCTTTGCTGCCATTTGCCGGACGGGCGGCGTAAAAGGCGGCCACGGATAAGCACGGATTCTCAAAGATCATTTTGTTGATTCGAACCGGTGAATCTGTCGCCCGTAAACATCTTAGAACGGGAGTCATTTATGGAAGTCATTCTTAAAGAAGACGTAGCCAAGCTGGGTTCGCGCGGTGACGTGGTGAAAGTTGCCGAGGGCTTTGGCCGGAATTATCTTTTGCCGCGCAAGTTGGCCATTGAAGCCTCGACCGGCAACAAGGCTGTGATCGCGCAAATGAAGGCGGCATCGGTACGCCGGTCGGCGAAGGAGAAGTTGCAAGCTGAAGAATTGGCTAAACAGTTTGACGGGCTTTCGGTTTCTTTCCAACGCCGTTCCGGAGAACACGATCAGTTGTTTGGTTCTGTCACGTCCAGTGACATCGGGGACGCGCTCGAGAAAAAGGGATTCAATGTGGATCGCCGCAAAGTCCAGCTGCACGAGGCGCTCCGGACGCTGGGTGAATTCATGATTCCGATCAAGCTGCACAAGGATGTTACCGCGCATCTGAAGGTGGTTATCGAAAAGGAAGCAGCCGAGTAAGATTAGGCTGCTTCGCCCGCCCGGCCTGAGGCGTAGCAAGCTACGTCTCTACAGCGTTTTGCTGGTTTGTTTCTGCAGCAAGAATCCCTCTACACTCCTATAATTTCTGCTCACGGTTGGGCTCCTCGCCCGTCCATAGCTATGCGACCGGGAAGAACGGCAATGGCGTCCCGGTGCATTCGAGGACAAGGGAAAATATGCCGGCCGAAGCGTGGGCTGTACCTTTTGCAGTTGGCGAGTGTTCCCATCCGGGGAGTAGACGGGACGCAAGGAAAGAAGCTGGCGGAATCCAGGGACCCCAATTTCGGGGCGCTATGACTGGGCAAGCTTCAGGGCGTATCGACGATACTTTACTGGTCCGCGAAGCGCAGCGCGGCAATCGGGCTGCCTTCGAGGATCTGGTGCGGCACTACGACCAGGCGGTGCTGCGGTTGGCCCTCCACCTCACGGGCACGGAACACGAAGCCCAGGATGTTTATCAGGAAGCCTTTCTCAAGGCGTATAAGAGCATTGGCAATTTTCGCTTTGAATGTTCCTTCTACACCTGGATCTACCGCATTGTGACGAATCTCTGCCTCGATCATTTGCGGAAGCGGCAAGTGCGAAAGGAAGACGCGCCGGTGGCGACGGATGCGTCTGGAGAGCAGTACGATGTACTCGATCAGGTTCCGGACGGGCGGGCGGGGGCCAATCCCGAGCGGGACTTGATGCGGCGCGAGTTGGGAAAGCGCATCAGCCATGCGCTGGAAAAGTTGACGCCGCGGGAGCGCATGGTTTTCGAGTTGAAGCACTACCACGGATTGAAGCTGCGCACCGTGGGGGAAGTATTGCATACGACAGAAGAGACGGCCAAGAACACTTTGTTTCGTGCTACCCAGAAATTGCGGGGAGCGCTGGCGGATATGAGATGAGCGTGTGGCGCGGGTTAAAACCCGCCACCACGCAGGCAAAGAAATTTCCCCTGAGGGGGTGTAATTATGAAATGCGAGTGGGTTAAACAAAACATTCTGCTGTACGTCTACAACGAACTGCCCGATGACGCGCGCTATGAACTGGAGCAGCATCTGGCGCGTTGCGCGGACTGCGCGGCGGAGCTCAAGATCACGCGGCAGTTCCATGCCATGCTCTCCGAGTTGCCGGTCGAGGAGCCTTCGCCCAACCTGGTTGCGGCTTCGCGCATGCGGCTGCAGGAGGGGCTTGAAACCGCGGAGCAGGGCAGGTTTTGGCAGCGCATGATTTTCGACCCCGCGGCCTGGCTTCGCCAGATTCGTTTTGCGCCCGCTCTGGCTGCGGCGATCTTCATCGTTGGCTTTGCCGGTGGCATCGCAACCAGCTACAAAGTTTTAAGCGGCGGTACATCGATTGCCACCGTACCTGTCAGCACACCCGCTGAATCTTCCATTACAGGCATTCAGTCGATTACGCAGAATCCCGGATCGAACCACATCAGCATTAAATACGACACAGTTTCCACCCAGGAAGCGCAAGGCTCGCTCAACGATCAACGCATCCAGCAGTTGTTATTGTTTGCGGCGCGCAACAATTACAACTCGGGGGTGCGGATGGATTCTGTCGATCTGCTGACGCAGGAGCCGAATAACAGTCACGTTCGCGAGGCACTGATGTATGCGCTGCGCTATGACTCGAATCCGGGAGTGCGGCTGAAGGCGCTGGATGGCTTGGGTGCGTACGTGAAGAGCGATCCGCGGGTGCGGGATGCGTTACTTGAGGATCTGCTCCAAGATTCGAATCCCGGGGCTCGCACGGAAGCTCTGCATCTGCTCGAACCGGTGCGGGCTGACGGCAGCGTACGATCGGTTTTGCAAAAGCTGGCGGAGAGCGATCAGAACCAGTACATCCGGTCGCAGGCGCGTCTTATGCTGGCGCAGCTTCCAGAGTTTGATTGAGGGGACTGGGTGAGGATGAGAATGGAAGGTGAATGTTGAAGCAGCTCTCTAAATTCGGCGCGGTGTTGTTGTTGATCTTGCCACTGGCAAGCGCGCAACAGATCCGCGTTTACGGTGACGGCGGAAACTGGACGCAGGAGATCACTGGATCTCTGGCGATAGCCAAGAATCTCAAGGTCAAAGTAGATATTGGTTCCGTGCGTGTGGAGGGCGGTTCGCAGCAAGGCATCAGTTACGTCATTCGCAATCATTCTTACAGCGATTCGGAAGACAAGGCGCGGCGTGAATTTGAGAACTACAAGATCAGCGCTTACGTCCACGGAGATACGGCGTGGATCGTGGGGGACTGGGAGGGCGGCAGGCCGCACAAGTTCTCGGGGGAGTTTGTGGTCAACGTCCCACGCGGGATGGATGAAATCAAAATCGAGACTGAGGGTGGAAGTGTCACCACAACCGGGATCGCAGGCCGGGTGGATGCGCAGAGTGGCGGCGGCAGTATTCACCTCGATGACATTGGGGGAACAGTTAGCGCCGAAACCGGAGGTGGCAGCATTGATGTGGGCAATGTTGCTTCTGACGTCCGCCTGCATACGGGCGGGGGTTCCATCAAAGTGAATTCGGCGAAGGGCAAGATCGAAGCCGAAAGCGGCGGTGGCAGCGTGACCATTATTTCCGGTTTGCAGGGCGCGGTGCTGGAAACGGGCGGTGGCAGTATTCAGGTGGAGCGCTGTGGCGGGAAAGTTAAGGCGAGTACGGGCGGCGGCAGTATCGATCTCGGCGATATCGGCGGCGCCGCGGAAATGGAAACGGGCGGCGGCAGCATCCATTTGAGTTCCGCCAAGGGGCCGGTGCGGGCGGAGACCGGCGGCGGCAGCATTGAATTGAACGGGGTGCCATCAGCGCGGGCGGAGACTGGAGCCGGCGGGATCGTGGCAAAGTTTGTCCCGTCGAACGGCGAACACAATGATTCCGTGCTGGAAACTTCCGCCGGTGACATTACGGTTTACTTGGCGCCCAGCGTGAACATCAGTGTTCAAGCCTCGATCGAAGTGGCCAATGGCCACAATATTCGTTCGGATTTTCCGGACATCCGAGTCACCACCGAGGGCGGCGACTACGGCCCGAAGACGGTTACGGCGGAGGGCAGCCTGAATGGCGGTGGCCCCGTGCTCAAGGTACGTACCACGACCGGCGACATCTGTTTCCGCCGGGCGAGTCACTAAGGGGCAGTTAGCAATTAGCACTTGGCATTTAGGTCCTGAAGTTTTGGGGCATGAATAAATCGCTAAATGCTGGGTGCTGCTTTATTCATGCGGGAGGTAAACGTGCGAAACTCAATCTTGATGACGTTGGTCCTGGTGCCGGTTCTGGCAGTCGCAACTTTCGCCGCTGATCAGCTTACCTTCGACACTGGCGACTCTTACGGTTTTTCGAGTGAAGACTGGGGCAGTGGGTCTTATCTCGGAGTGGATACGCGCGACATTACTCCTGACCGTCTGTCCGCGCTGCACTTGAAAGACGAGCGCGGGGTGGAAGTGACCATGGTGGATCAGGACGCTCCCGCGGGCAAGGCTGGCCTCAAAGAGCAAGACGTGATCCTCACTTTGAATGGCGCTGAGGTACAGAGTGTCGAGCAACTGCGCCGCATGATTCGCGAGACTCCGCCTGGGCGCGTGGTCACCCTGGGCCTCAGCCGCAACGGCCAGGCCATGACCATCAAGGTGGAGCTGGCCGATCGCAAAAAGAATTACTCGCGCAACTTTGGTTCGGATACCAAGCAGTTCAAGTTCAACATGCCAATGATGCCGGCCATGCCGGCCATGCCCGACATGGATCTGCCGGTTTCCATCGTGGTGGTGCACTCTTCGGCGCGCAGCGGCCTGATGGTCGAAAATCTC
>Ga0307476_10002238_pt1 | contig 11554 bp, 13 predicted proteins | sample atmos_gasesECM2C_2_FD_203314 | JGI IMG/M metagenome (GOLD analysis project Ga0307476, IMG submission 203314) | Hardwood forest soil microbial communities from Morgan-Monroe State Forest, Indiana, United States - atmos_gasesECM2C_05 | ecosystem: Environmental > Terrestrial > Soil > Temperate... | reverse complement strand
TCGGGTGCTTGGGAGCAGGTCTTACGAGTGCATCCTCATGCTTTGGAACGGGCCGGATCGGAACCTCACCTTCAATGCCGACGACATCCGAGAGCCTTACCTGTATGCGCACAAACAAGGCAGCATCCGTAAGGGAACTCCCGGTCGCTTTGGGCAGCAGGAAACGATCCGAAATTTCCACCCGAATGGTGCCTGGCCCCGTGACGTGATCGAGTGTCCGGCCCTTGTCGGGGGAAAGGCCAAGGCCGAGGCAGTCGGTCATCCGACGCAGAAACCGGAATGGCTGATTGAGCGCCTCATACTGGCGTCCTCAAATCGAGGCGAGATCGTCCTGGACTGGCACGCTGGCTCGTTCACGACGGCAATCTGTGCGGAGAGGCTATCTCGGTTGTGGATTGCCTGCGAGATTGAGCCGGCATATTGTGCGCTGGGCGAGGAACGGCTGCGGGAATTTCGGAAGCTGGGACGCCATTTGTCACCCGCAGGACGACGAAGCCACCTGGATGAAGAGGAGAACGAGCAGGATGCTGACCGACAAACAGTGGGCGGCTGACGCAGCGCCCCGGCGTCCCCAAGGCGCAGGGTGTGTGAGAAGGAATCGGTCGAGAAGGTCATCATGGTCGAGAAGAGCCAGGAATTGCCGGACTGGTACGGTTACGGACTCTGCAAGCGGCATCCGAAGGTCAGCGACGTGATCTGTGACGACATCTACAACCAGATCGGAAAGCACGACGGCACGACGATCTACCTGCTCGACATCTGGCTGCTTTACAGCGAAGCCAGGCGGGACCATCGGCTGCATCCGTGGAAGGACGGTTGAAATGCGCAACGACAAGACCCACGATGCCCTTGTCGCAGATTGGAAAGACAACGCCGAGAAGCACGACGACGAGAACTACTGGTTCTTGCGGAGCCTGAAACAGCGGTCCTTCAAGAAGGTGGACCGGATCGCACTGGAACTGAACCAAGAAGCGTTCAGCATCGTGGACTGTACGAAATGTGCCAACTGCTGTCGGACGCTGCGGCCCGTGTTCACCGACGAGGACATCGGCAGGATCGCCGGGCACCTGGGCATGGGTCGTGACGAATTCATCGCCGCCTTCCTCGAACGAGCCGAGGAACAAGACCATTATCGCACTAAGACGACCCCTTGCCCGTTCCTGGGTGAAGACAGCAAATGCACGATCTACGACGTGCGGCCAGAGAAATGCCAGGGCTACCCATTCACCGACAAGCCGGACTTCGCCTTCAGCACGATCAACCACGCCAACAATGCGCTTGTCTGCCCAGCCGTCTTCTACCTGGTCGAGCAGATGAAGAAACGGCTGGGACGGTAGCCGTCACTCGATCCCGGTACATTTGCCGAATATGCCGTTCTCGCCGACCCAGCCGTTGATCCGGCCACGGTTGTTCCCAATCTGGAAGCGCTTTCCCTGGATCGCCTTCACCAGATGCAGGTAGTGCTTACCGTTCACCTTGCAAAGCACGATGTCGCCGACCTTGAGGGTCGCAGGCACCACCGGCTCGACCGTACACAGTTGCCCGGACTCGATCTTGCCCTTCATCGAGTTCCCCCTGGGCCGGAACTGAACCGTCTCGCCGTCTTGCAGCCGGGCGATGTACTCGGAAGCCCATCCCATATTGTCTCCTTTCAGCGCAGCAGGCCGAACAGCCTCGCATCGAGGAACGGGCCGTCCTTGAGGAAGTGCTTGCGCAGAAACCCCTCCTGCTGGAAGCCGCACTTTTCGAGGACACGGGCCGATGCCGGGTTGTGGGCAAAGACATGGGCGGTGATTTTCGCCAGGCCGAACTCCTCGAATGCGTGCTTGCACAACCGCTGCACCACGGCGGTCATGATGCCCCGGCCCCAAAACGGCTTCGCCAGCCAGTACCCGACCTCGGCCCGGTGGGACTTGCCGACCTGGAAGCCGTCGAAGCCGCAGCCGCCGATCAGGGCATCGTCGGCACTGCGAATCGCAAAATGAACCGGACGGCGCTGCTGCTGGGTGATCTTGGCGACCAGGGCGAGCCATTCGTCGGCAGCGGCGTCGGTGTAGGGGAAGGGGATGCGGAGGGTGCGGTCGTAGATGTCCCGGTCGTTGAGATGCTGAGTGAGCGCCGGCTTGTCCGTGGAGCCGAACTCGGATAGATGAACCTGGTCGTTGATGACGATATTCATGGCGGCACCTGCGGCATTTTCGGTAATCAACCTCGTAGGAAAAGACAGGCGGTGCCGCTGGTCGGTTCGGTGGGTGTTGCATGGCTCTGCACATTGACGTGGTTTCCGATGTGATCTGCCCCTGGTGCTTCATCGGCAAGCGCCGGCTGGAGAAGGCCATCACCGCCCAACAGCACGAGGTCCAGGTGCGCTGGCTCCCCTTCCAACTGAACCCCATGATGCCGAAAGAAGGGATCAGCAGACGTGAGTACAGGACCAAGAAGTTCGGAAGCTGGGAGCGGTCGCTGGAACTTGACGACAGGGTGATCGAGGTCGGGAAGGCTGAGAGGATCAACTTCGCATTCGAGCGGATCGAGCGGACTCCCAACACACTCGACGCCCATCGGCTGATCTGGCTGGCCGACAAGGAAGGCGCTCAAGGTGCGGTCGTGGAGGCGCTGTTCCGGGCGTACTTCACCGATGGCCGAGACATCAGCAAGCGCCAGACACTCCTGGACGTGGTTGCCGAGGCCGGGCTGGATCGAGCCAGGGCCGATGGCGTCTTGAACCGTGACGATGGCCTGGAGGCGATGAAGGAAGCTGAGGAACTGGCTCGCCGCTTGCGGGTCGAGGGAGTTCCGTTCTTCGTCGTCAACAACAAGATCACGCTGTCCGGTGCCCAGCAGCCCGAAGCGTTTCTCGATGCGTTCAGAAAGGCCGGTGGGACCGAATGATGATCGAGTTCATTCGAGCAGACGAGTTGAAAAGCAAGTTCGACGTGTTCGGCCATTTCTATTCGGTCCAGGTCGCCCCGAAGAAGGTTGTCGAGTGTCGAAGCGTGCTTGAAATCGTTGAGTCAGTTCACGCCCCGCAGAAGACGGCTGTACTCTCCATTCGCAAGCCCGATGCGGTTTTCATCATGATGAATCCCGGCTCATCCAGACCGCTGGCCGAGGTAGACAACGGCATCCACGCCGAGGCGATTCACGACTTGACGATTTCGCTGGTCCCGACGAAGCCGGACACGACCCAATATCAAGTGATGCGGGTCATGCACTACTGCGAATGGCGGCATGTCCGAGTTCTGAACCTATCGGACCTGCGCTGTCCCAAGAGCGGAGTATTCTTCAAGCAGTTCAAAGGATTGGAGGAAGAACACCTGTTCGATGCCCACTCCGTTTTCTCCGACCGAAGAACCGACGAACTGGCGTTGAAGCTCACCGGCGGCATTCCGGTGATCCGTGCCTGGGGCGTCAGTCCGCACCTGGACCCGCTGATCGACCGCTGCATATCCAAGCTCACAAAAGCAAAGGTCGTCAGGGGGCTGCTGAAAGAAGGAACGACGAACAAGTTCCTCCACCCGCTGCCTTCATTGCAATCACAGCAAGTTGATTGGGTCAATCGAATGGTCGAGCAGTGCCGGGGATAGAGCGTCACTGACTCGTCTGGAGTATCGACAACGCCCTCTTTAGCGGACAACCTTCCTGGGCCGGCTCGCCTCGACGATACCGGCCCAGCAACTCCTTCGACCGCTGCGCCGGCATCCGGCGAACTTCCCGTCGCTTGCCCTTCACTTTGGGGATTGTCATGCCGTCGTAGCCGGTCGTCTGGTGTCGAAGCCAGGCGATCACTGCCGCCTCGGCACGCTGCTCGATTGGAATACGCTGCGTTCGAGCTACCGTGCCAGCGCCCACAGGGGTCGAATGATTCGTGACAGCACGGACCAGGCGAGCGGCGAGATCAGCGTAATTGTCATGAAAGCCCAGGAACGCCAGGACCGCACCGTAGAAGTCTTCGACGTAGACAGCCTGGGCCTTCTCACGGCGGCGGGCGTCGGCTTCCTTGCGCTTGGAGTAGCCCTCGGTTGATCGCTCGACTTCCAGTTCGGCACGGATGCGCTCGATGGTCGCTGCCGCTGCCGGCCCTTCTTCTCGGCCACGACCCAATGAGCGCCAGCGGCCTTCACTCGACGGGTCAGGGCGGCATCGCCAGGCGGTAGAAGAATCCAGCCCTCCGGTGGGGTTTTCACCGTGCCATCGGCGGCTCGGACGGTGTTCAGCGTCGGGCCAGGCGTGAAGGCGGTGTCGTGCATTTTGCTTCCTTGCGTGGTAATTCGTTCGCTGCCTCTGTTGTGACTTCTGGCTGGTCACATCGGCCCTCACCCTGGGAGCGCAACGCTGATCGTCACCTTCTGCTCGGTCTGGTTCCCCTTCTGGACTTTATCCAGCCCGACGAATGCGAAGTGGTAGACATCCTCAAATGCGAAGTTAGCGCATTGTATGAGGGCGTCAACCGCCTTCCCCGGCGTCGGCTCCTTCAATGCCTCCACCACTGCTACCATGCTCTTCGCCCTCTCCATCGCCGCTTTCCATCCAAGCCCCTCGCACCGTACTCGCAGAGCCTCCCGGACTTCCGGTTCGTTGCATTCGAGAAGGACTCGGAAGTAGACTAGCGGCCAGGCCAGGTCCACCTTGTTCTGCTCCAACTCGCCCGGCTCTAGGTTCTTCCTGAACATGGCGTCGAAGAGGGCGGCGGGGTTCCTCCCCATTCGCCTAATGGACGGGTTGAAGACGTGATGGAGAATCGGCTCGTAGACCTCGAACATCATTCGATAGAGGTTGTTCAAGCGAAGCATCGACCCAACCCGATTCTCCAGGTGGAAGAAGGGATACTGCTCCTTCCGCAGCAGCAGGTGGTGCAACTCGTGGACGACGGCCTCCTCCCACAGTTCGTGCCGCTCGTTGATCTCGATGATCGGCATCCCGTCCGGGGCGACGGTACACGTCCCACCGAGATACGGCGTCGTGTCCGATGAAGACTTGAACACGACCTCGCACCCGTACTGCTGCTCGATGTCTGTCAGCAGAGCGGCAACGTCTGTGGAAACAGGGCGTCCCAGCACGCTGCGTTCAGAGTTCGCCATTGTTGTCCTCTCGTCCAATCGTGATGCTGCTCACGCCTCTCGCCGAACGGCCTTACGCCCTGTCAGCAGCCCGTGTCACTGGTTGTCGATGGCATTAGCTCCACCGTCTTCGAGAGCCGCCTCCAGGCACGCCTTGGCCTGAACGAACCCGCCACAGTCGATCACGAACTGCATTCCCACTTCCTCGTTGGATGACGAAACGAACTTCGCCTCTCCCTGCTTTTCCGCATCGTCGGCCATCCTGCTCCGCATCTCCTCAAGAGACAGGCCCGACGCCTCCAGCCCTTCCAAGACTCGTTTTGCTTCCTCGACGCTTCCGCACACTCCGATGAGTTCCTTCGCCATTTCCGGCCAGACGATCTCTTCAACGTCTTCCTCGGCGGCACTGACTGCGCTTGGTTCTTCCGGGACGCTCTGTCCACCTTCGGGTCGGGCGGGCGTCGGCGGATCGGAGAGAGCGGCCAACAACTCCTGGGGCGCAGATCGAGAGGCGTTGGGGTTGGGGATGCAATTGCTTCGGGCATACCATCCAACCCGGATGTGCCAGACCGCCGACATCCTGCGAAATGGATCGACGAATTCTATTCGGTCGTCTTCACTGGCGAGACACTGTGCGGGTGCGAAGGGCGCTTTCGGATTACGCTGGAGGCACGCCTGACCCATCTGGCGTACTCCCTTTGCGTCCGTCGTGAAAGGCACAGTCACAACCTCTGCCCCAAGGACGGCACTCGCAACCTCCCGGTCGTGCATCGGCAAGGGGTTTCCGAACGCAATGATGTTGACCACGCCCTGCTCGCACTGTTGCAGCTTCCCGGCGAGCATCTGGTGAATCTTCGTGCTTACCGGCACGTTCGTCGGCGCATCGGGTAGGTCAGCCGACGTGATGACTCCTGGCGGGTTCGGGTCGTCCTCCAAAATGAATTTCGGGGTGACGTTTCGCACTGAGCAGGGGTGTACGATGTCCCGGATTGCGGCTGCGCCCTCGAAGTCGTCCGCACTGTGGAAGACGATGCTCTGGAACGGGGAAGTAGCCTGCGAGCATTGGTACGATCCCTTCCGCCACTCGAACCGGATGCCGTCGATTTCCACGTCCTTGCCCTTCGACTCGACGTGGGATTCGTGCAACAACTCCAATAGCGCACGCATCCGCTCGGCGTACCCCTTGTCCGTGAGCGTGTGCCGCAGCGTGACCTGGAACCCCGAACTTACGTCAGCCGACGCCACAAGTCGGTCCAGTTCTTCATGGATCGCAGGAGGAAGCGACTCGTGCAGCACCGTGACCTCGATCCGAACCGGCTGCCCCTGGTAGGTTCCGTAGACATCCGTGTTCTTCCAGTCTCGCTCCCTCTTCCTTGCGTCGGGGATAGGCTTCTCAAGCTGAATCGTACCCTGATCCAGCACGGCGCAGGCTCTCGCCGTCACCGCTACCTCATACCGGGTGTCTTCCAGCGTATTCTTGTTGTTGACCAGCAGCTTATCCCGGTACGTTCTGCGGGCCACGTCGGGGCCGACTGCGGCGACGACGGCGGCGAGGCCGCTCTCCAGGGCTTGCCCGGCTGGGTCGGAGAGATTCGGTACGAGGCTCCCGGCCAGAAGCCACATCAGTTCGTTGAGGGTGAACAGGCCGGCTTCGAGCGCATCTCTCAGGCTCTCTTCACCGCCTTGAGCGAATGACACGGCGGCGGTCATGTCTGCGTCCAGTGCGCTGCCGGCGAGAATCGAGCAGAGATTGGGGAATGCCGTCCGAACAGGGTCACTGGTCATTGCTGCCTCTTCTTCTGCCTCTGGCTCTTGATTTCGGACACTTCTGCCGCCAAGCACCCAATATCATCACCGTTTAGTTCGCTTGGTCGGTTCGGTCCTCAGCTTCACCCTTGCCGCCCCACACCACAAATCACTTGCCGTCTTGCTCGCCCTCCTTCCACAGAAGGGTGGGGGCGCTCACGTCCTCTTCCGGGCTGAACAGGGAGAAGACGTTGTGAAGGGCTACCAGGCCCATTTTCCGTTTTTCTCGACTCACGGCCATCGTGCGATTACTCCTTCGTCTTCTTCTTGCTGCCGGCCTGCGGCTTCTCCAGGGCGTCGGCGAACTCCCGAAGCTGGCGGGCCAGTTCGGGCAGTTCCTTCGGATTCCACCGCTCCTTGTACCTCTCCAGCGACTTCACCAGCCGCAGGCCCAGCTTGTCGGCGGGCACCGCCTTCTGCCGCTTCGGTCGCCGCTTCTTCTTCGCCTCGGCCACGATCTCCCTGGCCGTGGCGAACGTGATCTCCTCGCCGGCCTCGGCCTTCTCGACGGCGACCTGGCGGGCCTCGTCCGGGACCGAGGGTGCCGCCAGGAAGTAGGCGGCGCTGGGCTGGATCGGCAAATCCGCAATTTTTGCGGATTTGAAGCGCTCGGCCACGCTCATGAAGTTCTGCGCCGACCGCTCGCTCCAGCCGAACTCGGCCTTGAGCCAGGGGCCGAACTGACCGTGCGGCAGCGCCTCCTTGACGGCCAGCAGGTCGTGGCCCACGTCGATGATGTCCTCGACGGTCTTCTTGACCCTCCCCCGGATGCGGTCGGCGCTGGTGCGGACCTGCTCGGCGACCTTCGTTTCGAGCAGGTCGTAGTTGAAGCCCACAATGACCACCAGTTCGCCCTTCGGCTGCCTCGCCACGGCTGCGGTCCTCCACGAGTGCCATCATGCCGCTTCGCTCGCAGACTGGTGCGAGCGTCGGACTTCCATCATAGCCGGTCACGCTCCTGGCGGCACAATCTGGAAAGGCGGTGAAATGCGGGCGAGGTTGCCGGGCGTGGAAGTGACGGGGCAGATGCGGGGCCGAGATGGTTCGACCAGCCGGCTGACGGGCGGTCGCTTGTGTCCCTGCGGTCGCCGTCGCCCGCCATCGCCGAAAAAACCGACCCTCTGCACTCTTCTGACTGCATGGATACCACCGCCGACGCACCCATCCCGGATCAAGGAGGCGCTTGAAAGTCCTCCTCCTGCAACTCGACGGCAAGCTGCCGAACATCGCCCTCATGCGGATCGCAGCCCACTGCCGCCCCTATGCCGACGACATCGCCTTCCAGCACTGCCCCACGGTCAAAGCCGTTGAAGCGTCCGACTGGTGGGGCTTCGACCGCATCTACGCCAGCCTGATCTTCGAGCGGACCCGGCCCGTCGCCGAGGCGCTGCTCCAAAAGTACCACTTCGCCGAGATCGGCGGGACCGGCTGGGACGTGGCGAAACGGCTGGAAGACATCGGCATCAAGACGAAGCAGCAGGACTACAGCCTGTACCCGCACTACCAGAACAGCATCGGCTTCACACAGCGGGGCTGCCGGCTGAAGTGCAAGTTCTGCGTCGTGCCGAGAAAGGAAGGGGCCGTGGTCGAGGAACAGACCATTCTGGACATCTGGCGCAAGGAGCCGTACCCCCGCAACATCGTCCTGCTGGACAACGACTTCTTTGGGCAACCCAACTGGAAGCAGCGCATCGAGGAAATCCGGGCAGGCGATTTCAAGGTGAGTTTCAACCAGGGCATCAACTGCCGCATGATTACCGACGAGGCTGCCGCCGCCATCGCTTCGGTGCGCTACTACGACGACGACTTCAAGCGGCGCAGGGTCTACACGGCCTGGGACAACCTCAAGGACGAGGAGCGCTTGTTCGCTGGTCTGGAGGCGCTAACGAAGCATGGCGTGAAGCCCGATGCCATCATGGTCTACATGCTGATCGGCTACTGGCCCGGTGAGACGGCCCAGGACCGAGATTATCGCCGGCAACGGTTGAGGGAGTTCGGCTGTCGTCCGTATCCGATGCCGTATGTGAGGACGAAGGAACTGGTCGGCTTTCAGCGGTGGGTGATCGGAGCCTACGACAAGCGCTTTACCTGGGAACATTGGGAGGCGGCGGACTATCGACCGGAGAAGCTGCATTTGGCTGAGGCGGGGACCGGAGCGAAGGACATGGAATCTGTAGTCTGATCGGCCCAGGCGTTCGCCTCTTCGCCCAAACGCAGAGCGGCGACAGAAACGGATTGACGGCTGGTTTTGAGTCTTCGGCACGACAGCGCCTTGCTCACCCTCTTCTTGGCGCTGGCGGGTTCGCATTCTTCAGGTTGAACGACCCGCCGATCCATCCCAGCATTTCCTCCTGCCAGTTATGGGCCTCTTGTGACCGACAGATTTTCCCGGCAAGACGGCTGCGGCTCGGCGCTAGTATTCTTCTCTGTTCAAGTATAGGTGGATAAGTTGCAACCACTTCGGATGAGTGTGCAACCGTTCCCGGATCGCCTTTTCCTGAAAGCAGGTTTCCTTCAGCAAGAGGATCGTGAGCAGAAGACGGAGCCTCTGATTGGCGACCCATAGCGCCGTCCCATGAAGCGCCTTCTTTTTCGACTTCATGTCCCAATGTGCCAGATAGTTCCTCGTGTCCACAATCTTCTTCTTGAACTCCGCTGGGGCAGGGCAGAAAAGTTTCAGGGTATCCGTTTCGAGCGATCCCAGGATGGCTCCGACACGCCGCTTCAAGGAATGCTGGTTTCCGAAGTGGATGTGGCCTTCGAGACTCGCCTTCAGCCCCTCGTCGATGCCTTCAGGTATCGCCGCCAGCAGCCGTTCTCGTATCCCCTGGTAGACATCTTCCGTCACATACAGGTCGGCCCCACCACGAGTTCGACTGAAACTTTCGAGGGCTTGGACCAGGCTCAGGAACTCGGATTCGAGGAACGCCCCAGGCGAGTAAAGGGAACTGAAGAAGAGGCTGTACACGTCACGGAGCGTTGCCGAGTTCTCGAACCACTTCTTCACCGCCTCTGGAAACCAGTGCTTGAACATGGGCAGGGCAACCAGCATCTCGTAGGGATGCTTCGGATCGCTCTGCTGCCTCCCCTTGTGGTGTAGGTAGACTGATACCTCCTTCTCATCCATCTCGCCGGCCTCTCCCTTCGGAGGGGCGTACCCGATCATCCTCTTCTCGTACACCGGCTCTCCGACAAGAAGGGTGAGCAGACCAGCCCAATCCTTGAAGGCGGTCAGATACCAGTCGAGATGTTGCGGCCCTTTCGGATACAACGACACGAAGTCCGCATACTCCTGGGTTCTCGAACTGAAACCGTGGATGAACCGTGGGGCACATTCGATCTTGAGAGTGGCGTCCAACGTGGGAATTTCTACTTCCATCGGATCACGAGCAACGTATGCAGACTCGTAACCAACGAGTTTGTCCCCCTCCATCTTGTGGTCGGGCGCTTTGAACGGTGGCTCGCTGACCCATTCCTCCAGGTTCGTGTAGTTGACACCCATCGAAGAGAAGGCGATCTCTTCTTGCTTCGGAAAGTGCTTGCCGATGAACAGCGCTTGCGAGGACCAGTTCGTACTCGCCGCCCCGCCAGGGACATGAATCTTCTGACCCGTCAGGTGGTTCTTGTAGAGCGTGCAAACGCCCTGGTCCTCCAACCAGCCCAGGATGAGCGGAACCGGACGTGGCTGCTTGACGATCCCCTTCTCTGCCAATGATTCCTCGTAAAGTTCGCCAAATAACTCCAGCCTTGTCTCCCTCTCGCCGTGAAAGAGAATGCCCGGTATCTGCTTGTCCGGCGTCTCAGGAAGCCACCAGTAGCCCTTTTCCTGAAAGGTATCGAACAGCGTCAAGTCGTTGCGAGCCACCAGAGTCACCCCTTCATCCGATTGCAAAGCCCTGTTGCTTCAGACACCCACTTCGACTTCGGGTTACTTCTCTCAGTCTCCACCCGTATGCCTAATCCCTTGGCATCCGAGCGATGTGACTCTCGAAGGCTTCTCCGAGCCGGCCCATGACGGTCTGGAGTTGATGAAGATCGACCCATAGTTCGCCGTCCGAAGGCGGCTCGGCGTATCGAAACACGTCAGACATCTGGTCGATCTTGTGAAAGTCCCAAAGCCGATCCTTGACCCACCCCGCCACCTTGTTGCCGCACTGCTTCTCCAGCCGCCCGATCAGTTCTGCGATGACGTGGTGTTCAGGCTTCGTCTGGAGCATGGCCTTCAGGTACACTTCGATGGCGTGCCGGTAGAGGTAGATGATCGGATAGGCGATTTCGTCTGGCTCGCCGTCAGACAAGGCGTGCTGCACGAGTGCGTCGGCTGCCTTCTTGTAAGCCCTTGCCACTTGGGGCAAGTCTCGCATCGCCATGCCGCCGATCAGGAAGCCGTGCTGCCAGGTTTCGTCGATCTCGTCAGGCACGTCCTGAAAAACGGGCGTGTGCAATCGAGCGAACTCCAGAAATCTCTCCCCGTTTTGTTCGCCGCTGTTCAGCATCGCATGGATGTTCTCGTAATCCGGCTCGTCTTCCCAAAAATCGGCGACGAGCGCTAGTGCCCGAAGATCGGCCTCGGTGAATTCCCGCTCCTGGCCCTTCGTCGGATTGGCAGTGAGGCTCAGGTGTTCGGCGAACTCTCTTGTCCACGCCTTCACCGTGTCTCGGCTCACGCCCATCAATCGTGCAACTTC
>Ga0307476_10002237_pt1 | contig 11558 bp, 9 predicted proteins | sample atmos_gasesECM2C_2_FD_203314 | JGI IMG/M metagenome (GOLD analysis project Ga0307476, IMG submission 203314) | Hardwood forest soil microbial communities from Morgan-Monroe State Forest, Indiana, United States - atmos_gasesECM2C_05 | ecosystem: Environmental > Terrestrial > Soil > Temperate... | reverse complement strand
CCTGGAACATCCGCAAACCGACGCGGCGGCGGATCGCGTGCCGTGCGAGCAGCGCCGTCATCAGCAACGCGCCGACCGCAGGCGCGGCGCGCAGGATGCCGAGGCCGGAGGGACCAGTCTGCAGAATATCGCGGGCATAGATCGGCAACAATGCGGTGACGCCGCCGAACAGCACAGCAAACAGGTCGAGCGAAATCGTCCCGAGGATGGCGGGATTGGCGCGTATGAAACGGACGCCGGCGAACAAATCGCCAGGAGTTGCCGATTCCTTGACTTCGGCAGCCTTGCCGGTGCGGATAGCGCCGGTGAACAGCGCGCCCAGCAACCAGAACAGCACCATGATGCCGTAAGCAAGCCCTGGCGACACCGCGTAGGCAAGCCCACCGAGCGCGGGGCCAGCGATGGTCGCCACTTGCGTTGCGCCACTCGACAATGCGGTTGCGCGTTGCAGAGAACCTTGCGGCGTGATCAGCGGCAGCAGCGCCGCCGTCGCCGGGCTTTCGAACGCGCCGGCCGTGCCAAGCAGGGCGGTCGCGATGAAGATCTGCGTAACCGTCAGCCACCCGGCATAGGCACCGGAAGCGAGGAAAAGCGCGGTCAGCGCCTCGGCCACTTGGCATAGCTGCACGACGCGCTTGCGTTCATAGCGGTCGGCGGCGTGTCCGGCGACAAACACCAGGAGCGCGGTCGGCAGAAACTGCACCAGCCCCACCATGCCGAGGAGAAGGGCGCTGGCCGTAAGATCGTAGATTTGCCAGCCGATCGCCACCGCCGCGATCTGGCTCGAGAAGCGAGAAAGGCTCCGCGACAGGAGAAAACAGACGAATGAGCTTTGCCTGAAGAGAGACCCGGCACTCTCCGGCTTCGGAGCGGAGGACATGGTCGATCGGTGGCGGACCGTCAGGCGATTGTCAATGGCCGCATTGACGGCAGCGCATGGCATTGCGCTTTCAACTGCGCCATTGTCATAATCGCGGACTCGGGGCATTCGGGGGCATTCATGCTGCAAGTACAATCGGCGTTCGGCGTGTTCGCGCTGCTGGCGCTGGCGTGGCTGTTGGGTGAAAGCCGTCGTGCGGTTTCGCTCAGGCAGGCGGTAATCGGTCTCCTCGTCACCGTTCTCACCGCAATTGTGCTGATCAAGCTACCCGTAGTGGCGCATGCGTTCGGCGCGATCAACGATGCCGTTGGCGCAATTTCCTCCGCCTCGCGCGCGGGCACATCCTTCGTGTTCGGCTATCTCGGCGGCGGCGCGTTGCCGTTCGAGCTGAAAGCGCCTGGCGCCGATTTCATCCTCGCGTTTCAGGCGCTTCCCATCGTGCTCGTCATGAGCGTGTTGACGACGTTGTTGTTCTACTGGCGCGTCCTGCCGCCGGTCGTGCGCGGCATGGCGTGGGCTCTTGAGCGCACGCTCGGAGTTGGCGGCGCGGTCGGGCTTTCGACTGCCGCCAACATCTTTCTCGGGATGGTGGAGGCGCCTTTGTTCATCCGGCCTTATCTTGCCGAACTCACACGCAGCGAATTGTTCCTGGTCATGACTGGTGGAATGGCCGGAATAGCCGGCACCGTGCTCGTGCTTTACGCCACGCTTTTGGCGCCGCTGATCCCGGATGCGGCGGCGCATTTTGTCATCGCCTCGGTGCTGGGTGCGCCCGCCGCAATCCTGGTAAGCCTGATCATGGTGCCGGAGACGAGCGACAAGCGCACCGGCGGCGATCTCGCCGATCCCGGGATCGCCGGCGATCCCCAGACGCATGCCTCCTCCACCATGGACGCGATCGTCAGGGGGACGATGGCGGGCATCGAGCTCTTGATCAACATCATAGCGATGCTGATCGTACTGGTGGCGCTGGTCCATCTCGCCAACGCGCTGCTCGGACTTTTGCCCGATGCCGGCGGCGCCGGAATTACCTTGCAACGGATGCTCGGTTACGCGATGGCGCCGATATGCTGGCTGATGGGTCTGCCGTGGTCGCAGGCCGTGACAGCCGGCAGCCTGATGGGCACCAAGACCGTGCTCAACGAGCTGATCGCCTATGTCGACCTGTCCAAGCTCGGAACCGACGCGCTTGATCCCCGCTCGCGGCTGATCATGCTCTATGCCATGTGCGGTTTTGCGAATTTCGGCAGCCTCGGCATCATGGTCGGCGGTCTCGGTACCATGGCGCCACAGCGGCGGACGGAGATCAATTCACTCGGACTGAAGTCGATCGTCTCGGGTACGCTGACGACCTGCCTGATGGGCGCCATCGTCGGCGTGCTGAGCTGATGTCGCCGTCACTCGGGGCGCCGCGCGTTTAGCATCAGCACCACTTTATCCATCACATAGGATGATCCCTCGGCGGTGAGATGGGCGTGATCCCAGGAAAGCGGGACGCCGCCATCGAGCGTGATCGGGCATTGCCGCGCCGGGCAAACGACATCGAGAACCGAGATATAGGAGAAATTCGCGTGGGCCGGCAACGCCGTCTTCATCATCTGGTCGAGCGAAAAAATATCCGGCAGCAGGAAGTCGTCAGGGCGCGGCTCAATCTGTCGCAAATGCGCACGCATCAGCATCGAAGGCAGCCTCGCTCTGAACTGCACGGCCGGTCCGAGCAACACGACGGCGATGCCGAGTTCATTGAGGCTGGAGATCGTCTCCTTCAGATCGGCGATCATGCCGGCAAAGCGCGGCGGCCGGGCATATTCCAGCCAGTCCGCCGACATGATGACGAGGTCCGGCTTGCGGTCGTGGAAGAAGGCGTCCATTTGCTCCGCAAAGCTGCGACAATACGCATGGCCCTGCCCGGCAGCATTCAGCGTCGGCACGCAGGCCGCCTGCGTTGCCTGAAGGATGTGAATCCTTTCTGGATCGGTGGCCCGGCGCAGACCGGAAAAATAATGCGCAGCGAGGCTGTCGCCCCACAACAGCCAGTTGGATTTTCCGGCCGCGAGCGTCAGGCAGGAATCGCCGAACACGCCATTTTCGGGCGTAAAGCAGATCCCGGAACGGTAGAGGGGCTGATAATTGTAGGTGTTGTAGGATTCGAGCGCGAGCGCGGCGCGATCGGCGTCTGACGGAGTCTGGCTGGCGACAATTCCGATGACGCTTGTCAGGAGCAGAACCACGCTCGCAAGGCCCGCCATCCGGAAAGCATCGCGGCTTGTCGGCGCCAGCGTTCGTGCGCGAAACGGCTGCTCGATATATCGCCAAGACAGATACGAAATCAGTACCGTCACCGCGAACAGCGCCATTGTGTCGCCAGCGCCCAGTACGAGGCTGCTTTTGGAAAAGCGCGCGAAGGTAAACAGCGGCCAGTGCCACAGATATAACGAATAGGAGATGCGCCCGAAAAATCTGACGATGCCGAGCGGGGAGAAAGCGCTGCGTTGCCTTGTAGGCACGCCGATGCCGCTCCAGATGAACATGGCCGCGCCGATACAGGGCGCGAGCGCGTTGAAGCCCGGAAAGCCCGGCCCCTGGCGCAGCGAGAAAATCGGGATCGCGATCACCGTCAGCGCAATGCCGCGCGCGATTTTCTGCGCGAGCGCGTGACGCAGCACCGGAATGCCTCGCGAGGCGATCAGGCCGCCGAGCAAAAATTCCCACGCCCGTGGCGGGCTCATGAAGAAGGCATTGGCGGAGCGGTCGGTCCCCATCAGCCAGATGCTCAAGCCGAACGAAGCGAGCGCCAGCGCCAGGAGCGTCAGGGGCAGCGCCAGTCGACGACCACGCGCGAAACTGGAAAGTCCCCAGAGCATCAGCGGCAACGCCAGGTAGAACTGTTCCTCCACCGCGAGCGACCAGGTGTGCAGCAACGGTTTCTCGACCGCCGCATGATCGAAGTAACCGGTCTGAAACCAGAAGAAGAAGTTCGAGGTAAACGTCACCACAGCCGCGACCGAGCGAAAAAACTCCGCGCGTTCGGAGGTCAACAGATAATGGAAGGACGGGATCGCCGTCAGCGCCACCATGGCGTAAAGCGCCGGCAACAGGCGGCGCACGCGCCGCTCGTAGAATCGCGCAAAGGAAAATGCGCCGCCCTTCAGCTCGCTCTCGATGATGCCGGTGATCAGATAGCCCGAGATCACAAAGAAGATGTCGACGCCTACAAAACCGCCGAACACCGCCGGCGCGTCGAAATGAAACGCAACCACCGCCAGCACGGCAACGGCGCGCAGCCAGTCGATGTCTTCACGATAGGCGGAGGTCATGCTTTTTTCACCCTCCCCCGCTTCGCGGGGGAGGGATTTTCCGGACGTCACACGACTTGACTCCGGTCACGCCCGCAGTTCGACCGTCTTGAAGTCCGCCGGCAGGATCACCTCGAGCAACTCGACGTCATCGGAATAATCCAGGATCATATGCCTGATCCGCGGCGGCTGGGTCCAGCTCGAACCTTCCTTCATCAGGTTCTCGCCTTGCCCGTCCATGTAGGTTTTCACCCAACCCTTGAGAACGTAGACCAACTGGAAGTCGACGTCGTGGAAGTGCAGCTTCGACACCTCCGCCGGATTGCACGGCCCGATCAGGCGGATGACGTGCGCGCGCGCCGCACCCTGGCTCGCATCCGCGACGCCGAGGTCGCGATAATGGGCGTAGGCGCGCAAGCCGTCGGCCTTGAAGTCTTCGTCGCGATAGTGGCTGATGGCCACGCGCTGCTTCGGACGTGCGCGCCGGACGGCCGCTTGTCCGCGTGGTCTGAGCCTCTTGCGCGCCGACGATTTGGCTGCAGCGCTCTTGCGCGCGGCGGTTTTGCGTACCGCTGATTTTTTCTGCTGGGCCGATCGGCTTGCCACCCGTGCCCTCGGCTTCTTGCTGGCCATTGACGTCCTCCCTATCCGATTGATGCGGAAAGGTTAGCACGGATCAAAGCCGTCAGGTGGGCCCGGTGCAGCAATCCGGCGTTGGATTGCAAAATCAGCAGGCGGCGTCAGTGCAGGCGGAACACCCCGTCCACGGCTCGAAGCTCGGCTGGCTTGATCAGCCTGGAATGGGCAATGCGCACCGCGTAAAGCGGGCCTTCGAGTTTTTCCTGCCAGAAATGAAGAAAATCCGTCAGCGCTGGAAATTTCGGAAACAGATCGTAGTTCTGCCAGACATATGTTTGCAGCAGCGAGGGATGATCGGGCATCCGGTACAGAATTTCCGCCGTCGTCAGCCCGTAACCCAGCACCTGTTTCCGGAAGTCTTCGGAAACGCCAACCCGCGAGACCATGCCAAACCTCCTGTGCCAGTGCGGTGGATTTGACATTCGCTATCGCCGCGAGTCCCGCACGTAAGAGAAATGTGACGCACGATACCAACCCATCACAAGCCTAAATGTTTAACGGATTGTTGAAAAAGGGTGCCTTGGCAGCAGCTTACCGCAACTGCTAATAGACCGGCCGGTGACCGGTCGGACCGGGCGTTAAGGACGACGAGCGAAATTGGCAGCTGTCATTTTTGGGCGCCAGTTTTTTTGCTAGAAAACCCTTGTCCCCAACACAACTCTGGCCTATTTCAGTGCTGCCCGCTGGCACTCGCCAGTGTGGACTGCTAACAACCCAAAATCAAGTACATCTTCAAAAGCTTAGGAGGACTGCATGAACTTCCGTCCGCTTCACGACCGCGTCGTGGTCAAGCGCATCGACGCCGAAGAGAAGACCGCAGGCGGTATCATCATTCCGGACACTGCCAAGGAGAAGCCCTCGCAGGGCGAGGTGATCGCCGTCGGTCCGGGTGGCCGCGACGAATCCGGAAAGCTCATTCCGATCGACATCAAGGTCGGCGACCGGGTGCTGTTCGGCAAGTGGTCGGGCACCGAGGTCAAGATTGACGGGCAAGAGCTCCTGATCATGAAGGAGAGCGACATCATGGGTGTCATCACCGACACGCACGCCAAGAAGAAGGCCGCTTAAGCGCCTTTTCCCTCAAACCAGATTTCAAGGAAACAAGATATGTCAGCCAAAGAAGTCAAATTCGGCGTGGACGCGCGCGATCGCATGCTGCGCGGCGTCGATATTCTCAACAACGCCGTAAGAGTCACACTCGGCCCCAAGGGCCGCAACGTGGTGCTCGACAAGTCGTTCGGCGCTCCGCGCATCACCAAGGACGGTGTCACCGTCGCCAAGGAAATCGAGCTTGACGACAAGTTCGAGAACATGGGCGCCCAGATGGTGCGCGAAGTCGCCTCCAAGTCGGCCGATGCGGCCGGCGACGGCACCACCACCGCGACCGTCCTGGCGGCCGCGATCGTCCGTGAAGGCGCCAAGTCCGTTGCCGCCGGCATGAACCCGATGGATCTGAAGCGCGGTATCGATCTGGCGGTGGAAGCCGTCGTCGCCGACCTCGTCAAGAACTCCAAAAAGGTCACCTCGAACGAGGAGATCGCGCAGGTAGGCACCATTTCGGCCAATGGCGATGCCGAGATCGGCAAGTTTATCTCCGACGCCATGAAGAAGGTCGGCAACGAGGGCGTGATCACGGTTGAAGAAGCCAAGTCGCTCGAGACCGAACTCGAGGTCGTCGAGGGCATGCAGTTCGACCGCGGCTACATCTCGCCCTACTTCGTCACCAACGCCGACAAGATGCGCGTTGAAATGGAAGATGTTTACGTCCTCATCAACGAGAAGAAGCTCTCCTCGCTGAACGAACTGCTCCCGCTGCTCGAGGCCGTGGTGCAGAGCGGCAAACCGCTCGTGATCATCGCCGAAGACGTCGAGGGCGAGGCGCTTGCCACTCTCGTGGTCAACCGCTTGCGCGGTGGCCTGAAGGTTGCCGCCGTCAAGGCGCCGGGCTTCGGCGATCGCCGCAAGGCCATGCTGCAGGACATTGCGATCCTCACCGGTGGCACGGCGATCTCGGAGGATCTCGGCATCAAGCTCGAGAACGTCACGCTCAACATGCTCGGTCGCGCCAAGAAGGTGATGATCGACAAGGAGAACACCACGATCGTCAGCGGCGCCGGCAAGAAGGCCGACATCGAGGCGCGCGTGGCACAGATCAAGGCGCAGATCGAGGAAACCACCTCGGACTACGACCGCGAGAAGCTGCAGGAGCGGCTGGCCAAGCTTGCGGGCGGCGTCGCGGTGATCCGCGTCGGCGGCGCGACAGAAGTCGAGGTGAAGGAGCGCAAGGATCGCGTTGATGACGCGATGCATGCGACCCGTGCGGCGGTCGAGGAAGGCATCGTTCCGGGCGGCGGCGTTGCGCTACTGCGTGCTTCCGAGCACCTCAAGGGCCTGCGCACCAAGAACGACGACCAGAAGACCGGCGTCGAGATCGTGCGCAAGGCGCTGTCCTGGCCGGCCCGCCAGATCGCGATCAATGCGGGCGAAGACGGCTCGGTCGTCGTCGGCAAGATTCTCGAGAAGGACAATTATTCCTACGGGTTCGACTCGCAGACCGCCGAATACGGCAACCTGGTTTCCAAGGGCATCATCGACCCGACCAAAGTGGTTCGCGTAGCGATCCAGAACGCAGCCTCCGTCGCTGCGCTTTTGATCACCACCGAAGCCATGGTGGCCGAGCTGCCGAAGAAGCAGGCGCCGGCGGCCGGCATGCCCCCCGGCGGCGGCATGGGCGGCATGGACTTCTGATCCGCCCGCTCCTGCGATTTAAGAGAATACAGAACCCCGGCAGCGCTGCCGGGGTTTTTGTTTTCCTCCAGATGCCGACGGACCGCCGGAAGCCGGCCAAACTAAGGTACGATTCCTCCACCACCCGGGCCACAATGGCGCCCAATGAAAAGCCAGATCATCGATGTAGATTGTTCCCGTAAACCGGGGGGACGTCGAAATGCGCCATGTGCAGCGGCCGCTGGTGCTTGCTCAAAACACAGCCGAATTCAAATTCAATTTCCAGATGATCAGCGGGGGCGCACGGCACGCTTGCAGCGTTGCAATTCAAGCAACGGACGAGGTCAAAGCGGCAGCGCTTTTTCGGGAGAACTGGTCGGCGATCGAAAAGCTCGCGCGCAAAAATCTCGCCACCAATACCGCAAGGCAAATTCGGCTGGAGCTGGCGTGAGCCGACCGGATCCGTACTCCGGACGCTGCCCGCGACCAGCTATGGGCTGCTGGCGTCGGCGGCAAACGCAAGTATGGCCAGCACGGCCGTTATGACCGCAATTAACGGGAGGTGCTCGATCAGCATGGCGGCTCCGACTGAAAGCAATCGTTATTCGCCGACGCCAGGCTCACGTCAACGAAACCCGCCCGTTAACCTGAAACAGCATCCTTAACCGCAACGCCTTGTTGCCGCGATCGGCTCCAAAACTAGCATGACGGCAGTCGCGCGGACGAAATGCGCTCAGCTTTCCCGCTCGATCAGGAGGCTCGCCAGATGCGACGCCTCCGCCGAGTTGGGATCGTGGCACATGAGGCGACGAAGTCTGGTAGCGCGTTTGATCGGCCTTTGCTCCTGGCTGACGCTCATCGTCATTGCGCTGATATTTTTGTCGCGCTGGCGCGCTGAAGCCAACCGGCAAGACGGCAGACGCGCCGACTAAATCCGCCGTCGGTCCCGATCGCTGCTGGAAACTGAATCCATCGCGGCAGGCAGCGCCGCAGCGGCGTTCGACGCGAGGGTTCGCCGATTTACAGCGTTTTCGAGCGAAGTGGATACCGGTTCGCGTGAAGAAAACGCGTCAAAACAAAAGATTAGAGCCTCGGTTCTGATTCAATCAGAACCGAGGCTCTAGGCCGGCAGGCCTGCTTTGAGCAGGCCAGCCTCGTGGCGCCTGCGATCGGCTTCGTGCTTGTAATGCTGGGTCGTCAGGTGTGCAGCCACCGAGAATTGCGGCTCGCGTTTCAGCACCTCCGATACATGCGCGGCAGCCGCCACCGAATTGCCCATCTGGGCGAAAGTAGCCGCGAGGAAGGCATGATGGGCGTGGTCAGGCCGCGTGATCCGCGAAAACGCTTCTGCGGCTTCGGCATATTTCTCGGCGCAATAGCAGGCGCGCCCGAGGTGGTTCCAGAATCGCTCCGGGTGATATGGGTTGAGGCGCATCGCCCTCTTGATCCAGTCGATGCCTTCTTCGGGCCGGCCAAGCCACGTCAGAAGCTCGCCCTGTTGCACGACAACGAGATCGTAATTGGGATTTAACGCGAGCGCCCGCTCCTGATGATAGGCGGCCTTGTCATGGTCGTCGCGGTTGAGGTTCAGCGCGGCGAGAATCCTGTGCACGTCGCTGTCATTGTCGTCGAGCGCCAGGGTGGTTTCCAGCTCCGCCGCAATCGTCTGGAATGTCGCCTCGCTATCGACGCACCAACCGTAAACCCAGGTCTGGCCAAGCACGCACGCCTTCCAGGCGTGAGCGTGGGCATAGCTCGGATCGAGTGCGAGGGCACGGTCGAGCAGACGCTGCGCTTCCGCGTTGTCGGTCCGCGTCGAGCGGTGATGCAGCACCTTTGCGGCCAGCACGCACTCGTAAGCCACCATGTTGTCGGTCGGCTTGCGTTTCGCGCGCTCATGCGTGGCGGCCTCGACGCGACCAGGCAGCGTCGAGACTATCGCGCGGGTCATCTCGTCCTGGATGGCAAAGATATCCTCGAGATCGCGGTCATAGCGTTCAGCCCAAACGTGCCGGTCGGTCTCGGCATCGATGAGCTGCACGGTGACGCGAATGCGGTCACCTGCCTTCCGCACGCTCCCCTCGAGGACGTATTCGACGCCGAATTCGCGGGCGACTTCCTGTACCTTGATCGCCTTGCCCTTGTACACGAAAGTGGAATTGCGCGAGATGACGAGCAGGTCATGGAAGCGCGACAACTCGGTGATGATGTCTTCAGTCAGGCCGTCGGCGAAGAACTCCTGCTGGGGATCGCCACTCATGTTGACGAGCGGCAGGACGGCGATGGACGGCTTCTTCGAGATTGCTGACGCAATCGCGGCGTCCTGAGCGCCGCTCGGCGCGGTGGCGGCATGCTCCTCGAGGCGAATCCGAAAAACGCGGATCGGCCGCGCGATATTCTTCACGCACTGCTCACCAAGATCCTCAAAGAAGATTTCCTCCAACCGGTCCCCGACCTGATCGCGTACTGCGCCCGAGACGCAGATGCCGCCTGGCTCGGCGAGCGTTTCGAGGCGCGCCGCCACATTGACGCCGTCGCCAAAAATGTCGTTTGCATCAACGATCACGTCGCCAAGATTTATGCCGATGCGGAACTGAATCCATCGCGCCGGCGAGACGTCCGCATTGCGACGCGCCATGCGCCGCTGGATCTCGGCTGCGCAAAGCACGGCGTCGGCGACGCTTTGGAATTCGATCAGCATGCCGTCGCCGGTCGTCTTGATGATGCGGCCGCGGTTTCTTGCGATCAGCGGATCGATAAGCTCGATCCGATGAGTCTTGAGGCGTGCAAGCGTCCCGGTCTCGTCGGCCTCCATGAGCCGACTGAAGCCGACCATGTCGACGGCGATGACCGCAGCGAGCCTGCGCTCTGGCCCGACCTCGTCCATTCCTCGGGTTCCTTCGCAACACAGAGGAGTCTACCAGATAAGCGGTTTTGGCCAAGTTTCACGGCTTGATCACCGCGACAATATGCAGCGCCTCGAACACAACGCCCGCCTCATGACGCTCAGCTCGCGCCGGGCCGCATCGCGGATCGGCTGACCATCAACAGGATGCCCCCAACCTGCGGCAGCAACGCCAGCAGCACAAGACGAAGCATTGCGAAATCGTCGCTCGTCGGCCGCAGCATGCCTTGCGTGACCCAGGCGACGAGCTTGATGGCGGCGTTGGTTTGAGGGTCTGCCGTCTGCCCGACGGACGCCATGGCGGCGTCCAGTATCTGGCGACGCTCGGCGACCGCCGCCTCGCGCTCCCTGCAGAACTTGCCAACGCCATTGCGGCACTCCCGATCCCGCGCCGACATCGCGTCGCTCAGGGCCGATTGAGCCGCTGTCACGGCGGGGGTCACGCGCGCCGCCCGTGCCGCCGTAACGTCGGTGATGTTGACCGAGGCAAAGCCGATGCCAGCGGTAACGGCGAAGACAAAGGTCATCGTCCAAACGGACCAACCTGCAAGAGAGATTGCGCGGTGTCGGGCTTGCCAAAGCGCGGCGGCACATGACGGCATGACCAGCGCGACGAGATCGGCGGCGACCCCAATCGCAAAGAACAGCCACCCAGCGATGTCGCTCGATCCAAGCGATCGGGCGAACCAGCCGTTCGTGGTGATGCCGACACCCGCCAGCGCGATCGCGGCGAGGGCCAACAGGATCGAGGCAAACGGCCGGCGCAGGTGCCTGACGGCAGACGACGTGACGGCAGATGACGTGCCGGCTGGCGACGGCGCAACGGGCGGCTCGGCGAACGCCGGCTCGGCCCACGAATAACCGGCCGGAATCAGTGATTCGGAAAAATCATCGTCTGAAGAGGTGTCCCTCTTCGGCTTTTGCCGTCTGCGCTGCCGGTAGGCGCGGGCGCGCGGGACGGCGCTCTTGGCCGTCCTGGGTTGATGCCGGGCGAAAATCGATGCAATAGCGTCTTCGGCCATTGGAACCGCTCCATTTCGGTTGTGGTGGCGTGGTGCGTTCGTTCGTCGCGCCGGTTTGATTCACGAGCGTTCGCTGTCTCGGCGACCGT
>Ga0307476_10002236_pt1 | contig 11558 bp, 4 predicted proteins | sample atmos_gasesECM2C_2_FD_203314 | JGI IMG/M metagenome (GOLD analysis project Ga0307476, IMG submission 203314) | Hardwood forest soil microbial communities from Morgan-Monroe State Forest, Indiana, United States - atmos_gasesECM2C_05 | ecosystem: Environmental > Terrestrial > Soil > Temperate... | reverse complement strand
TGCGGTGTTCTACACCAGCACCAGCTGGTGGACCCTGTGCACCGGCAACAACGCCGGCTTCAGCGCCAATCCGCTGTGGATCCCGCGCTACGCGTCCAGCGTCGGCACCCTGCCGGCCGGCTGGAGCTTCCAGACGATCTGGCAGAACGCCGACTCGGGCATCTTCCCCGGCGACCAGAACAAGTTCAACGGCGCCCTCGACCGCGTCCAGGCCTTCGCTCACTGACCGGCGCTCGGCGCGCGTTCGCCACCCTGGGCGGAGTCACGGCGCTGCCGGCGGCGGCCCTCGAACGTCGGCGCATCCGGTGTCGCGCTGCGACTCCTTGGCCTCACCCCGAGACGATCGCGCTCGACGCGGCCGGATCGCCGCGCTTCTCGAAGATCGCCTCCACCGGCGCTGAGCACGCATGTCACGACGGCCGCCGCTTCGACCCTGACGCCTCAGGGCCGAGGCGTGCGATGGGATGCTGGAAGCAGCGGACGATCCGGTCCGCTATCGCGGTCGTGTCCGATCCGATGGACATGACCTCATCGCCTATGAAGTCGCCCGGTAGGTGTGTGCCGAGCAGAAACACGAGCAGCGGCAGCCCGTGCTGCTTGGCATCCATACGTGCGACCCGGATCTCCTTGGCCTGAACCCCATCGTCGCGAAAGCTATCGCCCACCAGGATTGCGAAGCTGCGGCTCTCGTCCATCGCGCCCCGGAGGTCCACTCGCCAGCGCTCGCTGACCGCCTCGCGCTCGTCGAGATAGGGTACGAGGCCGCGCGCGATGAGGTGCGTGTACAGACCACGAGCCACCGCAATATCTTGGGCGTCGTACGAGAGGAAGACATCGAATCTCACCAGTGGTCGTCTGGCCAGTGGTTTCCGATCGAGCTTCGGTGGCATGCCGGGGAAGACCAACCACTCAAGCTGCTCGGCTGTGATTCCAGGTGGGCGGCCCAACACGAATGCGATTGCGTGGGCAGCGACGTCGCTGTCGTCTTCCCCACGCGCCTTGAGGCTCGCCGCCAATGCATTGACGGTGACCTCGTCTGCATGTGGGCTCAGTGTATCCCCGGTGAGCACCCAGTGTAAAAACAGGCTAAGAGAGACGAGGTCGATCCAGTGGTCGTGTCTCACTTCCGCCGGGACGGCCTTGCGGAGGAAGCCCGGAATCGCGAGCGCGGCCCGCGAATACGTCGCATCACCGGCCACTTGGAGATCACCCAGCCGGAACGTGGAGTCCTGCTGGTCCCGGTTCACGAAGATGTTGTCCGCGCGGAGATCGCCGTGCGCCAGACCCTCGGCGTGGAGGTACCGGAGCGCCCGCGTCAGCTGTGCCGCAGCGATTCTTGCGGTTGCCGACCGCTCGCCTGGTCGGAGGGCGCCGAGGGACTTCGCGGTGGCGTCCACTCGACCCATGACCGCATACCCGAGGGTTGGCTCGAGCAACTGGACCCCAACGAAGTACGCCGGGTAGCGCTCCGCCAGTTCGCGACTCAGTCGCACGTTGCGGTTGAACTCCTGGCGTTGCGCGACGTCCAGCGGATCGCGCAGAACCTTGAGGACCCGCTGCCGGTCCCCTTCGATCGCATAGATCAGCCCGTTGCCACGTTCCATGAGCATGCTGCCCAGCGTGTACCCCGCGACCTTTTCGCCTGTGGTCGGCAGGCTTGACTCCAGCACCACCGACCAATGTTCGACGACACGCTCGAACACCAGGCGCACCGACGTGAGCAGTCGTTGATCATCGTGCGGCTCGTTCCCGATCTGCCCCCGTAGCTCGGCAAGGCGTGTCGTTCGGGTCTGTCGTGGAGCCCGTGCAATCTCGACGAAGCCGTTCAGGAGATCGATTGTCCGGGAAAGGCCTCCGGTCATCGTATGGATATCATCGACATGTCGCCAGCGCACCGGGATGTCCTGGAGATCCTCGTCTCGATTCACCATCCACAGGAGGGCCAGCTGGCGGTACGCGTGCAGCAACTCGCCGGCACGAACGTAATCGGTGTCCGCGGGAGCGATGTCGAGCGTGACCAACATCTCGCTCACGTTGCAGTCTCCGAAGGTACTGATGAAGTCGACGCGTGCATGCGAGGGCTGGCGTAGCGATGGAACAATGTACAGATCGCGGATGCGCCGCTCGAGCGTACCGACCCGCTCGCCATGGAGTCGATTGGCGATGATCTCCAGGCTGCCGCCGAGCCCCCAGCGCGAGATCTGCTCGCACAATCCCAAGCTGTCCCCCGGAAACAGGCGGAATATCGATACAAGCACCGTCGCGTAAGACCATTCAGTAGGTAGCAGAGCGTCCTCGCCTCGCCGCCAGTTGCGCGCCTGGTTTTCGAGGATCGTGTTCACCAGCCATTGAATGGTCTCGAGTCCTTGCGGGAAGAAGCTCGTGCGAAGCGCGTGGCGGTGCCGGTCGTTGTCGGCGCGCTCGAACAGCACAGCGATGTTGCGCAGCACGACGGCCACGGCGCGCAGTGCCTCTGCACGCACGATCGGGTCGTCGTTGCGAAGGTTGGTGTTGAGCACCTCCCGGAGCATGAGTGAGAGGTGCTGGCCGCTCTGCTGGTCCAGCGCAATATGCCGGAACACGTTGGCCCGGAGAAGCGCCGTCATGATGATCATGCGCATGCGGATCACGCCCGGCCGTGCTGGCGTGCCGCGGTCGAGGATATAGCGTATCAGGTACTGATATGTCCTAAGCACGCGTGGGTAGGCGGCGATGATGTCGTAGTTTCGGCCGGGCCGGCAATCTTCGAGGATGTCGTCAGGGTGGCGATCGAGCACTTTGGCCGACACGGTCTTGACGACGATCTTGAGCTGCTCGAGCTCCTCGGGAATCTCGGCATCGAGATCGTCGACACGCTCGAGCAGCAGAGCGTCTACCTCGCGCTCGCCGAGCTCGTTCCATGGGACCCGTTCGAGCTGCTTACGCAGGACGTAGCCCCGCAGTGCACCGTGGCCGCCCCGAATCATCGCGAGGGCCGCGAGCTTGTGCACCTCGTCGGCGCCAGCGCCGAACACCACGTGGGCAAGCATTACCCGGCCGTACACCTCCTCGAGGGAACGCCGGACGACGGCACGCGGTGCCGACTCGCCCGGACCGTGGAACTTGCCGAACAGCAATGTCCCATCCGGGTACCCAGCAAGGAACGCCGCGCAGCCGCGCCGGATGGCCCACGCAGTCAAACCCGCCGGCAACGCGATCCGGTCGAACCGCATGCCCTCGAAGTAGTAGTTCCACGCGTCGCTGAGCCTGGCCGAGATCGGAGAGCCGCGCGCGGCGCGGTAGATCGACACGCTGCCGGTCTCGGTTGCGACGAACGTTACCGGCTCGTCGTACAAAGGCGTCTCGGTCGAAGGCACCCAGGGCCTGACCGCGACCACGGGGCCGCGGTGAACGTCGAGCCACAACTGCTCCGTGACGATGTTCCCGATGCCGGGTTCCTTCCTGACAATTCCGACCAGCCAGCACGAGCTCACCCCCGTCTCACTCCCCACATAACACGCATGGCCGTGCTCGTGGTCGTCGGTCCGGATCGTGAGCGCGATGCCATTGATCGGGTATGCGAGCAGCGTTGGCTCGGCGCCCACGGCCAGAACGTTGCCATCCAGGTCGAACACCGCGAACCGCAGCGCGCCGCCGGCCGAGCCTGCCGCCGCCAGGTATTCGCCCGGCGTATCCAGCGCCGCGACCGCGACCGCGCGCGTCGGCGTGGAGAGCTGCGTCGGTGAGACGTCACGGGCCGGTGATAGGTCTAGCGGCGACAGGATCCACTGATGTCCTTCATCCGGGCGCAACGCGAGGAGCGCGAGCGGCGATTCGCTCGAGTCGAGCCCGGCCAGGAATGCGTCCGTGCCAGCGATACCCGCGAGGCCATGCACCTCCAGATCCGTCCCCCTGGCGCGCGAGTAGCCTGGGGGCCTGGCGACGTGCACGCCAGCCAGATCGACGCGATCTTTCCCCAGGCGCAGGTCGAAGATGGCGACACGTAGCTGCTCGCGGTCGAGCGTCTGTGCCCCCGCCCAGCTGAGTGCGACGCGGACCCAGGGACCTTGCCTGCGAACAACGCGCGCGGCGCGCGTGCGGACGCTCGCTGATGACCGGTCCCCGACCGGCGGCACGAGGCAATCGAGGGCGCGTTCGCCATCGAAGATGGGCATCTGATTGCCGGTGGCGTCAAACACCACCACTCGGGCCGAGGTCGTCACCGCGATGGCGATGTCATCGATGAGGTCGACGCCGACGATCCCCTGAGCACGGCCGTTGTCGTCACGATAGGCGATCCTCGACCACTTGAGGTCGTGGCGCTGCCGCTCGAGCTGGGCCGCGTAGATGAGCGCGTCGAGGTACCTGTGCATCGCCGCGTGGCGCTGCACCAAGCTCTCGAGATCGTGGCGCTGGACCGCAAACGTGTCGCCCCGCAGAAGGTACTTGCGAAGGAAGCGTTCCCAGTGCTGCAATCGCGACACATCGCGGTGGTCCACAAGTCGGCGCGCGCATGCGTGGAGCTGCTTCAAGTGGTGTGATACGAAGGTCAGCCACCTCTGCGTGTCACGGCTCGGCATCGCGACGAGGCAGCCCATGCTGAGCTGGATCAGCGCGTCCGCGTCGCCATGGGCGAGCTCGCCCATCGTCGCCGATAATCGGTGGAGGACCTTCGGGCTGGCATTGCTGGCGACCGCGCAGGCTCGCGCGACGATACGCCAGTCGCGGGCTCCTAGCGCAGTGGTCCAGCGCGGGAGGATCGTGTCCACGAGCAGATACCGTAGCGCGTCTTCGGACGTCGCCGCCACGGAGTGACGCAGCTGACGTTCGCTGTCGAGTAACGCGTCGAGCGTCGACGCCGCGGTTACATCTGACCCCTCGATGACGTCGCGCCAGAGCGCTCGGATCTCGCTTCGCAGTACCGAGGGGCTGCGGACGCGGAACAGTCGCATTCGGCCATCGCGCAGCGCTGCGAGCACGAAGCACGAGGTCGCGTCATCGGCGGCAAGGGTCTCGACGGCGAGGACCGCATTGCTTAGATAGATCGCGAAGTCGTGCGGCTGGAGCGCATTGTCGTCATCGAGCCCACCGTGCAACGCGGTCCACTCGATCACGCGGAGCCGGCCGTCATCGAGACCAAGGACGATCCGGACGGTCGCTCCGGAGTCCTCACGAGCCATCTGGAGCGCTGCGACCGAAAGCACCGCGGTACGGGTCGTCACGGCACGAGCGGGCCTTGCTTCGCCGGCGTGGCGGACATACAGGCCATCGGTTGCTCCGATGAGGACCGAGCTCTTATCACCTTGCATCCAACGAGAAGCGGTTCCGACGGTGATCGGCAGAAGGTTGGTGTCGGTGCATAGCGGCGCAGCCTGACTATCATCACGCAAAACCTGGCACGGCCATTCGAGGATCTCGCCGCCGCGGGTAACGCACACCAGGACCTCCGCGCCAGGCCGGCCGACGGTCATCATCCATCCCACCCATCCAGGCAAGACATGCCGAGCTCGGATCGCCAGGTCGTCCTGCCGTACCTCAACCACGAACAGCGCCGGGTACCTTGTCGCGACGACGATGTCGACGACCCGCGGATCGTTGGTCGGTAGTTCCAGCACTGCCGTGATCCCCTGACCATAGCGAGCATGACCTGGTGTGTCGTCGACCAGCGGGCGTGGTTCGTACGGGGCTGGCCGCTTGCCAGAGCGCTCGAACCACTCCTCCAGGTGGAGGCACGCGTTTTCGGCGAAGTCGTCCCGCAGGACGACAAGGTGACCGTCGTCCAGCCCGGCGATGAGGAAGCCGAGGCCATGCAGGTGTGCGAGCGTGCGCACGCCGCAGTCGAGCCTCGTCTTCCTCGTCTCGAGCTCCGCGGACCCCAAGCGCATGCACACGATTTCACCCGCCTCCGAGGCGACCCAGATGCTCCGGCAGCCTTTGCACGAGGTGCTGCAGCGTGGCTCGTAATCAAGCGAAATCTCCGACTCACTGATCGGGTCGAAGCAGAACGCGTAGTGCAGCTCGGCGGCGGCGACCAGCCGGTCTCGCAGTGCCACCGAGCTCGCGAGCGCCTTCTCGAAATGGCCCAGAATCCCTGTCTTCTCGATCGAGTATGCTTCCGATCTCGCGGCTCGCGCGGACGGAGAGGCAACCAGTCCGGTGATGCCGCGGATCAGGGTTTCCACCGGCCGGGCCTCGGTATCGCGGAGGTCAACGCCGCGCAGCGCGGCGATGGTCTCCGGCAGCGAATCGCCACGATAGCGGGCCAGAACGACCGGGATGATCGGTTTGGAATAGCGGCGAGCGAGCGTGACCACCCGATCCTGGAGGCTGGATAGTGTCGCGTCGGCGACACAGATCGCGACCATGCCTGACGAGCGGAGGGCGTGTTCAATCTCTGTGTCCCACGATGCCCCCAGCGGGAGATGGGCCTCGTCGAGCCAGGGATTCAGGCCATGAGATCGTAGCTGCTGCTCGAGCTGACGGATCTCAGCCAGGTCAGCCTTGTCGTACGACAGCAATACGTCGAAGGATTCCTGAGCTGTCGACCATGGTGGCTCGTCGCGTTCCAGGTAACGAACGAGGTGGCGATAGCCGTCCGCGATCGAAAATTTGTCTTGCGTCACCGACTCGAGCACCGCGACACGTTCGCCATAAGCGAACGATCTGTCATGCGGCACCTGGACATCATCGAAATAGCCACCGAGGCTGCAATGCTCTAGGCCATAGATCTCGTCGATCAGTCGTTCGAACTGCGGCTGGTAACCGATGACGTTCGCGCCGGACAATGCGATCCCGCCCGCGCGCCACGTGGTTCGCTGTACTCCGTCCCCACTTTCGATCCGCGACGCCAGCGGAAAAATGATCAATGGACGCAGATCCTCGGAGCGCTTGCGAAACTCGATCGAACGCCGAGCGATATCGAGCACGCCATCCAGGCTCTGGCGGTTCGGCGTGAAGACGAGCACCAGCTTCTCTGGCATCAACATCGAGCAGATGCCGCTCGCATCGGTGACGCCCGTGCGTGAGTCGATCAAGACGTAGCGATATCGCCTGGTCAGTTCGCCGGAGAGTCGGGCAAACACTGTGGGATCCTTCCGGAACATGGCCTCCCAGTCGAACGTTGCGATCCGGGTAGCGTAGTCGCCGTCGGAGCGTCCGGAGCGGATCAGCCGCAACGGGAACGGCGTCTCGATCCGCAGTGCGCACTTGTCGAGCGCTGCATCGAACCGGTCGAAGAACGCGTCGCTCTCGTTTGCAAATGCTGCGTCCCGCAGTTCGCAGAGCAAGTCGATCAACCCAGGCGCGTCGTCGCTAGCCATCCGGGACTCGAAGTAGCGGTGCAAGCCCGGGGCTTCCAGGTCCCAGTCGATCATCAAGACACCGCGAGGATCGCGTTGGCTCTGCGCGAGCAGGCACGCCGCGTTCGCGAGCGCCATCGACCGACCGGTACCACCCTTGTAGGAATAGAAGGTGATCACCTCTCCCGATGAGCGAGAATCGACGCTCATCGCATTCCTCCGCGGATCCACGGTGATGGCTTGAGATGCTTGTCCAGCCAGTCCTTGACGTCGGCATACTTCGGTAGTGCGAAGTCGCCACATGTCGAGCAAGGGTCTGCCGCGACATCGTCGAAGGCGCGACATCGCCCGCAGATGTACTGGGCGATCTCACGTACTTGTGGCGCAAATTTCTTGTTCCTGCTCATCGGTCGTCCTGATAGCGAGAGATCGGTCAGGTCCGCGTAGATGCGAGTGTCTCTGAGCTCGAGCGGAAGGTCACCTCGCCCACCGCGGATCACCACTGGAATGATCAGGCCGAAATGACGTTCGGCATGAGGCAGCATGGCGAGCCGCTGCTGCTCGAGAGTGATCATCGCCCGATACTCCCGCGTGCAATACGAGTGTTCATGGGAGAAATATTGTGGCCAGTAGATCATCACCATGCAGACGCTCCTGCACAGCGCCATCGCGATGGAGTCCTGGTACAGAAATCCAGGCGTGTTGCGCTCGTCGCGGTAGATGGGATCCTCGAACGGCACGAGCAGCTTGAGCTCGTTGGTCAAGGCTCGCTCAAAGTCATCCACCGCATAGCGCCCGAGCTCGCTATCCGAATGGCGATAACTGAGAAAGCACGCCGCCTGAAACGCCATACCCAACCTTACCGCATCGCCGTTCCTTGATCCGCGCGGACCAGAGCCGATATCGGTTGACCCATCCGGAGACATGCCCGATCGGGCTGCGTGCGCTACAGCGACCCGGGTTGCGCCCGCACCGCCTGACCGACGCATCGTGCCTGACGACAGCCGCATGGATTGAAGCGGCACGTGCACGCCGGCCGGCGCTCTGGTCGTCCTGGGCTGGTGTGGGAGCCTGACGGCTGTCGACCTCGTCTGCCAATGGCCGCTGCACTGCACCGGGTACGCCTGTTGACCGGGGCGTCGCATCGAGCTCAGGGTCCGGTTACCTCTCGGTAGCGCCATGGAACGTCCCCTATCGTTCGAACGGCCGGTAGGCCCACTCCGACGGCAAGGTGTGCAGCTATCAGCGCTAGACACACGTGCGGCCGGCGATTTGCAAGGCTGATGTGTATCGTCTACTACGCGCTATGCGCTATGCGTCATGTGCCCACGCGGAACCTCGCGGTCTCGCGTCGTCGTGGCTCCTGATCGAGCGAACTCCAGCCCAACGGAATGGCCGTCTGTGGTACCCGAGTTGCGCGGAGCAGCAACGGCCGGCCAGGTGAGCTCATGAAGGTGATGGTGTACATCCCGCTGCGCAGTCGATAACCCGCTCGCCGCGCCGCCGGGGTGCCAAGGCATGCACTTGGAGCGAGCGGGTGGTTCATGCGCGCTGCGCGAAGCGGCGCTCGAGATCATCGAGCAGCGTCAGGCGCCGATCAGCCGCGGGAACCATCCTGGCGAGCCACGCGCGCACGTAGGACCGATCAAGGATGAGCGCCGAGAACATGCGTTCCAGATCCGCGATGTCCTTGCTCCGCGCGTAGAGCAGCTTCATGACGCACAGATCTTCGGCGGAGAGAAACCACAGCGGCTCACCCGATGGATACTTGAGCTGTCGGCGCCTGCGCTGCATCTCGAGGAAGTGCGGATGCGTGCTGATGAACACGTCGACGAGAGTGCGTCCACTGCGGCCGGTGAACATCCCGATCCGGGCTACTGACTTCGCTGCATCGGCGCGGTCGATCATCACCCCGGCTCGCTCCAGCGCATCGATGACGCGCGGCAGCTCCGGTTCCGAAGCAAAGACGGAAATATCCACGTCGTTCGTATCTCGAGGAATCGCCCATGCAGTGAGCGCGAGAGCACCGCCGATCGCGTACTCTAGGCCGTCTTCCTCGAGCCGCGCCGCGATGTGCTGCGACAGCTCGAACGCGTTCATTCCGCGAGGCTCTGACGCAGGGTCATGAGGATCTGGACGGTGTCGTCGGGCAGTGGAACGGGCCGCAGGACCCGCTCTAGCGTGTCCGGATCGAGCTGCGATAGGAAGTGGTCGCCCGCGGCGCACATCTCGGCGACGGCGGCGAGCCGCTCCTCGGGTGTGGCATCTCGCCAGGCGTCGACTTCCCGCCGGATGTGGTCGTCGCTGGCGAAGTACTGCCGCTGCGCTTCGAGCATCGCGAGCATCTCCGGCGTGTACTCCACGGCGGCAAGATACCATGCCCGCTGATGACGGCGCGCGTCACCGGCGTCGCGGGCTGTCGCAGCCGAGCCCCTCGTGGTGAGGGCGGCGAACCGATATGCTGCGCGCGCTCGATAGGGGGAACCATGCGCGCGCCATCTCGATTCACGGTCCTGATCTGTAGCGTCCTCACCGCCGGGCTCGTCGCGGCGAGCTCGCCGCCGGCGCTGGCCCAGCCGCGCGGAGCGGCGATCAGCGTCGACATCCCGTTCGAGCAGTTCGTGCTGCCCAACGGGCTGCGCGTGCTGGTCCACACCGACCACAAGGCGCCGATCGTCGCGGTCAACATCTGGTACCACGTCGGATCGAAGAACGAGCCGCGGGGCCGCAGCGGGTTCGCCCACCTGTTCGAGCACCTGATGTTCCAGGGCTCGGAGAACTTCAAGGGCGAGTTCTTCGAGCCGTTCGAGCTGGTCGGCGCGACCGACCAGAACGGCACGACCAACGCGGATCGCACCAACTACTTCGAGAACGTGCCGACCACGGCGCTCGACGTCGCGCTGTGGATGGAGTCGGACCGGATGGGCCACCTGATCGGCGCGATCGATCAGCACCTGCTCGACGAGCAGCGCGGGGTGGTCCAGAACGAGAAGCGCCAGGGCGAGAACCAGCCCTACGGGCGGGCGTTCACGATGATCCTGAGGGCGATCTATCCCGAGGACCACCCGTACCACCACTCGACGATCGGCTCGATGAACGACCTCGATGCGGCCAAGCTGGACGACGTCAAGAACTGGTTCCGCAGCTGGTACGGCCCGAACAACGCGGTGCTGGTGCTCGCCGGCGACATCGACCTGGCGACCGCCAAGGACAAGGTGACGAAGTACTTCGGCGACATCGCGCCGTCGGCGAACCTGGCCAAGCTGCCGCCCAAGCTCGCGCTGCGCACGACCGCGACGCGCGAGACGGCGACCGACAACGTGCCGCAGACCCGGATCTACAAGGTGTGGAACGCGCCGCAGTTCGGCAGCGTGGACAGCGATCGGCTGGGGCTGCTGTCGCAGGTGCTCGGCGGCTCGAAGTCGTCGCGGCTCGACAAGCGGCTGACGTTCACCGAGAAGCTGGCCGACAGCGTGTCGGCGGGCGTGCAGCTGCAGGAGATCGGCGGAGCGCTGATCGTCCAGGCCGACGTCAAGGCCGGGGTCGACGCCGCCAAGGTCGAGGCGGCGATCGACGAGGAGATCGGCAAGCTGATCGCCGAGGGGCCGACCGCCGCCGAGGTCGAGCAGGCGCGCGCGGCGGAGCTGGCGAGCTTCGTCCGCCGGGTCGAACGGATCGGTGGGTTCGGGGGCAAGGCCGACGTGCTGGCGCAGTGCCAGGTGTTGACCGGCAACCCGGCGTGCTACCGGACGAGGCTGGCGAACTACCAGGGCGCGACCGCGGCGCAGCTCAAGGAGAGCGCCGGCAAGTACCTGGCGCGCGGCGCGTTCACGCTGCGGATCGATCCGGGCGAGCGCAAGCCGGTGGCCGAGGAGCCGGCGGTCGCCAACCTGCCGCCGACCCAGGTCGCGCCGCCGGCCCGGGGGCTCAAGGCGGTGCCGCAGACCGTCGACCGCGCGCTCGGCGTGCCGAAGACCGATAGCTTCCCGGCGCTGCGGTTCCCGGCGGTGGCGCGCGCGACGCTGTCCAACGGGGTCGTGGTCGTGCTCGCCGAGCGCCGCGGCCTGCCGCTGGTCCAGATGACGATGCAGTTCCGCGGCGCGGGGTTCGCGTCGGATCGCGGGGGGAAGCAGGGCACCGCCGGGTTCACGCTGGCGATGCTCGACGAGGGCGCGGGTGAGCTCGACGCGCTGGCGTTCGCGGCCCGCAAGGAGTCGCTCGGCGCGGTGATCAACGCGAGCGGCACGCTCGACTCCGCCAGCGTGTTCCTGTCCGCGGTCA
>Ga0307476_10002233_pt1 | contig 11565 bp, 7 predicted proteins | sample atmos_gasesECM2C_2_FD_203314 | JGI IMG/M metagenome (GOLD analysis project Ga0307476, IMG submission 203314) | Hardwood forest soil microbial communities from Morgan-Monroe State Forest, Indiana, United States - atmos_gasesECM2C_05 | ecosystem: Environmental > Terrestrial > Soil > Temperate... | reverse complement strand
GGCGGCCGCAGCGAAGACGTGGACGCTCGACTGATCGTCGATCACAACCAAATGCAGGGAGTCCGTGCTGTAAGCCAAATCGGCTGGCGCTGTGCCGTCAATCTTCCAGGTAGCTAACGGGCGGCCCTGCACAGGATCCCACTCCTTGATTTCACCGCTATGCCCAACGAGATCCAATGTGGCGGCGGTCGCCAGCCGCTTGCCGTCGGGGCTAAATGCAATCCCGTGAATGGGGCCGGCGAAATCGCTCAGAACTTTGACCTGGTCGGGCGCCGTCGGCTGCCAGATGTGAACCTCCCATTTCGCCGGAGGATCGCCGAAATTGTGCGGCACGCTCCCCGACGCCGCCGCAAGGTATTGACCATTGGAGCTGTAGGCGATTGTTTGGATGGCCTGGTCCGGTCCACTTAGCGACAGGTAGTCCGCAGCGCCCAGGCGAGAATGGAGATAGTACCACTCCCAATTCCGCAGGGCCGCGGGGCAGTCCGTCAGCAGCTGGCGTTCGAGCGCGACGTTGCCGGCCTGGAATTCGCGATCCGCCTGGAAGATGCGCAGCAAGTAGGCCGATCGCTGCTCGCGCTTGTTGGCGTCGGCGACCATGGCCTGGAGGCCCTGCCTGTCGCTGGCGGCGGCGGAAGCAGCCAAGTTGGCTTTGTCCACGTCCGCCTGCGCTCTGGAGGCGTCGCCCGACCCAATATGGTGCGCGATCAGCACGGCGATTGGCGTGAGGAGACATAACAGGACCAGCAATGCAGCCCCAGGGCGGCGCCGCATCCAGAGGACCAGCCGGCTGACCGCTCCCTTTTGCGCTGCCCTGATGGGACGGTTTTCGACGAGGGCTCGCAGATCGTCGGCGAACGCCAGTGCGCTGTCATAGCGATTCCGCGGATTGCGTTGCATCGCCTTGCGGCATATATGCGCCGCATCACGCGACAAGCCCGGCACACGGCCGCAGAGAAAAGGCGGTTCGCCGCCGCGAATGAAATCCAGCGTCTCGCCGGGCGTGCGGCCGCGCAAGGCCGGCCGGCCCGACAGCAGTTCGTATAGGATCGCTCCGAGAGCGTAAATGTCGCTGCACGGGCCGATCTCGCGGGCCCGGCCCCAAGCTTGTTCCGGCGACAGGCCGGTGGGCAAGTCCTCGTACAGCTCGAGGTCGGCCGGCTCCCCTTCGACCGGCCGGCGAGCCACGCCGAAGTCGCCGATTTTCGGCAGACAGCGAGATCTTCCTCCCGCCAGATAGAACGGCGGTTCCACAGGCGCCGGGTTTCGCCGATTGGTTCGTTCCGGCGCCGGCTGCAGGCGGATACAGGCGAGACGCAGGCCGCGGTGAACGACGCCCTGTTCATGGGCGGCGTAAACGGCCCGAGCCAGGACCTCGACGAGCCGGATCGCCGACCGCCACGGCACCGGCTTGCCGACGGCGTGTTCGGCCAACGTCGGCCCCTCGACCCATTCGACGGCGTTGTAGAAGAGCTGCCGGTCGCGTTCGCCGGCGTCGAGGAGCGGCGGAATGTTAGGATGGCTGACCTTTCCCAGGGCGGCGGCCTCACCACGCAGCGCCCCCCAGCCGACCTGGCCGGCGTCGTCACGGGCTACGACGACCTTGAGCAGGATGGTGCGGTTGACGAGGACCTGCTTGGCCTTGAACAGCCGAACGCCCAGCGGTGTGCGCCCCATTTCCTCCAGAATCTCGAACCCAGGCACGACGGGCATCCCGGCCGCGTCGCGGAGCGGCGGCGCCTGCGCCAAGATTGGTTCGGGCGATGCGGTGATTGCATCCGGCGACGGAGCGAGGTCGATGAGCGGCAGAAGTTCGACGGCGTCGCCGCAGACGGGGCAGACGGCGCGGCCGACGGCGGCGCCGTCGTCGGCCGCGGCCTCCCAGGAGTGGCCTTTCGAACAAGTCAGCAGTTGCAGCATGGATCGTCTCGGCAAGGCGGAACAGGCCGGCGCGGCGGCACGGTCCGATTATCGCAGAGACGCTCCCCCGGTCAAGGCGCCGCGAAACGGCGTTCCCGGCGCTGATCAATTCGTGCTTATTTCGATCCCTGCCTTCTTGGCCGCAGTCCTGATCCGTCGTTTGATCTTTGCCGCTTCGCTTTTGTCGTACTTGGCGGCATTGTCCTTGTGGTTGATGTAGCTCCACGCCGCGCGGATATGCTTTGGCGTGTCGATGGGATACTTGTTGTTGACCGGATCGGCGAATTTCACGTTGCCGTACTCGTTTTTGCCCCGTTTGGGGTAGACGTCCGATCGCCGATGGATGTGGCTGCTCGTCGCTTTAGTCATGTTGCACCTCCTCCGGGACTTGCCTGGTTCTGGGCGGTCGTTCGAGTCGTCCGCGCCCGCGGAACGGCCTTAGCCCGAAACAATGCAATCCGGGCGCCGCCGGGAGCGAACGGGCACGGCCTTTGCACAAGCTCCACCAGGCCGATTCGCCCAGGCGTCGCTTCGACAAATTGAGTCTCTTTAGGAGATGAATCATGTTGCAGAAGACTTTCCGTCGGGTCGCGAACATGCGGTGGGGTCTGATCGCGCTATTGCTTGGAGCCCCTTTGCCGATCGTAATTCTCGTTTGGCTATTCGTCGGCCGGCACTAAGAAATCGCGCGAGAACAACTTCGCCAGTGACAACTGCTCGGCACAGCCCGTGTGGCCGACTTGCCGAAGTTATTCCTGCACGATTCCTAAGAATTCCCTGTGCTTTGAACTGTTTCGCCGCGTCCACCGGGGCGCGGTGAAACAGCGCCAAGACCGGCCGCTTCACCTTGCCGCATAACGCGCCGCGTCCTGACCTGCCCAGCATCGTGCAGCCGTTTGCGCATTTCAAGCGGCCGCTTCGACAAAATCACCGCTGGGACCGTTTTTCCCTTTTCATCACGCTTCCCATCGGTTAGTTCATGAAGATACGTCCTTGCCCGCCGCTAAAGGCCGCCTTCTGTCTGACGCGCCGTCCCCATTGCGGGTCGGCCCATGGAGGCCGGCCGCCCGGAGGATTGGTATTCTTCTTGTCCGTATTCCGGCGTCGCGGGCGCAACCGCCGCAGCGCCGACAGGGGAGATCGTTCATGGGGCGCATTGGTTGGATCGCATTGACGATGGCCGTGTTGACTGGGGCGCTCGGCTTCGCCGCCGACCCCAAGAAGAAAGGAGTCGCTGCTCCGGCCGAGACCCTGCAAACGCTGCCGGGATTCAAGGTCGAATTGATCCACACCTCCGACGCGGCCACGGAAGGCTCGTGGATCAACATGACCGCCGACGACAAGGGCCGGCTCATCATTTCCGGCCAGAACAAGCAGCCGATCCTGCGCGTCACGATCAAGGACGGCCAGGTCGATCAGATGGAAAAGCTCGACCTGCCCATCAGCGAGGCGATGGGGCTTCTCTATGCATTCGACAGCCTCTACATCGACGGCGCCGGCCCCAAGGGCTACGGACTCTACCGCTGCAAGGACACGAAGGGCACCGGCCAATTCGACGAGGTGAAGCTGCTCAAGAAATTCACCGGCGGCGGCGAGCACGGCGCCCATGCGGTCGTTCTCGGACCCGACAACAATCTTTACGTCATCGAAGGCAATTTCTGCGACGTTCCCGAGGGGATGGCTCCGGATTCGCCGCACCGCAACTACCAGGAGGATCTGCTGCTGCCGCGCCAGCCGGACGGCAACGGTTTCGCGGCCGGCCGTTACGCCCCTGGAGGCTTCGTCCTCCGCACTGACCCCGACGGCAAGAAATGGGACTTGATGCTCGGCGGCTTTCGCAACGCCTACGATTTCGCTTTCAACGCCGACGGCGAGCTGTTCACCTTCGACGCCGATATGGAGTGGGATTGGGGCTTTCCGTGGTATCGGCCGATCCGCATCAACCACTGCATCAGCGGGGCCGATTTTGGTTGGCGCAACGGCGCCGGCAAGTGGCCGGAATATTATCCGGACAGTTTCGGCGCCGTCGTCAACGTCGGCGTTGGCTCGCCGACCGGCGTCGTCTTTGGGACCGGCGCCAAGTTCCCGGCCAAGTACCAGAAGGCGTTCTACATGTGCGACTGGTCCTATGGCCGGCTCATCGCCGCCCACCTGACGCCCAAGGGGGCGAGCTACACGGCCGAGTTCGAGAACTTCGTCGCTCCCAAATCGCTCAAGGGCGACGGGCCGAAGACGCCGCTGCCGCTCACCGACGTCGTGATCGGCAGCGACGGCGCCCTGTACTTCACGACCGGCGGCCGCGGCACGCAATCGGGACTTTACCGAGTGTCGTACACCGGAAATGAATCGACGTCGCCGGCCGATCTGCACGACGCGGCCGGGGCCAAGGAGCGAGAGCTGCGCCATGCCCTGGAGGCTTTCCACGGCAAGCACAACCCCGTGGCGCTGGACGCCGCCTGGCCGCACCTGAACAGCGACGACCGCGCCCTCCGTTACGCCGCTCGCATCGCGGTGGAGAGCCAGCCAGTCGCCGATTGGAAGGGGAGGGCGCTGGCGGAGAAGCAACCGGAGGCGGCGCTAACCGCGCTGCTGGCGCTGGCCCGCAGCGGCGACAAGACGGTGCAACCCGACCTGCTGGCCGCGCTGTCCAGCATGCCGCTGGGCGGCCTGTCGGAAGACCAGCAGCTGGAAGAGCTGCGGGTGATGCAATTGGCTTTCATCCGCCAGGGACCGCCGCCCGCTGAGGCCGCGCGGAAGGTTGCAGCGGAGCTGGACGCGGAATTTCCGACCAAGAGCGAGAAGGTGAATCATGAAATCGCTCAAATCCTGATTTACCTGCGGGCGCCGCACATCGCGGAGAAGTGCCTGCGGCTGGCCGCCGAGGCGAAGACGCAGGAGGACGAACTGTTCTACGTCTACGTGCTGCGGACCTTGCCAATCGGCAACTGGACGATGGAGCAGCGCAAGGAGTATTTCAGCTACTTCACCAAGGACCACAAGCGGCCGGGCCACCCGGCGCAACTGCTGCAATGGTTTGCGGACGCCGGCCGGCCCTACGGCGACGGGGCCAGCTTCCCCAACTACATGAAGCACATCTTTGCCGAGGCGACCGCCAACCTGTCCGACGCCGAGCGCAAAGAGCTGGCGCCGCTACTGGCGTCGATCGACCAGGCCAGCGTGGTCAACTACGTGTCAACGGACCGGCCGGCGATCAAGGCGTACAAGACGGCGGAAATCTTGCCGATGCTGGACCGGCTCGACCACGGCCGCAGCTACGACAAGGGCCGCCAGGCGTACCTGGATTGCCAGTGCATCAAGTGCCATCGCTTCGGCCAGGAGGGCGGCGCCGTTGGGCCGGACCTGACGGCGGTCTCCAGCCGGTTCGCGGCGAAGGACATCCTGGAGTCGATCATCGAGCCGTCCAAGGTGGTTTCAGAACAGTACCTGAACATCATCGTCACTACGAAGAGCGACAAGACGATCGTGGGCCGGCTGGTGGAGGACACGCCGCGGCAGCTGATTGTGCAGCCCAATCCGCTGGAGCCGGAGCGCGTCATCATCCCGAAGTCCGACGTGGATACGGTCGAGCCGTCCAAGGTTTCGCCAATGCCGGAGCATCTCGTCGATGGGCTGACGGGCGATGAGATTCTGGACCTGATCGCGTACTTGCAATCCCAGGGGCGGAAGGATTACCGGGCGTTTCAGAAGTGACTTCTCTTCGCGCGGATGCGGGGTTGGGGTAAAGTGCGCAGGAGCCCGCAGCGCCAGCAAGGGTTTCGATTTCAACCCTTGCTGGCGCTGCGGGGTGATAACGCTTGGAGCGAGTAGGAAATCCGCTCATCAGGAAAGGAATCCACAGATGATCTCGCGCACCGCGACCTTACTGATCGCGACCGTGTTCGTCTTGCCGGCCCACGCAGAGGACCGCGACGAAGCCTGGGTGCAGCGCCGTGTCCAGCAAATCAAGGACGCCGAGCCGACGGCCTGGCGGCGCACTCCCTGGACGGCTTCGCTGCTGGACGCCCGTCAGGCGTCGCAGAAGGAAAACAAACCCGTCTTCGTCTTCGCCCACGACGGCAACATCGACACCGGCCGCTGCTGAGGCGGCGCCTGGGACATGAGAGTGAGTTCACTCTCCGACGACCGGGTAATCGACTTGCTGACGAAGTATTTCATCCCCGTCTGGGTTTCCCGCGAGCACTACCAGCTGGCGGCGGCGTCCGACGCCGAGCAGGCAGAATTGCAGCGCATCGACCGCGACCGGGTCGAACGCGGCCTGGAAGGCGGTACGGTCTGCGTCTTCATCCTCGCCCCCGACGGAGCCGTTTCAGCGACCATGCGCGTCCAGAAAGCATGCAAGCCGGACAATCTCGCGCCATTCCTGCAGAAGATCGTGGATGAACAGAAGCTGACGCCGCGCGCCGTGGACGACGTCCGCGCCACAACCGCGGCGCCGCGACCACCGGCCCAGACGCCGACGGACGGCGGCATGACCCTCGGCGTCTGGGTGCGTTATGACGACCCGCACAGCAACCGCGGCACGGCCCAGGATTGGGTCGAATGGACGGCCGACGACTGGGCCGCTCTCGCCCCCAGCGCCGGCGCAAAAGTCGGAGACGCCCGCACCATGCCGCGCGACGCGGCCGACAAGCTGTTCCAGCAGCTCTATCCGCCCACGGGACGCTGGAACGGCAAGGAAAGCAAATGCGCGGGCGGCGGCCTGACGGGCACAGTCGCATCCATCGACGGCGGCGAGGTGCGGCTGAAATTGGAAGGCGACGTGGAGTTGAAATATCCAATTTCGGACCCGGAGGCCCACGGCAAGGTGACGGCTCATCTCGTGGGCGCCGCCCGTTATGATCCCGTGCGCCGCGTGTTCACCTCGTTAATCCTGGCCTCGGACACAGCCGAGTACGACTGGGCGTGGCAGGGCAAGCTGCAGCGACAAAAGGTGCTGATGGCCGTACAAATGCAGCGTTGAGTCGTCGTCGTCACCCCTGGACGACCGGATTGCGGAGGACGCCGAGGCCGTCGATCTCAACCTCGACCACGTCGCCGGCCTTGAGCCAAACCGGCGGCGTACCGGTGTAGACGAGGTCGCCCGGCTGCAGCGTCACGATCTGCGAGATGTAGGCGAGCGCCACGCCGGGCGCGAAGATCATGTTGCGCGTGTTGCCGTCCTGCATGGTCTGCCCGTTGAGACGGAGCCGCACGCCGAGGTTGTTGGGATCGGCCAGCTCGTCCGGCGTAACGACGCACGGCCCCAGCGGGGCGAACGTGTCGAAGGTTTTTCCGGCCAGCCATTGTCGGCCGTCCTTTTCCAGCTGCCAGTCGCGGGCAGACACATCATGGCCGATCGTATAACCGGCCAGGCATTCCAGCGCGGCGGCGGCCGTCAAATTGCGTCCCTTTTTTCCCACTACCAGCACCAATTCCGCTTCGTAATCGACTTTTTTGCTGACCGGCGGCAGGACGATCGGCTCTTCGGGGCCGATCAGGGCGGTGGCGAACTTGCTGAACAGCACTGGTTCGCTGGGGATTTTGGCCCCCGTCTCCGCCGCATGGTCGCGGTAGTTCAGGCCCATGCAAATGACCTTGGGCGGATCGGGGATGGGCGGCAAGAGCTTCACGCCGGCGGCAGGGATGCGCACGGCGTCAGGCCGGCCGGCCGCCGTTTTCGCGGCCTGCATCAGGGCGGGGCCGCCTTCCAGGATTTCGCGGACGCTCGGCGGAACGGCGGCGTCCGTGGCGTGCAGGTCGATAAAAGCGTCGCCTTGGAGAACGGCCGCCCGCGGGCCGTTCGGCGTCAGAAGCGTCGCGAGACGCATGGTCTTCTTCTCCATTCATCCGCAGATTACGCCGATGCCGCCGATTCATCTCTTTTTGCACCTGTGTAGTCTGCGTAATCGGCGGATCAGGTTTAGGAAGGAGTTAGCCTAGCAGCACGGGCGCCGGCGTCAACCGAACCGACGTCGGAAATATCCTTGACCCCGGAGCGCAGAAAGGGGACAAATAAACAACGCGGACAGGAAGCTTACCCAGGAGCAACGAATGACCCCCCCTGATCCCGCCTCTCCCTCCCCGGATACGCAACGGCGCGAACCGGTCACCGCGGCGCGTGTTCTGGTGCGAGTCGTCTCCGGCGGCGACAAGGCCGCTCCCGACGGCGAATCGGTCGCCACGGTCGATTTTGCGCCGGCCGCCTCTCCGGCCACGCAGGCCGGCGCTGCCAACCCGACCGTCCAGGATTCGCCGCCGCCAGGCGAACCGCAGGCGACAGTCGCTCCCGAGGCCGGCAAGCTGACCGCCGGCTACGCCCCTGATGCGCTGCCGGGCTACGAAATCCTGGGCGTCCTGGGTCGCGGCGGCATGGGCGTCGTCTACAAAGCCCGCCAAATCGGCCTCAACCGCATCGTCGCGCTCAAAATGATCTTGTCGGGCGACCACGCCGACGAACATGAACGCGCCCGCTTTCGTTCCGAGGCCGAGGCGGTCGCCCGCATACAGCATCCAAACATCATCCAAATTTATGAGATCGGCGAAGACGGCGGCCGGCCCTATTTCTCGCTGGAGTATCTGGAAGGCGGCAGCCTGACCGCCAAGGTCAACGGCGAACCGCAGGCCCCGCGCGAAGCGGCTCGATTGGTCCGTCTCCTCGCTGGGGCGATGGATTGCGCCCACAGCGCCGGCGTGATCCACCGCGATCTCAAGCCGGCCAACGTCCTGCTGACCGCCGACGGCCAGCCCAAAATCACCGACTTCGGCCTGGCCAAGCGGCTGCAAGAGGACGCCGGGCAAACGAAGACCGGCTCCATCCTGGGCACGCCGGGTTACATGGCCCCCGAGCAGGCCGAAGGCAAAAACGACGAGGTCGGTCCACCCGCCGACGTCTATGCGCTGGGGGCCATCCTCTATGAGCTGCTGACCGGACGAACGCCGTTTCGGGCGCCGACGCTGCTGGAGACGCTGGAACAGGTTCGCACCCGTGAGCCTGTGGCGCCGGTCGAATTGCAGCCGAGCATTCCACGCGACCTAGAGACGATCTGTCTGAAATGTCTCCAAAAGGACCCGCGCCGCCGCTACGACGGCGCCGGCGCGCTGGCCGAGGACCTGCGCCGCTTCCTCGCCCATGAACCGATCCTGGCGCGGCGCGTCGGCCGCATCGAGCGCGCCTGGCGGTGGTGCCGTCGCAATCCCCGGCTGGCCGGGTTGAGCGCGGCCGTGATCGCGATCGTCGTGGCCTGGGCCGTCAGCATGTCGCTGCTGGCCTGGGGGCTGAAGCTGCAAAAGGAGGCGACAGATCGCAACGCCGCCGCCGCGCGGGCCGCGCAGGCGGATGCGGTTCGCAATGCCGCCGAGGCCAGGGCCAACGAAATCAAGGCCGACGCCAACGCCGCAGCGGCGACGGCGGCCAAAGCAGCGGCGGACCAAAAAGCAACCGAGGCGCGGGATAATGCGCAGAAGGCCAACACCAACGCCGCGATCGCGCGAGCCAACGCGGAAAAGGCCTACAACACCGCCAAGGTCGCGGTCGCCCGCATGACCGAAACGGCCGGGCGCGTCCAGGACGCGCTGGACGCCGCGCTGTTCTCTCCGGGCAAAGCGCCGCAGCTGCGCGACCTGCGCGACGACCTCGTGAGCCAGCTGCGCGATGAGATGCTCGGTATGGCCAAGGATATCGAGGCCACTAAGGCGACTCCCTTCGCGCAAACCGCCATGTATCAGCAGGTCGGCGACCGCCTCAAGCACCTCGGCAAGGGCGAAGAAGCGCTGGAGCAATTCCGCCTTGGTTGCGAAATTGCAGAAAGGACAGCGGCCGAGCGACCAAACGACGACAAGTCGCGCGGCAACCTCGGCGTCATGCTGAAACGCCTGGGCGACATGCAGCTGGAACTGAACGGCGACGCGCGAGCGGCGCATGAATACTACGAAAAGGGCCGCGCTCTCCAGCAAGACGTGGCCGACCATCCGCGCAGCGGCGATTACACAGAGCTGAAAAATACGGTGCTTCTGTCACACTACGAGACGAGCCTGGGCAAGGCCGATCTGGCGCTCGGCGACGACGCCTCGGCCCGCGACCACTTCGATAAGGCCTTGTCCATGCGACGCAAGTGGTGCGCATCGCAGCAGCCCGTGAGCGCCGAAGCGCGAAGCTACCTGACCGAAGCGCTTAGCTGCCGCGGTACGGTCGCCGCCTTGCTCGGCGACGCCAAAAAGGCGCAGGATTGCTTCGACGAAGCCGTCTCCGTGAGCCGCGGTCTTGTGGAACCCAATCTGGCCTACCTTCCGTTCCAGGCCGACCTGGCCGACGTTCTCGGCGCTTGCGGCGACGCCCAGCTGCGCCAGGCCAAGCTGGACGATGCGGCGAAGAGCTATCGAGAATCGCTGGAACACCTTACTCTCTACCTGGAAAAGAACGCGGATCACACGGAATACCAGGCGCTGCTGGCCCGGACCCATGAGCGGCTGGCGACGGTCGCGGCGCTCAAGGGCGATCGGGACGGAGCGGCGAAAGCGTACCAGGAAGCGCTGCGGCTGCGGCTGCAATTGCTGGACATTGAGCCGAACAACCTCAGCTGGCAAGCGGGGTCTTTGCCGACGCTGGCCCACTGCGGCAAGGAAGCGGAGGCGGCGACAAAGGCGACGGACCTGGTCGGCAAGCATCCCAAGAGCGTCCCGCTGCTGCTCGACGCGGCCCGGTGCTATGCGGCCGGTGCGGCGACGGCCGCGGACGCCGATGTGAAAAAGCAGTTCGTGGCACAGGCGGTCGCTTCCTTACGGGCTGCTATGGATGCGGGGTACAAGGACGGCAGCGCCTGGAAGACCGACCCCGGGCTGGCGCCAATCGGGGATGACGCCGGATACCGGGCGTTGCTGGAAGAGTTGGCGAAGAAGCGATCCGGTCGGCCGAAAGATCAGCGGACGAGCAGCGTATATTCGGGATAGCCGTCGGCGTCTATTTCCTGCGCCAGCTGGAATGATTTGTCGAGGACGCCGGACCGGATCCACGCCGCCTGCTTGCGTGCGCCGACATAGCCTTTGGCCGTGTGGCGCAGAATGTTGAGCGTCGGCTGATCGCCGCGAGCATCCACGAGCCAATACTCCCGGACGCCGGCTTGCCAATACAGATCGCGCAGCCGAACCGTGTCTTTCTGCACGGATGCATCACTGACGACTTCGACCACAAGGTCCGGCGAGCCTTCCGCGCGAACGAATCCGCGTCGCGCCCCCCGGATGAGCCGGATGCGGTCGGCGCGTAAGCTCTCGCGGAGAATGAACGTGCCGTCGGGCACGGCGGACAGCGCGGCGCCGCGATGAATGAGGCGCAGGCCGTCGGCGAGATACATCCCCTTGCGCTCCGCCTTATCCAAGTTGGCCAGCGCCCGGTTTAGCTCGGTCTTGATGCGGACATGGGTGAAAACCTGCTCTTCGCTCATGGCGGCGTCGATCCACACCTCGTCCTGGAGGAAGTCGATGCGAGCGTGCTCGGGCGCCTGGTCGGAATCGACCCAGCGGTGGAACGAATCGAAGTCCACCACCCAGCCGGGGACGCGGATGTCCGGGTCCTGAAATATCACCGCGGTCATGATTGCGTTCCCACAGCCGGCGAAGCCAGTCGTCGGACGCATGGTAGCATGGCCAGTC
>Ga0307476_10002232_pt1 | contig 11567 bp, 11 predicted proteins | sample atmos_gasesECM2C_2_FD_203314 | JGI IMG/M metagenome (GOLD analysis project Ga0307476, IMG submission 203314) | Hardwood forest soil microbial communities from Morgan-Monroe State Forest, Indiana, United States - atmos_gasesECM2C_05 | ecosystem: Environmental > Terrestrial > Soil > Temperate... | reverse complement strand
GCGAGAGCGCGCCGAAGCGTAATGAGCGGTCGGACATGATTTCCTCGGATGTCAGATCAAGCGAGCGTGACCATACCGGCCCAGAACTGTTGCTTCTTGTCCGTGGCATCGATGTCGTATTTGCGCGCAAAGGTGAGCTTGCCGTCATTGCCGACGCGATAAAGCACGAGGCCCGCTGACACCGTGCTTCCGTCGCGCATCGGCATCGCCCACAGCGGTGCGGCGATCAAAAGCTTGCCCGACGGATCGATGTTGAAGGTCCGCAAATAGTTTCCGTGGCCGTCGGCATTCTGGATCAGCTTCGGCTCACCGGTCTTCTGGTCGATGGAGTAGACCGCGACGGAATTTTCGCCTCCGGTAAAAACCTTCTTGCCGTCGACGTCGGTGGTCCACCAGGCGCGGTTGGTGAGATAGACGAAACGGCCGTTGGGGCTGACATGGATAGGACCGGCGGCCTGGCGCAGCTTGGAGTCGGGGTCTGCGAGCGTGTTCTTGACGAACAGGGGATCGCGCGAAAGACCGGTCGCGGTGTCCAGCTTGTAGACCGCGATCTGGTTCTGGCTTTCGATCGAGACGAAGACCCAGGGCTTCTTGGGGTGGAAGTCGAGATGCCGCGGCCCGAAATGCATGCCGTCGCCGGGCGCAATCGCCGCAAGGTTCGTCAGCACGCCGTCCTTGAAGGAGAAAACCTTGATCGAGCCGGGATCGGCAGGATTGTCGGTCGGTGCATTGTTGCCGCGCGTGATCAGAATGACATTCTTGTTGTCCGGCGTGACGCGGATCTGATGGGCGAAGATGCCGGTGTCGAGCTTGTTCGGCTGCTCGACCTGGTCGCCGATGGTGCCGTCAGTGTTGAGGTGATGCACCGTCAGGCTCGACGGGTTGTTATAGGCGATCAGGAGATACTTGCCGGACTGATCGACGCTGGTGTGGATCGGGCGGCTGGCCAGCTTGATGGTTTGGCCGAGCGGCTTCAGCGCGCCGTTTGCCCGGTCGATCGCAAATGCATTGGCCGCATGCACACTGCCGGTCACGTCGCCCGCGGCCGGCCCGCCGCTGGAGGACACGACATAGAGGTAGCGCTTCCTGGGATGCCGCCAGGCGTATTGCACGTTGGCGGGCAGCGATACCGTGCCCTGCTTGAGGAGGGTGGTGCCGTCGACGTCGACGCCATAGGTGGTCAGGTCCGGTCCGACCGCCGAATAGAATACGTTTTTGAATGTCATGAGTTTGCCGAAGGCTAGCGAAGGAGCCGCGATGGTGCCTGCAAGCAGCGTCGTGAACGTCCGACGATCGACCATAGGAAGCCCCCCAGCAACAAATTATTATTGTGGGAACGCCAATAGCAAAACGGGCAGAGCCGGTCAAAACCGCTTAACCGGGAGCAGGCATCTCGTTTTGGATTGGCTGCGCGGCGTCGCGTCATTCCGGGGCGATGCTTCAGCATCGAAACCGGAATCTCGAGATTCCCCGATGCGCAATTGCGCATCTGAGGTCTGGTCCTTCGGACCATCCCGGAATGACGGCGGAGAGAACTCATCCGCGCGGAATGGTAGGAAATCGCTAACCATGGTCATGCCTTAAATGGCTCGCGGCAACGCGGAATAATCGTTTGCCTGTAGCTTTGTGCCTGAACGAGCAGGGGCCTTCCTCTTGAGCATCGAAGGGACGTTGATCAGGACCGGTGCGACTGACGCCAGCGACCGGCTGAAACGGCCGGTCGAGGCCGTGCCTTCGCGTGCGTCCGTCTCGTCGCGCGCGACGGTCGTCACGCTGTGCCTGTGGTTCGCCCTCTTCCTGCTGGAACTGGCCGTCACCATCGCGCTCTGCGGCGGCCGGCTCGTCTTTACGCTCGACGACCCCTACATCCATCTCGCGGTCGCCGACCAAATCCTCTCCGGCGGCTATGGCGTCAATGCCGGCGAATTCTCCTCGCCCAGTTCGTCCATCCTCTGGCCTTATCTGCTGGCGCTGACCGAAGCGCTGCATCTCGGCGGATGGGGACCGCTGCTGATCAACGCAAGCGCGGCCGCGGCCACATTGATCGTCGCCTTGCGATTGTTCGCCACCGCCGGGCTGTTCGATCGCGTTGAGGATCGGCCGGTCGCTTATGCGGCCGCTGCTCTCACAATCCTCGTCACCAGCGCCATTGCGCTGCCGATGACCGGGATGGAGCACAGCCTGCACGTCTGGGCGACGGTGGTGACGTTTTCCGGCCTGGTGGCCGCGGCGCAGGGCCGAGCACTCACGCCGTCCCATTTTATCGCCCTCGTTCTGCTGCCGCTCATCCGGTTTGAGGGCATGGCGCTCGCGGGTGCTGCGATCGTCGCGTTCGCATTGCTTGGCCGGTTGCGTTTCGCCGTCGCGGCAGCGGCTTTGATCGGCGCGGCGCTGTCGGCCTATGGTCTCTTGATGACGGCGCGGGGCTTGCCGCTGCTGCCGAGTTCGGTGCTGCTGAAGTCGAGGATCGCCGAGAATGCCTATGAGCACCGCAGCCTGATCGGCGCGATCGTGCAGAACCTGATGAATAGCCTCGGCAACCCCTATGGCCAGCGGCTCGCACTGCTCGGCTTTGTGATCGCGTGCGGAACGTGGTGGCTGCGGAGCGATCGCCGCGCACAGATCGTCTGCGTCACCGTGTTGGCCGCGACCGGCGCGCATCTCGTCGTCGGCCAATATGGCTGGTTCTACCGCTACGAGGTCTACATCATCGCGCTCGCGGCCGGGGCGATGGTCTGGATTGTCGCCTCGGTGCGGCCGCAACTCAATGCGCGCGGCTGGCTGGGCGCCAAGAGCGTGCTCCTGCTGCTGATGATCTTTGTCAGTTCGCCCTATCTCGAGGCTGCGTTGATGACGCCGCTCGCGGCGCGCAGCATTTACGAGCAGCAATATCAGATGGGCCGTTTCGCCCGCGAGTTCTATCCGCATCCGGTCGCCGTGAACGATCTCGGTCTTGTTGCTTACACCAATCCGAATTTCGTGCTCGATCTGTGGGGCCTCGGCTCGGAAGATGTGCGCAAGGCGAGGCTCGCCGGCCAATACGGTCCGGCGGACATGGCCGCCTTGGCCGATCGTCACCGTGTCGGCCTCGTGATGATCTATGAGAGCTGGTTTCCACAAGGCTTGCCGTCGAGCTGGACAAAGGTCGCGGTGCTGCACACGATGCCGGTCGCGGCGGCCGCAGGCGATGTCAGCTTCTATCTCACGCCCTCGGGCGACGCGGACGAGATCCTGCGCGCCTTGCGAGGCTTCGAGCCCACGCTGCCGCCGCGCACCAGTCTGGACATCATCACGCGCTAGGTGGGCCGGTTCTAAAGCTTCAGCTTCTTGAACAGCGCTTCCGGAATCGCGCAAATGATCGTCATCATGAGCCAGAAGCGGCGGCCGACATAGATCACGTCGCGAGGCTTTTCCTCGGCGGCGCTGAAGATGTCGGCGGCGACACGTTCGGGCTCAACCGTGAGCGCGGCCGGCAGTTTCAGGTGCGCCGTCATCCGCGTGTGCACGAAGCCGGGCTTGACGGTGACGACGCGGACGCGACCGGCAAGCGCCATGCGATTGCGCAAGCCTGACAGGAATTGCGTAAAGCCGGCCTTTGCCGCGCCGTAAAGGTAGTTCGATGCGCGGCCGCGGTCGCCCGCCACCGAGCTGACGCCGACGATGGTGCCGGAGCCGCGTGTCTCGAACGCCTGCGCGAACAGGCCGAGCAGCAGGGCAGGCGCCTCGAAGTTCGTCCGCATGATCGTCGTTGCCTGCGCCAGATCGGTTTGCGCGCGAGCCTGCTCGCCGAGCTCACCGATCATGGAAATGACTGTATCCGGCAATGCCGGCAGCGCCGCGATGAACTGCGCAAGCTGATCGGTTTGCAGCACGTCGAGCTGATACACGACCGGCTCGACGCTGGTGCGTGTCTTGATGTCGTCGGCGTTGCGTTGCGCGGTTGCGACATCGCGCGCGGCGATCCAGACCCGCCAGCCGGCCTGGGCATAACGAAGCGCGGTGGCGCGTCCGATGTCGGAGCTGCCGCCGACCACCAGTACGGTCTTCTGATCGGTCATGGCCTAGATCCCCAATCGTGCGGAAAGATGTGACGCGAGATGCGTGTCGGCGCCGATCTCCTTGCGAAGCGAACGGAATCGGCCGAGCCCAGTGTAGCCCTGTTCGAAGGTGGCGCGCGATTGCCGCGCGTCCTTGGCGAGATAAAGCCGGCCGCCGCCCGCTACGACCAGCGCGTCGATCTCGTCGAGAAAGCCGAAGACGGCATCGCTGACCGGAAAATCCATCGCCAGCGTGTATCCGCGCATCGGGAACGACATCAGACCATGGCTGTCGCCGAGCTGCTTGAGCACCGCGAGAAACGATGCGTTGCCCAATCGGGAGGTGCGCTCGAGAATCCGGGCCAGCACGCTGCGTGCGTTAGGAGCTGGAATCACGCATTGATGCTGCAGGAAGCCGCGATGTCCGTAGATGCGATTCCAGTTTGCAATGGAATCCAGCGGAAAGAAATAGCTGTCCCATGGCACGAGCTGTTGACGCCCGGCCTGCGCTGCCCCGCGACGGAAATAGAGTTCGTTGAAGGCGCGCACGGAGAGCTGGTTGAGGGCGAAGCTCGGAAACAGGCCGGGGACGGAAAGCCGGCCAGCGCGCGGCGCGGGATATCGCGGCAGCGCGGCGCCTAAGCGATCCTTCTCAATGGTGCCGGCATGATCGGCGGTATAGATCAGCGAGCGGCCGAGCGCTGGTCCGCGCGCCAGACAATCGATCCAGGCGACCGAGTAGGGGGCCATCGCTGTTTGATCGAGCGCGTCGATCGCCGCATCGAGATTGCCAGCGACCTGTGTTTGCTGGGTCAGCCAGCCGGTCTCGATCGTACGCAGGCGCAACGTCGCTTCGGTAATCACGCCGGTCAGGCCCATGCCGCCGATCGTCGCCCAGAAAAGTTCGGTGTTGGCCTCGCGCGAGCAGGTCAGAATCTCGCCGCTTGGCAGCGCGAGCCCGAATGATGTCACATGATCGCCGAAGCCGCCGTCGCGGTGGTGGTTCTTGCCGTGAACGTCGGATGCAATCGCGCCGCCGACGCTGACGAATTTGGTCCCGGGCACCACTTTGAGGAAATAACCGCGCGGCACGAAGGTCGCGAGAATGTCGGCGATGGTGACTCCGGCTTCGACCGTCAGCTCCGCGGTCGCTGGGTCGAACCGTCGCATGCGATCGAGCCCGCCCGTAGACAGGGTCGAGGTCATCCCGATCGCGGCGTCGCCATAGGCCCGGCCCTGGCCGCGCGCAACCAGTCCGGTGCGCGCGCCGACGAGGCCGCTCACGTCGGCCGCGTGGCGCGGCATCAGCCATTCGGAAGTGATCTTGGGATAATTGCCCCAGCCGGCGAGTTCGCTCATGGCTGTGCCCGTTATGTACTAGATCGCGATCAGCATGATCGCGCCGAACGCCGCAAGTGCCAGCCAGCTTGCGCGGTCGCGCAAGGCAAACACGACCGGATCGTCTTCGATCAGTCCGCGCTGGGCCATCAGCATCACCCGCGAAATCCAGTACATCAGGATCGGACAACCTGCCCAGAGTATTTGCGGATGCGCGTAGAGCGCGTGCACCGTCTCCGAGGAGATGTAGAGCGTGAAGACGACGACCGCGTTGAAACCGGAAGCCGCCGCGAGCACGGCGATCATCGGAAGGTCGATGGCTCCGTAGTCCCGCGCCATCGGCTTCTCGCCGGAACGCTGGCCGTTGAGTTCGATGTAGCGCTTCACCAGCGCGAGCGACATGAAGATGAACAGCGAGAATGCGAACAGCCATTCCGACATCGCGACGCCGATCGCGACAGCGCCGGCGACCACCCGCGTGGTATAGAGAATCGCGAGCGTGATCACGTCAACCAGCGCGACGCGCTTCAGGCGGAACGAATAGGCGGTCGTCATCGCGAGATAGGCGAGCAGAATGCCGAAGAAAGATGGCGACAGGCAGATCGCAATTGAGAATGCGCCAGTCAGCAGCATCGCCATCGCCAGCGTTGCATGCGCCGGCGAGATGGCGCCTGAGGCAATGGGGCGATTGCGCTTGGTTACATGCGCGCGGTCTGCGGCCACATCGACGAGATCGTTGAGGATATAGGCGCCGGACGCGCAGAGCGAAAACGCAAGCGCAGCCGAGAGCGCGGTTGCGATCGGCTCAAGGGCGAACCGATGGGCCGTCAGCAGCGGAACCAGCACCAGCGCGTTCTTGGCATATTGATGCACGCGCAGGAGCTTCGCCCAGGTGCGCCACGACGGAGGCGCTGCGTCGCGCGGTGCGGCGACCGGGCTCTCGATATGCGACGCACTGGTCGGGAGAGCGGTCGCGGCGGGACCGAGATAGTCGAAACCGGCAGCCGGCGTCCCGGATTCTTGCCTTGCGCCGTTAGCCGCAACCGACCACGCGGCGAAGACGCCGAGATGCTGCGCGATCACCTCGACCAGCGCGGGCCCATAAATTTCGGACGCGAGATAGACCGGCCGTCCTTCGCCGAGTACGCGCAACAAGAAACTCACGACGTCGCTCTGATAGGACAATTGCGCGGGATCAAAACCGGACGCCTGCGCGACGCGCCGCTTGAGCGCAACCGGTCCGCGCAATAGCGCTGCGAAAAAATCGAATGCGGCTTTCGGACGCCGGGAGATTTCGGAAACGATGACTTCGATCGTCGGGTCGCCATGCTGCAAGACGCGATCGACATCGACGACGAGCGGACGACTCAGGCCGGTGCGTGGCTCGCGGCTCGCGCCGGATCCCCCTGGTTCGACTGCTTCTGAACGGAGGATTGCCATGTTCAACCACGTTCCGGCGATGCCGGCGATCCTCGGACGATTTCCCTAAGATTGGGTGAAATGGCCGATTACAAGCGATGGTATGCAGGCCGTTAAATAAGCTGGCGCTAACCTATTTGTCCGATTGATGGGGCTTGTCGCATCTGACCCATCTGCCAGCCGGACGATGACCACGACCGAACCCCACTTACAACGATCCGTCTCGGTGGTGAGCGCGCTGCTTGTCGTTTGCGCGCTCGCTGTCGTCGGTTATCAATCGCTGAACGATCCGCTGCGTTCCGATGAGCTGTTGACCACCAACCTTCTGAGCGCTGCGAACTTGCCGAAATTGTGGAACGGCATCGCGCTCGGCATCGACGGCAATCCGCCGCTCTATCTGACCTTGGCGTGGCTGATCATTCAGCCGCTGCCGAAACTCGCGTTGGTCGCGACGCTGAAGCTTGTCAGTCTTGCCGTCGCCGCAGGCGGCGTCGCCGTGCTTAGTCAAGTTGCGCGCCGGCTCGTATCACCTGCGGCCTGCTGGATCGGCGCGCTCCTGTTCGTGACGCTGACCAGCGCGTTCGTCTACGACGCCTCCGTGCTGCGCACCTACGCGCTGTATTTCCTGGCCGCGGCCCTCGCCGCATTCTGTCAGCAGCGGCTGATCGAGCGACGCCAGCCGTCGGATGTCGTCTTGCTGGCGCTCGCCAATATCGCGCTGGCGATGTCGCACACATTCGGGATTGCCTATGTCGGCATGATTGCGGTCGCGGGATGGCTGAGCGCGCCGCGCGGAAAAGGGCCGCTGCTGCTGCCGATCGTGATCGCGGTCATTCCCGGCGTGTTGGCGGTGGCAGCCTGGAGTCCATTGCTCTTGCAGCAGCTTCAGGTCGCAAAACCCTATAGCTGGATCTCGCCGCCGCCGCTGTCGGAATTGCTCGACACGCTGTTCGGCTCGGTGATCATGCTGTGGATCTCGATCCTCGAGGCCGGTTGCCTGATCGCGGCAGGCCTTGCGGCGTTGAAGCAGGATCGCGCGCGGCTTCGCGCAGTGATCGACGATCCGGCGGAGCAGCCGCTGCGCTTCGTGGTGCTGGTCCTTGCCGGCGCCACCGCGTTCACTGTCGCGGGCTGGGTGATCTCGCGGACACTGTTTCCCGTGTTCGTGCCGCGCTTTTTCACGCCGCAGCTTTTCACGGCCTATGCATTGCACGTGGCGTTCGGCGAATGGCTGTTGCGCCATCGCTCGCAATACAGAATCGCGGTCGTTGCGATCTGCCTCGCGCTGGCGACGCTGGTCGTGCGCAATGCCGTGGCTCACGCCCAAAACTCGGTGCACGGAAAGGCGATCTGCGCCAATCCGGACGGCAAGTTCTTCGAGGAGCGCTTCGTCGACGGCAAGCTGCCGGTCATCGTCGACTCCACGCATTTGTTCCTGGGACGTGCGGCCTACGCCGCTCACGGCGATGCCTATCGCTTCGCGCTGGATTGGGACGTTGTCCTCAAATACCCGGACCGGACGCCCGGCAATGCGGTCGACTTCCATCTGATGCAGGGACTTCAGACGTGGAAGCCGCTGCCGCAGGTCGAATCCACCGACGACATCCTGAGGAGCCACCCCCAGTTCCTCGCGATCGAGCAGCGGGCCTGGTTTCCCAACCTCAAGGCCACGCACCAGGTGACGGCCGAAAAGCTCGCCGAAGTGATCCCGGCGGGCGACGACGAGATTCCCTGCACGCTGTGGAGGGTCACGCGCGTCGAATCCCGTTCGTGAGACCGGCGGGGACTTAAGAATTCGTTAACCATATCTTGGCGAGAGTAAGCGGGCCTCTTCTCAAGATGGGTCCAAAGCCATGATTGAGCTTGATGTCCTGAGCTACGAGATCGACAGCCTGATGGCCGAGCAGCGGGATGCCTGGCAGGAACTGGCGTCTCCGACACTGACGGCCTTCGACCGCCGCGAACTCCGCAACCGGATCAGGCAGGGCCAGGCCGCATTGCGCGAGCATTTGAAGGTGCGGACGGATTGCTTGCGCTTCCGGCCCCGTGTGATCGAGCCGCCGGCCGACAACCTCGCCAACCTCGAATTCCGGCTGTTCTAGGCCGAGATGATCTCACCTCTCCCATGGGGAGAGGTCGCGCCAAAGGCGCGGGTGAGGGGGTAAGGAGTACGGATAAACCGTAACCCCTCACCCCAACCCTCTCCCAAAGGGAGAGGGAGCGCACCTCATTCGTGGCCTTGGTGGAATTTCAGAACTCGAAGTCGCCGGTCGACTGCCGCGCCAGCGCGCGCAGGTCGGCGACCGTGCCGCGCACGGCATTGCAGCGCCGGCAATGAACAGGAGCGCCGTCGTCGGCATCGTCAGGATCGACCGGCTTGATCGACAGGTTGCCGCAGACCTCGCAGACGATCTTCAATCCCGTTGGCGCATCGTTGGGATGGTCGAGCAGGCTCATCGGTCGCCCTCAGCCGATGATCGCTGAAGCAAAGATCGAGACGGTCGCAAACTTCACCGCCACGCGGCCGTATTCGCGGCGCAGGCCGATCGCTTCGGCGACGGCGTTGATCTGATCGCGCAACTCGTCGAACGCGGTTCTGCGGCCGTAAATATAAGGTCCGTACAGCACGTCGCGCTGACGCTCGATCAGTTTCGCGGTCATCGTGACCGCGAGAAACACCAATGCCGGATAGACAAGAATTTCGATGGTCATGTTTGGCCCCCGCCGTTTTTTCTTCCCACCGGGGGCAAAGATACGCCTGAGATTTTAAATCTCAGGCTGCGCTATTCTCCGCAATCGAGCGATCGGATTAGGAAAGCCTCAACCATGTTGTCGACGCGCAAAGCGCGCTTCAGTGCAGCACGTGCCGCGGCAGCCAGAGCGAGACTTCCGGCAGATAGGTGACGACCATCAGAACGAAGAACATCACGGCGTAGAACGGCCAGATCTTCTTCATCACATCTTCGATCGTGACCTTGCCGACGGCGCAGCCGACGAACAGGATCGATCCGACCGGCGGATGGCACAACCCGATGCCGAGGTTGAGCAGCATGATCATCCCGAAGTGCACGGGATCGACGCCGAAGTTCTGCATCACCGGCAAGAGGATCGGCGTTGCGATCAGGATCGACGGCGCCATGTCGACCAGCGTGCCAAGGATCAGCAGCAGAATGTTGATCAGGAACAGGATGACGTATTTGTTGTCCGAGATCGACAGGAAGAACGCCGTCATCTTGGCCGGCATCTGCGTCAGCGCCATCACATAGCCGACGCTGGACGCACAGGCGATCAGCGTCAGCACCATCGCGACCGTGCGCAGGGTCCGATGCAGCAGCACCGGCAGGTCCCGCCACTTGTAGTCGCGGTAGATGAACATGGTGACGAAGAACGCCCAGATGCAGGCGACCGCGCCGGCTTCGATTGCGGTGAAGATGCCGCCCAGAATGCCGCCGAGGATGATGACGAGCGTGATCAGGCCCCACGCCGCATCGATCGTGATCTTCACCGCGTCCTTTGCCGCCACGCTTTGGCCGCGCGGATGGTTGTCGCGATAGGCGAACACGAGACACAGAACGATCAGCGAGAAGCCGAGCAGCAGGCCCGGAAACACGCCGGCCATGAACAGCGCGCTGATCGAGATGGTGCCGCCGGTCGCCAGCGAATAGAGCACCGCATTGTGGCTCGGCGGCACGAGCAGCGCCTGCACCGACGACGTGATGGTCAGGTTGGTGGCGAAGACGCGGGGGAAGCCGGTCTTCTCCATTTGCGGTATCATCACCGAGCCGATCGCCGAGGTATCGGCGACCGCCGAGCCGGAAATGCCGGACAGAAACGTGGTGGCGAGCACGTTGACGACCGACAATCCGCCGCGCACGCGCGTGAATCCCACCAGCACGTCGGCGAACGCGACCAGACGCTTCGCCATGCCGCCTTCGGCCATGATCGCGCCGGCCAGGACGAAGAAGGGAATCGTCAGCATCGCGACCTTGCTGACGCCGTCGGAGATTTTCAGCATCACCGCTTCAAGCGGAATGCCGATCGACCAGGCGCCGGCGATCGCGGCAAACGCCAGCGAATAGGCGATCGGCATGCCGATCAGGAAACAGAAGATCATGGCGGCGAGAAGAACGAAGATGTCCATGGCCGGTTCTTCCTGCTCTTATTCAAACGGCGCGGCTTCGCCGTGGGAGGGCATGGTGTCGTGAGACGGAATCGGATCGGGTGGCGCTCCGAGCCAAACCCGCTCGATAATAAAGAGCAGCAGGCAGACGCCGCCGATCGGAATCGGCAGATACGTTACGCCGACCGAGAGGAAGGGGAAGTCCGCGATGGTGTTGTGCCAGGTGACTTCGACGAGGCTTTCGCCCCACACGATCATGAACAGCGCGATCAACGCCATCATGACCTGCACCAGCAGGTCGAGGAATTCGCGAAACGGCGGCGGCGCCTGCTTGGCGAAATAGCCGACGTTCATATGCAGATTGAGCCGGTAGGCCGCAGCGGCGCCGATGAAGGTCACGACGATGGTGAGGAGAACCGCGAGCGGCTCCGGCCAGGACGCGGCGCTGTTCAGCACGTAGCGTGTAAACACCGCCCAGGGAATGACGGCCGAGATCAGCACCAGCGCGACGCAGCCCACGATCACGCACAGCAAATAAAGGGCGTCCATCGCGCGGCGATATGTGGCTGCCATGATGTGATCCCCCGTTTTGCCGATTGTGCGACTACTAGCTCTTGTTATTCGTCATCGCGAGCGCAAGCGAAGCGATCCAG
>Ga0307476_10002230_pt1 | contig 11572 bp, 8 predicted proteins | sample atmos_gasesECM2C_2_FD_203314 | JGI IMG/M metagenome (GOLD analysis project Ga0307476, IMG submission 203314) | Hardwood forest soil microbial communities from Morgan-Monroe State Forest, Indiana, United States - atmos_gasesECM2C_05 | ecosystem: Environmental > Terrestrial > Soil > Temperate... | reverse complement strand
ACAGGACATGTCACCGATCAGACTGGCGCGGCGATCGCAGGCGCTAAGGTCACGCTTTTCTCCGTGCCCACTGGCAACCGGCGCGAAGATGTCACCAACGGACAGGGCGATTACCAGTTCCAACAACTGGAGCCCGACCGATATTCACTGACAGTCACGGCTCCGAATTTTGCAACCTTCACCCAGGAAAACATAGAACTCTTCGTGGCTTCTCCAGCGGCCGTTAACGTGACGCTTCAGGTTGGATCCACCACGCAGCAAGTAACAGTTGTAGAAGCGGCTGTCGCACCTTTGTTAAACACCACGAATGCCACTCTGGGCAACGTATTCACCGCACAACAGATACCGGAGCTTCCGCTGGAAGGCAGGGATGTGCTGCTTCTGCTAAGCCTGCAGCCCGGCGTTGGTTATCTTGGCCAACAGGGAAACAGTGCAGACGATACGCGAAGCGGCGCGGTGAATGGCGCACGCTCCGATCAGTCGAACGTTACCCTGGATGGAATTGAAGTTAACGATGAGAACTTCGGCTATTCCTTCGACAGCGTACTCGGCGTAACCCAGGAATCCGTTTCCGAGTTCCGGGTTATAACGAGCAACGCGGGAGCCGACGCCGGGCACAGCTCAGGCGGCGAGGTTGCCATGATCACAAGAAGTGGCACCAACCATCTTCATGGAGTCGCCTACGAGTACAATCGCACGACGCCCTTCTCGGCCAATGATTGGTTTAATAAGGAAAATCAGATTGCCAACGGTCAAACGAACCGGGCATCTGAATTGATACGCAACGTCTTTGGCGTTGCCATCGGCGGGCCCATCAAGAAAGACCGGCTCTTCTTTTTCACCAATTATGAGGGAACGCGCTTGGCCCAGTCCGCTCCGCCTCAGATCGTCACTGTGCCCACGGCTACTCTTCGCCAAGGAATCGTTCAGTATGCGGACACAGCAGGCAATAATGTCGCGCTCACTCCGGCTCAGATTCAAGGAATGGATGCGCTGGGGATTGGGGTCGATCAGGCCGCTCTGCAGGTTCTCAACAGCTATCCTCTGCCGAACAGCACGTTGGCGGGCGACGGGTTGAATACTTCCGGTTTTCTGTTTACGGCTCCCGAAGTCTCCACTCTTAACACCTATATTGCGAGACTCGATTGGATCGTTACCCAGAAGCACGCCGTCTTTTGGCGCGGCAATCTGCTCAATGACGCCCAGCCATCCCCGCCACAGTTTCCTGGCCAGCCACCGGCATCGACGACTCTAAACAATAGCAAGGGATACGCCTTCGGTTATACCTTCGTTCTACGTCCAAACCTGGTCAATGATTTTCGTTGGGGATTGACCCGCCAAGGAGGCAGCAATACCGGAACGAACCAGCCACAAATCACTCTCGCCGGGTTACCCTCGCCCACGGCCCCTACCTACAGCCGGAGTGCCATCATTCCAGTCAACAATCTGGTGGATGATTTGTCGTGGAGCAAGGGGCGGCACAATTTGCAATTCGGGACCAATGTTCGCTTCATTGATGATCAACAAGTCACCACACAAAATTCTTATCCCAGCGCCGCAGCGATTCTGGGTTACCTGCAGGGGCATGGCATTGCGAACACCGGTCAGCCGCTTGATCCGGCCGCTTCCAATTACCCAGCGGTTTCTCAGGGGTTCGCCACCTCCTATGATGGCGCGATTATGGACGCGGTAGGGCTCCTCACCGAAGCAACCGCCATTTACAACTACACGAAATCTGGATCCGCTCTCGCGCTCGGAGCCCCCGTGGCACGCGATTACCGCTGGCATGAACTGGAGTTATATGGACAAGATAACTGGAAAGCTCTGACCAACCTGACACTTACCTTTGGCTTAAGATATACCTACCAGCAAGTTCCCGCCGAGAGCCACGGCAGTCAAGACGGGCCGTGCATCCTTTCTGGCACTGTGTGCACTCCATACTCCCTGACCAAGTATTTTGACGGTGCCGCCTTTCAGGGAGCAACCGGAGGTGCGGCCAGCAACCTACCCATCCTTTCGTATGCTCCGAACGGACGCTACAACGGACAGCCAGATTTCTGGGCTCCGGACAAGGCGGACTTCTCTCCCAGGTTCTCCTTTGCCTACTCCCCACGCGCGAGCAAAGGATTTTGGAGGAAGCTTTTAGGCTCTGGCGGCCAGAGCTCCATTCGTGGCGGCTATTCGTTGCTCTACGATCACTTTGGAGCAGGGGTGGTGAATGCTTATAACCAAGACGGTTCGTATGGTTTCACCGATCAGGTGCAAAACGCTGGCTTCAATACCACCAATGCGCCACGTTTTGTGGGGCTAACAACTTTCCCGGCAGGCTTTCTGCCCCCGGCTCCGCCGGGAGGATTTCCTGCCACGCCTCCAATATCTGGACGGGGATCCTTCGCAATCAGCTGGGGTCTGGACAACGACTTTCATACTCCTTATTCGCACTTGTTCGACTTCTCCATTCAACGCCAGTTGGATTCATCGGACCTACTTGAAGTCGCTTATGTGGGACGGCTGGCGCACCGGCTGCCGGAGCAGGAGGACGTTGCCGCGCCACTGAACCTTGTGGCGGCCGGAGAGAGCTATTTCCAGGCCGCGACTCAATTCTCCATGATGGCCCGGCAAAACGTCGCGCCTAACGCTGTGCCAAACGTACCCTACTGGGAAGCTCTTTTCGGAGCGGGCCCTTGGGGGCGTGGGTTGGATGGGGTGGATGAAGGCAGACAGGGAGGGATAGACTATGGCCCGCTGTCGGCGACGCAAAACGCATACGTCCAGTACCTGCTCAACGTGGGAGCCGAAACATCCGCGTTGAACAACCTCGACGAGCCCAATAACGGCCTGGGAGCAGGAGCCCTCTATCCTGGCTTTCGCTTCTTCAATGAGCAGTATGCCTCGCTCTATGATTACCGGTCGATCGGACAGTCGTATTACAACGGGCTGCAGGTGATCTTCCATCACCGCGCCTCTCACGGCCTGCAGGTCGATTTCAACTACACCTACTCGCGTGCGATTGACTGGTCGTCGCAATCTGAAAGAGTAGGTTCCGCCGGCATTGACAACTATGCCCAAATCATCAACAGCTGGGTGCCTGATCAGTTGCGCGGCCGGTCGGACTTCAATATGACGCACCAGGTCAACAGCAACTACATCTGGGATATTCCGGTGGGACGAGGAAAGGAGTTTTGCTCCGGCGTCGGCCGTGGGGTCAATGCCGTGATCGGAGGCTGGCAGATGACGGGTATTATGCGCTGGACCAGCGGCCTGCCGTTTGGAGTGCACAATGGTAAGAATTGGCCAACCAACTGGGATATCCCCGGATTCGAAACTTTAGACCAGCCAATCCCTTCTGCCGCCCTGGCCCGCGGCCCAGGCAACCAGCGCTTCGCCGATCCGTCTGCCGTCTTCAACAGCTTCCGGCTCTCCTATCCCGGTGAGTCGGGAACCCGCAACCCGCTGCTCGGCGATGGCTACTTCGAGTGGGATGCTGGACTCAACAAAACGTTCATGCTGACGGAACGTATCAATCTGCAGCTCCGCTGGGAAGTCTTCAACGTGACCAACAGCGTGCGCTTCGATCCGCAATCCATAAATGCCAACTATAATTTCCCGAACCTGTTTGGAGTCGCCACTGCGGAATTGACTCAGCCCCGCGATATGCAACTCGGCGCGAGACTGACATTTTGAGTGAAAGAAGTAATGACAATGGATTTACTATTGCGCACCTCATTACTGCTCAATGCTGAACTATACTCGAACATTGAGCCTAGGAAGTATGGGAGCAACCGGGTATATCAATGCCAAGACAATCATCAGAGTTTGAATTTCCGGTCACCGCAACCAGCCGGATTCTTGTAGCGGGAAAGTCCGATCATTCGCTGCGCAGGCTGCTCTATGACTTTTTTACAGTTTCAGCACGTATGGAAGACGTGAGACGGCACCTCGGGGAAAAAGTGGGAATTACCGGCCCTCAATACAGCCTCATTATGGCTGTCGCCGAACTACAGGGGAAGGTTGGCGTGAGCGTTGGGCGGGTGGCCGAATACCTGCACGTGACCGGAACCTTTGTCACCATAGAGTCGGGAAAACTTTCCAAGAAGAGTCTTTTGGAGAAGCGGCCCGATGCGCAGGATAAGCGGCTTTCCCTCCTTTCCATCGCTCCAAAAGGACAAGACGCTCTCCACTCCCTATTTCCTGAGTTGCAACAAATCAACGACGTATTTTTCGAACTGGAATCGCGCACTGACTTTGACCGGTTGTGCCGAACGTTACAAAAGCTGGTTGGCAACAGTCAACGCGCGCTCGCGCTGATCAATGCTACTCGTGAAGACCCTCGACTCACGCTCAGCCGGGGTGGAGTCGGTCTCAGTGAGTTTCGCTAAGCTTGTCTCAGATCTTCATCGGAGGGTGTCCTGTTACATCTAGAGATTCAACCATCATTTCTTCCATTGACGATTTGGCACAACAGCGCGCGGTTTACATTTTTCATTACGGTGCTGGGTGTGATCGTACTCGGTCCTGTGTCAGGGCGCGCCCTCACATGCGAACGTCTCAACACCCTTGCTCGTCCGGACACAAAAATTACTTTGGCGCAGTCCGTGCCCGCCGGGACGTTCACCGTACCCCCTGACGCTATCAGTCTTCAGCCGTCAATGGAAAAAGATCCTCAGGCGTTCAGAAATTTGCCTGCCTTCTGTCGCGTTGCGGCAACGTTAAGTCCAACCAACGACTCGGAAATCAAAATCGAAGTTTGGATGCCGAGTTTAGGCTGGAACGGAAAGCTTCTGGGTGTAAGCAATGGGGGATGGGGTGGCACGATCAATTATCCCAACCTTGCCAAAGCACTCAGCCAGCATTTTGCCACGGCTTCCACCGACACCGGACACATGGGCGGAGTTTTTGACGCTAGCTTTGCCTTGGGTCACCCCGAAAAACTGATTGATTTCGGCTATCGAGCAGTACACGTGATGACGGTGGAGGCGAAGGCGCTCATCTCAGCCTTCTATGGAACCTCGCCTCGCTTCTCATACTGGAACGGATGTTCGACAGGTGGCAAGCAAGCACTCACGGAGGCGCAACGCTTTCCTGAAGACTACAACGGCATCGTTGCAGGCGCTCCGGCCAACTTCTTTACTCATTTGATGTTCGGAAACATATGGCCGTCAATGATGCTTAAGGATCCCGCGAGTGATATTCCGCCCAACAAATATCCGATTATTCAGCAAGCGGTGCTGAAAGTTTGCGATTCTCTCGACGGAGTGGTGGACGGCATCCTCAACGATCCCACACGCTGCCACTTCGACCCCAAGGTGCTCAGGTGCAAAGGACCGGATGGCCCAGATTGTCTTACACCTTCCCAAGAGGACGCGGTTCAAAAAATCTTCACCGGTGTGCAAAATCCACGCACGGGACAGCAGATCTTTCCCGGCCTAGAGCCTGGAAGCCAACTTGATCAGGCCGTCGGCCTGATACAGGACATCCCGGCTAGTTATTTCCGTTACGTCCTGTTCAAGAACCCGGACTGGAAATGGCAAACGCTCAATTTCGACAGCGATGTAGTTCTGGCCGATGAAAAAGACGGCAACATTCTTAACGCCGTTGACCCGAATCTCAAAGCATTCAAAGCACATGGCGGAAAACTCATCATGTATCATGGCTGGAGCGACCCGCACATCGCCCCACTCAACAGCGTCAACTATTTCAAGAGCGTGGTGGCCGCGATGGGAGGCACGAAAGAGACGCAGGATTTTGCCCGTCTCTTCATGGTTCCTGGGATGTCTCACTGCCAGGGTGGTGTCGGCCCCGACGTCTTCGATAAAATCCACGCGATAGAACAATGGGTGCAGGATGGCATCGCGCCCGATAAGATTATCGCTGCCCACCTGAAGGACGGAGTAGTGAACCTGACCCGGCCCTTGTGTCCGTATCCTGAGATCGCTCAGTGGAACGGGGCCGGCAGCACCAACGATGCAGCGAACTTTGCCTGTATGCAAGTCGAAGAGTGAACATGACCATTTCGAAACTGCGTCGCCGCTGAAAGCAGAAAGCAAGAGCTTACAACGAGGAAGTCAGCGGACTTCGGCGCATCATTGGTTTGTACTCGCATTGCATTCGCCTGACGGAGTCTTCGAAACCGGACTGCCAACAAGCCCTTCAGAGAAAAAGGCCCCAAAGCTCGCCTGGGGAGCAAAGCCGGACACTTTCTTCCCCGCCCTCTCTGGCGTGGTTCTGCCCGATTTCGGACCATCACCGCGCCAAGCCTACCGCGCAGTCAAAAGCGAAACAATCTATCCGCAAGGCGAGCGAAAGTTTTCCCTTGACATTATTGATAACTAATTTGTATAAGTAACTTCGTTAATATTTTACGTGACATACTCGCTTGCCGTTCCAGGTGACGATGCCAAGCGGGCCGCTGAACAGCAATGTGAGTTTCAGGTTCGATAGTAACTAGTAAGCGCACGCAGGTCGTTGCGACCTTCCCCTTCCGCGGGATCCCAGCCGACCTGACCCCGGTTTCTGAAACGTTCTGACATACCGCGAGCTTGTCTCGCACCACGGAGGATTTCAATGACAAAACTACTAACTTCTAAGTTGCTTGGGCCAGCAGCGGCGCGAAGCTGCCGGACAGGAAGCACCGGAACATTCAGCCTAGTGAGAACAGCTTGTCTCATCTTTGTGTTTTGTGCCGCTGCGGCGATTGCCTCGCCTGCGCAGACCTTCACGATCCGTGCGAGCTTCGACGGAACTAACGGTGCAAACCCTTATACCGGTCTCGTCCAAGGCACCAATGGGAATTTATACGGGACAACCTTTGAGGGTGGAACCAACGGCGAAGGCACCGCCTTTGAAATCACCCCGGCAGGGGCATTGACCACGCTCTACAACTTCTGCGCGCAGCCAAAGTGTTATGACGGCGCGGGTCCTAGCGGACTGATACTGGCCTCGAATGGAAACCTTTATGGCATAACATCCAGCACGGAAGTCATCAACCTGGGCACGGTATTCGAGATCACCCCGGAAGGCACGTTCACGACGATCTACCATTTTTGCCCGCAGTATGGGTGCGATGACGGCATGTACCCGTCAAGTTTGTTGCAAGCCAGTAACGGAAATTTCTACGGGACAACCAGCCATGGCGGCGTCAACGGAACTGGCACGGTTTTCGAAGTCACCGCAGAAGGCGTGTTAACTACGCTCCACACTTTCAACTTTGCGGACGGCACTTATCCCACAGGACTGGTGCAGGCCACCAACGGCAACTTTTACGGGACAACTTTCGAAGGCGGGTCCATCAACTGCTCAGGTTCAGCTGGCTGCGGCACGGTCTTCGAAATGACGCCGGCCGGCAAACTGACCACGATCTATATCTTCTGCTCTCAATCCTGCCACGATGGCGCGTGGCCTGCTGGCGGGTTGATTCAGGCCAGTAATGGAAACATCTACGGAACGACCACCGTCGGCGGAGCCTATGACGACAGCGCCGGCACGGTCTTCGAAATAACGCCCGCCGGCAAGCTGACCGCGTTCTATAGCTTCTGCGAGGGGCAAACCAAGTGCACCGACGGCACGGGAGGCCCCCCGTATGTGCTAATGCAAGCTACCGATGGGAATCTCTACGGCACAACGGCTGGCGCGAACTACAACGTGACCAACAAGAATGGGACAATCTTCGAACTTACCACCACAGGCGAACTAACCACGCTCTATAACTTCTGCTCCCAAACGGAATGTGCTGACGGGGCAGACCCAGTGGCAGGCGTGCTGCAGGGCACCGACGGGAGCTTCCACGGCACAACAGCGGGTGGCGGGACCAACAACGATGGCGTCGTCTTCAGCCTGTCGGTGGGCCTTGGACTATTCGTGAAAACAAATCCCACGGCGGGCAAAGTTGGGGCGAAGGTCATTATCCTGGGAAACAATCTCAAGGGCGCAACCGAAGTCACGTTCAATGGCGTCGCTGCGACTATTACCGCCGATTCGAATACGGCCATCATGACTACGGTCCCAGTCGGCGCAACAACGGGCGCGGTCGAGGTGACGACTTTGGCCGGGAAGAAGCTTGAGAGCAACCTAGCTTTCCAGGTTATACCGTGATTACGGTTCGTAGAGACATTTACGACTAACGTTCCGACATACCGCGAGTGGTGAATCTCGCACACGGAGGACTTCGATGACACAATTACTAACTTGTAGGTCGCTCAGGTTTGTAGGCAGTACGGGAAAATTTGGCCTGGCGAGAACGGCTAGCCTCCTCTTTGCGTTTTGTATTGCCGCAGTTATTGCCTCGCCCGCGCAAACCTTCACGACCCTCGCGAGCTTCGACGGGACTAATGGTGCAAGCTCCTATGCCGGTCTCGTCCAAGGCACCAATGGAAATTTCTACGGGACCACCCTAGGTGGAGGAACCAACGGCGAGGGCACGGTCTTTGATATCACCCCGGCAGGAAAGTTGACCACGCTCTATAACTTTTGCTCGCAACCAAACTGTTCTGACGGGGCGGGCCCCAGGGGACTGATACTGGCCGCGAATGGAAACCTTTACGGCATAACGTCCTACCAGGAAGCCGGCAACTTAGGCACGATATTCGAGATCACCCCGGCAGGCAAGCTCACGACAATCTACCGGTTTTGCTCGCAACCGGAGTGCGATGACGGCATATTGCCGTCAAGCCTGTTGCAAGCCAGTAACGAAAACTTCTACGGAACAACCAGCAATGGCGGCACCAACGGAACTGGCACGGTTTTCGAACTGACCCCAAAAGGCAAGCTAACTACGTTGCACACTTTCTCCTATGAAGGCAGCGACACGGACGGCAATTATCCGTTAGGACTGGTGCAGGCCACCGACGGCAACCTTTACGGGACAACTTTCGAAGGCGGGCCCAGCCCCGACTGCACAACTCTGTCTGGCTGCGGCACGGTCTTCGAAATGACGCCGACAGGCAACCTGACCACGATTTACAGCTTCTGCTCTAAGGCCAACTGCAGCGACGGCGCGTTGCCTACCGGCGGATTTATTCAGGCCAGTAATAAAAACTTCTATGGAACGACCGGGGACGGCGGAGCCAATGGCTGCCCCACTTACGCCGGGGGCTGCGGCACGATCTTCCAAATAACGCCCGCCGGCAAACTGACGACGATCTATAGCTTCTGTTCCCAAACCAAATGCACCGACGGCGAGAACCCCTCCGGACTGATGCAGGGTACCAATGGGAACTTCTATGGTGTAGCGGCTGGCGGGACCAATAATGGCGGGACGGTCTTCGAACTTACCACCAAAGGAGAACTAACCACGCTCTATAACTTCTGCTCCCAAACGGGCTGTACTGACGGTGCAGCCCCAATCGCAGGCGTGCTGCAGGGCACTGACGGGATCCTCTACGGCACAACAGCGGGTGGCGGAACCGATAACGACGGCGTCGTCTTCAGCTTGTCGGTGGGTCTTGGCCCATTCGTGAAAACAAATCCCACGGCGGGCAGAGTTGGGGCGAAGGTCATTATCCTGGGAAACAATCTCAAGGGCGCAACCGGAGTCACGTTTAATGGCGTCGATGCGACTATTACCGGCGGTTCGAATACGGCGATAACGACCACGGTCCCCGTCGGCGCAACAACGGGCGCGGTCGAGGTGACGACGGCGTCAGGGAAGAAGCTTGTTAGCAACCTAGCTTTCCAGGTAATACCTTGATTACGGTTCGCAGAGCTAGGCGCGTCCTTCCCCTTTCCGTGGATCCCAGCAGATCTGACCCCGGTTTCTGGAACGCTTCCGATATACACGCGAGTCGTGAATCTGGCACCTTGGAGGTCTTCAATGACAAAACTACTAACTTCTAAGTTGCTTGGGTCCGAACCGGCGCGAAGCCGCAGGGGCGCAGTGTCGGAAGACTTAATGTTGCGAGAACGGCTTGCCTCATCTTTGCGTTTTGCACTGCTGCGTGAGTCGCAGGGCGGGCCTAGTGGGTTGGTAGATCGAGAGATGCGATCAATACTCAACTAGGAAACAAGGCTGAGGCCCGCGACTCAGCGTAGATAGTTGGCGGCCTTCTTGTTCAAGATTCTGTTCCAGGAGATTGAGCCGCAGACCGTCAGTTGAAGAGTCGAAGCTGTGGAACTGGTGGCGGCGAAGACTGCGGAGCTTTTTCGAGGGCTTCGATCCATGAACGGATGGCCTCACGAAGTGGCGCAACGAAAAGACCTCCGGATATCGGTCTAGTCGGCCCAGGGCGGATTGCAGTAAGGAAATATCGGTCTAGTCGGCCCAGGGCGGATTGCAGTAAGGAAATGGTTCCTGCGCAGTTACCGCGCTGCAAATGGTAGAACGCAGCAGCGACCTGAATCAGCCCTGCAGGAACGTCTTTTCCGGTTCTTGCACTGCGAGCCACACTGATTCCCAATGTTCGTGGGCCTCAAAGAAAGCGCCGGAATGAAAGCAGCGCAGACCTTCGCAAAGGTGTCCTTGAGTCCAATCGAGTGAGCTACACGAAAGCATATTCCTCGACATAGGTGCGGCTCTCCTTCTGGGCTACGATGAACATCATGGCCGGACGCGCATCTTCGCCCATTTCCGGACGGTGCGCTGATCTTCCTATCCAGGTCTACGCCGGAGAACTGGAATGCTCCAGCCAAATTCCGTGACGACCCGAGACTAGGGTCGCAGGAAAGGAGCCTCGCCCCCTCGAACCTGGGCTGGACCAGAAGAGTCGCGGTGCAAAATCCTTCAGATCGCGGCGCCAGGTCTGCCACTCATGGTCCGTTGCCGGTGATTCGTAGAAGACGTGCTGGATGTTTGCTTCCAGTAGGGACGTATGCAGTCTCTGGAGTCCCGCGCGCATTCTCTCCGGCTCATTCGTCCCCACGCCAATCCAGAGCAAGTGCACTTTCTTGCTGAATGCTGCCGGATCAGCGAACATTCCGTTGTAGTCGGTCTTGGGATCCAGTTTGCGATTCCCGAGCACGAGCATCCCGCCCGCACCGCTGAAGCTACCGATGTAAGAGAAGAGATCCAGATGATCCAGCGTGATCTGGAAGGTCTGCATGCCACCCATCGATAGGCCGGCCATCGCGCGATGTTCGCGATCGGATAACGTGCGGAAGGTGGAATCAATGAAATGGGATCAGGGCTTGTGTTACATCATCTTCGAATGCCGCCGCCATATCCTGCATCGCTTTCAACATTTCGGGTGACCCAAACCCCTTTGCGAACAAATCGACGGGCGCCTCGCCGGCGCGATGCGCGTAGCCGTAGGCCATCACCACGATCATCGGTTTGCAACTCTTGTATCCGCTAAAGCTTGCCTCATTGCCTGAGATCTCGGAAAATCTGACTCTGGCTAGAACACTGGACCGTACAGGTTGGATCTTAGCTCTGATGGTGCTCTGGGTTAATCTTGAGACGTTCCTATTGTCGGAAATGACAAAGAAACAAGCCGAGCACAAAAAGCCCAGCAAGGCCTACGAATAGATCCCCGGCGCCTCATGTCCAAGCTTCTGCACGTACTCAACGTATGACCCAGGATAAACAGTGGGATGGCGGTCGGTGCCGCTCTCGCCGCCCAGTTCCAACACACGTGAGCCG
>Ga0307476_10002228_pt1 | contig 11579 bp, 8 predicted proteins | sample atmos_gasesECM2C_2_FD_203314 | JGI IMG/M metagenome (GOLD analysis project Ga0307476, IMG submission 203314) | Hardwood forest soil microbial communities from Morgan-Monroe State Forest, Indiana, United States - atmos_gasesECM2C_05 | ecosystem: Environmental > Terrestrial > Soil > Temperate... | reverse complement strand
GGCAGCTCGGCGCCGTTGCGCCACACCTTGACCTTCAGGTCGTCGGTGTCGTTGGCCTGCAGAGTGGCGAAGAAGTGGGCCCACTCGTCGTAGGCGTCCTCCGTGGCGCCGTTCTTGACGCGCTTGGCGGCCATCTTGTGCCAGTAGCCGTATTTGCCGGGCCCGTTTTTCTCCGACGTTTTGAAGCAGATTTCCACGATACGGTCGTTCGGCTGGAGCGCGGCCTTGGCAGCCGGCTTATCCGGCGTCACCTCGACGATGGTGCTTTCGACGCGGTAGGCGATCCCCAGCTCCGGAATCGCCATCGGAGACGCCGGGTTGAACGGCAGCTCCTGGTCGTAGCGCCACTTGGCGTCCCAGTCCAGCGTCACCGGCGTGGGCTTCTGTTCGTGATTGTCGCCCCAGCGGTTGACGGTGAGAATCACGTGCAGGTCGCTCGGAGCCAGGCTTTCAACCACGCCGGTAGCTTTTTCCAACTCGTAGGGCAGCCGCACTGGATCGAGCCGATCCTGCGGCAGGTCGAGCAGCGTTGCCTCGTCCCCGGCGGGACGGCAGGCGGCGACGGCGAGATTCGGCCCCGCCGGCGGCGCGGCGAGCAGACCGACGGCCTGGAGCGCGGCCAGCGTCTGAGCCGCTTTCGGCCCGGCGGTCACGCGGGCGGCGAGAATCGTGTCGCCTTCCTTCACCTTGTCCGTCGCCGGCGGACGAACGGCCGCCACCTCACCCATCTTCATCTTCATGCCGAGCGCCCGGTGGAAGGCCGGCGGCACGAACACCTTGGCCGTCTTGCTGTTCACCGCCTCGTTCGCCTCATGCACCTCGCGGAGCACTTCCACCACCGCCGGCAAGCCGGCCAGTTGCGTCATCCGCATTTCAAAATCGTAAGAGTCGTAATCCGTCGCCGGCGCCGGCCGGGCTTTCAGCGGTGTGACATGGAACGGACGGCCCGCGTCGCTGGGTTCCGTCACGCCGACGATCACGTCGTCCCATTCGAAGCCTCCGGCCGGGACATGCATGTCCTCCTCCGCCTGCTTTCCGCCGCGTCGGACCTTCAACACCATTTCCCGATCGCCCATGCCGCTCATGCGCCGGCACAATTCGGACCAGACGTCTTGGGTCCCCTTCGCCGGATCGGGGACCAGGGTCGTCACGGCGTCGTGCTGGTCGGGGTCCGACGCCGCCGTCACGACGTCGTCGGCGCCGAGGTCCATGACGCGAGCTTTGTCGGCCGGCGAACCGCGGCGGGCCGGGCGGTCGTAATCGTCCAGGTATTTTTTCGGCGGCAGCACCAGCTTCGACGGCGGCGACACGCCGATGACCGGCTGCGTGTCGTTGGCGTCGCGGCGCGGCAGGAGGGAAACGTGGACGGTCTTGCCGTCGCGGGTCATGTAGTCCAGAGAGATAGGCGTCTCCGACCAGCTCAGGGCGACGTTGGCGTGGAGGTCCTCGAAGTTGGGATCGGTGGTATTGCCGATCTTGGTCAGGACCGCCCCGCCGGGAATGCCGGCCTGCCAGGCCGGCGAGCCGGCCTCGGTGGAGGCCACGGCGGCCGGAGGCATTTCGACGCCGTGGAACTGGTAGACGACCGCGAAGCAGACGAAGCCGAGCAGCACGTTCATGATGACGCCGGCCGAGATGATGAACATGCGCTGCAGGACGGTTTTGTTCTTATAAGATCGCGGATAGTTCTCATCCTCGTCGGCGTCGGCCCCCTCGCCGACCATCTGCACGAAGCCGCCGAGCGGGAGAATGCCGATCTTGTACGTCGTTTCGCCCCATTTGAAGCTGCATCCCGGCAGCGCGGGGCCGAAGCCGAGGCTGAACGTCTGGACGTGGACATTGCACCACTTGGCGGCGAGGAAATGTCCGAGTTCGTGGATGAAGATGACCAGGCCGAGGCCGACGACGACCAGGGCGGCGCGGATGATGCCGTCGAAGCCCCAGTAGTAATAAAGCGCGACGAGGACGGCGACGAATGCGACGAGGTAGGGGCTGTTGGCCTGGAGCCAACCCATCGGCGTCAGCGGCGTCGGCGGAGCGTCGGCCTTTTCCTTATCGTCGTCCGCCTTGCCGTCCTCTTCCGGCGAGCGGCGCGGCTTGTCCTCTCCGTTGGAGGCGCCGATTTGCACCGGCGGGACAGGGGGCGGCGCGGCGTCCGGCTTCACGTCGCCCGGGCGCTGGGGTGTCGGAGACTGCTGTTCCAACGGCCTACCTCCTGTCGCGCCCGGCGGTCGCAAGCGGCGAGTTCCGCCAGCGTCGGCGTCGGGCTGTAGTGATGGCTGTCCAGGGCCGCCCGGCAGGCGCGCGGCACGTCGAGGAACGCCAGCTCGCCGGCCAGGAAGCGCTGGACCGCCGCCTCGTTGGCCGCATTCAGCACCGCCCCGCAGGTGCCGCCCCGCCGGGCCGTCTCATAACCCAGTTGCAGGGCCGGAAACGTCTCATGATCCGGCTGCTCGAACCGCCACGCCGACAGCTCGCGCCAGTTGAGTCGCTTCGCCGGCCCCGCCACGCGCTCCGGGTAAAGCAGCGCATACTGGATCGGCAAGCGCATGTCCGGCGGCGACAGCTGCGCCAGCACCGAGCCGTCCCGAAACTCCACGAACGAGTGGATGACCGACTCGGGGTGGATGATCACGTCGATCCGCTCCGGCGTCAGATCGAACAGCCAGCGCGCCTCGATCACCTCCAGCGCCTTGTTCATCAGCGTGGCCGAATCGACGGTGATCTTTCGGCCCATGCGCCAGGTTGGATGCCGCAGCGCCTGTTCCACCGTGACGTCTGCCAATTCGGCCCGGCACTTGCCCCGGAAGGGCCCGCCGCTGCCGGTGAGGACGATCCGCTCGACGGCGCCGGGCGGCCCGGCCTGCATCGCCTGGAAAATGGCGCTGTGCTCGCTGTCCACCGGCAGCAGCCGTCCGCCGCGGTCGGCGGCCAGCTTCGTGACCAGCGCCCCGGCCATGACCAGCGTTTCCTTGTTGGCCACGGCCACGGTCTTGCCGGCTTCGAGGGCGGCCCACGCCCCGGCCAATCCCGCCGCGCCGACGATGGCGTTCAGCACCACATCGACGTCCGGGTCGGCCGCCATGCGAGCGACGCCTTCTTCACCATACAGCAAACGGCAATCCGGCGGGAGGCCGCCCAGGCCGCCCAGGCCGCCCAGTCGGGTCGCCTCGATTCGGCGGGCGGCGTCGGGGTCGGTGACGGCGATCCACCGCGGCCGATGTTTCTCGGCCTGGCGGAGGAGCAATTCGACGTTGGCGTGGGCGGAGAGGCCGACGACCTGAAGCCGGTCGGGCAGAAACTCGGCCACGTCGAGGCAATTCGTCCCGATGGACCCCGTGGAACCGAGGACGACGACGCGGCGCGGTCGGCGAAGCGGGGGCGTCATTCCCCGGAGTTCCGGCCCGGTGCAGGCGTCAGTGGTGGACACAATATCAGCGTTCCCTGGAGCATGTCCGGCCGCGCTGCCGTGCGCGTTGTGGCATTGTAGTCCGGTTTTGACGAAGGCCGCAAGTAGTCTTACGGCCGCGGAAGACTCCGGCGCCTGACGGCGCCGGCTCGCCTTGGACCATCGCAATCGCTGGAGTTCCCGTCCCGTCGGTTCGATTTATTCTCCCGGTCCACCCCGCATCACGGCTCCCAGGGACGTGCGCCATGTTCGACGAGATGGAACGCTTGCGCGACGAGAAGGCCCTTTTCGATCTGCTGTCTCACTACGCGGCGCTTGGGGCGGCGGACCGTCAGGTCTGGCAGGATCGGTTATTGCAGATGGACGGCGTCGAGGAACGGCAGCTGGTGCGGCTGCACGGCGAATTGCTGGCGTACGGCTGGTTGGAGCAGAACACGGGTCTGACGCCGGTGCTGCGCCGCGGCGAGGCGCCGGCGTGCTATCGGATCACGCCGGCGGGAGTGCGGGCGCTGAAACAGCTGCGCGCGGAACAGGCGGCGTGAGTTCGCTTCGATTAAACCCGACCTTGCCAGATAGCGGGGTTGCGCCGGGTGTGGAAAACGGCCAACACTTCAATTCGCATCGGCTCCGCACGGTAGTACACGCAATAGGGGAAAGCGCTGCACGACGACCATGCGCACATCCGCGAGCACCACGGCATAGAATTGCGGCTGGGCCGCGATCTGCTTGAATACGTCCCGAACACGTGTGGCGAAAGCGACTCCCAGCCCCGGACGGCGCGTCTCATACCAGTCGAAAGCGTCGTCGAACTCGGCCTGGGCCTCCGCTCGCAGAACGACGGGCAGGCTCACTGACGCGCCCTCGCCAGAGCCTTGGCCAGCACCTCTTCCCACGGTACGACGTCGTCCGGGGCGGCTAGGCTGGCGGCCAGGCGTCGCTCCAGCTCACGGCGCTGCGGCTCCGTTGGCAGGGCGCCGTTCTGATCCGGCGGAATGCTGTCCCAGACCTCCTCGACGAGGGCGAGGCGTTCCTCGACGACGAGACGATCGATGCCCAGGTCCTTGATGCTTGGGGTCATGCGACGAACTCCGCGGGCGGCGACGGAAGTATCTTACCATACCTATGTTCGCTGTTCAGCGCCACGGCAATCTTGCGCGCTAGGGCGTCACGGGATTTTCCGTAGAGTCCTGAGATCGTGTTGATCCTAGTCATCGGCGTGCGGCATCGGCGGTCCATCCCGTCTGCGCCTGAGCACTATGATGTTCCGGCCACTACCTTCCTTGGAGGAGAATTCCGTGGGCCGTTCGTTGCCCGGCTTGGCCAGGCAAATGCGCAGCACGTCGTCCTTCACTTCGTAGATGCCCAAGGATCTCGTGCCTTTGTCGTGGTCGTCTAACATCCACGTAAAATTCACCGTCTTTGTGGACATGGATTCGCCAATGTCGAGATGGTACTTCATTGTAACACGGCTGCCCACCGCCCACACCAAGCAGTCGCCATGTATGCTCACATGTCCGCCAATGTCCGGCGGCGGCTTCGGACGTTCGCTGCCGTTAAGAACGGCGGATTGCGGTTCCCATTCGCCCTCAAGCTCTTGGTCGGATTTGGGAGCGTCCCCGGCCGGCAACAAGACAGGTAAGGAGAGCATGAGAGCGATGCCGACCGTCACGACGCGCCTGTGCATGAGTCCATCCTTTCGGCAGGAGATCGGGCACGCCATGTTGCCCCTACTGGCGGTGCGGGTCGAGAGACAATCCCGTGCCACACCGGAGGGCGCCCTCGGCTGCACCGGCGGGCTGACGCCGCGCCGCTCGCCCTCGCATTTGCCCCGCCAGTATTCATGATCTACATATCTTCGGAAGCATAATTCTACCCCAGCGGAATTTCCGCTGCCATCATACCCACCCCGAGGGCCGTGCGGATGCCGCTCCTCCTGCAACCGCAAGCCGAAGCGCTGCCCGGTTACCGCCTCCTCGAACCGCTCGGCAAGGGCGGATTCGGCGAAGTCTGGAAGTGCGAGGCGCCCGGCGGTCTTCTCAAGGCCGTCAAGATCGTCCGCAACAAGGCCGACGCCCTCGACAGCGAAGGGACCGACGCCCAGCTCGAACTCCAGGCCCTCGAATACGTCCGCTCTGTCCGCCATCCCTTCCTTCTGGCTTTGGACCGTATCGAGATCGCCGACGGCGTTCTTGTCGCCGTCATGGAGCTGGCCGATGGAAGTCTGTACGACCAGCTGCGGCATTATCAATCCGTGGGACAGGCCGGCGTGCCGCGCGGCGGGTTGCTGGCCCGATTGTGGGAGGCGGCCGAGGTGCTAGATGTGATGAATCTCCGGCATCGGCTGCTGCATCTCGACGTCAAGCCGCACAACCTGCTGCTGCTCGGCGGGCACGTCAAGGTCGCCGACTTCGGCCTCGTCAGCCGGCTGCCGACCCGGCGTGGTCAGCCCCGTTTACGCTTCGCCGGAAGCCTTCCGCGGCGAACCCAGCCCCGCCAGCGATCAGTACAGCCTTGCCATTTCGTACCATGAATTGCTCACCGGCGAGCTGCCGTTCCGTGCCGCCAACGTCCGCCAGATGGCCTTGCAGCATGCCAACGCCGAACCCGATCTGAGCCGGCTGCCGGAAGCGGATCGGGGCGTCGTCGGGCGGGCGCTCTCTAAAGATCCGGCTAAGCGGTTTTTGTCTTGCACGCAGTTCATTGCGGCGCTGCTGGCCGAGACGGCGGACAAAGATCAGGGGGCTGACGCCCCCCGCTCGCCGGCGGAACGAAGTCTCCGCGAAACAAGGCCGAACGCCGGCTTGGACGCCGCCACGCCGGGGTCGAACCACGGGGCGCCGCATAGCGGCGTGCTGGCCAGCATTCAGTTCGAGGAACGCGTCGCCCACGGCGAAACCACCGAAGTGTGGACGGCCCACACCACCGACGGCCGACAGTGCCTGGTCAAGTTCTTCCACGGTCTCGCCGAGATCGACGCCGACGCTCGCCGCGACGGCCTCCATCTGCTCCGCTCCGTCCGTCATCCGGGGCTGGTTCCGTACAGCCTGGTCAGCGACGACGGCGGCCAGCTCATCGTCGTGACGCCGCGCCTGGGGCCGACCCTCCGCGAACGCTGGACCGCCTGCCGCGCCGAAGGTCGGCGCGGCGTCCCCCGGCCGGAATTGCTGGGCGCGCTCAAGAACATCGCCCGGACCCTCGACGTCCTCAACGGCCGCAATGGGGCCGCGCATCTCGCCCTCAATCCCGATGCGGTGCAGCTGACGAATGGGCAGGCGCTCGCCGCCGATTTCGGCCTGGCCGCATGGTTCTGGCTGCCGTCGGGACAGTCGCTGGCCGAGATGAACCCCCGCTACGCCGCCCCGGAGCTCGGCGCCAATGCGGTCAGCCGCTTCTGCGATCCGTATAGCCTGGCTCTCCTCTTTCAGGAAATGCTCACCGGCGTCCATCCGCTCGGCCCCGGCGCCCGGCCGACGGCGCGAGCCTATTCGCAGCCGGACCTCAGCCCGCTGGATGCGGCGGATCGAACTGTCCTGGCCCGGGCGCTCGACCGCACGGCCAGCCGCCGCTTCGAGTCGTGCCTGGAATTGGTGGCGGCGCTGGAACAGCGCGGCGCCGCCACGACGACGGCCGGCGTCTCCGCGGCGGAGATCGACCCAGCGGCCGCTGTCATCCTGGCGGAAGTCGTCGCCGACGCCGCCGGCGGATGGCAACTGCGCCGACACGGCTTGTTCCGCTATCTGCTCCAGCCCGGCGAGCGCCTTCGCCATGATTGCGTGGCCCGCGCCGCCGCCGAAACAGCCCCCGCCCTGCTGGCGGATTTCGGCCGTCGCTGGCAGGCCGAACCGGCAGGCGAACGGGACGGCGCTCTCATTTACCAGGCAGCCCCCCTCACCCCTCTCCCTCTCTCGCAGGGGGAGAGGGGGAGGGGCGAGGGGGCTCGCGCCGCGGAAAAATCGGCGTATTGGGAGATCGCTTTCCGCTTCCATTCGCATTCCGATTCGCCCCTGGCCGATGTGCGGATCGAGGCGCGGCCGATCGGTTTCGGTTCGGCGCGGGCCGCACAGCTGTTGGACGAAACCGGCCCGATTCTGCTCGACGCGCTGCGCGGCGCCTTGCAAGCCCATCCGGACCGCCGTCGGCAGGACCGCGTCCCCTTCGAACAGCCGATCGAGGTCCAGCTGCTCAGCGACGACGGGGCGCCGCAGGCGGTGGTCCACGCCCGCACCCGGAACCTGTCGCGCACCGGCATGGGCCTGCTGCTGCCGGTCAAGCCGGCGGGGCGGCGCGTGGTCGTTTTCCTATCGCCCGGCGGCGGCGCTCCGGCGGCGCCGGTGCCAGCCCGGCTGGTCCGCATCCAGCCGTGCGACGACGGTTGCGAGGCCGGCGCCCTCTTCCTCGGCGACGCGGGTTGACGGCCGCTCTGGCGCCCATTCATGAGCTAAACTTTTTGCGGGACAGAAATCCTCTCGCCGGGGCGTGAAAACGAAGCCCCAGGCCGCCGCCAGTGTAGGTTCGCGGCCGATGCGACCTGGCGAGAGGAAGCGGAACAGGGCGTCAGGAAATGTACGCGGCGAAGTCGCCGAACATGGAACCGATTCCCGGCTATCGGCTCGTCGAGCCGTTGGGCGTGGGCGGTTTCGGCGAAGTCTGGAAATGCGAGGCGCCCGGCGGTCTATTCAAGGCCGTCAAGTTCGTCCGCGGCGACAACGACGACCTGCATCGCGACAGCCCCGCCGGCGCCGAGCAGGAATTGCGGGCGCTGCAGCACATCAAATCCCTGCGCCATCCCTTTTTGCTGAGCATGGACCGCGTCGAGCGGATCAACGGCGAGCTGGTCATCGTCATGGAGCTGGCCGACCGCAGCCTGCACGACCTGCTCGGCGAGTGCCAGGCGGCCGGCCTGCCCGGCGTGCCGCGGACGGAGCTGCTGCGCTATTTCGAGGAGGCGGCCGAGGTGCTCGACCTGCTCAACCAAGAGCACGCCTTGCAGCACCTCGACGTGAAGCCGCGCAACCTCTTCCTCGTCGGCCGGCACGTCAAGGTCGGCGACTTCGGCCTGGTCAACAGCCTGGCCGAGATGAGCGGCGTGGCGCCCAGCGCCCTGCAAATGGGGGCCGGCACGCCGCTCTACGCCGCGCCGGAATGCTTCCTCGGCCGCATGAGCCTGTTCAGCGATCAATATAGTCTAGCCATCGCTTATTGCGAATTGTTGACCGGGGCGACGCCGTTCACGGGCAAGAACTTCCGTCAGATGGCCCTGCAGCACATGCAGGCGGAGCCGGACCTGGGCCAGTTGTCGGCGTCCGACAGCGCGGTCGTGGCGCGGGCGCTGGCCAAAGAGCCGCGCCAGCGCTTCCCGTCTTGCACCGCCTTCGTCGAGGCCCTGCGCACCGGCCAGATCGCAGCGCCGGTCGGTCCGCCGCCGTCCGCGCCGCAGCGGCCCAAGGGAATCACCTGCGCCGACATCTCCGTCGTGGATCTGACCAAAACGCCGGTCGCCGCGGCGGGTCCCGGCGCCAAGCAGGCCGCCGTCCCACCCGCCGGCGATACGCGGCAAGTCGACCATGCGCGGAACACACCGACGGAGCCGCTGCGGCCGCCCCTCTCGGGGGAGCAGGCCGCCGAAGTCACCCCCGTCGCTCCGACGGGGACGCAACGGCTGCAACCGCCCCTCTCTCCTCCTGCGGGAGAGGGGTCCGGCGTGAGGGCGACGAACACCGTCGCCTCCAGCGATCCCCTGGCGGGGATGCAATTCCTGGAGTGCATCGCCCGCAGCCCCGCCGGTGAAACCTGGACCGCGCGGACGGCCGACGGACGCGATCGGCTGGTCCGCTTTATCTTCGGCATGAATTTCAGCGACGGTCGCAAGGAAGCCGAGGGACTGGCTCGCTTGCGAACGCTGCGGCACGACGCCCTGGAGCCCATGGAGATCGTCGGAGGCGGCGATCATCGGCTGGCGATCCTCACCGATCCCTGTACGACGACGCTGGCCAGCCGTCTGGCGGAGTGTCAGGCCGCCGGCCAAACCGGTCTGCCGCGCGCCGAGCTGCTGGCCTATCTGGGCGAGGCGGGACAGGCGCTCGACGCACTATCCCGGTCGCACGGCGTGCGCCACCTGGGGCTGACGCCGCGCCATCTGACCCTGCGCAACGGCCGGCTGCGCTTGCTGCATTTCGGCCTGGTCGAGCTGATCCACGCCCCGGCCGGCCAATCGCCCGCCGCTCTCAATCCGCGCTACGCCGCCCCGGAGCTGTTCGAGAACCGTCCGCACGCTTCCAGCGACGTGTACAGCCTGGCCCTGATCTATTATGAGCTGCTGACCGGCGCCCATCCGTTCCGCGCCTTCAGCCCGCGCCAAATGACATCGGCCCGTCAGCGAATCCAGCCCGACCTCAGCCTGGCGCCGGCGACCGATCGCATCGTGCTGGAACGGGCGCTGATCCCCGACCCGGCCCGGCGAACGCCGAACTGCGCCGAACTGTTGGCCGCGTTAAGCGGCGCAGCGCGGCCAGGCGCTAACCGGGCCGTGACGAGCGTCGCGCCCAGCCTGGACTGCGACCTGGAGCTGACGCCGACGACGCGGACGCGGATGCGCCAGGCCATCAACGGCCTGGTGGCGGCTGCGGCCGGCGATCTGCAAGTGCGCGAATTCAACAACACGCGCTATCTGCTTCATCCGGGCCGCAGTCTGGAGCATCAATTCTTCGCTCGCCTGCCGCCCGGCATGGCCCGGCTGCGGCTGCGCGGGTTCGGCGAGGAATGGCATGCGGAACGTTTGCAGTCGGACGGCGAGGACCGCGTCTACCTGGTGTCGACGGCTGGGGGCGGCTTGCAGCGCCTCTTGGGCAGAAAGCCGGGCATCAAGGTCTCCGTCGCCGCGCCGCCCCCGGCCCAGTCGACGGGCCTGACGGAAGTGACGGTGCGGATGGAGCCGGTGCGCTGCCAGGGCGAGGCGGCGGTGCATCTTCTGGAAGAAACCGGACCGCTCTTGTTGAAAAGCCTGCGGGACCATTTGCAGGCGCTGCCCGATCGTCGCAACCAGGCCCGGTTGCGGCTGGAAGGATCGGTGCGAGTGGCGCCGGTGGTCGCCGGGTCGTCGCGGGGCCAGGAGATTCTGTCGGAGGCCAAGGACATTTCGCTGCGGGGCATGGGGCTGCTTATGCCGTGCCGGCCGCCGTCGATGCTCTTGCACATCTTGCTGCCGGCCGACGCCCCGGGCCAGGAGATGGAGGTGCCGGCGTGCATCGTCCGCGCCTCGCCGCAACCAGATGGGCGCTATGAGGTGGGGGTGCGGTTTTTGGTGGAGGAGCATTAAGTCGTTATGCAATAGAGTGGGTCGACCCACCCTACGGCGCCCGGAACACCTTCAGCACTTCGTCGCCGTAGTGGTTGATGACCTTCACCGCGATCTTGCCGTTCCGCGGCGCCTCGAACGGCAGGCTCTTGGTCGCGTACAATTTCGCCCATTCCCCCTCGTCGATCTCCGCTCGCAGCGCTTTTTTCAGCTTCTCATACGGCTCGTCGGCGCCGCAGAAATAGGCGTGGCGCACGAAGAAGCTCTGGCCATCGTAGTCCGCGTCGAGGAACCAGCAGGCGATGTCGTCGGTCCCGTGGCTGCGCACTTCGCCGGTGGTCGGATCGTACACGTCCACGCCGCGGACCTCCGCGATCAGCCGGCCGTCCTTCTGCTTCTTCAGCTCGATGTCCGGCTCGCCGAAGACCATGAACAGGTTGCCGCTCCCCGTCTTTTTCAGCAATTCGTCGCCCATCGCCAGGTCGGGGTTCATGCGCACCGGCAGGATACGCACCTTGCCGAAGCGCATCTCCTTCTTCAGCTCCTGCGCCTGCTCGGCGACGTGCGGATCGAAGGCGAAGCCGCACACCAGCAGCAATTCGCATTGGCTGCCGCGAATCGCTTCCAGCGCGGCCTTCTGAATCCACTCCGGCCCGACCGTGCCGAACTCCGGCCCGACGCTGACGCGCACGGCTTTCGACGCGCCGCCCTCGGTGTAGGTCCCCTCGGCCTGGATGTATTCGCCGGGGAACACGTCGAGGCGGTCGAACGTGAGCCGTTCTTTTTTCATCGTGGTCTGCACGCCGGCCTTGCGGAGATTGTCGAGGATGGTGGTCAGGTAATCGTCCGTGGGCGCTGGCGAGCGGGGGGCGTCAG
>Ga0307476_10002227_pt1 | contig 11581 bp, 8 predicted proteins | sample atmos_gasesECM2C_2_FD_203314 | JGI IMG/M metagenome (GOLD analysis project Ga0307476, IMG submission 203314) | Hardwood forest soil microbial communities from Morgan-Monroe State Forest, Indiana, United States - atmos_gasesECM2C_05 | ecosystem: Environmental > Terrestrial > Soil > Temperate... | reverse complement strand
AGACAGCACTGAATTCCAAGATGACTGGTTCAAGAACACGGTCGAGCCCATTCAAGAGGGCGGCCAGATGTTCGAAGAAGGACCGACTGCCTCTTTCGCCGACAAGGCAATGCATAACCTTGGCCGCACTGCGATGATGATCGATCAGGCCGTTGCTTCCGGTGGCGAAGCCGCAGCTCCGCTGCTGGCCGGGGGCGCCGCTGCGCGCGCAGTTGGCGGCGCGGTCACCATGCAGGCGCCGGCTGCAATGAACGCGGTTGAAGTAGGCAACCAAGTGATGCAATCCACGGGTGACATCAAAGCAGCCCGCAAGGCCGCCGTCACCAGTTACCTAGTTAGCAGCGCGTCTGGCGCCGTACCCATGGGCGTCGGCGGCAAGCTTGCGACTCGAGTCGCCACCGCCGCTGCGACCGGTGTGGGCATGGAAGAAGCCGGCCGGGTGGCGCAGAACGCTGGAATGCCGGCCGACATGCAGCAGCCCTTCGACCCCGAGAACGACGCGCTGGCCGCCATCACCTCAGCACCTTTCGGCGTCATGGGCCATGCCACCCCTGGACCTCGGCCGGTGGTCGAGGCTCACGCAGACATCATGTCGCACGCCCAAGAGACGGCGGCTGCGGCCGTTAAGGCTCAGGGAGGCGATGCGCTGGACCAGACCGTGGCAGCCACGCAGGTCAATGCCGAGGTCGGTGCGCACCATGACGCAGCCGCCGTGCAGGGCGCCCGAGACCAAGAGGCGCAGGCCCATGCGGATGCCCTGCAGGCCCACCAAGAGCAGGAAGCCCGAGATGCGGCCTTCGCTCAGGCCGAGGCTGAAAAGGGCGCCACGCCGGCGCAGGAAGCGCTCGCCAAAGAGAACGCGTTCCAGCAGGCGGACGTCGATAATCAGAAAGAAAAGGACCAGGACTTTTCTGCAGCAAAGAATCAGGTGGGCGAGCAGGCCGTCGAAGCTGCCAAGACCGGCGAGGCCGGTGCCGAGAAAGGCGGGGCGAACGAGCCCAAGCCGACTCTGGCCGAGGCGCTGCCTCCAGAGCAGCTGGCGGCCCTGCAGGGCCTTAAGGCTCGCCGGGCGGCGGAAGCCGCCCAGCCGCCCGAGGAGACGGTCCAAGACCGCATGAGGGTACAGGCCAAGGGCACGCCGGACGACTTCCAAGAGCTGCCCGCCAAAGCCCCGGAGACGGCCGTGGCGCCGCCCGAGGAAGAGGCGCCTGAAACCATAGCCCCTCCCCCGGTTAAGCCCGCAGACCTTGCCGCTCGCAGGCAGGCGGAGCTGGACGCGAAGATGGCTGCCAAGGTCAGAGGACCCGCCTCGGAGGCCCCAATCGCCTCACCGGGTGAGGCGAAAGCGCCCCCCAATCGCCTCAGCGCCATCCGGGCGGCTGCGGAGAAACGGGCGGCGTTGTCCGCAGAGCGTGCTGAGAACCCGGTTCGTGAGCCAGAAGGCTATGTGGCTCGTAATGCGGAGACTGGGGACGAAATCAAGCGCTTCCCCACGTTCGAGGAGGCCTTGGCGCACAAGCAGGCCAACCCGGACCACGACATCACGAAGTTCAAAGCCCCTGAGAATGACTGGTTCAGCGACCTTCGTTCACGGCTGGCTATGCCACATGACGAGGCGAAAGAGCATCTGTCAGGCGTATCCGATGCTCAAGGCGAGCGCGCCTTCCAGGTCCATGAGTCGGCCACCGCCGACACCGTGCCACCGCTCTTGGCCCAGCAGATCAAGGAACACATGGACAAGGGTGGCCTGCCGCCCAAGGGTGCCTACAGCGAGGGCGTGGCGCACGTCTTTGCGGGTAGTCATGAGACTGGGGATAAAGAGGATCTCCTGTCCACTGCTGTGCATGAACTTGCCCACAAAGGTCTCGAGAGTTTCTTGGGTCCTGAGCTCGGCCACACCATGGACGGCATCTACCGCGATGTGAAGGATACGGCTTGGGCCAAGCGCCTTGTCGAGCGCCGTGGTATGGATACGGCCCGGGTGGATACCCAGCGCCTAGTGGCGAATGAGTACGCCGCGCACATGGCGGAGAACGTCGCCGCGGGACGCGAAGTTCACGAGGGGCTGCCGGTCAAGGACCGCGTGGCTGGTCACTGGCAGCGCGTGGTCGACACTGTGCGCGTCGGGCTGCGCAAGGTCGGCCTCGTTAAACACTGGAACGACAACGACATCGCTGCCCTCATACGGCAGGCGCAGGCGCACTCGGGCGGCGACCGCGTTGGCCGTGAGGGGACAGACTACAAACAGTCCGGGCCGCTCTTCTCCCTGCAGAATGACGACGACAATATTGCGCAGAATTTTGCTCCCGACCATCCGATCGCGCAGGCGCACAAGCTGGCGCGCACGATGGAGGAGCAGGCCAAATACAACCCGGGCTTCATCCACGACCCGGCCGGATACATGAAGGAGAAGTGGGACGATACTTTGGGCTCCCGACTCGCATTCATTGGCCTGCGCAACCTGCCCGACTTCCTGAATGAGCGCACTCATGGCGCCATGAGTGCGGTGCGCGCGTTTATCCGCACCCACGATGCCATGGAAGGCCGCCGCGGCCGACTCGCAGAGACAGGCGGTAGGCTTGCACTTGACTGGTCCAAGTGGGCCACGGCGAACAAGCGCGAGGCCGGCAACCTTGGCGAGCTGATGCATGCCGCGACCATCGGCGGGGTTGACCCGTCGCGTGAGTTCCAGCCGAAGTATTCAGATGAAGTCAAGGCGGCAGACGCGGCCAAGCAGGCGCACGAGGACAGCCGCGAGAATCTGCACCAGAAGCTTAAGCAATACTATCGGAACAATCTCGACGACAAAGGCCGCGAGCTCTTCAACAAAGTTCGCGACTTCTACGAAGATCGACGGAAAGACGTGTTGCAGGGTCTTGAGGCACGCATCAATGAATCCGGCGCCGACGGCAAGACCAAGCAGCAGCTGATGTCGACGCTGCGCCAGAAGTTCGAGCAGGGCCGTGTGCAGGGACCGTACTTCCCACTCACCCGATTCGGGGATCACTGGGCGCGGGCAATTGACTCGGAAGGCAAGACCGCCTCCTTCTCGCGCTTTGAGAGTGTCAAGCAGAAGCAGGCCTGGATGGACGAGGCCAAGAAGATGGGCTTCGACGTGCAGAGCGGCAAGAAGGCCGACGCCGGCAAGAGCATGATGGAGCGGATCGATCCTGACTTCGTGAAGAAGGTCACGGAACTCGCCAAGGATGTTGACCCGAAGCTGGCCGATGAGATCTGGCAGGAGTATCTGAAGGCCATGCCGGAGATGTCGATGCGCAAGCATCTCATTCATCGACAAGGCCGTCTCGGTTACTCCGCCGACGCACTGCGCGGCTTTGCGTACAACGCCTTCCACGGCTCGCACCAGATTGCCCGCCTTGAGTACGGCAACCGGCTCGCCGGGCACATAGACGACATGAACCGTCAGCAGGAGGCCGCGCACAACAACCCCGACCTCACGGACACGGACAAGAACTATGCAACCGAGCTGACCAAAGAGTTCACCCGGCGCCTCGACTGGATCAACAATCCCAAGGCCGGCGCGTTTGCGTCTGCAATGACCAAGTTCGGCTTCGGCTGGTACCTAGGCTTTGCCCCCGCGACGGCGTTCCGCATCCTTTCCCAGAATCCCATGCTGGCCCAGCCCATCTTGGCGAAGTCCCACGGCCAGCTTGGCGCGACACGCGAACTCACGCGCGCCTCTGCCCAGTTCATCCGCTCCAAAGGGCAGGACGGTCTCATTGACTCCCTGCGCGGCAATGAGCGCGATGCCATGGAGCAGGCCAAGGATCAAGGCCTTTTCTCGAGCACTTGGGCGCAGACGCTTGCCTCGGGCGGCGAGGGCGCGCCGATGACTGGCAAGATGATGGCGTACAACCGCGCCGCGGCGTACCTCTTCAACGCGGCCGAGCATCACAATCGAGCCACGACATACCTTGCCGCTTACCGGTTAGCGGTAAAAAACGGCATGACGCACGCGCAGGCCATGGAGCACGCAACGGATGCGACATGGTCCAGTCACTTCGATTACACCAACGCCAACCGTCCGCGCTTCATGCAGAATGATTTCGTTAAGGTCGCCGGGCTCTTCAAGCAATACTCCCTCGGCGTCACCTATCGCCTTGCGCGTGAGTTCCGCAACATGACCCGTATGGACGGCGGTATTACCCCTGAAGGCAGGAAGCAGGCGACGGTTGCGATGGCCTCACTCTTAGGCCGATCGGCGATGTTCTCGGGTGTGACGGGCTTACCGTTATACTGGGTGGCGTCCAACATGCTCAACTACGCGCTCGGCGACAAGGATAACCCGGTCGACTCAACTGCGTTGATCCACAAGCAGCTGAACGACACGATGGGTCAGACGGCAGGTGATGCCATCATGACTGGGCCTATGGGCGCCCTAACCGGGGCATCCTTGTCGACCGGCGCCTCTTACAACGACCTCTGGTACAAGCCGCCCGGGCAGGATATGTCGGCGGTCGACCAAACCAAGGATGCGCTCGACCAGCTCGGCGGCGCCATCCCCGCCATCGGGCTCAACGCCATGCAGGGCGTAGGGCAGATCGCGCACGGCAACATCGAGCGCGGCCTTGAGCACTTCCTGCCGCCGGCGCTTGCGGGTCCGGTCAAGGCGGCGCGCTACGCCACGCAGGGCGTGCAGAACACCAAGGGCGAGCCGATCATGAAGCCCGAGGACATGGCGGACCGAGACAAATACCTGCAAGCCTTCGGCTTCACGCCGCAGGACGTCGCCGATCAGTACGCAGTGAACAACGCCCGCTCGAACAACGTCAAGGAGCTCGACGCTCGGCGCGCGTGGCTCAAGAACGCATATGCGGCGGCGTTATCGAGCGGACACGATGACGACGTGACAGAGGCTGCGAACGACATCGCAGCCTTCAACGAGAAGAATCCGGAGTACGCCATTGGCGGAGACGAAGCAAGCTACATCATGAACCAGGCGAAGCAGGCTGCGACTTCCATCAATGGCATAAACCTACCGCCGCGACTGCGCGGCAAACTTGAGGAGAAATACTAATGTCAACTCCAGTCTTAAACCCGAAGGTCGGCTTTACCATCCAGCAGGGCACGTCGACGTTCTCCGCAGAGCAGGTGACGTCGGCAGTGCTGCTGTATGGCGCCGTCAGCGGCGGTCCGTACACCGGCACCTACACAGTGCCGCCGGCAACGGTCAGTGCGGATGTCGCGTCAGGGGCCATCTTAGTGCCGATCGGCAGCTTCACGCTGCCCGAAGGCGTCACCTACGTGGTAGCGGAAGTCGGCAACGCCGCCGGCGAGAGCTTGGCGTCCCCAGAGGCGGCCGTGCAGATCCTTGCCGTCCCTACTGCGCCAACTTTGTCTGTCGCGTAATCAGGACGGTATGGAGTTGGCTATGGCACCTGCTATCTATCTTCTGAGACACGGCCGCACAGCGATGGACGCGTTGAAGCGCTCCGATGGCTGGGTGGATCTGCCGCTCTCGGATAAAGGGCGCATGGGCCTTATCGAACCGCAGCAGTACCTGAAGCTGGAGCCGGTGGCGAAGATCTATTCGCCGCCGCTCCGGCGGACGGAGGAGACTGCACACATTATTGCTTCCGGCATGATGCACAAACCGGACGTGCTGACGACGCCCAAGGCCATGACCTGGAACCTAGGAGTGCTTGCCGGGGCGCACAAGGAACAGAACCGCCCGAAGGTGAAACACCTGCTCGCAAACCCTGACGAAGTGCCGCTGGGTGGAGAGTCCTACAACGCATTCAAGAAGCGGTACATGGGTTGGTTCCAGACTCGAGCGGAGCAGTCGCGCAAGGCCGGTAGGCCGATCCTGCTTATCTGCTCGGGCTCCAACCTGCGCTTGGTGAGTGAGATCCTGCTCGACGATCGCGATAAGCTGAACTTGGACGAGGGCGGTCTGGCCGTGCTTCACTACGCCAAGGGCAGCTGGCACGCCGAGGTACTTTTCGGGGACAAGGCAGAGGAGGACGAAATCTCATGATTATTGCGCGAGAAGAAGCACGCACAAAAGGGTTAAAGCGCTTTTTTACGGGGGAGCCTTGCAAGCACGGGCACATCGCAGAGCGTGCTGTTCTCGATGGCAAGTGCTTGCCCTGCCGTCTCGCTATCATGCGGCGAACTCGGTGGCGTCAGCAAAAGCTGCCCTATCCGACCCGAGCGGAACCCACGCATTGCGAATGTTGCGGCAAGCCCTCCCCGGTCGGCGGCAAAATGCTGTGCTTGGACCACGACCACATCACTGGCGCTTTTCGGGGATGGCTGTGCCTTCGATGTAATTCAAGTATTGGTGCTCTTGGGGATAGCATTGCTGGACTTGAGCAAGCGATTGCGTATCTGAAGCGTGCGCTATGCTAAACGTAAATCTCTTCAGAAGCACAATTCAAAAAACCCTTGAACCTCTGGGGCTTTACAGTCCTGATGCGGAGGAACTCCTCATTGCGACTGCCGCGCAGGAATCGTTACTCGGTACGTACCGCACACAGATGGGCGGCCCGGCGCTTGGCGTTATGCAGATGGAACCCGCGACGTTCAACGATATTTGGGCGAACTACCTTGCATACAAGACTGACCTCGGCAACAAAATCCGTGCGCTCGTGCCGGGATTGATGATGCCTTCGGACATGCGGGACAACGATCCCTTCGCAATCGCCATGGCGCGTGTGCATTACCTGCGCGCTCCGGGGATGCTGCCTTCCGCGACTGACCTTGCGGGCCTATGGGCCTATTACAAGCGCGTGTGGAATACGCCGCTGGGCGCTGCGACGCAACAGCAATTCTATGCCAACTATCACAACCTGGTGCAGGGGCCTGCGCGATGAACCACAAGGACTGGCGCGACTACATGACCTATGTCTTCACCGGTGCGATCTTGACGATCGCCAGTGTTTACGTGTGGCACCACCCGAGCGATATTAATTTTGCCACTTGGGCGACCGTCTGCGGGACCCTTTCCTGCATACTGAAGTGGTTGGACATCACCGATGACAAACAAAGAGACGCACAGTGAACCTCACCGACTACATTCCGCACGGCATGATCGTGGCCTTCGGCACGGTCGTATCTTGGATCTACCGCGAGCACGTCAAGCAGGATGACCACCGCTTCGACAAGATCTCCGAAGCCATGAAGCTGATATTGGAGGGCCAGACTAAGATGGCCTCAAAGATCGCCGACAACCACGCCGACGTGTTGAAGCTGTTCATCACGGAGAAGAAGGGTTAGAAACAGCCCTCTAGCATCCAACGGGCCGCACGCAGGAGACGCGCATGTTCGACAGGATCTTCGAAATCATTCAGTGGCTCTTCGAGTCGCTGGTTCCGTTTGTGGTTCTCCAGCCATTTGAGGCAGGCGTCCTTTGTCGTCTCGGCAAGTACAAGCGGGATGTCGGCCCAGGCCTGCATTGGGTTTTTCCCTTCCACATAGATCAGATCTGGCATGACCACATCACCCCACGCACAGATCACCTGATCGGTCTCGCAACGACGACGACAGACGGCCGAGCCATTGGGTTTGATGCTGTTGTCACTTGGAAGATAGACAAAATACGCAAAGCTCTCTTGGAGGTCACCGATCTCAAGGACGCGATTTCGGATACCTGCTCCGGCGAGATAGGAACAACACTCGCTCAGAGTGACTGGGCGTCCATTCGGGACGGTAAGACGGTCGAAGAGCTCACGAAGGCATGTCGTGCGCGCGGCTGGAAGTGGGGCGTTGAGATCCTCAACGTGCAGCTCAGCGGCGTAGCCGTAGTCCGAAATTTCCGGGTAACAGGAAATAGTCAGCCGCACACCGTCCATCTTACCCCCTCAGGTCTGTAACGAGCCGCTGCGCTACGCGCAGTTGGGCGGCGGACTGCTGCTCGCCTTTGAAGTTGAGCATGGCTTCTGCATCTTCGTCGACAGTTCCGTCAGCAACGATATGATGGATGCAAACTTTTCTTCCAGTGCGCCTATGTCCGCCTGCAAGCCGCCCGTTGAGCTGGTCATAAAATTCACGATTCGAAGTGAAGCCGAACCACACAAGGTTTTCGGCACCCGAGATATAAAGGTCATTGAGACCGTGTCCGGCGCTAGCTGGGTGCATGACGCCAATGTCCAATTCGCCGCGCCGCCAGGCGTCGAGGCTTTTCCCTGTTCTAAGAACGCCAAGGCGTCCGACAGACTTAGGGGCCGAGGAAAAGATTCTTTCGACGTCATGTACGAATCCATATCCTATGATGATTGGTTTTGGGAGGCTTTCCAGCAGCTCCCACAATGCGTCCAGCTTGCGGCGGTGTATCTCGTGCCACTTGTGGTCTTCATCGTAGACAGCGCCGTTTGCCATTTGCAGCAGCTTCCCCCACAGGACACCAGCGTTGACAGCTGTGATTTGCTTACCCGCAATATCAAGTACGGAGCTTCGGACCATCTTTGAATAGTTTTTACGCTCCTCGGGTCCCAACGAGACCCTAATGAAATTGTTGGGTGCCGGGGGCTGTGCATCCTTAACGGCGTGGTAGAGGTGCGCGATCTTGGCGTCGATCTTTTCTGCGGCGCCTTCTTTTAGCGAGTACGAGGGGACGCCATCGTTTACTTCCTTGTTGAAATAAAGCCGGAGAAAATGCTCTTCATATTCGCCCAGAGCCTCGCCGCCATCGAGGAGCCACGCTTGTTGGAAGACATCTCTGTATCCGTTGGGCATGAGAGACCCCGTCGACTCGTATACTCGGGAAACGAGGCGACGGAGACGCCGTATCGATTTGGTCCGATCGGAACTCTGCGACTTGAAGCTCTGCGACTCGTCAAGTACGAGACAGTCCCATGGGAAGGGCGCGTATTGCTTGCGGACGAGTCCTTCCCATCGGATATAGAGAGATTCGAGCCACGGAACATTGTCTCGTGAGATTGTGTAGATGTCTGCATCCGCGCGAATTGCTGCAAGTCGTTGCGCAGGAGTGCCGATAATTCTCGACACCCGAAGTCCTCGCAGATGCTCCCACTCGGTAACTTCAGTCGACCAGACACGTTCAGCCACGAGGCGTGGTCCAACGACCAAGACCCTTCGGCAATCGAATCGATCGAGAAGCCGCTTGATGTGAGTACAGAGCACGACGGTCTTGCCGCACCCCACGTCATACCAAAGTCCTCCGGTGAGACGATTGTCGAGCCACGCATAGCCGTCAAGTTGATCCTTCGTGAAATCGGAGAACCGCTTTAGCATCTTCGATGTCGTCAACCCAGTAGACGAAGGCTCCATGGGCTAACATTTTCCGGTGCTCAAGGTGCTGGAGCTCGGTTGGCTCACCCCCTGGGCGCTTGAACTCGATGAAGATGACAACGGACCCTCGTATAAACAGGTAGTCCGGAAACGATCGGCGTCCTTGGCCGGACATTTTGCGCGCGTACCAGCCACGAGCAACAGCCCAGCGGACCACAGGCGTTTGAACATCTTTTTCATTTGCGGTACCGAAACCCACGGTGGCCTTCAATTGCGAGCGGGAAGCCTGTCGCCCACAAGGGGACTTTGCACATAATGCGCTTCACCGTCTCGTCTGACAAGGTGCCGACCGGGACCTCCATAACAGGCTCATCGTGTACATGCATTACGACCGGAGCACCCAGATCCTCAAAACCGAACAGGGCGCCCACCAGCAGGTCGCGGCAACCGCCCTGATCCTCGTTCTCGCAGAGCTTGCCGCCATAGGTGCTGGTTGTGCTCCACTTGCGCGAGGCCGTGTCCACGCCTTGGTAGACCAGCACGTCATCCTTGGTGAGACGCGGCTGGAAGTAGCGGATCTTGCGGCCCGACGGCAGGCGCATAACCAACCAACGCTCTTCGGTTTTGAACTTGATCTTGCCGCCCGCGACATCCGTGACGGTGCCGGGGTTGGAGACCGCGCGCTTGGCTGCCCACTCAAGATCTTTCCAGCCTTTCACTATTTTGGGGTGCGCCTCGCGCCACAGCAATTTGAGAGATTCGCAGACGATCCAGATGTCTCGGTCCATGCCGGCATCGCGGCCCTGCTCTACCGCGTACTCGTAGTTGTGCTCTGCTGCCGCGCGAATGCCTTCAGGAATCGGCGCGCCGAGGAGGCTGTTAAGGTCGAGCCGGTTGGTCGCCGCCATTTTGACGAAGGCACCGACTCCACCGCCATATCCCATCGCGAGTTCAAGAACCTTTCCGACCTGACGCTGAATCTTTGTGACACTGTCAGGCGCCACGTTAAAGGCCCGAGCATAAGCGACAACATAGAGATCGGGACCTTCCCGTCGATCGTAGGCTCGATATGCTTCAATCTTCCACTCTTCGTTAAACAGCCATGCATTCCACCGCGCCTCTATGCCGGCGAAGTCAGGGAACACGAATTCTTTGCCTTCATCCGCGATCAGCATGCCGCGCACGCAGGAAGCGAAGACCTTCATGGGGTCGACGCCCGGGTACAAGTCGCGAATCCAGTCAAGGTCGCGCAACCGTGCCGCCTCTATGGCGGTCTCGGGGTCGTCGATGACGGGCCGAAACAAGTTGTGGATCTGCACGATGAAGGAGCTGAACCGGCCCGTGGCCGCGCCGTAATATTGCAGCATGCCGCGGATGCGGCCATCCTTGCACACCGCCTCTCGCATCGCCGGGTGTTTCGCCACCGCCTTCATCTGGTAGGTGCCGAAGATCTTCAGGACCGTTTTGATTTTCTCGGGGACATCGGTTCGGTCGACGAGTTGGCGCACAGTATCTGCTTGAAGGTTCTCCAAGCCCGGATACCCGTTAGCTCTAATCCAGGCTGATAGCGCCGCCAGACATGAGGGTGCGACTCCGGTAAGCTCCACGCATTTCGCTTTGAGCTGCTCTTTGTACTCATCTATCAGGTACTCCATGTCGGCAACGGCCGCGAGGTCGACGCGCACGCCGCGGTCATTGATCTTTTGATCGAGGTGATAAACCCGAATCTCTTCTGCAGACATCTCGGGCAGCTCCGAGTCCACGCATCGCTCAGCACGGACGTCGTCGGCGCAGTAAGGAACCAGTTGCAGAAATCGATCTCGCTCTTCGGCAATGGTTGGGCGCGAGCCATCCGCGCGAGGCTTGCACAGGTAGCGCATGGCGTTAATTCCAGCGATACGCTTTTTGATCTTGGTATTGAGGGCATTTGCGGCATCCTCCAGAGCGCCAGGCATGGACGCGTGCCGGGAGCGCGCCATGCTGCAGCGGGTCTGTTCAATTGAGATGGTGGGAAATCCGTAGCGCTTACCGGCCGGAGCGTTCAGGACTTGGCGTTCGAAGGCGGCGTTCCATGCGTGGATCTCGCCCCCGGATCGTATGTGTCTGAACAGGTCGCACTCACCGAGGGAGCCGACAAGGATGTGGCCGTCTATCCCGCCGGCGGCGTTGAGCGCTTCTACGAGGGCCTGGTCGCCCGTCGGAATCCACGCAAACACGGGGCCGTCATCCCACGCCCAGCACACGCACAGCAAGTCTGTCGATTCGTCTTCGGCGTACCGATAAAGACCTGCTTTTTTCAGGTTCACGCGACTGAAAGTTTCAACGTCAATCGTGAGTTTCAACGGTAGACCCAATTAAAAAGTCTGCG
>Ga0307476_10002226_pt1 | contig 11591 bp, 8 predicted proteins | sample atmos_gasesECM2C_2_FD_203314 | JGI IMG/M metagenome (GOLD analysis project Ga0307476, IMG submission 203314) | Hardwood forest soil microbial communities from Morgan-Monroe State Forest, Indiana, United States - atmos_gasesECM2C_05 | ecosystem: Environmental > Terrestrial > Soil > Temperate... | reverse complement strand
CGGAGCAGAAGGGTCAGCAGTGCGAAGCCGAACTCCCCGCCTTGGCTCACCACCACGCCGGCACGCAATGCCTTGAACCAGCTGCGGGTTGCGGGCTTCGCCGCGAAAGTGACCACCGCCGCTTTCAGCAGCAACATCCCGGCGAGCAGCGCCGCTACCAACGGAAAATGGCGCAGCAGCAGGCCGACATCGAGCAGCATGCCGACCGTGATGAAGAACAAGCCCAGCAATACGTCGCGATACGAGCGAATCGTCGCCTCGACCTGATGGCGAAACTCGGTCTCCGCGAGCATCATGCCCGCGAGAAAAGCGCCGAGCGCGAGCGACAAGCCTACTGCGTGAGTCGCCCAGGCCGAGGCCAGCACCGCGAGCAACACGGCCAGCGAGAACAGCTCCGCCGAGCGAACCGAGGCGATGACGAGGAACAGCGGCCGCAGCAGCCAGCGTCCGGCGGCAAGCACCAAGAGCAGCGCGAGAACCGCTATGCCGACGGCGCTCGCGACATTCACGGCGCCGGCCGATTGCCCGCCGCCGCTCAAGCTTGAGAGCAGGGCGAGAAACAGCGGAAAGCTCAGATCCTGAAACAGACAAATAGCCACGGCGAGCCGGCCATGGGTGCGGTTGTTCTCCGACTGCTCGGTGAGCTGCGCAATGATGATTGCCGTCGAAGACATGGCGGTGGCGCCGCCGATCACCACCGCCACCGCGGGGGCTACATCGAAAGCCAGGATGGCTCCCGCCGCGACGATGCCGGTGGTCGCGAGCACCTGCGCGCCGCCCACGCCGAGCACTTCCCAGCGCATCGCCACCAAGCGCGGCAAGGAGAACTCCAACCCTAGGGTAAATACCAGGAACACCACGCCGAAGTCGGCGAGCAGTCGGGTCGTTTCATTGTCGGCCGCGAGCGCGAGGGCGTGCGGCCCGAGCAGCATCCCGACCGCGAGATATCCTAGAATTGCCGGCAGTTTCAACTTGCGCACGCCCGCCACCACGCACACCGACGCGGTGAGCAGGATCAGGATTTGCAGCAGCGGATCGTTATGATGCATGACGTCCTGCTAGCATATAGCGATGAGTCCAAGTATGACCGTCCTCAAGCTCGAGGGGGCAGCCGAGGATTGGCATCTGCACCTTAGCGGCGACTGGTCATTGGCGGCAATGGCGCAAATCGAGGCGCAGTTGGGCGCCCTGCCCGACCCGCTGCAGGGCGCGCTGGTGTGCGATTGGTCGCGCGCCGAGGCACCGGGGATAGGACCTGTCTGGGCATTGCTGATGCGCTTGGGCGTACTCGGCAGCCAGCGCTTGGACGTGCGGCACTCGGGCAATCCGCCCCACTTTTTGCCATTGCTGCAGAAGCTCGAGGCGGATCGGCACGCGCCGCGGGCCGTTGCCGACGAGCCCAGTCTGCAGCGCTCGGTGGGCAATCTAGGACGATGGGCCGTGCTTCAAGGCACCGAAGCGCGTGCGGTGATCGACTTCTTTGGCCGCATCATCCGGGTCCTCGACGCGGCGTTGTCCCGGCCGCGGGCGTTGCGCCCCTCGTCGCTGGCACGGCACATCTATGAGACGGGCATCACCGCCATCCCCATCGTCTCGCTCATCGCCTTCCTGATCAGCGTGATCGTGGCCTACCTGGGGGCGCAGCAGCTGAACCGCTTCGGCGCCGATATTTTCGTCGTGGATCTCGTGACCATATCGGTGCTGCGAGAAATGGGGGTGTTGCTCACCGCCATCATCGTCGCCGGACGATCGGGCAGCGCTTTCACGGCTGAGATCGGCGTCATGCAGATCAACGAGGAAACCGACGCGCTGCGCGCAATGGGCATGAATCCGATCGAACTGCTGGTGGTTCCCCGGGTACTCGCCCTCGTCATCGCGATGCCCCTGCTGACCGTGATTGCCGATGCGATGGGACTGGCGGGCGGCGGACTTTTGTCGCTGCTCAACTTGCACATCCCCCTGCCGCAATTCATCAATCGGCTGCGCGAATCGCTTTCGTCGACGACCTTTTGGGCGGGTATTGTGAAGGCGCCGGTATTTGCGCTGCTGATAGCCATGGTGGGTACTTATCGCGGCATGCAGGTGAAAGATTCCGCCCGGGAACTCGGGCGCTTGACCACCGTCGCCGTGGTGGAATCGATTTTCCTGGTCATTCTGGCCGACGCCCTCTTCGCCGTCCTGTTCGTGCAGATCGGATTCTGATGTCCGAAGCCAGTGCAACGCCGGTCGTTCGGGTTCGCGGGCTCGTCAGCCGCTATGGCGCGCAGGTGGTTCACGACGGGCTCGACATGGACGTGGCCCCGAGCGAGATCTTCGGCGTCGTCGGCGGTTCGGGAAGCGGCAAGACCGTGTTGTTGCGCACGATTCTCGGGTTGCGCGAGCCGGACGGCGGTACGGTCGAGTTGTACGGCAAGAACGTGCAGCAAATGGCGGTCGCCGACCGCAATGCGCTGGTGCAAAGCTATGGAGTAACGTTCCAAAGCGGCGCTTTGATCAGCTCCTTGACCGTCGCGCAGAACATCCAGTTGCCGCTGCGCGAATACTTGCCGGCGTCCGAGCGGACCTACGACGAGCTCGCGGAATTGAATTTGGCCCTGGTGGGGCTGGCGGCGGAAGACGGCAAAAAATACCCCTCGCAATTGTCCGGCGGGATGGTGAAACGCGCCGCCCTGGCGCGCGCGCTCAGCCTCGAACCCAAGCTCCTGCTGCTGGATGAGCCGACCGCCGGCCTGGATCCCATTTCCGCCGCGGCCTTCGATGAGCTACTGTTGTATCTTCACTCGCAACTGCGCCTCACCGTCGTCATGATTACGCATGATCTGGATACCTTGTTTCGAACCTGCACGCGGGTCGGCGTGATCGTCGATCGACGCATGATCAGCGGCACCTTGCCTGAATTGATGCAGAATCAGAATCCGTGGATACGCGACTATTTTCACGGGCCGAGAGCCCGCGCCGCCGAGAAGGACAGCCATGGATAGGGATGCGAACTACTTCGCGGTCGGCGCCTTCGTGCTGCTGGTGAGCGCCATGGCGCTGTCCTTCGTGCTCTGGTACACCAATCAGCAGGACAAGCGCATCTATCTGCGTTATGAAATCTATTTCCCGGGCACCGTCAGCGGACTCACGCCGGGCAGCCCGGTACGCTATCTCGGGGTGGACGTCGGCAAGGTGGGGCGCATCCTGATCGATCCGCAGCAGCGCAATCGCGTGCTGGTTCTTGCCGATATCGAAGCCACCGCGCCGATCGACGGGCGCACGCGGGCTTCCTTGAGTCTGCTGGGGATCACGGGCTTGCTGTACATCGATTTGAAGCAGGATCTGCCGGCCAACGCGCCCGGCGAGGCGCTGGCGGAGGGTCTGCACTATCCCGTGATTCGCTCCGCGCCGTCGGATTTCGATGTGCTGCTGACCAACCTGCCGGCATTGACCACCCACCTCGTGGAGCTCGCGGATCGCCTCAATCAGGTATTCAGCGACGAGAACGTGCGTTCATTCAGGGCGACGCTGGAGAACGTGCGGCTCGCGAGCGAGCGCCTGCCCGGCACGTTGCGCGACGTGCAGGCAATGGTGGCCGATGTCCGCCACGCCAGCCAGGACGTGCAGGGCGCAGCCGCCGACTTGCGGGCCATCGAAGAGCACTCCGCGACCGACATCGAAACCGCCATCGCGCAGATAAGGCACATTTCGGACAATCTGGCGAAGACCTCCGACCAATTGGAGCACTTCGTCGCGGACAACGAGCCGGGAGTTTCGCGCTTCACGCATCAGAGCCTGCCGCAGCTGGAGCAGCTGCTGCGCGAGAGCCGTGAGGCGGCGCGCGATTTTCGCGATTTGTCGCGCAGCCTCAAGCAAAACCCCTCGCAGCTCATCTATGAGCCGAACTACCGCGGTGTCGAGGTGGCGAAGTGAATCGCTTCGTCCGGCGCGCGCTCGTCGTTCCGGCACTTTGCCTCGCGGCCTGTACGGGCTCGCTGTTCCGCAGCCATGCCACCCCGCCCACTGCCTATATGCTGTCCGCGGAACCCGCATCGCATGGAGAGCCCGCGCCTGCCGCCGGCAAGCCGGCCTCCGGCGAAATTCCCGTCGATCTGGCGGTTCTCAAAGCGAAGGCGCGCGCCGGGCTCGAATCCGATCGCATCGCGGTGCTGTATCCGGACCGGCGTCTGGATTACTTTGCCGACGCTCGCTGGAGCGGACCCTTGGGCGACGTGCTGCAAGAGCTCACGGTGCAGGAGTTCCACTTGCACGCCGGCTTGCGCACCGTCAGCGGCGATGCGTCGGTATTCGCGAGCGCCTATTGGCTGGAAATCGAGATCACGGATTTCCAGGCCGAATACACTTCCGCGGCGGCCGTGCCCACGGTGCGCGTGAGCTTGCGTGCGCGCCTCGGCAGTTCCGGCGACCGGCGTCTCCTCGCGCAGTTCGCGGCCACAGCGCTTAAAGCCGCCGCCGAGAACCGGTTGAGTTCGATCGTGGACGCATTCGCGAGCGCGGCGGATGCATCATTGACAGAGATCGCAACCCAGGCCGGGGAGAAACTCGCCGCGGTCTCAGAAGCTCGATAGACCGCTGGCCTCGGCAAATCGATAGTGCCAATAATCCGCGGCCGACGCAGCGGCGAACTTAGGGTCGGTGGCGGCAACCGACCAGGCTTCGGAAAAGTACTCGGTAACCGCGCGCGCCGCGGCGGCGCGCATCGGCATGCGCAGCTCGACACCGGCGGCGAGATTCAGATCGCCGAGGTTGCGCCGGGTGTAGTTCGCCGTACCCAAATTCATCCACATATCGCCGCCGTGCCGGAACAGCAGGAGCTTCGGCAGCAAGGCGGCGTCGCCGCCCAAGTACCAGCGAATTTCGATGCCGCCGCCGCCGCGGAGCAGTTCGCCGGCCACGGCCTGGTTGGGCTCGCGATTGCGCGCCAGCAGCACTTGCAGGCTCGCGCCGCGCGCCGCCGCATGCAGCGCGGCCGCGATCAGCCGCCGATCGCCGAAGTTCTCCACGGCGATGCCGAGCCGATCGCCGCTGCCGGCCGCCCCGATCGCGTCGAGCAGCGCGGTTTCGATGGCGCCTTCGGTGAGAAACCGCGCATCGATGGAACCCACGCCGCGATCGTCCATGGAGGGACCCACGGGCAGGCGGTCGTCATCCGTGGACCAATCCGCCACTTGCAGCTCGCTGGCGATGATTTCGCGCGCCAGCGGTCCCCGCAGTGTCAGGCTCGCGGCGGCGCCGGCGGGCGCGATGATGGCGATCCAGCCTCCGGATCCATCGTCGGCAACGACCAGCTGCCGTTGGTCCGACTTGAAGTTGCGGGTGCGCGCCAGCGCCGGCAGCGTGGCGCGCCCCGGCGTCTCGTCGAACGGATCGCTCCACCAGCCGAACGCCAGACGCCATATTCCGGAATACAGCGGGTTGGAATCGCGCAATCGATCGAGCCGCACGCGCGCCACGATGACGCCGGCCTGTTCCAGGGACGCGAGGGTGAGCGCGGGGCTGCCGCCGAACGCCTCGTTGGCCGGGTCGGTCACGAGCACGATCTTGAGATGCGGCCGCAGATGCTTGCGCGCCAACAGGCGTTGCGCAAGTTCTTGCGTCACCGGGGAGCGGTCGAGCACGATCAGCTGTTCGGCATGGTCGATTGCCGACAAGTCGGGCGCTACGGCAGCACGGCGCTGCGGCGATTCATACAGAAAATCGACGTCTGCGTCCGACAGGCGCGCGGTCCGGGAGACGAGGTGCGTGCCCGGCGGCAGCGGCTTCGCGGTGTTCCAGAACATGAGCGACAGCCAGGCGAGCAGCAGCACCAACAACAGAATCTTCGCGCAACGCACCGTCAGTCCGGATGCTGGGTCGCGGCCAGGGCGGCCTCGAGCGCCGTCCCCACATCCATCCATCGCGTCTCCAAGCCGGCTGCGTCGCGGGTCAGTTCGGCGTGCTGAGCCTGTAATCCGGGATGCATGGGGTTTTTGCACAGCTCCGCCTCCACCAGCGTTCGCTGCTCGGCGATTGCGGCAATGCGCTGCTCGATCTGCTCGATCTCACGGCGCAGGCCGCCCAATCGGCCGCCCGATTTCGAACCGGCTTTGGCCGCGGCCCGCGGCGCCCGCCTGGGCGTTTCCTTGATCGGTGCGGCCGGCGCCGTCCCGCTCCGCATGCGCGAGCTTTGCTGGTAATCATCCAAGTCGCCGTCGAACACCTCGAGCTTGCCGCCGGCGACCAGCCACAGCGAATCGGCCACCGTTTTGATCAGGTGCCGGTCGTGGGACACGATCAACATGCCGCCCTCGAAGCTTTGCAGCGCGACGGTCAGCGCGTGGCGCATGTCGATGTCGAGGTGATTGGTCGGCTCATCCAGCAGCAACAGATTGGGCCGCCGCGCCACCAGCAGGGCCAGAGTCAGCCGCGCCTTTTCCCCGCCGGAGAACCGCTCGACAGGGACGAACGCACGATCGCCCTCGAAGCCGAACATCCCAAGGTGGTCGCGCACGCGCTGTTCATCGCCCTTGGCGAAATCAGGTCCGCCCAAGTTGCGCACGTGCCAGAAGGCATCGCAATCCGGCTGCAACTGCTCCATCTGCTGCTGCGCAAAGTAGCCGATGCTCAAATCCGCGGCGGGTGTGCGCGTGCCCGCCAGCGGCGCCGCGAAGCCCGCCAGCATCTTCATCAACGTCGACTTGCCGGCGCCATTGGGCCCGAGCAGCGCGACGCGGTCCAGCGGTCCGATCGATACGCTGATGCCGGAGAGGATGCGCGCCTGCCCATAGCCGCAGACTGCGTCCTCCACGGTCAACAGAGGGCGCGGCGTCTTGAGGGGAGCCGCGAATTCGAATTCGAACGGGCTATCGACGTGCGCCGGCACGATGCGCTCCATGCGCTCGAGCATTTTCAGCCGGCTCTGCGCCTGCCGCGACTTGGTGGCACTGGCGCGAAAGCGGTTCACGAAGGAGGTGATTTCCGCGACGCGCTTGATCTGCCGCACCTGGAGCACGCGCTCAAGCGCGAGTTCAGCCGCGCGCTTCTGTTCGAATTGCGAATAGTTGCCCGAGTAGGCGTGGATGGCGCGGTTCTCGATGTGCAGCACCCGGTCGATGACGGCATCGAGGAATTCGCGATCGTGGGAAATCATCAGCAGAGTGCCCGAAAAAGCCGTCAGCCATTCCTCCAGCCAGACGATGGCATCGAGATCCAGGTGGTTGGTGGGTTCGTCGAGCAGCAAGAGATCAGCGCGCGAGCACAGTGCGCGCGCCATGGCCAATCGCACGCGCCAGCCGCCCGAAAACTCCGCCACCCCGCGCTCATGATCCGCGGTCTTGAAGCCGAGCCCGTGCATGATCGCCGCTGCGCGTGCCCTGGCGCGATAGCCGTCGATCGCCTGCAGCGACGCATGGGCGTTGGCGAGGATCATGGGCGCATCGCGCCGTTCGGCATCCTCGATGGCGGCGAGTACCGCGCGCAATTCCGCGTCGCCGTCCAATACGAATTCAATCGCGGCGCGGTCGCTGGCGGCGACCTCCTGCTCCACATGGGCGATCTTCAGGTTCGGCGGCCGATCGATATCGCCGCGGTCGGCGTTGAGCTCGCCGCGAATCGCCGCGAACAGAGTGGACTTGCCGGAGCCGTTGGCGCCCGTGATCCCGACCTTGTTGCCGCGGAACACGGTGAAATTGACCTGCTCGAACAGCGGCTCCGGACCGCGCCGCAGGGTGAGATCCCGAGCAGATAACACGCTGGACGGCTACGAAGACAATCGGAGCGGCCGCAGCAGCGCGGGCACGCACAACTTCGCGTGGTAGGCGGTTCCGCCGGCCTGGCCGGACAGAATGCCGAGCAATTTGCCCGCTTCCATGGCGTCGCCGAACAGGCGGCCTTGTGCATAGTAGCAGCCATGCTTGCGCAGAAATTCAAGCTGCTCGCTGGCTTCCACGCCTTCCGCGATCACTTCGAGATCGAGGCTCTTGCCCATGTCGATGATGGTGCGGACGATGGCCGCGTCGTCCGAGTCCACGGCGACGTCGCGAACGAAGGACTGGTCGATTTTCAACGTGCCGATCGGAAATTGCTGCAATGCGGACAGCGATGAATACCCGGTGCCGAAGTCATCGATGGCCAGGTTCAAGCCCATGGCGTACAGCTCGTTCAAGAGACCGATGGTGCGTTTCGGATCGGTCATCAAGGTGGTTTCCGTCACTTCCAATTCGAAGCACGTGGGCGATACGTTGTGCTTGCGGAACACGCCGCGGCACCGCGAAATGAAACTCGCCTGCTTGAGTTGGCGCAACGAAAGATTGATGGCGATCCGGCCCGGCTCCGGCACGGTTTTCTGCCACTCGCGGTAGTCCGAACAGACGCGATTCAAGACCCATTCGCCGATATCCAAGATCAGGCTGGTCTCTTCGGCGAGGGGAATGAATTGCGACGGAGATATGTCGCCGTGGCCCGGCAGGCGCCAGCGCAGCAGCGCCTCGGCCCCCACCACACGGCCGTCGCGCAGATCCACTTTGGACTGATACAGGATCACCAATTCATCGCGCTCCAGCGCGCGCCGCAACTTGCTCTTCAGCATCAATCTTTCGACTGCCGCGGCATTCATCTCGGGTACGTAGAAGGCGCAGGAGTTGCCGCCGTTCTGTTTCGAGTGATACATCGCCGCGTCGGCGTTGCGGATCAAATCGATGACATTTTCCGCGTCGTACGGGCAGATGGCGACGCCGACGCTGGCGGTCAGGTACACCTCCTGCTGGTTCACGTAAAACGTGCGGCTTATTTCATCGAGCAGCGTGCGCGCGAGCGCGCCGATGCCGGCGCGGTTGTCGACATCCATCGGCAGATCATCGATGAACATGGCGAACTCATCGCCCGCCAGACGGCCGATGACGGTGTCCTTGCTCAGGTTTCTGGTGAGGCGCTCGCTCAGGATCTCGAGCGTACGATCCCCGGCGGCGTGCCCAAAGGTGTCGTTGACCTCCTTGAACCGATCCAGATCCAGGTAGAGCAGTGCGAGCGAGCGCTGGCTGCGCCGCGCCCGCGCAATCGCCTGTTGCAGCAGGTGCTGAAACTGCATGCGATTCGGCATTTTGGTGAGCGTGTCGTAGCGGGCCAAATACCGGATGCGCCGTTCGGCACGCTTGCGCTCGGTGATATTGCGCGCCACGTAGATGTTTCCCTGGAACTGCGGATCAGCCGTGGTGATCGAGGAAGCGGCCATGGAGACGGGAATGGTTTGGCCGCTGGCCGTGCGCAGTACGGTTTCGCGGGCTTCCGGCGCCGAGCTGCTCCAGTCGAAGGCGTTGCGGTGCACTTCGTCGATGAAGCTCACCAAAGGCTTACCCAACAAATCCGCTTCCTGGTAGCCGAGCAGCCGTTGTGCAGCCTCGTTGCAGCTCTTCACGATGCCATCCGGCGAGGTCACCAGCACGGCGTCGCTCAGGCTGTTGAGCACCGTGTTCAGGTAATTCTTGGTGATGGTGGTTTCGTTCAGCTTCTGGCGCATGCGTTCGAGCGCGAATTGCAGGTCGCCGAGTTCATCGTGGCGCACCACGGCGAGCGGCTCGGTGTAATCGCCCTGGCCAATCCGGTCGGCGCTCTTGACCAGTGCCGCGATCGGGCCCGCCAATTGCCTGGCGATGAACCAGGCGCCGGCCAAGCCCAACACCAGGAGCGGCAGGGTAATGCCGGCAAGCAGACCGCGCATGCGCTTGATCTGCATGCCTTGTTGGCTTTCCAGCTGCTTGCGTATGCTGGCCAGAGTCTCGCGCATCTCGGCGCGGCTCATGGAGATCCGCAAACTGCCGACACGCTGCACCGGTGCGGACACCAGGTTAGAGTGCACGGTGCTTTGGAATACGAACCAGTCGCTGGACTGTTGCGCCGCGGGATCGCCGCCGCTGAAAAGCGCCGTCCCGTGGGCGTCGAAAACCTCGACCCTTTCGATGTCGCGCTCGTCGAGCAGCCGCTCGGCGATCGCTGCGACTGCGGCTTTATTGCCCGATGCGAGCGCGGGCGCGAGCGAAGTGCCGGTTATCTCGCTGAGAGAGCTCGCGCGAGTCTCCAAGTCGGCTTCCAATTTTTGCGCCACGGTGGCATAGGTGAGCTGGTTGACGTCCGCCGCATCAACCCGGTGTTCGTAGTACGACAGGCCGCCCAGCAACAGTGACAGCACCGCTCCGACCACCAGTGCGAGCAGCAGATACTTGGTTTTTAGGCTTCGCGCCATCGATTACACCGGCCGTTCGCGTTCTGGAACTGCCTGGGATGATACTCGTTCACGCCAAACCCTATAAGGGGCCAGTACAATCTGCTTTGATGGATCCGACATATGCGCATTGACATCTATTCCGACACGGTTTGTCCCTGGTGCTACCTCGGTAAACGGCGCTTCGAGCTCGCGTTGGCTGCGCGCCCGCAGTATGAGGCACGCGTGACCTGGCGGCCGTTCGAGCTGAATCCCGACATCCCCCCCGAGGGGGTCGAGCGCGCGGCGTACCTGGCCTCCCGCTTGGGCGGTGCGGAGCGCGTAGCGGAGGCGCACGCCGAATTGATGCGCCAGGGTGCGGCCAGCGGCATCGAATTCCGCTTCGATTTGATGACCCGCATGCCGAATACCCGGCGTTCCCACCTGCTGATCGCGCATGCGGCGCGCTCCGGCCGGCAGACGGCCGTCAAAGAGCGAATCATGCGCGCCTATTTCGAGCAGGGTTGCGACATCGGGGATATCGAGGAACTGGTGCGGCTGGGCGTCGAGGCAGGGCTCGCGGAGCGCGAGTCACGCTCGGCGCTCGTTTTGCGGTCCGGCCAAGACGGGGTGGTCGCGGCCGAGCGTCACGCCGGGGTTCTCGGGATCACAGGTGTGCCGACCTTCGTCTTCGATGGCCAGTACACCATCTCCGGCGCCCAGGAGGTGGGCACGCTCACCCGGGTCTTCGACCAGGTGGCCGAGTTTGCCGCCGGCCGTGCGGTGTCGTGAACGACGGCGAGCTTACCGGCCGGAGCCGCACCCACATTGCCGACGTCACCGATCCGCATTGTGCATTGCACAATCACGTGGTCGCCCCATTTTTGAACCTACGCCGCGCGGCCCTGGCCGACGGCTTCGATCTCATACCGCAGAGCAGTTTTCGCGATTTCTCGCGCCAATTGATGATCTGGAACCAGAAATTCAGCGGCGTGAGGCCCATGGCCGACGCGGCGGGATTGCCGCTCGTTACGAGCAAGCTCGACGCCGCCGAGCGCGTCGAGGCGATTTTGCTCTGGTCCGCCCTTCCCGGAGCGAGCCGGCACCACTGGGGCACCGACATCGATCTCATCGATCGGCACGCCGTCGCGCCTGGGTTTCGGGTGCAGCTCACGCCGCAGGAGTTCGAGCCGGGCGGTCCGTTCGCCCCGCTGGCCGAATGGTTGGCGCTCAATGCGGCTCGATTCGGGTTTTTCCGCCCGTTTCGCGGTGTATTGTCGGGCGTACAGTCCGAACCCTGGCATTTCAGCTTCGCACCCATCGCGGAAAACGCCCGCCGCCGGCTGACCCCAGGCGTGCTGCATCGGGCCATCGCCGCGGCCGAGCTGCTCGGGAAAGATGCAGTGCTCGCGCGGCT